>Ga0207657_10004233_pt1 | contig 15205 bp, 14 predicted proteins | sample KBSC33metaG_FD_184316 | JGI IMG/M metagenome (GOLD analysis project Ga0207657, IMG submission 184316) | Corn rhizosphere microbial communities from Kellogg Biological Station, Michigan, USA - KBS C3-3 metaG (SPAdes) (version 2) | ecosystem: Host-associated > Plants > Roots > Rhizosphere > Soil ... | reverse complement strand
CGGCCATCATCGCGGAAAACAGATACAGCAAGGGTAGATTATCCGACCACCAGAGGACGTTGATCTTGTGCGGGATCAGCGTCATCAGAGTCCCGAGTGAAGACTGGTGCAGGTGCGATAGCGTCACGCCGAGGATCATGATCGGAATATAAATCGCGCGCACGATGCGTAGGGTGCGTCCCCAGCCAGCCTGCTCGAGGGGCACCTGTGCGAACTCCAAGGCAAGTACGGTAAGGTACAGAAACGCGCACCAGCCGACTTCGTAAAGAGCGGAGGTCGGAGCCCACGAAACCAGCACCATCCAGACCATCCACGGTCGGCCAAGCTCCACCATCAGCATAGTGATCGCGCTGGCATAGCAGAGAAAAGCCATGAGCACGGCGGGACGCACGAACGAGTGGTAGCGGTGCACGCCCAAAATCTCGACGAGCGCCGTAATGGTGAAGCCGACGCCGCCGACGGCGATCATGGTCATAATCCCATAGCCGACCCACCATCCCCATGGGTAAGCATTATTAATATTGGCGATGCTACCGATGCCCGTGGCGAAGCGCACGAACCCAAAGACGGCGCCCACCGCCATGATCGTCAGCAGCAATTTATCCCACCACGTCAGCCGGATGCTCCAGTTCATGTGTGCTCTCCTTCGCCTTTTTGGTGGCGCATGCGCCGGCGCACGATCCAGTTCAGCGCGCCGAATACGGCATACAGAAAAGCAAATACAGGGGCGGTAGTCCGCAGCCATCGGTGCGTCAGGTCCGGCATCGGCGTCTTCGGCAGCCCGGTAATGTATCCGATCTGCTCGAACGGCACGGACGAAAGATGCAGCACGCTGGTGCCACCGACTTCTTCAAGACCGTAAATTTCAGGAATATAAGTGCCGGGCGCCGCCGCAATGCGCCGCTTCGCTTCGGCAACCATGTCCTCGCGATCGCCGAAGCTAATCGCGCCCGTGGGACATACCGTCGCGCAGGCCGGCTCGAGATTAGCCTCCAGGCGATCGGCGCAGAAGGTGCACTTGTGGATCTTCGGTGCGAAGTTCTCGTAATCGTATTTCGGAATAATGAATGGGCAGGCCTGCATGCACGCCCGGCAGCCGATGCAGCGGCTCTCGTCGAACACCACCGGACCGAGATCCGTCTTGAACATCGCTGTTGTCGGACATGCCGAGGCACACGCCGGGTGCTCGCAATGCATGCAGAGCTGGCGTCCAAATACCCAATCGGGCTGCGCGCCCGTAACGATCTCGTTGAAGGTAATGAGCGTATAATTGTTGGCGTCGAGACCGCGCGGGTTCTGATAACCTTCGCCGGCGAAAAAATCGGTGTGGTCTTCGGGCCGATCGTTCCAGGATTTGCAAGCCACCATGCAGGCCCGGCAGCCGATGCACCGGGTATTATCCTGGATCATCGCTTTCGGTTTTACAGTCGTGCTCATGCGCGGTCCTTTCTCTTGATGTTGCAGAGAAACACCTTGGTTTCGGGAATATGCGAGTTGGCATCGCCGACGCTGGCGGTAAGATCGTTGCAAATATCTCCCGGCACGATTCCCGCGTAGCCCCAGTGCCAAGGAATGCCGATCTCATCGATCATCCGGCCTTCGATAAAAAATGGCTGAAAGCGTTCGGTGACGAGCGCATAGACCTCGATGGAACCGCGCGCGCTGCTCACAATGACGCGGTCGCCGCTCTTGATTCCTTCACGATTGGCGTGCGCTGTGCCGATCTCGACGAACGCACTCGGCACGAGACCCACGAGCCAGGGCATGTTGCGGCTCATGGCGCCGGTCTGCCAGTGCTCGGAAACCCGATAGGTGGTCGCGATGATCGGAAAAACGTCGGGTGTGCCGTAGCGGTCGAATTCAGTGGACTGCCACACCTGAGCGCACGGGTCCGACTGGATCTTGGAGAACGGGTTTTTGACCGGGCTCTCCACCGGCTCGTAGTGCTCAGGAAAGGGCCCGTCCACAAGATCGGCTGAATAGAGCTGCCCGACACCCGATGCCAACATAATAAACGGATTCATCTCGCCCGGCGGCATGCCGCCGTCCGGAACGTCGCCTTCCCAGACTTTCTTCTCGGCATTCCAGCGGATGACCCACCTGCGCGGGTTGAACGGCTCGCCTTTGCGATTGACCGAGGCGCGGTTGTACAAAATGCGCCGGTTCATCGGCCACGTCCACGCCCACTTCGGATAGAGTCCAATCTTGTTCGGCACATCCGTCATCTCGCGTCGCGCCGCCAGGTTGCCTTCTTCCGTGTAGCCACCGCAGTAGATCCAGTTGCCCGACAACGTACTGCCGTCGTCGCGCAACTGGGCGAAGCCGGGCACCTGCTTTCCCGCGGCAAAGGTCTTGCCGTCTTTCTCGGTTACGTCGCTGACATAGCGTCCGTTCATCTCGCGCGCTACGCGATGAGGATCCGCGTGATCTCCATAGTCCCAGGCGAGATGGCGGATCGGCTCGGGGAATGCTCCGTCTTTGTCGTAAGCCCGCTTCATTGCCTTGGCCATGCCGTCGACGATATCGAGGTCGGGACGGGAGTCGGCGATGGGCTTCACCGCCTGGTGGCGCCACTGCGCCCAGCGGCCGCTGTTGACGATGCTGCCTTCTTTCTCGACGCCGGAGCAGGCGGGTAGAACAAACACTTCGGTCGGGATCTTGGCCGGATCGACGCCTGGCCGCTTCCAGAAGCCCGCGGTCTCGTGCTCGAACAAGTCGGCGACCACCAGCCAATCGAGCTTATCCAGACCCGCGCGGATCAAACGCGCGTTCGCTCCGCCGACTGCGGGATTCTGGCCGAAGCAGAAAAGCCCCTTCACCTCGCCGGCGAGCATGGCGTGAGTAAGCGCAAGAAACGCGTAGCCCTGCCCTTGAAATCCGCGCCCGAGCTTCGGCAGGTAGGCGAAGTCGAACTCATTGTCGCTGGTGGCGTGATCGCCCCACCACGCTTTCAGCAGACTCACGACATACTTCGGCGTGTTCTGCAGCCAGTTCGCGCTCTGCGGATTGGCCGCCACCGGCGTCATGCGCTTCAAATACGTCTTCAAATCGACGTCCGCTTCGACGGGCAGCTTGAGATACCCCGGCAAGCCATCCCAGTTCAGTCCCTGATCCGTGGAGCCCTGCACGTTGGATTCGCCGCGCATGGCGTTGACGCCGCCGCCGGCGACGCCGATGTTGCCGAGCAGCAACTGTAGAATCGCGTAGGAGCGGATGTTCTGGGTGCCGTGGCTGTGCTGCGCCGTGCCCATGGCGTAAAGCCAGGTACCGGCACGATCGGGCGCGAAGGTCGAAGTATAGAGATCGCAAACCCGCAGATAGTTTTCCTCGGGTGTTCCCGTGATGCGGCACACTCTCTCCGGGGTGTAACGAGAGAAGTGCTGCTTCAATAATTGGAACACGGAACGGGGATGCTTGAGGGTCGGGTCGCGCCGCGGCTGTCCTTGCGCATCGAGCGCGAAGGCCCAGCGCGTGCGGTCGTAGCTCCGTTTCTCAGGGTCGAAGCCGGCGAAAAGACCGTCGGCGAAACCGTAATCATCACCGACGATCCAGGAGGCATTGGTGTACTCGCGCACGTACTCCTCCTGGATACGATTATGTTCGAGGGCATAGTTGATCAAGCCGCCGACGAAAGCGATGTCGGTGCCCGAGCGCAGCTTGGCGAACACGTCGGCGATCGAGCTGGTACGGTTAAAGCGCGGATCGACGTGCAGGATGTAGGTGCCCTGCTCCTTGGCGCGCGCCAGCCAATTCATCGAGATCGGGTGATCTTCCGCAGGATTTCCGCCCATGATCAGAACGACATCGGCATTCAGCATGTCGATCCAATGATTGGTCATTGCTCCTCTGCCAAACGAGGTCGCCAGACCGACGACCGTGGAGCTGTGTCAGAGCCGGGCCTGGTGTTCGATGTACACCAGGCCGAGTGCCCTCATCAGCTTTACGAGGAGATAAGCTTCTTCGTTATCGAGTGCCGAGCCGCCGAGACAGGCGATCGCTTCCGTGCGGTTTACGATTCGCCCGTCGACTGATGCCTGAAAAGTCTTATCGCGCGTTTCCTTGACTCGCGCGGCGATTCGCTCCAGCGCCCAATCCCAGTTCTTTTCCTCCCACGCCTTACCGTTCGGCCCGCGGTAGAGCACTTTCTGCAAGCGCCGCGAGTTGTTCACGACCTGAATGCCGGAGGCACCCTTGCTGCACAACGTGCCTTCGCTGATCGGATGGCCGGGGTCGCCTTCGATGTTGATGACTTTGCCGTTCTTCGTGGATACCACCTGGCCACAGCCGACGCCGCAGAACGGGCAGACCGTCGTGGTATTAGTTGCGCCGCGGGTTTTGAGCGGTGGAATCGCCGGCGCGCACCCGGACTCCGACAAGGCGCCGATCGCCACCGCGCCCGTTGTCAGTCCCTTCAGGAACTGCCGGCGCGTCGGGCGCGGCGTTTCGTTAGCAGGATGATCGTTGTCGTCCTGCTGATCTTCGTTATGATTGTTCATTGAGCCCTCTCTCTGTGCGGCTAATTGAGTTTTCGGGCCGATACCTGGCCGAAATGTAGCGAGTATTAGAAATGTCGCGCAGTATCAAAGCCGTGGACTGTAACCTATCAATCTGCGCCGGTTATTCCTTGGCGCCGATCGCCTGCTGCCGTTTGAATATCAAAGTCTGGGCTGAACGGCATATTGGACTTTGGTCCAATACAGAGAAAACTTGGAAAGTGGCGAACGGCATGTTGCTACACTGCTTATTGCTACAATTCAAGGAATGTTGCTAGTTTTATTCGCGCCTTCAAGCCGGCGGGAACAGTCTCGAAGATCAACGGCTAGATGCTGACGGCGCTGGCATCTCTGTTGGCATTCGAGGATACCAGCAAGGCCGCCGTTGCAGCGCTCACCGGCGGATTGCATAGCGGAATCTCAATTCATCATGGCGACGTTCCGCCAGAAATTACCTAGGCTCTCCGTGCCACCGAAGAGAGTGGTAAAGTTTGTCGAGTCCACGAGCACGATGTCTCCTGCTCGCTGCTCCTTTGGCGGCATCCAGAGCAGACAGTTGAATTCCGTGTTGCCGGCTGCGGTGAAGGGGTGCGGACGATCGGGATCAATCGGCTGGCGCGCCAGCAAATGCACTGACTTGCTGTCCTTGGTGGTCAGCTCATAGTGCGGCAGGTGCGGGTGGAAATTGAACGTCGGGACATTCTTGAGCAGGCCCAGTTGGTCGAGGTCCCGGAAAGCCGTGAGGGGCGCGATGTCCTTGGTACCTTTGACAACCGCGGGCCGGAGTCCCCAGACATTGTTCACCGGGACATCGAGCGCTTTCATCAGTGAGCGGGTGTATTGGCTGAAGCGCTGCTGGCGCGGCACGAGCGCGTCGCCATGGTGGAGGTACTCCATCTGGCGCTGTTTCAAATCGCTGGTGAAGCCGACATCGTGGTGCGGTGCGAGCAGTAGGCAGGTGTCTTCGCGCTTGAGCCACTCGCGGATGGCCGCGACTTCTTCCGGTGCGGCCACCTGCTCCGAAGGCAGATGGTCGAGGCCGAACACCATCAGCGTGTCGGTGTCGGCCAGAATCCGTTCGTCTATCGGCAGCCGGTAGCCAGCCTGGTCAATGCGCTGGAAGACGGCGACCGGGTGGCCGGTGGCTTCGCCGACAATTTGCTGAAAGCTGAGCGCGGAGCGGTGGAACAGCTCCAGCGTGCCGGCGATCCCCTGCAGAAATTGCGCGGCGCTGTATTCCGGCGTTTCGTAGTTCGGCCAGAGCACGTTGCGGACTTCGGTCATGGTGGAGAAGCGGTTTTCTATCGTCGCAGGATCACGGCTTGCCTCCCACGGGTAGCTCCAGGTCCAGTAAATGCTCACCCTCCGTTTGCCGGGGGTGTATTTGCGGGGCACATGGTTTTGATTGTAGGTGCGCGGCGGTTGTTGGACGATGCTCATGGTTGAGTTTCCTTTTTTAGGTTTTCTTTTTGACATGCTTCACTGTCTGTTCATCGACTACGGCGAAGTGATGCAAGGTATTGACCAAGATGAGCCTTCCGGTATTGAACCTTCGGGTCATGACCTGCTCATTAGGTTTTAAGGTCTGCAAGCCAGCGCAGCGAGGTCAAGCTCGGCATGAAGCAGTATTCACCGCCACGAGTGACGACGAAGTTAGGGATGCCCTGGAAGCGTTTCCGAAGCGGCCTGCGAGGGAGAGTGAACGCACCACCGTCTCCGTTAGACCCGACGACCGGGTCTTTGTCTTTCCCGGCCCCGATGAAGACCCCGTCGTTAACCCACTCGGACTGGACAAACTCGAACTGCCTGCCGAGGTGTGCCCCAACGAATGCGAATATCAGCCCCCGGTCGGCACCGTCATCTTCGAGGACGCCCTCGGGAAGCGGCGGGCCGTACGCGGTTCCGCGTCGTATCATTCTGTGTATCCTCACCATGCCCGCTATCTTTGCGTCGCGTGGGTTTGTCCGCCGTATGTGCGAGCCGCAAGGGGTCTTGAAACCGTCCGGGTCGTCCTCCCGAAAAAGGAAGTTGTTGTTGCGCAGCGGGTCTGCGCCCAATTCCCGGTCATCGCGAAGCGGGCAGAGCGCCAGGGGGGCGCCGCTGCGCCAGCGCCCCATCATCTTAGCCGCCGTCAACTCCTCATCTTCGGGCCCCTTGGAGTTCTCCTTCAAGTAGCGTCGGAACGCAGCCACGCGCTGATGCAGCTTGCGAAAGACAACATACGTCCCGTTGCGGCCCAGGACTTCGGGCACGGTTTTCTGAACGCCGCCCATCTCGTCCGAATAACCGAGCACGAACTCGCCGGCTTTGAAAGGCTGCTCCTGAGGGTTACTCCCAGCGATGCCGCTTCCCTCTATGGCGGGGTGGCTTATGCCGTCCCTGAACCCAAACGGCTCTGTTTCGGTTGGCAGTGCGTGGCAGTTCTGACGCCAAATAGCTTCGATCCCTGTCATCTCACGATAGGCTTTTCTTGCCCGATCGAGGGCCGCTTCGAGCTGCTCTTCGTCCGGCGACACCGCGACGATGACCACGTGGACATCCCGAGTCCCCAAGGGCTTTTCCCAGTTTTCGGGTGCGCTCTCACCAATGTCGTGAAGGTCTTTGGCTCGCGCCGCCATCCCCTGACGAAACTCCCACGAAAAGCTGTCGAGCGACTCTTGAGGCACACCGAGGGCTTTGAAACCCTCGTAGGTGAGTGCGACACTTACCCAAGTGTCGGCCAGCGGGCTCGTGGGGTTGGCCGCGGAGGTCACCGCGCCAGAAACGCGCCGCATTAACTCACGCCCGGTCTTGCCGTCGTCGATCCGGAAGGCGATGTAGGTGGCGACGTAAGGCGTGGGCCGCGGGCGCAAAACACCGCTCTGAATGTCATCAAGTTCAAGCATGGTAACCTCCACGAACTGGTTCTAATGCGCTGATAGGTCCTCAATTTTCACTGTAGCGATATTCCGCCAGAAGTCGTGTAGGCTTTCGTCTGCTCCGAACCGAATATGTTGTTTTGGTTGTAAATAATTCTGAGCACGCATGCGGCTGTGCAATGCCCTTAGCCCAGGCCCAAGCCGCGATGCGCCATCCATCGATGAGCTTGCGAAGCGCCACCGTGAACACCGCGCCGCTTTGCGTAACCTGCTTCCCGTGGACTTTGAACGTCATGGTCGCAGGAACAACCACATACGCGCTATCGCCGGTGACATTGTTATGCAGCGGCTCACCCGAAGTGACGAGATAACCTGATGCACCGTGTTGCTCACCTTCAACCAACACGTCTCTATACCAGTCCTCAGTGGCTGTTGGCCCCTGCCACACGTGCGGCGCCATGCCGTCAAGAATCGACCCCGAGACAGCAAAGGTCGCCGCCACCATCTTCGTGTCACCTTTGTTGAAGCCATCGATGTACTGGTGTACTGCCGCCAGCGGATTTTCCGTGCTCATTTTGTCATTCCTCTCTTTATCGACTGTCGTGCCGGCGCTTCGTAGGTGCTGCTATTGCATTTGGTCGAGCATCTCCGTGAACGCGCTCTTGAGTTGTAGCGCCTTCTTGATCTCGTCGGCACTGAAGAAGGGGTACTCGCTATACTCAAGGAAGCTCGGGCACTGGTGTTCCCTGACGAATTTTACAAACGCCTCGGGGTTGGTCTTCCAATCCAACGGAAACCCTTCGAGGTTTTCAAACACCGTGTTCACCCCAAGGCTGAGGAAGAGGGCCACCGCGTCGTCAGTGTATTTGTCGAAGTCCGTGTCGAAGATTCCCTGATACATGAAGTGCAATCCCGAGCCGATGTCGAACAGCACCCAACGCAGATAATGAAGCTTGAGAGGCGCAAGGCAGTCAGGCTGGCCTGCCACGGCTTTTTCGATGGTGTTGCCGTATTCTCGCACCGCTGCCTCGCGACCCTCCTTTACCTTCGCGATGATGGTGAACCCGTAACAGGCAGGGGACTTTGGGAAAATAGGACCATACTTTCCTTGCGGCAAAGTTTTGGTGTCTCTAGGCATCGCCATAGCCTGTGGCTTTATCAGCATAAAAATGAGTCTCCTTTTCGTAATATGTGCGAACCAGATATATCTCAATTCCCTGTCATGCTATCGACCAGTCGTTCCGTTTGTTTGTTTCTGCCACTTGTGTCCTTCCAGGTTGTTAAGTAATTGACTCCATCTGTTCTTGTTTACGGGCGTTGCAGCACCGGTGAGCGTTTCGCGTTGTCAGACACAGAGTTCGCCAATTTCCTGGATAGTGGCATGAGAATCAGCAAGCTGACGATTGCTACGACTACCACCATTACGACCACTTTGGGATCTATGAAGCTCTGGCTACCTACGACCAACGCTGCCGCAATGTTACGTTGCGCGGTGCCCAACGCCAGCACCCGCCGGGTGCTGACCTCCGCTCCGCCGAGAAACCAGCCGACAACGAACCCAGTCGCAATGAAGAGTATTCCGGCGAGAATACCGCGCGTGCCGAACACTGCCACTACGTTGCTGACGTTCGCGATCGTGATCAACACGACCAGCAGAATAAGGCTCAGATTTGAAAACCTATCGAGAAAAGGTTTGGTCCGTCCCGCGACATTTGGGAACCAGGCTCTTACCGCTAGGGCACCGGCAAGCGGAAGCAGCATGAGCAAAAATAATGAACGCGCAATTTTCGCCGGATTAACGGAAACTCCCGGCAGGAACAGCGGCAGCACGACTGGGAGATATCCGACCGTGATGACCATCAGCAGCACCATGGCCCCCACCGCGAATGCTAGATCCCCCTTTGCCAGTTGAGCCAGCTTCGGCAGAAACGGTGCGCCCGCCGCCGTGCCCAATAGCAGGAGACCTACGCCGAGTGGTTCGTCGAGCCGAAGCAGGATGCTAAGGCCCAGAGCAGCAGCCGGCATCAAAACGAAATTGGCGACTAATGTCAGCGTGACCAGGCGAGCACGACGGAGCGGAGCGATTATCTCTCCGCCAGTGAGACCCAGACCCATCGCCAGCATGCTGGAAAGGACAAACGCGAGCATGCAGAGAGTCGCTGCTTTTTGTATAAATTCCATGACAATCGTGCGCGCCCGACTAGGGCTGAAACTCTTCTCCCTCGTTCGCTTGCGAGCTCACCTTCTGATTGAGCTGGCGAGTCGCGCTTGCCGCCGCGCGACCGAAGATCCCGGCGTAGGTGGGAAACGAGAGTGGAACCCGTGCCACCTCATCCACCCGCATGCCGGCGGCAATGGCAATCGCCGCCGCCTGAGTGATATCGATTGCCCGCTCGCCGACGACGTGGCAGCCGAGAATTTTGTAGGTCGCGCGCTCGACGATCAGCTTGCAGAAGCCGGCCGGCCGCCCGTCGATGATCGTGCGCGTAGCCGAGTCAAAGCGCACGGCCGCTGTCACGATATCGTGTTTTTCTCCCGCCTTCGCTTCGGTTAGACCCACCTGGGCATATTCCGGGTCGGTGAAGCTACCGATCGGACTCACCCGGTTCCCAATCGTCATCGTCGCGCCTTGCACGGCATTGGTCGCTGCCACGAAGCCGTCATGTATCGCCTCTGGGACCAGCAATAGGCGCCCGGTTATATCTCCAGCGGCGAAGATATGAGGCGCGGAGGTCCGTAGGTAAGCGTCGACGTGGACGAAGCCCCGGCGATCGGTCTCGACGCCTGCAGCACCGAGGTTCAGGCCGGTGGTATTCGCCGCCCAGCCCACCGCTACGACCGCAAGCGCCGCCTCGGCGCTGTCCCGTACGCCCTCTTTCGCGAAGATCATCCGCACGCCGCTCGGTGTTTTCTCGAAAGACTCGATCGCGCCGAAGTTCTCGCGCACGACTATTCCCGTCTCACGGAAGGCGGCCGCGACCACAGCTGATACGTCCTCGTCCTCGGTGGGGAGAATGCGAGGGCCAGCCTGGAAGAGTTGGATCCGTGAACCGAAGGCGCTAAAGATCGAGGCGACCTGCGCTCCAGTCGCTCCCGCGCCAATGACCAACATCGACGGCGGGACAGAGGTCAGAGCCCAAGCGTCGCTGTGAGTGGCGGTCAACTCGAAGCCGGGGACTGAGAGTTGGCGGCTCACGCCGCCCGTGCAAATAATGATCTTTTCCGCTTGAAGCCGCAGCCCGCTCTCGGTTTCGATAGTGTGCAGATCGGCGAAGCGCGCCGCGCCGGCATGTTCATAGACAGGCACTCCCAGCGAATCGATCTGCCCACGAAAGGCAGAATGCGCACTAACATCGTCGACCACCTCACGCACGCGCGCGAGCAACCGCGCGTAATCCAGCACCGGCTCGCTGACAGCGATACCGTACTGACCGAGCTGGCGGGCTTCTCGGATTAGCCGGGCGGCATGGGCCAGTGTGCGCACTGGAACTGGCCCGTCATTGGCCGCCATGCCGCCAAACTCGTCACGGGTTATGAGTGCTGTCTCGGCACCCAGGTCTGCGGCGCGGAGCGCGGCGACTACACCTGCCGGTCCGGCGCCAATGACGATGACGTCTGACATTTACGCCTTTCCTTCTCCCCAAAGCGATTGGCGAAAATTTTGCACCAATTGAGGTCAGGCTCTCGTATGCCTTGACGATAAAGTTCTTGAGAGCAGCAACCAACCCACCCGATTGTGGTTCCGATTATCAAACTGTTGCAAAACTTTTTATATTGGACCTTAGTCCAATGGGCGAGTGCACGCGCGGCCAGGACGTCGAAATGTCGCGTGACGGCGAAAAAGCGAAGGTGCTGAAAGGGATTCGCCCGTTGGGGACGCGGGATGTGTGTGCGGTCAGTTTCGCGACTATCGCGATGAGCTGGGCGTCAGAGCGATTCTCAGCTGGCACCTACAAGCTGCGCAATGTGGCGATGGATGCGCATCAAGGATCTCAAAGCGGAAAGTGTTTGTGGCGCTAAGCCGTGAGATCAAGATCAGCGACCACCGCGTGCGCAGCCCGGTGCTCAACATCAGAGCGCGCCCTCGCGTTTGTAGGGCATATGGCAATCCGCGCAGGTCCTCCCGAACGCGCGTGGATGCCTTGATTCCACCAAGAGCGCAAAGAAAGAAATATTTCTCCGAACTTCGCGCGCTTTGCATCTTTACGCGAGGTATTCTTTTTCGATTCCATCAATCAGAATTCCACTGACAATTTTAATATCGTTGGCTAGTCCTTGGTCACAGCGTTTTTCGGCTTGTAGTGTGTAGGGCTGAGCACCGCTGCGTTATCCCGTTTCCCTCGCGACGCAAGCAGGCTGGCCAACTGGCGCATCATTCCAATAAACGTGATGAGCCACGCCGCCAACGCTACATAGAGAAATCCGGCCGGAATGAAAATGAGGAAGGCTAGACCCGTGGCTTTGGCAAAGACAAAGGTCGCGACGGTATACATCCCCAGGGGGAACACCAGACTCCAGTATTGCGGATCGTAGGTCAGTGGCAGACGCTGCACGGCGTGTCGCCAGACACCGCCGATCACCAGCAACGGAATCCACCATGTCCCTACTGCCCAGAAAAGGAAGGTAAAGCCTTTTAGAAACGTCGAAAGCTCCTGGAGAAAGTTCCACCGGTCAGCCACCAGCAACAATCGCGACCCGGCGAGTGTGGTGATTGCCAATGCGCCCATGTTGATCCAGTAGCTCGGAGTCAGCGTTTCGGCCGTGATGCGCAGAAACATCCAGCGGTAGAGAATCAGCGAGATGAATACGATGTAGAGCATCGTACCGATCGAATACATCGACAAGGAGACGAACAAGACGGGCTCGGCTTGAGTAAACGCGGGCGCGATAATTGCCCCCAGGACGCAAATGGACTCGGTCGAGACCACCACCAGCAACCAGGCGCCGTTAATACCGGATTCGAGCGATGGTTTCGGCTCACGAAATGTCACTGCGGCAAAAAAAGCATACAGCAAGACAACCCACAGCCCGAGTCCGACGAACCACAGCCCGATCGCGATCCCCATAAACGGGGTTAACACGGCAAACTGGGTTCCCAGCACACAGGATCCCGCCACTTTGGTCAGGAATGTAACTCCTCGGGCATGATGGGTAAGGTCGAAAATTAGCTGCACGCGATTGCGGACAAAGCGAATGCCGGTGATTACCCAGAGCACCGCATAGGCGATGACGTTCAACCAAAGGAGCGTCTGCGCGAGATACTCGTGGCCGAGGAAATGCGCCGCCAGCGACACAATGCCTGTCGCCATCACGAGCGCAAAGTAGCCAGGAAAGAAGGTGGCAATGGGCGATTGAGCCGGCGGTGAAGCACCTGAGCCGTTGATTGCTGTTGCCATTGTCACCGGTCAAGCGCGCGCAAATAATGGAACAGCCCTAGATTCAAGCCGAGACAGACCAAGCTCGCCAGCGCCGCAGGCAGAACAAAAGATTCATCGCTACCCAGGTACGCTTCCATCGTCGTGGTAAACAGCCAGAGTTGCATGACAGCGATGACCGAGACGATGCACAAAATGCCTTGTACGATCGCCATTCGCTGACTGCGGGAAAAATTTGCGATCCTCATACCACTCCCTGTTGCACCCCGGTCGCATAGATACGATTGCCACGGACACTTAGCAAAATGCGCGGCAAGGGTCGCCGCGGTGGCCCGGCGAGCGGCTGACCGGTGCGCAAATCGAAAGAGCCCTCATGGCAGGGGCAGTGAAGCCGTTGCGCTTGCGGTTTTGGGATTACAGGACAGGAGAGATGCGTGCACTTCTGGCCGTACGCAACGAACTGTCCTGCGCTGACGCGCACAAGCAGGGACGCATCACCCGGACCTGGATAATGAAAAAGTTTGGCTCCTCCCACCGGGAGCTCATCCACGCTAGCGATGTCTTGAAGCGGCGCCTCCCCGCGGGCCCGCCGCAGTCTGCTCAAGAGTACAATCCACGCCTGGCCAACGAAGAAAGCGAAACTTGTAATCACCATGAGTTTGGTGAAATCGCGGCGCGAGCGATAATCGTCCTGAGGCGAATCAATCGGGAACTCCTGCCGCCAGTGCGGCTGCTGCTCAGCGGTTCGATTATCCAGCGCGACGATTTCAGGGCTTGCCACTTTCACTCTCCATCTCCGATCTCGTCCAGCGACAGGCTGTCTTCGAGTTGGTTGCCGACGGTTGGCTCGTAGAGCGCGCCAACTACGTCAAGATGCTCTACCGTCGAACGCGCAGGCACCATCATGTTCACTTTCGTCTTGATGACCTGAGCGCCGAACTTGAAGGTGTTGAGCGGGCGCGATTGAGGCCGCAACCGCTCGATCTCATCCCTCGTACCGAAGAACAGCGCCTGGCTGGGACACACCGACGCGCACATCGGCTTTTTGCCCACCGAAGTGCGGTCGTAACACATGTCGCACTTCATCATCAGGTGCATGGCGGTGTTCATCTTCGGCACGCCGAAGGGACACGCGAGCACGCAGTTGTTACACGCGATGCAGCGCGGTTTGCGGGCGGTTTGCACGACGCCGTCTTCGCTACGCTTGATCGCATCGGCAGGGCAGACCTCCGCGCAGGTGGGAGATTCGCAATGCATGCACACCACCGGCACGGTCTGCGGCGAAGCGGCCCGATCGATGTAGTCCAGTTGGATCATCGAGTAGCCCTTGTGCGTGTCGCACTCGGTACAGGCTTGCACGCAGCCATTGCAACCAATGCACCGACTCGGATCGACGAAAAATTCGTTGGCTTCAGGAACAGCCATGATGGTTCCCCACGCTAAGCTATCGGCTGTGGCGCTGCTGCCTTTTTTTCAAGCGCGCGGCGCAAACCTTATATTCGGGAATCTTTGAGATCGGGTCCTGCGCGGCAATCGTCAGCTGGTTGGCGCTTTTCTCTGCCGGCCAATGGTAGGGAATAAAAATCGTATCGGGCCGAATGGTTTTCACGATCAGTACGCGCAAGGTACAGGAGCCGCGGCGCGACTCCGCCGTTGCCCAATCACCATCCATCAGACCTACACGCGCGGCGAGTTGCGGATGAATCTCGATGAACGGGTCGGGGCATTGATCCACCAGCGGACCGATCCGGCGGGTTTGCGTTCCAGACAAGAAATGGCTGACAACCCGCCCGGTGGTCAACATCAGCGGGTAGTCTCGGCTGGTTTCCTCCGCTGGCGGCCTATAGGCCGTTACGTTGAAATGGGCCTTGCCATCGGGGAAGTAAAACGGCCCCTTTCCTTGGGCTACGGGATTCCATGATCCTGGCTCGAAGAGGCGCACGGTGCCGTGATGATCATCGGCCGGACAGGGCCAGAAAACTCCGTCCTGGCGCTCGATCTTTTCGTAGCTGATGCCGGAGTAATCGGCGATGCCGGAGCGTGATGCCACGCGCAACTCGTCGAGAATCTCGCGCGGGTGCGAAAAAGTAAAACCGTGAGGCCGATGCAATCCCTCGGCAATGTCCTGAATGATACGCCAATCCTCTCGCGCTTCACCGGGGCACTGGACCGCCTTATTGATCTTGATGACGCGGCCCTCGGCAGTTGTGACAATACCTTCGTCTTCTTCCTGCAATGAACCGGGCAGGATCACATCCGCATAATGCGCCGTGTCATTGAGGAAGAAGTCGATCGCGACGTAGAATTCCAGCTTCTCCAACATGCGTCTGATAAAATTATTGTCGGGTAAAGAGACAACCGGGTTAAAGCATATTGACAAAAGCCCGGTGATTTCGCCGCGATCAATCTTGCGGAACATCTCATAGGCATCGACACCGGGCCCGGGTAGATCGTCCTGGTTGATCCCCCACACTTTGGC
>Ga0207657_10004232_pt1 | contig 15210 bp, 12 predicted proteins | sample KBSC33metaG_FD_184316 | JGI IMG/M metagenome (GOLD analysis project Ga0207657, IMG submission 184316) | Corn rhizosphere microbial communities from Kellogg Biological Station, Michigan, USA - KBS C3-3 metaG (SPAdes) (version 2) | ecosystem: Host-associated > Plants > Roots > Rhizosphere > Soil ... | reverse complement strand
CTTCGGTCCAGCGGTCGCCAGTTTCGCCAATTTCGAGCCGCACTGGAACGCGACTCTCTTCAAGCAGGGTACCGAGCTCGAGGCGATCGCTCGTGGCAACCTCGAAATGTCGATCACGTCGCCGCAGGAACTGGCGACGATCATTCCCGCCTGGTCGATCTTTTCGGCGGGCTACCTGCTGCGCGACGCCGACCACCAGAAGAAGGTGTTCGCCAGTTCGATCATGGACGGGATGAAAAAGGACGTCGAGGACCAGCTCGGCGTCAAGCTGCTCACCGTCATGTATCTCGGGCGCCGGCAACTCAACCTGCGCATGTCCAAGGCCGACAAGACAGTAAAGACTCCCGCCGATCTCAACGGGGTCAAGCTCAGAATGCCCGGCGGCGACGCCTGGCTGTTCCTCGGCAAGGCGCTCGGTGCCAACCCGGTGCCGGTGGCGTTCACTGAAATCTATACCGCCCTGCAGACCGGCGCGATCGACGGCCAGGACAATCCCCTGCCGAGCGACAAGGATTCCAAGTTCTACGAGGTCACCAAGCAGATCTGCCTCACCAGCCACCTGGTCGACCAGAACTATCTCGCCTTCTCCAAGAAGGTCTGGGATGGACTGAGCCCGGATCAGCAGGCGACGGTGCAGAAGGCCGCTGATGACGCGGCCGAATCCGGCCGCCAGAAGCAGCTCAAGCTCGAGGATGACCTGGCGCAGTTCTTCAAGGACCAGGGCCTCGACGTTTATGAGCCGGATGTCGAGGCGTTCCGCTCGCATGTGCAGCAGGCGTATTTGACCTCCGACCTCGCCAAGGACTGGCCGAAGGGCATGGTCGATCAGGTCAACGCGATCAAATAGCGTCACATGCACCGGATACTCGCGTGGTTACGCGCACGCGCCGACAACGTGGCGGTGGGCTTGCTCACCGTCATGTTCATCTCGTTCATCGTTCAGATCCTCTCGCGCTATGTGCTCAACGCTCCGGTCGACTGGACGCTTGAGCTCTGCCTGACGACCTGGCTGTGGGTGGTCTTTTGGGAGGCGGCCTTCCTGCTCGACGACCGCGACCACATCAGGTTCGACCTCCTTTATGTGATGGCGGGTCACCGCATGCGCCGCGCTCTGGCGCTGCTGGCGGCGCTTGCCATCGTTGTGGCGTTCCTCGTTTCGCTTCCGGCCACCTGGGGCTACATCAGCTTCGAGAAAATCCGGCACAGCGACACGTTGCACATCCGGCTGGACTACGTCTTCAGCATCTACGGCATCTTCATGCTCGCCACCATCGCTCGCTACGGCCTGCGGATCTGGCGGCTGGCACGCGGAGGCAAGATCGAGGCTCCGGTGGTCGAGGAGGCGCCGTGAGCGTTTCCTTCGCGCTGTGCTTCGTGGCGCTCTTCGTGCTCGCCGGCATGGGCGCGCCGATTGCCTTGTCGATGATCGGCGCGGCGATCGTCTACCTGGTGGTCAGCGGCCAGGATCTCTCGCTCGCCGGCGAGCAGATCATCCAGGGACTGTACGGCAGCTTCGTCATCCTGGCGGTGCCGCTGTTCATCATCGCCGGCAATCTGATGAACGCCGGAACGGTCAGCGAGCGGCTGCTGGCCTTCTGCAACGCCATCGTCGGCCGCTTCCGCGGCGGTCTCGGCCACGTCAACGTGGTGGTCAACATTATCCTTTCGGGGATGTCCGGATCGGCGGTGGCCGATGCCGCGGCGATCGGCAAGGTCATCATCGAGATGATGACCAAGGACGGACGCTACCCCGCCGGTTACGCCGCGGCGATCACCGCCGCTGCCGCCACCATCGGGCCGATCATTCCGCCGTCGATTCCGATGGTGCTCTATTCGCTCATTTCCGACGCCTCGATCGGCTATCTCTTTCTCGGCGGCGTCGTGCCGGGGCTGCTGATGGGGCTGGTCCTGATGCTGTTGAACGCGCGTGCGGCGCGGACGCGTAACTTCCCGGTGGAGGCACCGGTGCCGCTGCGGCAGGTTCCACGTGTCACGGCGCGCGCCTTCCCGGCACTGCTGATGCCCGTCATCCTGCTCTACGGCATCTATGGCGGCGTCACGACGCCGACCGAGGGAGCGGCGCTGGCGGCAGGCTATGCCCTTCTGCTGGCGGGGCCGATCTATCGCGCTCTGGGCTGGCGTGGCCTCTATAACGTGCTGTCCTCGAGCGCCCGTCAGACTGCCTCGATCGGCATCGTCATCGGTGGCGCGCTGATTTTCAACTACATCGTGGCGGCCGAGAACATCCCCGCCCACATGGCCGCATACCTCGAAGGCCTCCACCTCAATCCGCTCGCCTTCCTCATCGTCGTCAATCTCATCCTGCTGTTTCTGGGCTGCCTGCTCGACGCCTCGACGATCATCCTGGTGGTGCTGCCGCTGTTCATCCCGAGCTGCCGGGCCCTGGGGATCGACCTGGTCTATTTCGGCGTTGTCGCGGTGGTGAATTGCATGATTGGCCTGATCACGCCTCCCTACGGCGTGGTGCTGTTCGTGATCAATGGCATCACCGGCATCCCGCTCAGCACCATCATCCGCGAGATCTGGCCATTTATCGGCATGCTCATCGTTGCGCTGATCCTGATGATCCTGTTCCCCGAGATCGTCCTGTGGCTGCCGCAACAGTTCGGCTACAAGGGTACGGTCGGATGACGCCCGCGGAGCCGGGCCGCGGCCGCGCCGCGACGGTCCGGCTCGGTCTCATCGGCGACAACATCCGCGACTCGCGCTCGCCCGACCTCCATCGGCTGGCCGGACAGCTTTGCGGCCTCGACGTCGAGTACACGCTGCTCGTTCCCCGCGAACTGGGAATGTCGTTCGACGAGATTTTCGACCGCTGCCGTGCGGACGGGCTCAACGGCGTCAACATCACCTACCCCTATAAGGAGCAGGTTATCGGCCGCCTCGCCTCGCGCAACGCCGACGTTGCCCGCGTTGGTTCCTCCAACACCGTTGTCTTTGCGCCGGGCGGACCGGTCGGGCACAACACCGACTATCTCGGTTTCATCGCCGCCTACGACGCCCATTTCCACGGCCAGTCGGCCGGGCGGGTTGCCATCGTCGGAGCCGGCGGCGTCGGTCGCGCCATCGCCTTCGCACTTGCGGCGCTGGGCTCGTCCGAGCTGCGCGTGATCGATACCGACGGTGAGCGCGCGGGCAAGCTGGGGACGGCACTGAGCGAGCTCCCGCACGCTCCGGCAGTACGGGTCGAAAGCGACATCGCCAGCGCGCTGCGCGACGCGGACGGGGTCGTCAATTGCACCCCGATCGGCATGTTCGGACGGCCGGGAAGCGCCGTTCCGGCGCACCTGTTCGGCGGTCAGTCCTGGGCATTCGATGCCGTCTACACGCCGATCGAAACGGAGTTCCTGCGCGCCGCCCGCGCCGCGGGCATGGATACGCTGAGCGGCTACGAGCTGTTCTTCCAGCAGGGAATCAAGGCATTCGAATTATTCACGGGACGCGTTCCGCCACTCGATGCCTTGCGGCAGCGGCTCGCAGAACCTTCGCAACACAAGGAAGCCTCTTGATGAAACCGGGCAACAGCGGTTCGATACGCTCAAAGATCGGCACCAGCGCGGCCATGCTGACGCCGTTTACCGTCACCAGCGGCGTCGATTGGGACCGTCTTGCCGCCCACGCCAGCCGGCTCCTCGATAGCGGCCTGAAGGTCGTCACGGCGTTCGGGACGACAGGCGAAGGCGTTTCCATCGACCGGGAGGTTCGTTTCGAACTCTATGATCGGCTCGGCAAAGCCGGAATTTCCCCGGGGCAACTGGTCGAATGCGTCTATGGCCCCTCGTCGGCCGAGGCCGGCGCCCACGCCCGCCGCTCTCTCGGCGCCGGCTGTGCAGGGTTGCTGCTGACGCCACCCTTCTATTTCAAGGGAGTCGGCGACGAGGGGGTGTTCCGCTGGTTTGCCGAAGTGTTCGAGGCGGTGGGGGCGGATTGCCGGGACGTCATCCTCTACAATATTCCGGCGCTGACCGGTGTGAGCATCGGCGCCGGTCTCGTCGGCCGGCTGCGCCGCGCCTTCCCCGAGGTAATTGCCGGCGTCAAGGACAGCGCCGGCGACTGGTCCCACACGCAATCGCTGCTCGCCGAGCACCGGGACCTTGCGATCCTCGTCGGCCATGAGGGCCACCTCGCGCAGGCTGTCGGCCAAGGCGCATCGGGAGCGATCAGTGGCATCGCCAATGTCGCGCCTCGCCTCGTGCAACGGCTCGTCTCAGGTACCCATGACCCGCTGATCGACGATGCTCTCACCGTTGTGCTGTCGATGCCGGTCGTGCCGGCGCTGCGCGCGATCCTCGCGGCCCAGACCGGAGACCGCGACTGGCTCCGCCCGCGCGCGCCGCTTGTCGAGATCACCGGGCCGCAGGAGCTCGCGCGCTGCGCGGCCCTGGGCAAGCGCCTCGCCTGATTGATCGTAACCAAGATTGGCAACCGGCTTATCCCGGCTGCCCTCTCTATGGATCGAGCGGCCACCAACTCCCGCCGGCCGCATTATGGCCGCCGACGATGACAAGCGAGCCGCGGATCGCCGCTGACGATTGTCTTGGCTTTTCGCGCGCCGCGCCCGATCATGCGCAGGGTTTGGGTGAGCTTGGCAGACAATGCGGCTACTCCTGGTCGAGGACAATGAGTCGCTCTCGCGCTGGCTGAAAAAGCTGCTCGAGGCGGAAAACTATGCCGTTGATGTTCTCGAGGACGCCGAGAGCGTGCTGGGCGCAGCCGACCTCAGGCAATACGATCTCGCTCTCGTCGATCTGGGCCTTCCTGGACTGGGTGGCCTGGAACTGATCAAACAGATCCGGCGCAGCAAGGTCGACGTGCCGATCCTGATCCTCACGGCGCGCAGTGACCTCAAGAGCCGCGTGGACGGGCTGAATTTCGGTGCCGATGATTATCTGACCAAGCCATTTGAGATCGAGGAGCTCGAGGCACGCATGCGGGCGTTGTTGCGCCGATCGAGCATCCCTTTGCGCAACGAGATCGCTTTCGGCCCCCTGATCCTTGACCAGACCACGCGCACGTTCTCGCTCTCGGGCGCGGAACTGCACCTTTCGCCGCGGGAGACCGCCGTGCTGGAGGCGCTTGTGCGGCACGAAGGGCAGGCAGTGTCGAAGGAGGCTCTGCTCGAGACCACCTACAACTTCGACGCCGATGTGAACCCCAGCGTCGTAGAGGTCATTGTCCATCGTCTGCGCAAGCGCCTGGAGGGGTCGGGCCTGTCAATCGCGACCTTGCGCGGTCTAGGCTATCTGCTCCGAGACGCGAGATGAAAGCGGGAAGCATCCGGCTGAATCTCCTCGTCTGGCTGGTTGTTCCGGGCCTTGCGATCCTGGCTGGAAGTGCGTGGCTGTCTTATCAGCAGGCCCTTCGCGTCTCGACCCTCGTGACCGATCGTCAGCTCATTGCGTCGGCTCGCATGATCGCCGAGGCGGTGCAATATGGCGACGGATACCTCTCGGTCGTCATCCCTCCGGCGGCCCTGGAACTGTTCGCGACCGACAGCCACGATGAGGTCGCCTACTCGGTAACGGATCCCGAGGGTGTGCTGATCGCCGGTTATCCGGGCCTTGATGCCCCCACCAACCGGCCGTCTTCCGCTGATCAGCCAAAATATTTCGAAACGACATTCCGAAACGAAGAACCGATGCGGGCGGTGGAGCTTCCGCAGTCGGTCGTCACGCCAGGCGGCTCTGTTCCAGTAAATGTGGCGGTGGGGGAAACGCTCAAGGCTCGCGATGCTCTGGTGCTGACGCTGTGGATACGGGGTTTTCTCGAGCAGGGCGTCCTCGTCATCGCCGGAGCGGTTTCGGTCTGGTTCGGTATTGCGCGGGAGTTGCGGCCGCTGCTCCGACTCCGGCAGGAGGTTCGCGACCGCGCGCCTGACCGTCTGGATCCGCTGGACGCCGATCAGGTGCAAAGCGAGGTTCGGCCGCTGGTGCAGGCCCTGAACAATCATATGGATCGTCTGCGCGAGTTGCATGAACGGCAGCGGCGTTTCCTCGACAGTGCCGCTCATCAGCTCAGGACGCCGTTGGCGGCAATGAAGACGCAGGTTGGCTATGCCAAACGAACGTCGAAGGTCGAAGAGGTGGCTCTCGCGCTCGCTGAGGTTGATGACAATCTTACCGCAATGGCGCGCATGACCAATCAGCTCCTCCTTCTCGGCGGGGTCGAGCACAGCCGCCAACAAGCGGCAGTCGAAATCGTCCATTTCGGCGCCGTGGTCAGGAAGATTGTCCTCGACGCGGCACGTCGCGGGCTCGATGCCGGCGTCGAGCTCGCCTACGAGGCTGATGACGAGGCCTACGTTTCAGGCTCACCGGTCATGTTGGCCGAGCTTGTCACAAATCTCGTCGAGAACGTCATTTTACACGCCGGCGCGAACGCTCTGGCGACGGTATCCGTCCGACGCAGTGTGCACGACGTGATCCTCAGGGTGGAGGACGACGGTACCGGGGTTGATGAGGCGGAGCGTCCGTTGCTGCTTCGCCGGTTTCAACGAGGGCGCGATGCCCGGCCCGGTGGCAGCGGCCTGGGTCTTTCGATCGTTGCGGAGATTGCGGAATCTCTCGGGGGAGTCGTCGAGTTGCCTGCTCCGCGGGGAGGAAAGGGGTTTGCAGTCGTGGTTCGTCTGCCGGCGGCAACCGCGCGTCAGTCGTAGAGCTTGTCTGCAGCCGCAACGAAACTTCCATCGAATGTCCTCGACAGGTCGACTGGCTTGTCCTTGAGGGTGGAGCGGATCTGGCTCAGCACCCGTAGAACGGTCGCAGGACCATCCGCGGGCATACGGCCGTCGGTCGAGAACATCTGTTTGCCGTTGGCCAGGGCCTGTATATAGAGGGCCTCGTCTCCCGCATAGAAGTCATGCGGCATCAATGCGGCGATCGTCTTGGCATCGTGCGTTTCGATAAAGTGCAGGGTGCGAACGAGTGCGTTGACAAGCTTCTGCACGATGTCGCGATGCGCTTCGACCCATGAGGATTCCATATAAAGGCAGCTTGCCGGATAGACCCCGCCGAAGGTCGCGGCGCTTCCATCGAGTGTGCGTGTGTCGACCAGGACGCGCGCTTCGCCGGAGGTGAGCAGGCGCGAGACGGTTGGCTCGGTGGTCATCGCTGCCTGGATCTGATCGTGCTCCATCGCGGCAATGAGGCTGTCGCCGGCGCCGACGGGCACAGGGGTAATGTCGCTGAGCTTCAGTCCGTTCTTGACCAACAGATACTCGGTCAGGAAGTCGGTCGAAGACCCCAGACCGGTGATCCCGACATGCTTGCCCTTGAAGTCCGGAACAGACCGTATTTCGGGATGTCTGGATGAGACGACCTCGACCTCTCCCGGTGCGAGGCCGAGTTGCACGACCGACTCGGTAAACTTGCCGAGCGACTGCAACTGGATGGTGTGGTCGTAGAAACCGATGACACCCTGCACGGCGCCCGCCAGCATCTCGTCCGCCGCTTCTACACCTGCGGGTTCGCTCAGGATGTCGACGCTAATTCCTTCGTCGCGGAAGTAGCCCAGTTGCTGGGCGAGGGCGACGGGCAGATAGATCTGCTTTTCGATGCCGCCAACCATCAGGGACACGTCGGCAGCCATCGCGCCGCCCGTCAAGGCGGCCAGCGATAGAACGGCGACGGCGAGGTTTGCGAACAAGTTGGTGGACATCATCACCTGCAAGCCTACCAGCGGGCTAGCCTCGATTACACCAGTCTTCGATACCCGCCGAGAGCGCTGATCCCGCTGCTGTTAGGTGCAACATGGTCTGGTGGACTTGGGGCAGTTGGGAGGTCCGCCCCAAGTCCGCTGGCCTGCTTACTTCGCCAAGCCTTCGAGCTTGAGGGCAGCGTCGACGTATTGGTCGGTATAGGTCTTCGTGAGATCCACGTTGCCTGTCACTTTACCGGCTGCCTTCTGGATGTCGAAGACGGTCTGGGGACCGTTGGCCGGCATCTTGCCGAGGCCGTCCAGATTGAACTGGCCCCAGTCTGCCTGCAGGGCTTTGACGTATTCGTCCTTCGAGGTGAGCTGGTTGCTGACGAAGTCCTTGGGCATGACGTTGGCCACATCGGCGGCCGTATGCGTCTTCATCCAGGCCAAGGTCGCGACCAGCGCATTGACGACGCCCTGGGCTTCCTTCTGGTGGTCCTTGAGCCAGTCCGCCCGAACCAGAACGCCGGCGGCGGGATAGTCGCCCCCAAGCCATTTTTGTACGCCCTGGCCGGTCGATAGATCGACGGCGGAGTAAGCGATCTTCAGCTTCTCGAGCGCATTTACCGTGGGTTGGCTGGTGATGCCGCAAACTGCTTTCTTGAACTTGAGCGCGGCGATCATTGTTTGGCCGGCACCGGCGCCGATCTTGGTATAGTCCTTCGGGGCAAGGCCCGCGCGGGTCGAGACATAGCTCACCAGATCATCGGTGCCCGAACCGATATCGGTCACCCCAACGCTCTTCCCCTTCCAGTCTGCCGGCGTTTTGACGTTGGAATCCGTCGCGCACATGATCCGTTCACCGGGAGCGACAGCGAGCTGGACGATGTTGGTGACGTCCTTGCCCTTCTGCTGGAAATCGATGGTATGCACATACCAGGCGCCGGCCATGTCGACCTGCCCCGACACGACTGCATCCTCGGCGCCGACGCCGCCGGCCTGCTCGGTGCTGAGCTGCATGTCGACGCCGTACTTCTGGAACATGCCGAGGCTCTGCGCGAGCTGGTATTCGAGGTATATCTGCTTATCGATGCCGCCCACCATCATGGTGACTTTCGGCAGGGCGTCGGCGGCAATGGCCATGCCGGTCATGCCGCACGTTGCAGCGAGAGCGAGCGCAATCGCGGCGATCGGTTTGTTTGACATTGGTAGTTTCTCCTCCATTGATGGCCCGAGGGTTCCGGCTCGGTTCCGGTCAGAGGCCGGCGACGTTGTTCTCCGACGGCGATTTGGGACGCCAGGCGAGGAGCCGGCGTTCGAGCTGTGACATCAGGGCCTCGGCCCCGAGGGCGATGACTCCGAGCACGAGCATGGCGCCGAACACGCCGCTGGCATCGAAGGTGTTTTGCGAGGTGGCGATCACGAGACCGAGGCCGCCCTGCGCGCCCAGGAACTCGCCGACGATGGCGCCGATAATCGAAAAGCCGAGCGCGACATGCAGGCTCGCGATGATCCAGGTCATGGCGGATGGAATCACCACGTGCTGGACGACCTGCAGGCGTGAGGCTCCCAATATCCGGGCGTTGGCAACGAGATTGCGGTCGACGCTCCGGACCCCCTGGAAGGCGTTGAAGAACACCACGAAGAAGACGAGGACGGCGGCGAGCAGAACCTTCGAGGGCAGGCCGAGACCGAGCCAAATGACGAAGATCGAGCCCAGCACAATACGAGGGAGGGCGTTGACGATCTTGATGTAGGGTCCGAAGACGTCGGCGAGGAACGGCACTTCCCCAAGCAGGATGCCGACGATCACGCCGCTTGCGACGCCGAAGACGAAGCCGAGTAGCGACTCCTCGAGAGTGATCCAGACCTGGTCCCAGAACGAGCCATAGGCGGTGCCGTTGACGAACCAGTCGGCCAGGCGCAGCACGATGCCGAACGGCGAGCCGAAAAAGAACGGGTCGATCAATCCGGTTCGGGACCCGATCTCCCAGATACCCAGGCCAAGCACGAGAATGGCAATCTGCGTGCTGTGGACCAGGATCTTTCGAGCTCGCAGCCGGGCACGGGCCGCGGCGGCAATCGCGCTCTCCTCGTTCCGGCCGTCGCTGAGCTCGTGGGACATGGTGGTTTCCATCTCGATCGTCATGCGGCGCCCCTCGCGATGTTTGGATCGGCCTGGCGCGAATAGGCACGCCCGACCTCTTCGCGCAGCGACTGCCAGATTTGCTGGTACAGCTCGAGAAAGCGCGGCTGGAACCGGATTTCCTGCACGGCGCCGCGGGGTCGCGGCAGGTCGACATCGAACGTTGCCTTCACGGTTCCGGGGCCGGCCGTGATGACGACGACCTTGTCGGCAAGCGCAATCGCTTCCTCGAGATCGTGGGTCACGAACATCACCGACGGACGCGACTTTTCCCAAAGGGTCAGCAACTCGTTCGACATGATGGCGCGGGTCTGGACGTCAAGTGCAGAGAAGGGCTCGTCCATCATCAGCATCGCCGGCTCGTTGATCAGCGCGGCGGCAAGGCTGACGCGCTTGCGCATGCCGCCGGAGAGCTGGTGCGGATAGTGCTTTTCGAAGCCGGCGAGTCCGACTGTCTTCAACCAGTCACGTGCCAACTTGAGTGCGTCCGCTTTTGAGACGCCGCGAAAGATGGGTCCGAGCGCTACGTTCGCTTCAACGGACTTCCAGGGCATCAGGGCATCCGTCTGGAAGACGAAGCTCGCGCCTTTGGTAATCCCGCTGACTTCCTTGCCGTTCACCATCACGGTACCGGCGCTCGGCATGTCGAGCCCGGAGGCAAGGGTCAAGGTCGTCGACTTCCCGCAGCCGGTTGGTCCGACGATGGCGACGAACTGGCCCGGGTCCACAGTAAGATTGATGTCGCGGATCGCCGTCATCGCCGCACCGGTCGGTGTGACGAAGCGCTTGGTCACGCCGCTGAGCACAACTCCGCCGCTCGCAACGCCCGTCATTCGGAACAGCCGATCTGCCGCGATGCAACAAGACAGCCACACTCAGGCGCCGTCGCACCAAGGTGCGCGCGCAGACCGTGTTTCGCGGTCATTGGAACCTCCCGTTCGTCCGGCCTGTTCGGCTCTTCGACGTTGAGGGATGCTAGCAGCCCAAGCTTTCAGTCAGCTTTCAGTCGCTCAGTGTCTTCATGTCCACTCGATGCGCCCTGAAAATCCCGCCGACCGACCGTCGGCACGGAGCGACGAACACTGTGCCTCTGGCTTGCCGCGCGATCGTCTCGACAATCCCGGGGACCGACGACTCGCGGATCTCGCTCAGGCTCATCTAGCGCACTGGCGGTGCTTGTCGTCAGCTGCGAACCAGTCTCAGTTGTGGCTCACTTTTCCCGGCGCAGCCGCTGAGCACAAGCGGAGATACCTCGATGCTTGCGGGAGCTAGCTCTCTCTCCGTCGGCTCCGAGGATGAACCCGCGGGACTGGCCGGCTTCGGGCGACGTATGCCTCTTTTCAGACCCTTTCCGCCAGATACCTTTCCGCCCTTCGCGTAGCCGCGGGCTATTGCTCCCGGAAGGCCAGCTGCAGCTCCTCGACGAACGGATGGACGAGATAGCTCAGCACGGTACGGTCGCCGGTAGTGAGAAAGGCCTCCACCGGCATGCCCGGCAGCAAGTGGAAGTCGGCGGGCAGTGCGCTGGCCGCCTTGGCGATCCGCACATTGGCGCTGTAGTAGGCGCGGCCGGTCTGCGGATCGGTGAGCAGGTCGGGTGAGATCTGGGCGACCTCGCCGCTGGCCTCCGGCATGCGACGGCGCTCGAAGCCGGTAAAGCGCAGCGTCACGGTCTGGCCGAGCCGGACCTGGTCGATGTCGCTGGGGCTGATCTGGATGGCGACCAGCAGGTCATCAGTCTGCGGGACGATCTTCATGATCGTTTCCCCCGGCGCGACGACGCCCCCCACCGTATGGGCGACCAGTTCGTGGACGATGCCCGATTCCGGCGCCCGGACAATCGTGCGATCGAGCTGGTCCTGTGCCACGCGCTGTTGCTGCAGGGCTTCGCTCAGCGCACGGCGGGCCTTCTTGAGATCGTCGAGCCGCGCCGACATGAAGGTGGTCTGCACCTGTTTAGCAGCCAGCAGTTTTTCGGCCGCAGTGGCGCGCGTCTGTGCAATGGCGGCTGTCAGCCTGCCCTCCTCGCCCTGTGCCGCCGCCTCCTGCAGATGCAGCGTGCTCGCCTCGTCGGCCTGCGCGAGCTGGCTGGCGAGGAGCGAATCCACCGCGGCCGCCCGCTTGGTGAGGATCTCTAGCTGACGGCGATTGGCCTGCTGCTGCACGACGAGGCTATCGGCCTCATTGCCCAGCTCGCCGACCTGGGCATCGAGCTGGGCGATCTGGAAGTCCCGGTCGGCCAGTTCCGACGCGAGGATCTGGCGCTGCGTTGCAACCATGTCGGTGAGCTGGAGATCGCGCGCCACGTCCGCGGGGACGGTGAACTCCAAGTTGCCCGCGACTTCGGCATTAAGCCGCGCCACCTCGATGGTGGCTTCGGCGAGCTGCGACTTGGCGGCCTCGAGCGTTGCCTTGATGGCGGTGTCTTCAAGCATGAGCAGGACCTGGCCGGCGCTGACGGGCTCGTCATCCTGAACCAGGATGGTTTTCACCGTCCCCCCATCCTGATGCTGGACGAGCTTGGGATGGCTTTCGACAACCAGCGTGCCGTTGGCGACGACGGCCCCGGCAATTTCGGTGCTGGCGGCCCAGTAGACGAGCCCACCGGCTCCGCCCGCGATGACGACCAGCGCCGCGATAGCATGTCGGACCAAGCTGCCTCTGTCCGAAAAAGCGGGGAGAATTGCGTCGCTCATGATGCCCGCACCGGCAGCGGGTGGACGTTGCCCTGCTCGAGCGATGCCAGGATCTCGGCTCGCGACCCGAAAGCCACCTGCCGCCCGTTTCGGAGCAGCAGCAGCTTGTCGACCGCGACGATCGCGGACGGCCGGTGCGCCACCACGATGACGAGGCCCCTCCTCGCCTTGACGCTACGGATCGCCTCGGTCAGGGCCGTTTCGCCCTCCGCGTCGAGGTTGGAGTTGGGCTCGTCGAGGATGACCAGGAAAGGATCGCCGAAGAGCGCTCGCGCCAGTCCGATGCGCTGCCGCTGTCCGGCGGAGATGTTCTCGCCCCCCGCGACCAGCCTTGTGTCGTAGCCCTCGGGCAGGTTCAGGATGAGCCCATGGGCGTCGGCGAGCCGGGCCGCGGCGATCACCTCGTCGCTCGATGCGTCATCGATGAAGCGCGCGATGTTCTGCGCCACCGTCCCATCCAGCAGGTCGACCCGCTGTGGCAAATAGCCGATCATGCGGCCCTGCTGGGTCTCGTCGTAGTGCGACAGCAGCGCGCCATCGAGCCGGATCTCGCCGGCGCCCGGCTGCCAGACGCCACACAGGGCGCGCGCCAGCGAAGATTTGCCTGACCCCGACGGCCCGATCACCCCGAGGGCCTCGCCGGCCTGCAGGTCGAACTGAACGCGCGACACGAGGGGCGCCGGCAGCCCGGGGGGCGCCGCCGACAGATTGCGAACGCTCAGTTCGGTGCGGGGAAGCGGCAGCGTCGTCTCGGGCGCCGTTGGCCGCGAGCCCACACCTGCCCTGAGCCGCGCCAGCGCCTGCCGCGCCGCAACGAGGTGGCGCCAATGGGCTACGGTCTGCTCGACCGGCGCCAGGGCGCGCGAGGTCAGCACGGAGGCCGCGATCATCAGGCCGCCCGTCATGTTGCCATGGATGACCAGGTAGGCACCGAGCCCGAGCACCAGCGATTGCAGCAGCAGCCTCGCGGCCCTGGTCGAGGCGTTGAACAGCCCTGCCCGGTCGGCGGCGATACGCTGAAAGCCCATCAGGGCCGCGCTTCGCCCCATCCACAATCGCCCGATGGCGGGCGACATGCCCATGGCGAGGATAGCTTCGGCGCGCTCCCCGTTGTCCTCGGCCTGCCTCTGGCGCGCATTGGCCGCCTCCGAGGCACTTTGTGTCGGTTTGCGCAGCATAAACTCGTCGCCGAGCATGAGCAGGGAAATGAGGACCGCACCTGCGGTGGCAAGCCAGCCGAGCGCCGGATGAATGAGAAAGACCAGCGCGAGGTAGACGGGGATCCACGGGAGGTCGAGAAGCGCTAGCAGGCCCGGCCCCGCCAGAAATCCCCGCACCGTGTCGCCGTCACGCACCGGGTCGGGCGCGCTCCTCGGCTGTGCCGTGAGGCGAAGCCGGATCGACCCGCGCAGGAGGCTGTCGCCGAACGATCGCTCGACGAGGTTGGCGAGCCGAACCGCGAGACGCGTCCGCAGCATCTCGATGAGCGCGTAGAAGCCATAAACCAGCACGATCAGCAGGACGAGGACGAGCAGCGTCGCATCCGACCGGCTGGCGAGGACACGATCGTAGACCTGCAGCATGAACAGCGGGCCTGCGAGCATCGACAGGTTCGATACGAGGCTGGTCGCCAGCAGCGCCGCAACGCCGATCCACCAGGTGCTACCGCGCTCGCGGCCGCGCAACGGGGCAAGCTGGGGCACGGGGCGGAGCGCCGATGCAGGGCGATGAGTGGACAAGGCAACAACCGCCGGGAACCGGGAAACACTGTCTGTCACAAAGTAAGTCTATCTGCGCCGGATCAGCCTTGATGCACGTCAATTGATCCAGCCGGGACGAAACTCGATTGAGGGAGATTGATATGGATCAACAATTCATGGGTTGCATTGTCATCAACTTCCAATGATCTGGATCATTTCATTGGAGAGTCAAATGTCGTCTCTAAGTCAGCTTCGTTCATCCTACTTGACCACATCCGGCTTCATAGCCCCGCGTCATCACCAGCCGCTGCCGCTTCATCACGGCGGCACGCCCTGGTGGTCGCACGGCCAGCTGCTCAACGGCGGCCCCCACGGCGACACGATTCACGGCGGCAACGGCAACGACATCATCAATGGTCACGACGGCGACGACAGCCTCTATGGCGGCAACGGCAACGACATCCTCAACGGCAGTGCCGGAAACGACTATCTCGACGGCCAGAATGGCAACGATATCCTGAACGGCGGCGCCGGCGACGACCAGCTCTTCGGCGGTGCTGGAAACGACGTTCTAAACGGAGGCGACGACAACGACTCGCTCGATGGCGGCGCTGGCAACGACATCCTCAGCGGCAATGACGGGGACGACCGGCTGACCGGCGGCAGTGGCAACGACATCTTGAACGGTGGCTCTGGCAACGATGAGCTCGTAGGCGGCGCTGGCAGCGACGTCATCGATGGCGGCGAGGGCGAGAACACGCTCGACTTCCGGAACGAGGGCGGAAGCCGCGGCGTCGATGTAAACCTCCAGTCAGGTACGGCGCACGATACGTTCGGAAGCACCGATATGATCAACAATATCGACAATGTCTTGGGTACGGCCAAAGCCGATACCATCATCGGATCGGACGGACCGGTAGCGCAACTGTTCTGGGGTCTGGCTGGCGCCGACACGCTCATCGGCGGCGCCAACAATCCCTTCGAATATGCGGTGTACGGCTCGGATGCC
>Ga0207657_10004231_pt1 | contig 15210 bp, 18 predicted proteins | sample KBSC33metaG_FD_184316 | JGI IMG/M metagenome (GOLD analysis project Ga0207657, IMG submission 184316) | Corn rhizosphere microbial communities from Kellogg Biological Station, Michigan, USA - KBS C3-3 metaG (SPAdes) (version 2) | ecosystem: Host-associated > Plants > Roots > Rhizosphere > Soil ... | reverse complement strand
TTCCATGCCTTGCACCGAGCGCTTCGACGCCCAGGGAGCGGATTATCGCGAGGACGTGCTTCCGGACGTCTCCAATCGCGAGATCCTGCGCGTCTCGGTCGAGGCGGGGACGACTTTCGGCTGGGAGCGCTACACTGGTCTCCATGGCCTCCGCATCGGCATCGACCGCTTCGGCGTCTCGGCACCCGCCAAGGACGCCTACGACTATTTCGGCCTCACCTCCGACAAGGTCGCGGAGCGCGTCACTGACTTCATGAAGACAAGAGGAATCCAATGACGAAAGTTGCAATCAACGGCTTCGGCCGCATCGGCCGGCTGGTCGCGAGGGCGATCCTTGAGCGGCCCGACTGCGGGCTCGAGCTGGTCAGCGTCAATGACCTTGCCGACGCCAAGGCCAATGCCTGGCTGTTCAAGCACGATAGCGTGCACGGCAAGTTTCCCGGTGAGGTCACGACCGACGGCAACGACATCATCGTCGACGGCAAGCGCATCCAGGTGACGGCCGAGAAAGACCCAGCGAACCTCCCGCACCAGGCAAACGGAGTCGAGCTGGCGCTCGAATGCACCGGTTTCTTCACGGACCGGGCGGGCGGAGAGAAGCACATCGAGGCGGGTGCCAAACGGGTGTTGATTTCGGCCCCGGCCAAGGGCGCCGACCTGACCGTCGTTTACGGAGTGAATGACGACAAGCTTACCGCAGATCATCGGATCGTCTCGAACGCGTCGTGCACGACCAACTGTCTCGCGCCGGTCGCCAAAGTGCTGAACGACGCGCTCGGAATCGAGCGGGGACTGATGACCACCGTCCACGCCTACACCAACGACCAGAAGATCCTGGACCAGATCCATTCCGATCTCCGGCGAGCGCGCGCTGCAGCCATGAGCATGATCCCGACGACGACGGGTGCCGCCCGAGCGGTGGGAGAGGTGCTTCCGGAGCTCAAGGGCAAGCTCGATGGCTCGGCCATCCGGGTTCCGGTCCCCGACGTCAGCCTGATCGACCTGACGTTCACACCGGGCCGCGACACCAGCCGCGACGAGGTCAATGCGATCCTCAAGGCCGCGTCGGAAACGCAGCGGCTGAAAGGCATCCTCGATTACACCGACGATCCGGTGGTTTCGATCGACCTCATGCACACGAGCGCCAGCTCGACCATCGACAGCCTCGAGACCGCGGTGATCGAGGGCAAGCTGGTGAGGGTCGTCAGCTGGTACGACAATGAATGGGGCTTCTCGAACCGCATGGTCGACACCGCCGCGGCGATGGCGGCCCTGGGATAAGGATGTCTGGGTTCAAGACCCTCGACGATTTGCCGGAGGACTTGACCGGCAAGAAGGTGCTGGTGCGCGTCGATCTCAACGTTCCGATGGACGGGGCGAAAGTCACAGATGACACGCGCCTGCGCGCAATGCTTCCGACAGTGCTTGAACTCTCGGACCATGGCGCGATGGTCCTCCTGCTGTCGCATTTCGGGCGGCCGAAGGGCGAGATACGGCCCGACATGTCGACCGCGCAGCTGGTGCTGCCGGTTCACCGGCTCGCGGGACGGTCCGTGCGTTTTATCGAGGATTGCCAGGGGCCGGAGGCAGAGCGAGCGCTGACCACGATGCTCCCGGGCAATATCGGCATCCTCGAAAATACGCGCTTCCACCTCGGCGAGGAAAAGAACGACCCAGAGCTCGCCAAGGCGATGGCCGAGCTCGGCGATTATTATGTCGACGACAGTTTCTCGACCGCACATCGGGCCCATGCCTCAACCGAAGGGATCACCCATTTCCTGCCGAGTTTCGCAGGTCGGGCGATGGAAGCGGAGCTGAACGCGCTCGAGCGGGCGCTCGGCTCGCCCGAACGTCCGGTCGCGGCGGTGGTCGGCGGCGCCAAGGTTTCGACCAAGCTCGGCGTGCTCTCTCACCTCGTGAGCAAGGTCGATCATCTGATCATCGGCGGCGGGATGGCGAATACCTTCCTCGCAGCGCGCGGAGTGAACGTGGGCAAAAGCCTCTGCGAGCACGACCTGACCGGCGAAGCTAACGCCATCTTCGACCGCGCCGAGGAGGCCGGCTGCACGATCCATCTGCCCTATGAAGTGGTCGTCGCGAAGGAATTCGCGCCGAACCCGCCGGGCCTTCGGACGGTCAACGTCCACGAAGTCGCGGCGGATGAGATGATCCTCGACATCGGCCCGGCCGCGGTCGAAGCGCTCGCTGACGTGCTCAAGACGTGCCGCACTTTGGTGTGGAACGGACCGCTCGGGGCGTTCGAGATGCCGCCGTTCGACGAGGCCACAGTCGCGTTGGCGAAGACCGCGGCGGCGCTGACCAAGGAAGGCTCGCTCGTCTCGGTCGCGGGCGGGGGCGATACGGTTGCCGCGCTGAACCACGCTGGGGTCGCTGGGGATTTTACCTTCGTCTCCACTGCCGGTGGAGCGTTTCTCGAATGGATGGAAGGGCGTACGCTGCCGGGCGTCGCCGCTTTGGAACAACAGGGATGACCATGAACCAGTCTGAAATGATAGCGAAGATGGAGCGGGGCGACGGATTCATCGCCGCGCTCGACCAATCGGGTGGGTCCACGCCCAAGGCTCTCGCGGGCTACGGGATCGAGGAGGGCGCTTGGTCCACGGACGAGGAGATGTACGACCTCATTCACCAGATGCGCTCACGCATCATCAGCGCGCCCAGCTTCGGCAGCGGAAAGGTGATTGGAGCGATCCTGTTCGAACGAACGATGGACGGTGAGGTTGGCGGAAAGCCCACCTCGCAAGCGCTGATCGACCGGGGTGTCGTCCCCTTCATCAAGATCGACAAGGGGCTCGAGGCCGAAGAGAACGGCGTCCAGATGATGAAGCCGATGCCCGGCCTGGATGCGCTTTTGGAGCGTGCCAAGTCGCTGGGTGTTTTCGGGACCAAGGAACGGTCGGTCATCAATTCCGCCAACCTCGGCGGAATCGCGGTGCTCGTCGCGCAGCAATTCCAGGTCGCCAAGCAAGTGCTCGCGCACGGAATGATGCCGATCGTCGAGCCCGAGGTGAACATCAAGAGCGCCGATCGCGCCGAAAGCGACCGGCTGCTGCTTTCCGCGATAACCGAAGAGCTTGACGGAATTCCTGAAGGCCAGCGCGTGATGCTGAAGCTGTCGATCCCCGCGGAACCCGGCCTTTTCGACCCGCTGATCGACCATCCGAAGGTCTTGCGCGTCGTGGCGCTTTCCGGCGGCTTCAGCCGCCAGGAAGCTTGCCGCGAGTTGGCGAAGAACCCGGGCATGATCGCGAGCTTCAGCCGCGCTCTACTGTCGGATCTTCGCGCCCAGCAGAGCGATGAGGAATTCAACCGTACGCTCGGTCAGGCGATCGACGAAATCTACGAGGCGTCGGTCGCGAGGATTCCAGCCTGACCTTGGACGAAGCCGAATTCGAGCCGATCGACTTCCCGCGGCCCAAGCGGACGGCGCCGGCGAAGCTGTACCTGATCAGCCCGCAAGAGGTCAGTGGTGCCTTTCCGGACCGCCTGAAGGCCGCGCTGGCACCCGAAATTGCAACGGCATTCCAGCTGCGGGTGAAGGATGTGGACGAGCATCAGCTCGCTCGGCTGGCCGAGCCGCTTCAGCGCATCTGCGCCGACGCCGAAGTCGCATTCATCGTCAACGACAGCATGTCTCTCGCCAAGCGTATCGGCGCGGATGGGGTGCACCTGGGGCAGAGCGACGGCGACGTGCGAGAAGCGCGGGCGTTGCTCGGGCCTGGCGCGCAGATCGGCAAGACCTGTCACGACAACCGTCATTTCGCGATGGAAGCGGGTGAGGCGGGGGCCGACTATGTCGCCTTCGGCGCTTTCTATCCGACCATGACCAAGCCCTCCAATTACCGTCCGGAACCGTCGATCCTGACGTGGTGGTCGACCCTGTTCGAAATCCCCTGCGTCGCGATCGGCGGGATTACGCCGGACAACGCGAAGCCGCTGGTGGAAGCCGGAGCGGACTTCATCGCGGTGTGCCAGGCAGTATGGGGGAAGGACGATCCGGCAGCAGCGGTCGCGGCTTTCGAATCGGTGCTGAAGGGCTAGCCGCCGGAAACAGTTGTTTCCTCCATCGTTCCTGCATCATGGGGAAGGTTGCTGCCACGGCTTTGTTCACGTCCGTGTTCACCGCGGTGGTCGTCAGCGCCTTCTGGATCTGGTTCTATAATTTCGTCCCTTCGAGCGAGGCGAGTGTTCTGCGCAGCGGCAACGTCGTGGCGGTGGAAGCTCCGCATGCCGCGCCGATCGTCCTGTCGCAGCAAGTGGTGGTCGGCCCGGCGGGGCTGGCGCTTCCCGTGGTCGGGATCAAGCCGGATCAGCTCACGGACACTTTCACCCAGGCGCGCGGGGAAGGCCGCTCGCATGACGCGATCGACATCATGGCGTCAGAAGGAACTCCCGTGATCGCAGCCAGCGACGGTACGGTGGAGAAATTGTTCAACAGCGTGCGCGGCGGAATCACGATCTATGAGCGCTCGCCCGACCAGAAATGGGTCTATTATTACGCACACCTGTCGGCTTATGCGCCGGGGTTGCACGAAGGGCAGCAGCTGAAGCGCGGACAGGTGATCGCCCAGGTTGGACACACCGGTGACGCTAGCGCCGCCGGCCCGCACCTCCATTTCGCGGTCAACTCCATGGCACCGGGCGAGCCCTGGTGGCACGGAACTCCGATCAACCCATACCCGCTGCTTGCCGGAAACAGGGGCGCCCGCTAGGGGCTGCGGCGGCTCTTTCCCATCACTTTCTCCGAGAGAAGACATGAAGATCAGCGGCGTGGACATCCGTCCCGGCAACATCATCGAATATGAAAGCGGCATCTGGCGCGCGGTGAAAATCCAGCACACCCAGCCCGGCAAGGGCGGCGCCTATATGCAGGTCGAGATGAAGAACCTCATCGACGGCCGCAAGACCAACGTCCGCTTCCGCTCGGCCGAGACCGTGGAGCGCGTGCGGCTCGACACCAAGGACTATCAGTACCTCTATCATGACGGCGACATGCTCGTGTTCATGGACAAGGACTCGTACGAGCAGGTGTCATTGCCCGAGGACCTGCTCGGCGACGCGGGAGACTTCCTTCAGGACGGGATGGATGTGGTGATGGAACTCTACAACGAGCGGCCGATCAGCGTTCAGCTCCCCGACCAGGTCGAAGCGACGATCGTCGAGGCCGACGCGGTGGTGAAGGGTCAGACCGCGAGCTCCAGCTACAAGCCGGCCAAGCTCGATAACGGCGTGCGGGTGATGGTCCCGCCGCACATTGCCGCCGGAACGCGGATCGTCGTCGATGTCTACAACCGGGAATATGTGAGGCGAGCGGATTGAGCGTCCCCTCTCCTTTAGGGGAGGGGCAGGGGTGGGGAACCACCTCGGCGCTTGCCCGGTCTTGGGTGATGAAGGCTCGACTGTCGCACCCCACCCCAACCCCTCCCCTGAAGGAGAGGGGATAAGATGGTTGCCCATTCCGGCCTGATCACCGTCATGCAGCGCGCCGCGCGCAAGGCGGCGCCGCGCCTTCGCCGCGACTTCGGGGAAGTCGAGCAGCTGCAGGTCAGCCGCAAGGGCCCAGCCGACTTCGTGTCGATGGCGGACAAGCGCGCCGAGCAGACGATCGTCGACGAGCTTCGCAACGCGCGGCCCGACTGGGGCATGCTTCTCGAGGAAGGCGGCGCTATCGAAGGCAATCCCGACAAGCCGCGCTGGATCGTCGATCCGCTCGATGGGACGACCAACTTCCTCCACGGCGTGCCGCATTTCGCAATCTCGATCGCGGTCGAGGAACGCAAAGCCGGCGGCGGGAGCGAAATCACCCAGGGGCTGGTCTACCAGCCGCTGACCGACGACAGCTATTGGGCGGAAAAGGGCAGGGGCGCGTGGCTCCAGGACGCGCGGCTTCGGGTCTCGGCGCGCCGCGATCTCAACGAAAGCCTGATCGGCACTGGAATCCCGCATTGCGGGCGTGGCGATCCGGAGGGCTGGGCCAAGATCTACGCGGCGGTAGGCCCGCAGGTCTCGGGCATTCGCCGCTTCGGCTCGGCCGCGCTCGATCTGGCCTGGGTGGCCGCGGGTCGAATGGACGGCTTCTGGGAGGACGACCTTGACGTATGGGACACGGCCGCGGGCGTTCTGCTGGTGAAGGAGGCGGGAGGCTTCGTGACCGATTATCGGGGCGGCGACCGTTCGTTTGAGCGCCGCGAATATGTCGCTTGCTCGGCCGCCATCCATAGCAAGCTGCAGAAGCTGGTCGCCGGAGCGCTTCGGTGATCGCCCTGGCGATCGCGGCGGCTGCCGCAGTCGCCCAGCCGCAAGCTGTCGTCACCGTCCCACCGCAGCATCGGCTCGTCGAGGGTGTCGCGACTGACGGCTCGGCGATTTACGTGTCCAGCGTCCTCGACCGGCAGATTCTGGCCTGCGTGAAGACCTGCCGAACCATCGCGACCTTGCCCGAGGGCCTTTATCCGCTGGGAATCGCCTTCGACTGGGGCCGGAAGCTGCTGTGGATCGCGGCGGACTGCCCGGAGGTGGCCGGAATCGCGAAATGCGAACAGGGCGCGCTTGTGGCGATCAATCGTCTCGGCAGGATTCGGGGACGGTGGGCTCCAGCAAAGATGCCGTTCCATCCGGGGGACGTCACGGCCACCCAAAGCGGCATTTTCGTCAGCGACAGCCAAAACGGCCTGGTCTGGGCGCTGATGCCCCGCCGATCCGGGCTTCGAGCGGTCAATCGCCCGGGCGACGGCAAGAGCGCGCAGGGAACGGCACTCGCTCCTTCGGGGACGGACCTCATCGTTGCCGATTACGAGCGAGGAATCGGCCGCATCGACCTCAAGACGACCGCCACGACCTGGCTTCCGCGGCAGGACGGCAAGCCGTCCGTTGGAATCGATGGGCTGGTCCGGTGCGGGGAGACCTATCTCGGAGTCTATAATGGCGGTGCCGCGCCGGCCCGGATCTGGGTGATCCGGATGCGGCCCGGCGGCATCGATCGGACCGAGTTGGTGGACGGTTTGACTCTCAACGATCCAACGCAAATCGCATTCGACGGCAAGAGGTTGTTGATCATCTCTGACTCCGGATGGGAACGCGTCGGAAGAGGCGAGACGGAGCGCCGGACGGGCGCGCAAATCCTCGGCATCTCAATGTCGCGGAACTGCATGCCCTTGTAGGGCCCGGACCGGTTGCGATGCACCACGCCCTGCCGTAAAGCCCGCCCCGAGTTTTCAAGCCCCGGAGTTTCCCCTTGGCAAGCGTCGCCGCAGGCTACCTGCCGATCCTGCTGTTCCTAATTATCGCCCTCGGGCTATCCGCGGGCTTCGTCGTGCTGCCCATGGTGGTTTCGCGGCTGACGGGAACGAACAAGCCCGACCCTGCGAAGCTTAGCGAATATGAGTGCGGTTTCCCGGCGTTCGAGGACGCCCGCGCCGAGTTCGACGTCCGCTTCTACCTGGTCGCGATCCTGTTCATCGTGTTCGACCTCGAAGCGGCCTTCCTGTTTCCCTGGGCGGTTAGCCTCGATTTCACGCGCTGGACCGGCTGGGTCGCCATGATGGGCTTCCTCGTCGAACTCGGTCTCGGCCTCGCTTACGCGTGGAAGAAAGGGGCGCTCGAATGGGAGTGATGCTCCGCCCCGACGAAGACCCGATGCCGAGCGAGGAGGAGCTGGCGCGCCTTGCCGGCCTGGTTCCAGGGGACGTTGACAGGAAGAAGCTCGAGGAGCTTCGTCGGAACCTCGACGAAAAGGGGTTCATGGTGACGACCGCCGAGGATTTGTTCACCTGGGCGCGGACCGGCTCATTGTGGTGGATGACCTTCGGTCTCGCCTGCTGCGCGGTCGAGATGATTCATGTGAACATGCCGCGCTACGACCTTGAAAGATTTGGCGCCGCGCCGCGCGCGAGCCCGCGCCAGTCGGACGTGATGATCGTCGCGGGCACGCTCTGCAACAAGATGGCCCCGGCGCTTCGGCGGGTCTACGACCAGATGAGCGAACCCCGGTACGTCATCTCCATGGGGAGCTGCGCCAACGGCGGCGGCTACTACCACTACAGTTACTCCGTCGTGCGCGGTTGCGACCGGATCGTACCCGTGGACATTTACGTGCCCGGCTGCCCGCCGACCGCGGAGGCGCTGCTCTACGGGATCCTCCAGCTACAGCGGAAGATCCGCCGCGAGGGGACGATCGAGCGGTGAGTGTCGCAACGCACGTTCCCAGGACCGCCTCCGACGAGGGGGTGATCGACGCCGCGAAGAAGGCGCTCGGCGACGCGATCGTCGAGGTGAAAAGCCACGTGGGCGAGATCACATTGACGGTGAAGAGCGAGGAAATCACGAATGTTCTCAACAAATTGCGCGATACTCCTGGCTTGGAATATCAGCAATTGATGGAGATCGCGGGGGTCGATTATCCCGATCGCGCCGAGCGATTCGAGGTCGTCTATCAGTTGCTCTCGCTCACGAAGAACCGGCGGCTCAGGGTCAAGGTGTCGACCGACGAGAATACGCCCGTGCCGAGCGTTACGGCGCTATGGCCGGTCGCGGGGTGGCTCGAGCGCGAGGTATTCGACATGTATGGGGTCGGCTTCGCGGGAAACCCTGATTTGAGGCGAATCCTCACGGATTACGGCTTCGAGGGCTATCCGCAGCGCAAGGACTTCCCGCTGACCGGCCATGTCGAGCTGCGCTACTCCGAAGCGGAAAAGCGCGTGATCTACGAACCGGTCCAGCTGCCGCAGGACTTCCGGACCTTCGACTTCCTGATGCCGTGGGAAGGGCCGGAATATGTCCTCCCGGGCGACGAGAAGGCCGTGCCGGAAGAGCCGGGCGCGCCGTCGCCGGCGCCCGCCGCGAGTGGTCCGCCGCCGGTCAAGCCGGAGGCACCGAAGAAGAAGGCTGCGCGCAAGCCGCGGGCGAAGAAATTGTGACCGACACCCGCACCGAAGAGCGCAGCCGCAAGCGCAAGGTCGAAGTCGCGGTCGGTTCGGGCGGCCGTGGCCCTGATCTCGGCCATCCGCGCGATCCCGGTGATGAGACAATCAACAACTACACGATCAACTTCGGACCGCAGCACCCGGCAGCGCACGGGGTTCTCCGGCTGATCATGGAATTGGACGGGGAGATCGTCGAGCGGGTCGACCCGCATATCGGGCTGCTTCACCGCGGGACCGAAAAGCTGATCGAATACAAGACCTACGCCCAGGCGCTGCCGTACTTCGACCGGCTCGATTACTGCTCGCCGATGTGCATGGAGCACAGCTTCGTGCTCGCCATCGAGAAACTGATGGGTCTCGAGGTGCCGCCGCGGGCGCAATACATCCGCACCCTGATGGCGGAATTGACCCGCATCTCCAACCACATGCTGAATCTCGGCAGCCACATCATGGACGTTGGCGCCATGACCCCGAACCTGTGGTTGTTCGAAGTACGCGAGGACACGCTGCAATTTTATGAGCGGGCGTCGGGCGCTCGCATGCACGCCAATTACTTTCGCGCCGGCGGGGTGCGCTACGACCTACCTGAGAAGATGCTCGCCGACATGGGCGATTGGCTCGATAACCGGCTGCAATTGTTCGAGGACGCGATCAGCCTCGTTGCCGACAACCGCATCTTCAAGCAGCGCAACGTCGATATCGGCACGGTTTCGAAGGAGGATTCGATCGCCTGGGGCTTCTCCGGCCCGATGATCCGTGCCGCCGGAATCCCCTGGGACATCCGCCGCTCGCAGCCTTACGAAGTCTATGACCAGATGGAGTTCGACGTCCCCGTCGGAACGCGCGGCGACTGCTACGACCGCTTCATGGTCCGGGTCGAGGAGGTGCGTCAGTCGGCGCGGATCATGCGCCAGTGCCTCGAGCAGATGCCGCAAGGGCCTGTCGCGACCGGCGACCGCAAGGTCTTCCCGCCAAGCCGCGCGGAAATGAAGCAGTCGATGGAAGCCATGATCCATCACTTCAAGCTCTACACCGAGGGTTATCACGTGCCCGCTGGCGAGGTTTACGTCGCGACCGAGAGCCCCAAGGGCGAGTTTGGGGTCTATCTGGTCGCCGACGGCACCAACCGGCCCTATCGTTGCAAGATCCGCCCGACCGGCTTTTCGCACCTCCAGGCGATGGACTTCATGATGAAGGGCCACATGCTCGCTGACACGACCGCGGTGCTGAGCGCGATCGACGTCGTGTTCGGGGAGGTGGACCGCTAATGGCTGCCAACCAATCCATCCTCGACGATGCCGAGCAGCGTGCGCGCTGGGAGGGTTTCGCCTGGACTGAGGCCAACGCCAAACAGGCGAAGGCGATCGTGGGCCGCTACCCCGAGGGGCGGCAGGCCTCGGCAGTGATTCCGCTGCTCGACCTCGCCCAGCGGCAGGTCGGGGCGGAGACGGAGACTCAGGGCTGGCTGCCGATTCCGGTGATGGAGTTCGTCGGCAAGGAGCTCGGCATGCCTTACGTCCGAGTGCTCGAAGTCGCGACCTTCTATACGATGTTCAACCTCGTTCCGGTCGGCCGCTTCCACGTCCAGGTGTGCGGGACCACCCCGTGCATGCTGCGCGGTTCCGACGACGTCTTTGCGGCGTGCAAGAAGCGCGGGATGAAAAAGGGGAAAACGACCGAGGATGGGCTGTTCACCCTCTCTGAGGTCGAGTGCCTCGGCGCCTGCGCCAACGCGCCGATGGTCCAAATCAACGACGACAATTACGAGGATCTGACCGAGGAGAGCATGGGTGCGATCCTCGACGCGCTCGCGGCGGGCAAGACGCCTAAGCCCGGCCCGCAGGTCGACCGCCAGACGAGCTGCCCTGAGGGCGGCCCGACCACGCTCAAGAAAATGGCCGAGCGCAATTATGACTATCGGCCGCAATGGACGCCGACGGCGGGACCAGTGGGAGAGGGGACGCAATGATCGGACTCATCATCGCCGTCATCATCGGCATCATCCTCATCGGGATCGTGCTGAAGGTCCTGAAGGTCGCGATCATAATCGCGCTCGCCGTCGGGATCGTGATGCTCGCGCAGAACAAGTTAGGACCGAAGCGGCTCAAATGACGATCGTCGCCATCCTTGTCGCAGTCGTGTTCGCGCTCCTGGCGTTCAAGTTCGTCAAGGGCTTGATCAAGTTCGGGATTCTGGCGCTGATCGTGATCGCAGTCGCCTATTTCGTGATGAACGGAGCGGCGCACTGATGGGCTACACCGGGCCCCTGTCCGACAAGGACCGCATTTTCACCAACCTCTACGGCTTCCAGGAGGCGGGGCTGAAGGCGGCGCAGCTGCGCGGCGACTGGGATGACACCAAGAAGCTGATGGCCATCGGCCAGGATGCGATCATCGATGCAGTGAAGGCGTCGGGGCTTCGCGGCCGCGGCGGCGCGGGCTTCCCGACCGGCATGAAGTGGAGCTTCATGCCCAAGGAGCCCAAGCCCGGGAAGCCCAACTTCCTGGTCGTCAACGCCGACGAGTCCGAGCCCGGAAGCTGCAAGGACCGCGAGATCATCCGCCACGATCCGCACAAGCTGGTCGAAGGGTCGCTCATCGCCGGATACGCGATGCGGGCGCGCGCCGGCTACATCTACATCCGCGGCGAATTCATTTATGAAACCAAGGTATTGGAGCGCGCGGTTGCCGAGGCTTATGAGGCTGGGCTGCTCGGCAAGAATGCGGCGGGTTCCGGCTATGACTTCGACCTGTTCGTTCACCGCGGCGCCGGCGCCTACATCTGCGGCGAAGAAACGGCGATGCTCGAAAGCCTGGAGGGCAAGCAGGGCAAGCCGCGGCTGAAGCCGCCGTTCCCTGCGGGCGCGGGCCTCTATGGCTGTCCGACGACCGTCAACAATGTGGAGAGCATCGCGGTCGTCCCGACGATCCTGCGCCGTGGCGCGAAATGGTTCGCGGGCATCGGCAACCCCAAGAACGAGGGCACCAAGCTGTTCCAGATCAGCGGGCATGTGAATTGCCCGTGCACGGTCGAGGAATCGATGGGGATCAGCTTCCGCGAACTGATCGACCGCCATGCGGGCGGAATTCGCGGCGGCTGGGACAATCTGCTCGCGGTGATTCCGGGCGGATCGTCGGTGCCCCTGGTCCCCGCAGCCGAGATCATGGACGCGCCGATGGACTTCGACGGGCTGAAGGCGCTTGGGAGCGGTCTCGGCACGGCCGCCGTCATCGTCATGGACAAATCGACCGACATCGTCCGGGCGATCAGCCGCATCAGTTACTTCTACAAGCACGAAAGCTGCGGCCAGTGCACCCCGTGCCGCGAAGGCGCCGGCTGGATGTGGCGGATGATGGAGAAGCTGCGCGTCGGCGATGCCGAGGTCGGCGACATCGACAAATTGCTCGACGTCACCAAGCAGGTCGAGGGCCATACGATTTGCGCATTGGGCGATGCGGCCGCGTGGCCGATCCAGGGCCTGGTGCGCCATTTCCGTCCCGAGCTCGAGCGCCGCATCGCCGAGCGGGCCGGCAAGCAGATGTTGGAGGCTGCGGAATGAAGGCCGTTGCCTATCTGCCGATTGCCGCCTTCTTGGCCGCGGTCCCCGACGCCGCGCCCGCGCAATATGACCCGGGCAGCGGAAGGTCCGTAATTACAACGGTCCAAACCATGGGCGCGAAGGAGGTGTGGGACGCGCTTTGGGTTTTCGGTTCCTGCTATGCGGGAAGCGAGCGCTCAAAGGCGCTCAAATTTGTCGAGACTGAGCCGGGTTCCGTCGAAGAAGCCCGGACTTACAAGAAGCTCTTCACCAACAGCGACGAATATTGCCTCGGCAACGTCACCTGGATGAGCATATCCTACAAGTACGTGCGGGGCGCGATCGCGGAGGGACTTTATTCCAAGCGCGTCCCGGTGCCGTCAAGCCTGGCCGCGAAGCCCATCCCGCGTGAAAAGGTGCAGTCGATCATCGAGACGGCGATTTGCTACGCCGCACAGAATCCAGCCGAAGCCAAGGCTTTGATCGAAAAAACCACTCCGACCTCGAAAAAGGAGGAGCAAGCAATCGCTGCGCTGACGCCGCATTTCGTCGCCTGCCTTCCGCCGAACATGCCGCCGGGCTTCCAGATCGATTCCACGTTGCTTCGTTTCCGAATTGCCGAGGCCTTGTGGCGTTTGGGAGAGGCTCGCCAATGACCAGGACGGAGATCATTCTGATTGTCCTGGGCGTCGCGGCGCTGGCCGCGGTCGTGCTCGCCGCGCGTAGCGGCGGTCCGCGGGTGACCCAGATCGATATCCGCCGCGACCGGGAGGAGGACTCCGGCGATGCCTAAAGTCACCGTCGACGGCATCGAACTCGAGGTCCCGCAGGGCGCGACCGTGCTTCAGGCATGCGAGCTTGCGGGCAAGGAGATTCCGCGCTTCTGTTACCATGAGCGGCTGTCGATCGCCGGCAATTGCCGCATGTGCCTGGTCGAGGTCGCTCCGGGCCCGCCCAAGCCGCAGGCAAGCTGCGCTCTTCCCGCCGCCGACGGCCAGGCAATTCGCACCGACACGCCGATGGTCAAGAAGGCGCGCGAGGGGGTGATGGAGTTCCTGCTCATCAATCACCCGCTCGACTGCCCGATCTGCGACCAGGGCGGCGAATGCGATCTTCAGGACCAGGCGATGGCCTACGGCCGCAGCTTCACTCGCTACGAGGAGAATAAGCGCGCGGTCGACGACAAATATTTCGGACCGATCATCAAGACCTCGATGAATCGGTGCATCCAATGCACCCGCTGCATCCGCTTCAGCTCGGAAGTCGCCGGGGTCGATGAGATCGGAATGCTGTATCGTGGCGAGGACAGCCAGATCACGAGCTACCTCGAACGGACGGTTTCAGGCGAGCTTTCGGGCAACCTCGCCGACGTCTGTCCGGTGGGCGCGCTGCTGCAGAAGCCGCAATTGTTCGAGCAGCGCTCGTGGGAGCTGCGCCGCGTGCCCGGGATCGATGTGATGGACGCGGTCGGATCGAACATCCGCTTCGACGTCCGCCAGCGCCAGGTCATGCGTATCCTGCCCCGCGTCAACGAGGACGTGAACGAGGAGTGGATCCACGACAAGACGCGGCATCATGTCGATGCGCTCGTCCGCAACCGGCTCGATCGGCCGTGGATGCGCGAACGCGGCAAGCTCAAGGAAGCGAGCTGGCAGGACGCGCTCGGCGTCTTCGCCAAACGGCTGAAGAAGGCGGGAAGCAAGGTCGCGGCGATCGCCGGCGACCTGCTCGACGCTGAGACGATGTATGCGGCGAAGAAGCTGCTCGAAGGGCAGGGATCGAAACTGATCGAAGGGCGCCAGACGGGCCTGACCTATGACGTCAGCAGCCTCGCGGCGGTTGCCTTCAACTCGACTGTCGCGGGCATCGAGACGGCGGACGCCGTGCTTCTGGTCGGATCGAACGTCCGCTGGGAAGCGTCGCTGATTGCGACCCGCCTGCGCAAGATCGCGCACAAGGGCGGCAAGATCTTCGCGATCGGACCCGAGTTCGATCTCGACATGAAGGTCGAGTGGCTGGGCAACGATCTGAAACTGCTCGGCGATCTTCCGAAGGCGGTGGCGGATGCCTTTGCGGCTGCGGAGCGGCCGGCGGTGATCGTCGGCCCGGGAGCGCTCGCGGCCGGCGGCCTCGGCGCGGCGCTGGCGCTGGTGAAGCCGCTCGGACTGATCAAGGACGGCTGGAACGGGTTCAACGTCCTTCACACCTCCGCTTCGCGCATGGCGGGGCTGGTGCTCGGTTTTGCCCAGAAGGGCGGAATCGCTGAGATCGAGAAGGCCAAGCCGGAAGTCGTCATCCTCCTGGGCGCGGATGAAGTGGCGGGTGACCGATTCGATGGCGCGTACAAGGTCTACATCGGCCATCACGGCGATGCCGGAGCGAAAATGGCCGACCTCGTGCTTCCGGGTGCCGCTTATGCCGAGAAGCACGGGACTTACGTCAACACCGAAGGGCGCGTGCAGCGAAGCGAGAAAGCGGCATTCGCGCCGGGCGAGGCGCGCGAGGATTGGGCGATCCTGCGCGCGGTTTCGGAGCTTGCGGGCAAGAAACTGCCGTTCGACAATTTCGCCCAGCTGCGCGCCGCGATGGTGAAGGATCATCCCGAGCTCGGCCGCGACGGTCTGATCGAACTCAAATGGGCACCGCCCAAGCTCGCTCCGAAGGCGGAAGGGCCAATCCGCTACCCGATCGGCGACTTCTTCCTGACCAACGCCATCTGCCGCAACAGCC
>Ga0207657_10004230_pt1 | contig 15211 bp, 12 predicted proteins | sample KBSC33metaG_FD_184316 | JGI IMG/M metagenome (GOLD analysis project Ga0207657, IMG submission 184316) | Corn rhizosphere microbial communities from Kellogg Biological Station, Michigan, USA - KBS C3-3 metaG (SPAdes) (version 2) | ecosystem: Host-associated > Plants > Roots > Rhizosphere > Soil ... | reverse complement strand
CTACGACAAGATCGTCTCGAACATCCAGGAGACACGCGCGCGCGGCGCGCACGTGATCGCGATCGCAACCGACGGCAACGAGGACATCCAGCACCACGCCGACGACGTCATCTACGTCCCTCGGACGCCTGCGTTCCTGCAGGCCGCGCTCGCGATCGTGCCGCTGCAGCTCCTCGCCTACCGGATCGCGCGCCTGCGCGGCCTGAACGTCGACCAGCCCCGGAACCTCGCGAAAACCGTGACCGTCGAGTGAGGGCGTGGGGGAACCCCTGATTTTCGCGGCGTCTCAGCCGGAGGCCTCGAGCGCGCTCCGGATCGAGGTTGCGGCTCGCGCAGCTTCGCGATTCGAGGGCGCTCCTTCGGAGAGCAGCCCGTTCTGAAGGTCCAGGCCGCGTCGCGGGTCCTGCGGGTAACGGGGATAGAGCACGAGGTGAACGTGGTGGGGCGGTTTGTCGACCCACATCGTGAGATAGACCCGCTCGGCTGCGACGCCGTGGATGATCGCGTTCGAAATGCGTTGCGCGAACGGGCCAAGTTCCTGCGCGACAGCTGGGGGCAGCTCCCAGACGTTTTCGATGTGACTCTTCGTCTTCAAGACCACTGCTCCGATGCCGAAAGGGCCTATGCAGTGGTCGGCGTGCCAGTGCTCGGTCTCGGCTATGAGGCCGCCCGGCACTTCTCTCTCACCGGCGACGACCTGGCACGCGAGACAGGCCGGATGCACGTCCCGATGCTAATCGGCGTCGGTCGAGCGACGCAGCCGCTTCACCTGGCCGCGGCGCTTCTTCTCGTCGACGCGCCGGGCCTTCGCCGCCGCGGAGGGCTTCGTCGGGACGCGCCGCCGCTGGACGAAGAGTGCCTCGCGCAGCGCGGCGACGAGGCGACCCGTGGCCAGCTCGCGGTTGCGGAGCTGGCTGCGCTCGTCCTGGGCGACGGCGCGGAGCACCGGCCCCGCCTTCGCGACGACCCGTCGCTTCTGCGCGTCCGTGAGGGCCGTCGACGCCTCGACGTCGAAGACCGCCTCGACGCGCGTCTCGGACTTCTGCGCGTGCTGGCCGCCCGGACCGCTCGAGCGCGACGTCCGCAGCTCGATCTCGGCCAGCGGAACGACGACGCTCTTCGTGACCCGAATAGACTCGGAACCGGTCATGGCGGCGATTCTGCTCGACATCGACGGGGTCCTGCACGTCTCCGGCGATCCGATCCCCGGCGCCGCGGACGCGGTGGCCCGTTTGCGCGCCAACGGCCACCGGCTCCGTTTCGTGACGAACACCACGACCCGAGCCAAGGCGCGACTCGCCGAGGAGCTGCGGACGCAGGGCATCGACATCGCAGACGACGAGGTCCAGACCGCAGCGGACGCGGCGGTGCGCGCGCTCAGCGGCAAGCGCGTCCTCGCCCTGACGATGCACGCGCTCGTCCACGACCTCGAGGGCCTCGAGCTCGTCGGCGAGGGCGCCGACGCCGTCCTGATCGGCGGCGCGGACGAGACGCCCGAGACGAATCTCGTCTTCTCGTACATGAACCTCGCCCGCGCCTTCGGCGAGCTCGAGCTCGGCGCTCAGCTCTACTGCCTCCACCGCAACCGCTGGTGGCAGACGAAGCGCGGACCGATGCTCGACTCGGGCGCGTTCGTCGCCGGGCTGGAGTACGCGGCCCAGGTCGAGGCGGTCGTCCTCGGCAAGCCGAGCCGCGCCTACTTCGAGGCGGCATGCGAGGCGCTCGACGCCGACCCGGCGCTCACGTGGATGGTCGGCGACGACCTCGAGAGCGACATCGTCGGCGCCCAGGGTGTCGGCATGCGCACGGTGCTCGTCCGCACCGGCAAGTTCCGGCCCGACGCCGTCGAGCGCTCGCGCTCGCAACCCGAGGGGATCGTGTCCTCGCTCGCGCACCTGCCCGAATGGCTCGAGGAGCAGCTCTGATCCACGTCGGCACCGATCTGATCGAGATCGCGCGGGTCCGGCGCTCGCTCGCTCGCTACCCGCGGTTCCGCGACCGGTGCTTCACGGCGGCCGAGCAGGCGTACTGCGACTCCCGCGCCAACCCCGCCGAGAGCTATGCGGGCCGCTTCGCGGGCAAGGAGGCCGTCGGCAAGGCGCTCGGCTTCGGCGTCGCACGCGCGTTCGCCTGGAAGGACATCGAGATCGTCGGCCGTCCGAAGCCGAGCGTGCGACTCTCGGGCCGCGTCGCCGTCTGGGCGCAAGGGCACGGCATCCGCGAGATCGACCTGTCGATGACCCACTCCCGCGAGCTCGCACAGGCGGTCGCCGTCGCCGCGAATGGCTGAGCTCGAGCCGCTCTACACCGCGCAGGAGCTGCGCGAAGCCGAGTCGCGACATCCCGGCTTCCCGTCGACGGCGGCCGGGCTGATGGAGCGTGCAGGCACGCAGGCGACGCTCGTCGCGCTGCAGGCGTTCCGCGACGCGCGCCGCTTCGCGGTGGTCTGCGGCGGCGGCTCGAACGGAGGGGACGGCCGCATCGTCGCGCGCGAGCTCGAGCGAGCGGGCCGCGACGTCCGCGTCTTCGACGCTGCGAACGGCGCTCCCGACCTCGGTGAGCCCGACGTCGTCGTCGACGCCCTCTTCGGAACCGGGTTCAGCGGCAGCCCGCGGGCCGGCGCTGCGGCGCTGATCGAGCGGATGAACACGTGCGGGGCTCCCATCTTCGCCGTCGACCTGCCGTCCGGCGTCGACGCGTCGACGGGTGAGGTCGCAGGGAGCGCTGTGCGCGCGTCGGTCACGGCGACCTTCCACGGCCGCAAGGTCGGGCTCGTCGTCGCGCCCGGCCGCTTCCACGCGGGCTCCGTCCACCTCTGCGACATCGGCCTCGACCCGATCGAGACCGCGACCCGCGTCGCGACGCCCGAGCTCCTGCGCCGCGTGCCACGCCGCCGGGAAGGTGACAACAAGTACACGTCGGGCCACGTCGTCGTCGTCGGCGGCTCGCGCGGCCTCACCGGCGCGCCGTCGCTCGCCGCCCTCGCCGCCATGCGCGCCGACGCAGGCTACGTCACCGTCGCGGCGCCGGAGTCGTCGCTACCCGTGCTCGAGCAGCGCCTGCTCGAAGCGGTCAAGCGACCGCTGCCCGAGCAGGACGGCGTCGTCGCCGCCGGCGCGGCCGGCCAGGTGCTCGAGCTCGCGGCGAAGGCGTCGAGCGTCGCCCTCGGGCCCGGCCTCGGCCGCGGCGCGGGACCGCATGCGCTCGTCTCGCGGCTGCTCGAGGAGCTCGACGTGCCGGTTGTCGTCGACGCCGATGCGCTCGACCGGCTCGAGCCTGGCGACTGGCGGGCGCCGCGCGTCCTCACGCCGCACGAGGGCGAGCTCGCCCGGCTGCTCGGACGCGAGTCCGAGGAGATCGCAGCGCACCGGCTGCGCTCCGTGCTCGACGCCGTCGAGCGGTTCCGTTGCGTCGTCCTCCTGAAAGGTGCAGACACGCTCGTCGCCGCCCCGGGCCGGGGCGTCATCGTCGTCTCGCTCGGCCTGCCGTCGCTCGCGACCGCGGGCACCGGTGACGTCCTGACGGGCATCGTCGCCGCCTTCCTCGCGAAGGGCATGGACGCGCAGCACGCGGCGGTGGCCGCCGCGGTCGCGCAGCAGCGCGCGTCGGTCGAGGCTCCGCAGCGGTCGGGCCTCGTCGCCGGGGACCTGATCGAGGCGCTGCCGCGGGTGCTCGGCTGATGCACCGCTCGCAGATCACGATCGACCTCGCCGCGCTCCGCCGGAACGCGGCGACCCTCCTCCGGTCGCTCGCGGGGGCCGAGCTGTGGGCCGTCGTCAAGGCGGACGGGTACGGGCACGGTGCGGCCGACGTCGCCGGCGCTGCGCTCGGCGCGGGCGCGACGGCGCTCTGCGTCGCGACGGTGCCCGAGGGACTCCTGCTCCGGCGCGAGTTTCCGGCTGTGCGCATCCTCGTCATGGGCCCCGCCGGCAACCGCGAGGTCGGTCAGGCCCGCGACGCCCGGCTCGAGCTCGTCGTCGCGACGGACGAGATCCCCCCGGGCGTCGACGTGCACCTGAAGCTCGACACCGGCATGGGCCGCTGGGGGCTCTCGGAGCTGCCGGCGCCGCCGGTCGAGGTCGTCGGGCTGATGAGCCATCTCGCGACGGCGGACACCGACGCGGCCTACGCCGACTGGCAGATCGAGCGTTTCCGCGACGCGACCGCCGCGCATACGCACCTGACGCGGCACATCGCCCACAGCGCCGCGGCGCTCCGCTATCCATCGGCGCACTTCGACGCGGCACGCTGCGGCATCGCGCTCTACGGGCTCTCTCCGTTCGGAACCGACCCGGCGGAGGACGGGCTCGAGCCGGTCCTCTCGTGGTCGAGCCACCTCGCGCAGGTGAAGCGCCTCCGCGCGGGCGACAGCACCGGTTACGGCCGGCGGTTCGTCGCGGAGCAGGAGACGTGGATCGGGATCGTTCCGGTCGGCTACGCCGACGGCTTCCGGCGCGACCTGACCGGCACGAGCGTGCGGGTTGCCGGGGAGCTGCGACGCGTCGTCGGCACGGTGTCGATGGACGCCTTCGCGGTCGAGCTCGATCGGGAGCTGCCCGTCGGGTCGCCCGTCGTCCTGATCGGGCAGGGCGTGCTCGCCGAGGCCCACGCGCGCGTTGCGGAGACGATCACGTACGAGCTCGTGTGCGGGATCGACAGCAGCCCGGCCCGTGCGCGTCGCGTCGTCGTGGATGGTTGACGACCGCTTCGCGAGGACGGCGGCGCGCGTGGCCGAACGCCAGGACGCGCACGCCGAAGCGCTCGCCGGGATCGTGCGCAGCTTCGTGCTTCCGAGCGAGACGGACGTCGCGCTCGACGTCGGCTGCGGCGCCGGGGCGCTCGCGCTTGCACTCGCGCCGCACGTCGAGCGGGTCGTCGGCCTCGACCGCGTGCCGGAGCTTCTCGAGCTCGCGCGTGTGCGCGCGCCGGCGAATGCGACGTTCGTCGAGGGAGACGCCGAGCACCTGCCGTTCGCCGACGGAAGCTTCGATCTGGCGTGCACGCTTCGCACGCTCCATCACGTCGCTCGCCCGGAGCTCGTCGTCGCCGGGCTCGCGCGCGTCACCCGGCCGGGCGGCCGCGTGCTCGTCGCCGACCAGATCGCCCCTTCCGACCCACTCGAGGCTCTTGCCCTCGACCGCTTCGAACGGGCGCGCGACCCCGGCCATACGCGCCTCTTGCCGGATACCGACCTGCGGCAGCTCTTCGAGGCGAACGGGCTCGCGCTCGCGCGCGAGCGACGGCAGACCGAGGAGCGCGCGCTCGAGCCGTACCTCGACCTCGCGGACTGCACCGGTGACGACCGGGCACGGGCGCTCGCCCTCGCTCCGCACGGGTCCGAAACGGTCACCGCCGCCCTCGGCTGGTACCTGCTCGAGCGACGGTAGGACCTGGCGGCACGGCCCGTCGCCCGATACAACACCCGGGTGCAGAAGCGGACTCGCAGGGGCCTCGTCTCGCTGGCCACGCTTGCGGCGGCGCTCGTTCCGCTCTCGGCCGCGCAGGGCGGGGCCTTCGACGGGGACAACGGCCCGATCGCGTACACCTGCGGCCTCAACGTCTGCCAGATCGACCCGGGCGGTTCGAACAAGACCACGTTGCTGACCGGGGCAACCGATCCGACCTGGTCGGCCGACGAGACACAGGTCGCGTTCGTCGACCCGGCGAACGGGGTCTCCGTCGCGGACGCCGACGGGACGAACGAGCAGGCGCTCGGCGCGGGCGCGACGTCCGCACAGCCGACCTTCTCGGAGGACGGGCTGCGGGTCGCATACGCCAAATCAGGCGACCTGTGGTCGATCCTCTCGAACACGGCCGGCCAGGAGCTCCACCTGACGTCGAGCGCAGCGACCGACGCGGATCCCGCGTACTCGCCCGACGGCTCGCTGATCGCGTTCGCGCGCGACAGCGGCGCGGGCTACAACATCTGGACGCTCGACCTCTCCGGCGGAGGCACGCCGGAGCACCAGGTGACGAGCGCGGCGGGCAACGAGCGCAGCCCGACGTGGTCGCCGACGGGCGGCACGATCGTCTACTCCGCCTCGTCGAACGGGCACCTCTTCGCCGTCGCGCCGAGCGGAGGCGCACCGGCCGACCTGAACGTCGTCGGCACGGATCCGACCTACTCGCCGGACGGCACGAGGATCGCGTTCATCGACGCGTCCGGGCATCTCGCGTCGATTTCGGCGACGGTCGCGACGTCGCCGACGGTCACCTCGATCGATTCCTCGGGCACGTTCTCGCAGCCCGACTGGCAGGCTGTCGCGGCGGCTCCGCCCTCGTTCTCCGGTCCTCCCGTGAACACGAGCTATCCGACGATCAACCTGCAGTTCGGCGACTCGTCGCCCGTCGTCGGTCATTTCCTCACAGCGAGCGTCGGCACCTGGAACGGCTCGTTCCCGATCTCGTACACGTACCAGTGGAAGCGCTGCGACGGCGCCGACCCGCTGAACGGCTCGTGTGCCGACATCGTGGGCGCGACCTCGAGCTTCTACACGCCGACCGTCGACGATGTCGGCAACCGCCTCCGCGTGCAGGTGACGGCGAAGAACTCCGAGGCGACCAACTCCCAGAACTCGGAGGCGAGCGCGATCGTCGTCGCGATCGCCCCGAAGCTTCGCTCGACGCCGCAGATCCTCGGCGGCAACACCGTCGACACGGCGCTCACGCTCACGGCGGGCGTATGGGACGGGTCGACGCCGATCGTCTTCACGTACTCGTGGCGGCGCTGCAATCCGGCGGGCGACCCCGACAGCTGCGTCCAGATCCCCGGTGCGACGACCTCGTCGTACACGCCGACGTTGCAGGACATCGGCGCCACGATCCGCGTCTGGATCACCGGCACGAATCCGGCCGGGACCGATCTGGCAATCACGAACCACACGTTCCCGGTCGTCGACAAGGCGCACTTCGCGCCGAGCGCGTCGCTTCAGCCTGAAGTGGCGGGGGCCGCGGGCATCGGCCGGCAGCTGACGGCCGACATCGGCGCCTACACCGGCGACCAGCCGCTGCACAGCGAGTTCGCCTGGCAGCGATGCGACGCGACCGGTGAGGACTGCTCACCGATCCCCAAGGTCAAGAAGCTCGTGTACTTCCCGACGACCGACGACATCGGCTACACGCTTCGCATCGTCGTGACCACGACCAACGGCTACGGGTCGCTCGTCAGCCGGTCGAAGCCGACCGAGGCGATCGGTGCGCGGCCGCCTCACCGGCGCGGACGGCACCTCGTCGGCACGGCGCAGGCCGACTACCTGGCCGGCGGCGGCTTCGACGACACGATCAGCGGGCTAGGCGGCAACGACACGCTGCCGGGCGGCGCCGGGGACGACCGGATCGACGGCGGCGCGGGGAACGACGTCATCGTCGGGGGCTCCGGTTTCGACAGGTTGTTCGGCGGCGCCGGATCCGACACGATCTACGCGGCCGACGGCGAGCGCGACACCGTCGACTGCGGGCCGGGCAGCGACCGCGTGGTCGCGGACTCGTTCGACAGGGTCGTGGGTTGCGAGGTCGTCGACTCCGCCGCGTCGACGGGCTGACCGAACCGCTCTAGCCGAACGCGTCGTCCAGGTTCACGAACGCCTCGCGGAGGTTCGAGCGCTCGGTGGAGAGCACCGTGAACGCCGCCTCGAGCCGTCGCTCGCCCTCTTCGGTCAGCCGCAGGTGAGCGACCCGGGCGTCCGCCTGTGACTGCTCCCGGGCGAGGAGCCCGGCCTCCTCGGCGCGGCTGACGAGCTCCGTCACCGTGCTCTGAGCGAGCTGGAGCCGCTCGGCGAGCTCGGTCACGGTCGACTGCTCGCTCCCGTCGGGGGCTCCCTTCACCATCAGGAGCAGGAGGTACCGCTGCGGCGTGAGGCCGGCCTGGCGTGCGATCCGCTCGGTTCTCCGCAGGAACGACCGCAGGCTCGAGCGGAACTCGGCAACGGCGATCACGTCGGGTATCGCCAACCTCGCCACTACGGCTCGATTCTAGTGTCGCGCCCCGGACGTGCAAGCACCCGGGCGACCAGGTTCGGCGCGAGCCCCTCCGCGATCGCCCCGATCCCGTACCAGCGGGGCACGGTCGTCTCGCCGCCTCCTCGCTCGACCGACTCGAGGATGTGCGCGGCGACCCGTTCCGGGCCGATGACGAGCCGCCGGAGCGGCGCGGGCAGGCCGCGTTGCGGAAAACCCTCGGTCTCGACGAACCCGGGCTTCACCGTGTGCACGCGGATGCCGCGCGGCCGGAGCTGAGCCGCGGTTGCGCGCGAGAACGCGAGCTGTGCGTGCTTCGAGGCGGAGTAGGGGCCCGAGGGCGGGAACGCGACGACGCCGGCGACGGACACGACGTTGACGACGTCGGAGGGCGCGCCGGCGTCGAGGCCGGGAAGGAACGCCCGCAGGCACCAGACCCCGCCGAGATAGTTCGTTCGGAGCACCCGCTCGACCGCCTCGGGATCTGCGTCGAGGAAGGTCGCGCGACCCGGTACGCCCGCGTTGCAGACGAGCAGCGCGATCGCGGGATGCCGCTCGAGAACGCGCGACGCCGCGCGATCGACGGCTGCGCGGTCGGCGACGTCGCAGAGCTCGTATTCGCCCTGGATCTCGTCGGCGAGGACGCGAAGCCGCTCCTCGCGCCGCGCGAGGAGCACGCAATGCCAGCCGCGAGAGGCGAGCAGGCGGGCGACCTCGGCACCGATGCCGGACGACGCGCCGGTGACGACGGCTACCGGCTGCACACGTGCACCCCCCGTGTGGCCGCCGCGCGGCGTCCTCGCGCGTCGACGGCGGTCGCAGTGATCATGTGCACGCCGTGCGCGAGCGTGCGGGGAAGCGTCGCCGACCACAGCCCGTCGGGGCCCGACCTGTCGACGGCGAAACGCCTGCCGTCGGCGGCGAAGCGCACCGACGCGATCGCACGAGGCCCGCTCGCCGACACGATGAGCTGCTGCGAGCGTTGCGCGCACCCACTCACGGCCGGTGAAAGCCAGTCGACGGCGACTCCGGCGACGACGTGCATGCGCGCGGAAGCGACGCGCGTGTTCGGCATGATCCCGGGCCCGATCGTGTCGACGTTCTTCGCCTCCTGGTAGTCCGACGAGAGCATCGTCACGCGCACGGTCGCACCGGCAGCGAGCGCGGTCGTCGAGCGCGGCAGCGAGAAGACGGCGAGACCGGTCGTGCGGTCGTAGAACGCAGAGGCGACGAGCGATCCCTTGTAGCCGAGCGTCAGCGAAGCCGGGTCGACGCCCGATTGCGTGTCGCGCGTGCGGAAGACGATGGTCGGCCTTCCAGCGGAGACGCGCGTCGTCAGGAGCGCGACCGACGGCGGCGACAGGTCGTTCACCCACGAGCGGAGGACGTAGCGCCCGGCGAGGCTCCGGTCGGTGAACGGGTCGAGCCCGGAGTCGACGGCGATGTAGAAGTTGCCCTGCCGCGGAAACGACGCACCGGCGGCGCCGACCGGCGCGAGATAGTCGTAGGTGAGCGCGTTGACGTCGATGGGTGTGCCGGCGAAGCCCTGGACGGTGCTCTCGTCCCGGGCGCCGAGGTAGAACGGGTCGATCCGCGCGCCGGGCGTGGCGTCGAGCACGGCGGCGCCGATGTTGACGGCGGGGCGGTCGAGTGAGGTGACGTACAGCTGCTCGGCGCCCGCTTCCCGCATCGGCGGCGCATCGGGCTGGTTGCCGAACGGCGCGACCGGATACCGGTACGCGTCGACGCGGTCTGCCCCGGCGCGCGTGTCGCCGGTCTGCGTGCGAGCGAGCTTCAGGACGGGCCCGTCGGCGAGGGCGGGATGGTCGACGAGAAAGAGATACGGGATGCGCCGCGAGACGCCGTCCTTTGTCAGGACGACGAAGCCGTAGTCCTCGCCCGCGGGTGCGCCGGCCGCCGCGTGCGCGACTACCGGTAGCTCGGCCTCGCCGCCGGGCGGGACGCTGAGGATGCCGGGAAGGTCGATCGACGTGCCGGGCGTCGCGGACTGGGCGGCGAGCGCGAGCTGCCAGGTGCCGGAGCCGTCGCCGGCGTCGGTAACGCGCACGAGCAGGCCGCGGGCGGCGCTCCCGCGCGAGACCTGCAGGTCCCCGAACGAGAGCGACGCCGGGCTCGTGAAGAGCTCCGGCTCCGCCGCCTGCGGCAGGGCGACGAGCCCGCCGCCCTCGAGCGTGACCGGCGCCTCGCTCGTGCGGGCCGTGTCGGCCCACGCAGGAGTCGCGGTCGACACGAGTGCGGACTTCACCTGCTCGACCGTCCAGCCGCGGTGCAGCTGGAGGAGGAGCGCGGCGGAGCCGCTCACGTGCGGGGCCGCCATCGAGGTGCCGTCGAACACCGCGAAGCGCGAGCCGTCGACGCGCGGCAGGGTCGAGGAGAGGATCTGGCCGCCGGGAGCGGCGACATCCGGGCGCAGTTCGTGGCCGAATGCCGTCGGCCCCGCGGACGAGAAGCTCGTGATGACGCCGCTCCGGCCGGTCTCGAGCTCCTCGTGGCCGCGGCCGATGCGGACCGGCGCGCTGCCGCCGCGCGGGGCGAGGAAGTCGCGCAGGCGCGACGCGTCGAGGTTCGCGATCGACCCGCCCGGCACCGACGGCGTGATCGGGAGGACGTTCGCCTCGCCCTCGCGGTTGTCGGCGTAGACGATTCCGATCGCTCCCGCCGCGCGCGCCTGGTCGGCCTTCTCCTGCAGCGGGCAGAGACCCCGCTCGACGAGCGCGATCGAGCCCTTCAGCGAGCCGGCCGGCAGCGTGCCGCGCGGCGTGTCGAGCGCTGCCGGCGGACCGCACAGATGCCGCTCGACCGGCTTCCCGTCGGTGCCGGCGATCGCGCCGACGTCGACGAGGGTCTGGTCGGCGCTGCCCCAGCGGGGCGGAGCCGACTCGCCGTTCGCGCCCTGGAACGGGATCCCGCGGAGCGCGGCCGGCGTCCCGGCGGCGGTCACGTCGAGCGCCGGTGCGAAGACGTGCGTGTCGGAGACGGCGGCGACGGAGATCGCATCGGGCGCCGTGCCCGGCGAGCCGGCCGAGCCCGTGCCGAAGTCGTCGCGGTCGTTGCCCGCGGAGATGACGGGGACGACGCCCGCCGCGGCGAGCCCGTGCACGGCCGCGACGAGCGCGTCGTTTGCCGGATCGACCTCGGGTCCGCCACCCGAGAAGTTGACGACGTCCATCCCGTCGCGCACCGCGGCCTCGAAGGCGGCGACGATCTCCGGCGTGTTCGCGACGTGGCCGAGCGGCGTCGGCACGGTGAAGACGCGGTAGTTGGCGAGCCAGGCGCGCGGAGCGACGCCGCTCAACCCGGTGACCGTCGGATGATCGGCACCCGCAGGTGCCGTCGTCCCCGACACGCCCGCGGCAATGCCGGCGACGTGGGTGCCGTGGAACGACGAGGCCGGGTCGACGGCGAGGCGGCCGGGGCGCCCGGCGTTCGGGCCGGGGAACACCTTCGCGACGATCACCTTCGGCGTCGTCCACTTCGCCGCGCCCCGCGGGAAGCCGGGCGGATATGCGAAGCCGGCCGGGGAGAAGAACGGATTCGACTGGTCGATGCCGTCGTCGACGACGGCGATCTTGATGCCGGTACCGTCGGCGCCCGACGTGCGCCGCAGCACGTCCGCGCCGATCACCGACGGCGAGTGGTCGAGCGCGAGCGTGTAGGGGAAGCTGGGATACACCTTCGCGACCGACGGGCTCGCCACGAGCGTCGGCAGTCTCTTCGCCGGCAGCGACACGGTGAGCGCGTCGAGCACGAGCGCGAAGCGCCGCCCGACTCGGGCCTGCGGGATCGCGCGGCGGATCTCTGCCACGGCGCGTGCCTGCCCTTCCGCGAGCGTGTGCAGGTACGAGCGTGACGCGCGCGAGCGCAGATCGAGCTTCCGGTGCGAGCCCGCCGTGTAGAGGCCGCGGCCCTCGTGCAGCGCGAGCGGCGGCGCATGGAGATCGACGATCACGCGTACGCGTGTCGTCGCGCGCGCGTTCACGTGGAGCACACCCGGCCGGACCCGCGGTCCCATGTGCTTGACGGGAATGAGGCGCGCGGTCGCGGGCACTGCCGACGCGAGTGCGGCAGAGCCGACGAGGAGCAGGATTGCCCGGCGCAAGGGGCCGGAGCGTACCGTAGGATCGCGCGCATGGCCGGGGCCTTTGCCGGAAAGCGCGCGCTCGTTCTCGGCGTCGCGAACAAGCGCTCCATCGCCTGGGCCATCGCGCAGGTGCTCGCGGACGGAGGAGCGAAGCTCGCGTTCACGTATCAGGGCGAGCGAATCGAGAAGAGCGTGCGCGACCTCGCGCAGACGGTGGACACAGGGCTCGTGACGGCCTGCGACGTCCGCTCCGACGACGACGTCGCACGCGTCTTCGGCGAGGTGGGAGACGCGTTCGGCGGCGAGCTCGACATTCTCGTGCACTCCGTCGCGTTCGCGGCGGCCGAGGATCTCGAAGGACGATTCACCGACACCCCGCGCGAACGGTTCTGGCTCGCGGTCGACGTCAGCGCCTATTCACTCGTGGCGTGCACGCGTGCGGCCGAGCCGTTGATGGAGCAGGCGGGCGGCGGCTCGGTCGTCACGATGACCTACCTGGGCGGCGAGCGCGCGGTGCCGCACTACAACGTGATGGGCGTCGCCAAGGCGACGCTCGACGCGAGCGTGAAGTACCTCGCGTGGGATCTCGGCGAGAAGAACATCCGCGTCAATGCGGTCTCCGCCGGCCCGGTGCGCACGCTGGCCGCGCGATCGATCGCAGGCTTCCCGACGATGGAGGCGATCGTCGAGGAGCGCGCTCCGCTCCATCGCCACGTCGACGCCGAGGACGTCGGCGCCGCCGCCGGCTACCTGCTGAGCGATGCTGCGAAGAACGTCACGGGGACGACGCTGTACGTCGACAGCGGCTACCACGCGATGGGTATGTAGGGTCTCGAGACAGCACGCTCGGCGGCCTCGTTCTCCGCGTCCCGTCCTCCGTCTGTCGCATTCTCGTCACGCGCCCGTTCCAGACGAGGAGCGGGCTTGCGTCGGCTCTGCGAGCGCTCGGCGCGTCGATGTGCTCCCGGTGCTCGCTCACGATGCAACCTGTTCGAGTGCAGCTCCAACCGGCACGGTCGTCCGGCTCGCGGCTCGCCGAGTCGCGATGTGCTTCGCGACGCGTTCGGCATCTCTTGCCGACCCTGCGATCAGCATCGAGGCGAACGAGTGCAGGAAGAGCATTCCCACGAAGTAGAGGCCGGGGGCGGAGTCGACGGCACCGCGGTACTGCACCGGATAGCCGTCCTCCCCGACGTCGAGCGGAATTTCGATCCAGGAGTAGTCGGGGCGGAAGCCGGTGCACCAGACCACGTTCTGCACATCGAGGACGCGGCCGTCGTCGAGCACGGGCCGGCCGTGGTGGACACCCGCGGTCCGCGCGAGAGTGCGCTCGACGCCGGCGGCGAGGAGGTCCTTCCTCCGGTAGCGGAGGAGCGGCGCGCCGCCATGCCGTATGTGCGAGCGAGCCTTGCGGCCCATCGGCGTGTCCGCCGTGAGGACGTGCGATCCGACGAAGAACAACGTGCGAAATCCGAGTCGCCCGCGTCTGCTCTCGATCGGTACGGGAAGCTGGCCGGTGTCGACTCCCGAAAGGATCGTGGGGTGCGTCGCCGCCGTCTCGTACGCGATGTCCGAGCCGGAGTGGCTTGCACCGACGACGAGCACGCCGCCCTCCTGTAGCTGGGAGAGGTTGCGGTAGCCGCTGGAGTGGAGCTGCCTGATGCGCGGATCGAGCTCGGACGCGAAGCTCGGGACGAACGGCTTCTGCATGACGCCCGTCGCGACGACGACGTTCTGGGCCTCGAACGTCCTGGCGCCCGCCGTGACGAGATACCGGTCGCCGTCCTTCGACAGCGTCTCCACCGCCGTGCTCGAGCGCACGGGAAGGTCGAAGTGTCTCGCGTATGCCTCGAGGTAGTCCGCCATCTCGCGTGCGGTCGGGTAGGCGGTGCGTCGCGCAGGGAAGCGCAGGCCGGGAAGCCCGTCGTACGCCGCAGGTGAATAGAGCTTCAGCGAGTCCCAGCGCTCGCGCCACGGATCGCCGATGCGCGCGCCGGCGTCGAGAATGACGAACGGGCGCCCACGCCTGGCCAGGTGGTAGCCGGTGACGAGTCCGGCTTGACCTCCGCCGACGATCACCGTCTCGAATCGTTCCGATTGAGCTTTCATGTCGCGTCCTCCCTCGTCGTTTCGCTCGAAGCTACGAGGAACGGGGGAACACGACATCGCATGGATCAGCCAACTTCGCGGTGAGCCCGCGTGGTCATTTCTGACCACGCGGGTGCGAGTCAGACGAGGTCGTGCGCGAACGCGAACGCCGTGGCGCCGGCACGAGAGGAGACGCCCACCTTCGCGAAGATGTTGTGGACGTGACGGGCGACCGTGTGCTCGCTGATCACGAGCGCCGCCGCGATCTCGCGATTGCTGTTGCCGGCGGCAACCAGTCTCAGAACCTCCAGCTCGCGCCGGGAGAGCCCGTGCGAATCGCGCGCAGGAGTGCCCATTCGCGCCAGATCCGGCCTCGCACCCAGACGCTCGAAGATGCTCTTCGCAGCGTCCTGCTCGAGCGCCGCCGCCTCCGCGTCGCCGAGCAGCCGGCACGCCTCGCCCACGAGGACACGGGTCCTGGCGATCTCGTAGGGCGCCTCGAGCGCGTGCCACGTCTCGACCGCTCTGCGCAACGCGACGAGCGCCGCCTGGGCGTCGCCTTCAGCAAGATGCACGGCCCCCCGCGCGTGGGCAACCATCGCCTCGAGCATCGCGCTCTCGTACTCTCGCGCGAGCTGCTCGAGCTCGAGGCAGGCGCGACGCGCACTCTCCACGTCGTCGGCGGCGAGCATGATCTCCACGAAGGCGGGAAGGATCCGCGCGCGCTCGAGTGCCGGTGTCGCAGCCGCCGCGGCCCTCCGAATCGCGGCGACGGCGGCGTCGGGCCGTCCCTGCGCGAGACGCAGCTGCGCAAGTCCCGGCTGCGGCTCCCATCCGAACGCGCTCGCCTCTTTGTACGCCTTCTCCGAGGCCGCGAACTCGCCCTGCAGCCGCAGGAGCTCTCCCTGGCGGTAGCGCGCCAGACCTGCTGCCGGATTCTTCGTATCCGCGAAGCGCTCTCCCGCGCACTCAAGATCGACCGCGCCACGCGCGAGGCCGACGCCGACGCGCGTGCCGCCTACGAGGCCCGCGCGGCCGCCAGCGCGCCCGCCGCGCAGGCCATCG
>Ga0207657_10004229_pt1 | contig 15211 bp, 16 predicted proteins | sample KBSC33metaG_FD_184316 | JGI IMG/M metagenome (GOLD analysis project Ga0207657, IMG submission 184316) | Corn rhizosphere microbial communities from Kellogg Biological Station, Michigan, USA - KBS C3-3 metaG (SPAdes) (version 2) | ecosystem: Host-associated > Plants > Roots > Rhizosphere > Soil ... | reverse complement strand
GAGGTTCGGCGAGACCGTGACGCCGGTCTGGCCGACCTGGTGGCTCTGCGGCACGTATCCGGCGTCGACCGCGGCGCGGGATGCCCCGACGGCGGCACCCAGCGCGTCGGCGAGCTGTTCGACCAAGGCGAAGTTCTCGGCCGAGCCGAGCCCCCGGCCGCCGGAGACGACGATCGACGCTGCCTGCAGATCGGGTCGGCTGGACGCCTCGATCGCCTCGTGCCGCGCCGTGATGCGCGTGGCAGGCGCCTGGTCATCGATCTCGAGGGCGGCGACCGTTCCGGCTGCCGCAGGCGCAGCCCCCTCCACCGAATGCTGGCGCAGCGAGATGATCGGGATGCCGCGTGCGGCTGTCGAGGTCACGGTGTAGGCGCCGCCGAAGGCTTGTTGGGTGACCGTGATGCCGGATGACGCAGCGCCGCCGCCACTCGAGCTCAGGCCGACGGCGTCGCTCAGGTACGCCCCGCCGATCCGGATCGCGAGCCGGGCGGCCGCCTCACGGCTCTCGAGCGAGGTGCCCACCAGCACCGCGCCCACGTCGCCCGTCGCGACGGCCCCGGCGAGCGCCGCGACCTGCGGGGTGACGAGCACCGACTCCGCGTCGGGCACCGTGGCGACGTGCACGACGGCGGCCCCCAGGGCGCCGAGCGCCGAGGCGAGCGCCCCGGCATCCGACGAGGTCACGACGACCGCGTGCGGCTCGCCCAGCGTGGCGGCGGCGGCGAGCAATTCGCCGGCGTTCGCGGCCGGCTTCGAATCGGTGTGCTCGATCAGCACCAGGATCTTCGACATGTCGGTCGCCTCTCAGATCAGTTTGGCCGAAGCCAGGTAGTCGGCCAGCCGGGTGCCGGCGGTGCCGTCATCCGTGATCACCGTTCCGGCCGTGCGCGCCGGTCTCGGCACGACCTCGAGCACGACCGACCACGAGTGGTCGGCTCCGGTGTCGCCCGCATCCAGACCGAGGTCGGCGATGCTCAGCGTTTCGACGGGCTTCTTCTTGGCCGACATGATGCCCTTGAAGCTCGGGTAGCGCGCCTCGGCGATCTGCTCGGTCACCGAGACCACGGCCGGCAGTGAGGCGGCGACCGCGACGAAACCGTCTTCGGTGGTGCGCTCGCCGGTCACCTCGGTGCCCGACACCGTCAGGGCCCGCAAGTTGGTCAGTTGGGCGGCATTCAGGCGCTCGGCGAGCATGGCGGGCACGGCGGCGGTGCGCCCGTCCGTCGACTCGTTGCCGGCGATCACCAGGTCGAAGCCGCGCGGCGCCAGAGCCGCCGCCAGGGCGGCAGAGGTCTGCACGGCATCCGATCCGACCAGTCCGTCATCGAGCAGATGGATGGCGTTGTCCGCTCCCATCGACAGCGCCTTGCGCAGCCCGTCGGTGGCGCTCTTGGGCCCCATGGTGACCGCGGTCACCTCGCTGCCCGGATTCGCGGACTGCACCTGCAGCGCGATCTCGACCGCCTTCTCGTTGACCTCGTCGACGACCTCGTCCGACGAGCGGTCGACCCGCTTGGTGGTCGGATCGATGCGTCGGTCGCCCCAGGTGTCGGGCACTTCTTTCACGAGAACGGCGATCTTCATGGTGGTCCTCTTCGTCGAGCATGAGCAGTGGATCAAGCCTAAGTCGCACGCGGGGCGGCAACCTGCGCGAGATTTAGTAGGAAGTCCTCGTAAATACTAGGACATCCACGTATTCTGTCTACGACGGCCGCACCGAAGCGGTTGCCAAGACAGCAGCACCCGCGCCACAAGCGCGGAGCACTACGTCGACAAGCGAGGAACCCACGATGTTCACCCTCACCCGCGACCAGCAGAGCATGGTCGACGCCGTCCGAGACTTTGCCGAGAACGAGCTCGCTCCGCACGCCGCGGAGTGGGACGAGACCGGCCACCTCCCGCTCGACGTGCTGCGGGAGGCGGGTGAGATGGGCCTCGGCGCGATGTGCGTCGATGAACGGTTCGGCGGATCGGGCCTGAGCCGCTCAGACGCTGTCCGGCTGTTCGAACAGCTGGCGGCGGGCGACACCACCATCGCGGCATACATCTCGATCCACAACATGGTGGTCGGCATGATCGACCGCCACGGTGATGACCGGCAGCGGGCGGAGTGGGTCCCCGCGCTGGCCACCATGGAGGCGCTCGGCAGCTACTGCCTCACCGAGCCGGGGGCCGGGTCGGATGCCGCGGCTCTTCGAACCCGCGCCGAGCGGGTCGGCGATCAGTACGTGCTGAACGGGGTGAAGCAGTTCATCTCGGGCGCCGGAGCCGCCGCCGTGTACGTCGTCATGGCGCGGACCGCCGAGACCGGAAGCCACGGCATCAGCGCCATCCTGGTGCCGGACGGCACGCCCGGCCTGAGCTTCGGGCCGCTCGAGAAGAAGATGGGCTGGCACGCCCAACCAACGCGCCAGGTCATCTTCGACAACGTGCACGTGCCGGTCGCGAACCGCCTCGGCGCCGAGGGCGACGGTTTCGGCATCGCCATGACGGCGCTCGACGGCGGGCGGCTCAACATCGGCGCCTGCTCGCTGGGCGGCGGGCAGGCCGCGCTCGACAAGGCCGTCGACTACCTGCGTTCGCGCGAAGCGTTCGGCGCGCCGCTGATCCAGAACCAGGCGCTGCTGTTCCGGTTGGCCGACATGGACACCGAGCTCGAGGCGGCGCGCACCCTGTTGTGGCGCGCGGCCGACGCGGTCGACCGCGGGGCGCCCGACCGGGTGCGGTTGTGCGCGATGGCCAAGCGGCTGGCGACCGATGCCGGGTTCTCGGTGGCGAACGCCGCTCTGCAGCTGCACGGCGGCTACGGCTACCTCGCCGACTACGGCATCGAACGGATCGTGCGCGACCTGCGCGTGCACCAGATACTGGAGGGGACGAACGAGATCATGCGGTTCATCGTGGGCCGCGAACTCGCGGGAGCGTGACGGTGGTTGACACACCCCTCGATGCGGTCGAGACGCCCGACGAGGTGCTGGTGGAGCGCGTCGGCGGGCTCGGCCGTCTGACCCTGAACCGCCCGCGCGCGATCAATGCGCTGAATCACGCCATGGTGCGAACCCTGGCGACCGCCCTCGACGAGTGGCAGGGCGACGATGCCGTGCGCACGGTGCTGCTCACCGGGGCCGGCGACCGCGGGCTCTGCGCGGGCGGCGACATCGTGGCGATCTACCGGGCCGTGCTCGACGGGCGCGACGAGGCGATCCGCTTCTGGGCGGACGAATACCGGCTGGATGCCGAGATCGCCCGGTACTCGACGCCGTACGTCGCGCTGATGGACGGCCTGGTGCTGGGCGGGGGCATCGGTCTCTCGGCTCACGGCGGAATCCGCGTGGTCACCGAGCGCACCCGGATCGGGATGCCGGAGGTCTCGATCGGCTTCTTCCCCGATGTCGGCGGCACCTACCTGCTGGCCCGCGCCCCGGGGCAGCTCGGCACCCACCTGGGATTGACCGGCGGCACCGCGTCGGGCGCCGACGCGATCGCCATCGGTCTCGCCGATCACTTCGTGCCGAGCGTGCGTCTGGGCGAACTGACCGCTGCACTCGAGACCCGGGATGCCGCCGAGGCGATCGCCGAGTTCGCGGTGGCCCCGCCCGACTCCGAACTGGTGGCCCAGCGGGACTGGATCGACGAGCTCTATGTCGGCGATGACGCCGAGACGATCGTCGAGCGGCTGGCCGCGTCGACGGACCCCGCCGCACGAGAGGCGGCCGCGACGATCCGCACCAAGTCGCCGACCTCGGTGGCCCTGACCCTGGCCGCGATCCGGCGGGCGGCAGCGCTGCCGAGCCTGGAGGCCGCGCTCGACCAGGACTTCCGGATCGCGACCCGGATCAGCCGCGGCGCCGAGGTGATCGAGGGCATCCGCGCCCAGGTCATCGACAAGGACCGCGCGCCGCGCTGGTCGCCCGCCAGCCTCGCCGAGGTCTCGCCCGCGGTCATCGAGCAGTACTTCGCGCCGCTGGGGGAACAAGAACTGGGGCTGGCGACGGCGCCGGCGACGACAGGGAGTGGAACATGACCATCGCCTTTCTCGGCCTCGGCAACATGGGCGGCCCGATGGCGGCCAATCTGGTCGCAGCAGGCCACGACGTGCGGGGCTTCGACGTGGTGCCTGCGGCGCTCGAGCACGCGCGCGAACGCGGAATCGCGGTCGCCCCGGATGCGGTCTCTGCGGTCGCGGGTGCCGATGTGGTCATCACGATGTTCCCGAGCGGCGCGCACGTGCTCGACGCCTACCGCGACGGATTGCTGGCCGCCGCACAGCCCGGCACGCTGTTCATCGACTGCTCGACCATCGACGTTGCCGACGCCATCGCGGCACGCGAGCTGGCGGTGGCGGCGGGCCACCGCGGAATGGATGCGCCGGTCTCGGGCGGGACGATAGGCGCCGAGGCCGGCACGCTGACCTTCATGGTCGGCGCCGACGCCGACGACTTCGCAGCGGCCCAGCCGATCCTCGATGTCATGGGTGGCCGCGTGGTGCACTGCGGCGGGTCCGGCGCCGGGCAGGCTGCGAAGATCTGCAACAACATGATCCTCGGCGTCTCGATGATCGCGGTCAGCGAGGCGTTCGTGCTCGGGGAGAAGCTGGGGCTGACCAACCAGGCGCTGTTCGATGTCGCGTCGGCGGCATCCGGCCAGTGCTGGGCTCTCACCACCAACTGCCCGGTGCCCGGCCCGGTGCCGACCAGCCCGGCCAACCGGGACTACCAGCCCGGTTTCGCCGGCGCGCTCATGGCCAAGGACCTCGGCCTCGCGCTCAACGCCCTCGAGCAGACCGGGACCGCCGCCGAGCTCGGTCCGCTGGCCGCGCGGATCTACCAGCGCTTCGCCGACGAGGGCGGCGCCGGGCGCGACTTCTCGGGCATCATCACGGTGATCCGCGAGAACTCATCCGGCGAGCACGCGGCAGACTCTGCGAAAGTGTCTGGATGAACACCGAGTACGCGACCATCCTGGTCGAGCAGCGCGGCCGGGTGGGCCTGATCACGCTGAACCGTCCCGAGGCGTTGAACGCGATCAACTCGCAGCTGCTGAAAGATCTGCTGGCCGCGGCCACCGAGTTCGACGCTGACCCTGGCGTGGGGGCGATCGTGATCACCGGATCCGAGCGCGCCTTCGCGGCCGGGGCGGACATCAAGGAGATGGCCGACAAGGGCTACCTCGACATGTACCTCACCGATGTGTTCTCGACCGGCGACCGGCTGACCGGCGTCCGGACACCGATCATCGCGGCGATCTCGGGCTACGCGCTCGGCGGGGGCTGCGAGCTGGCGATGATGTGCGACATCCTGATCGCCTCCGAGACGGCGAAGTTCGGCCAGCCCGAGATCAAGCTCGGCGTGATCCCGGGCATCGGCGGCTCGCAGCGGCTGACCCGCGCGGTGGGCAAGGCGCTTGCCATGGACCTGGTGCTCACCGGCCGCACCATCGATGCCGCCGAGGCGCTGCGCGCCGGTCTGGTGGCACGAGTCGTGCCGGCCGACCGGCTGCTCGATGAGGCGATGGCGGCCGCGGCGACCATCGCGGGGATGTCGCTGCCGGTCGCCATGCTCGCCAAAGAAGCGGTGAACGCCGCATTCGAGACCACACTGAGCAGTGGACTGCGTTTCGAGCGCCGCATCTTCGACTCGCTGTTCGCCACCGACGACCAGAAGGAGGGGATGCGCGCCTTCACCGAGAAGCGCGACCCCGACTTCACGAACCACTGACTGACCACCCGCACGCCCGGAGGACGCGATGACCGACACCACCACCCTGACCCCGAGCACCGTGCTCGGCGGCCGTACCGACCGCCTGATGTGGATCGGGGGCGAAGAGGTCGAGTCGCTCACGGGCGAGTGGCGCGAGGTGAAGAATCCGGCCAAGCGCGAGACGGTCATCGCCCGGGTGCCGTCGGCAGGCACCGCCGACCTCGACCGAGCCGTGACGGCCGCTCACGCGGCGTTCCCGGCCTGGCGCGCGCTGCATTTCACCGAGCGATCGCGCGCCCTCAACAAGATCGCCGACGAGCTCGAGCAGCGCACCGAGGAGTTCGCGCGGCTGACCGCCATCGACACCGGCAACGCGATCCGCACCCAGGCCCGACCGGAGGTCGGCGTGCTGGTGTCGCTGTTCCGCTACTTCGCCGGCATCGCGGGCGAGGTCAAGGGCACCGTGCTGCCCGCGGGCGACAACCAGCTGCAGTACACCCGGCTCGAGCCGCTGGGAGTCGTGGGCTGCATCCTGCCCTGGAACTCGCCGTTGATGATCGCCGGCTTCAAGGTGCCGGCTGCGCTCGCGGCGGGCAACACCGTGATCATGAAGGCCGCGGATGACGCGCCGCTGACGATCCTGCTGCTGGCCGAGGTCTGCAACAACCACCTGCCCGCCGGCGTGGTGAACGCGCTGACCGGGCGGGGCAGCGTGGTCGGCCAGGCGATGGCCGAGCATCCCGGAATCGACAAGGTCTCGTTCACCGGCTCGACCGAGGTCGGCAAGGGTGTCGCCCGCACCGCGGGGGAGCGCCTGGCGCACATCTCGCTCGAGCTGGGCGGCAAGAACCCGTCGATCGTGTTCCCGGATGCGGCCGACCCCGACAACATCGACTCCCTGATCGACGGCCTGCTGCTGAGTTCGCGGTTCGCGCGCCAGGGGCAGAGCTGCACCGCCGGATCCCGGCTCTTCCTGCACCAGGACATCTACGACGAGGTGCTCGGCACGCTGAGCGCTCGGCTCGGCGCCATGAAGGTCGGCGACCCGCTCGACGAGGCGAGCGACATGGGCGCGATCATCAACGCCAGCCAGTTCGACTCGATCGCGGGCTACCTCGACGAGGGCCGCGCGAGCTCGATCATGACCACCGTGCTGGGCGGCGAGGTGCCGACCAGCGGGCCGCTGACCGAGGGGTACTTCCACGTGCCGACCGTGTTCGGCGGCGTGAGCAACGACTTCCGCCTCGCCCAGGAGGAGATCTTCGGCCCGGTGCTGGTCGCCATCCCGTGGACCGATGTCGACGACGTGGTGCGCATGGCCAACGACAGCAACTACGGCCTCGCCGCCTACGTCTGGACGCACGACCTGGATGCCGCGGTGACCACCTCCAACCGGCTCGAGGCCGGCTGGGTGCAGGTCAACCAGGGCGGCGGCCAGGTGGTCGGGCAGAGCTACGGCGGATACAAGCAGAGCGGCATCGGCCGCGAGGTCTCGCTCGAGGGGATGCTGGCCGGCTTCACGCAGACCAAGCAGGTCAACATCCGGCTGAAGGGCTGAGCCGTGGCCGGCGCTCCGCCGCCCGCCGCGCTGCCGCTCGACGGCATCGTGGTGCTCGACCTCACGCGCGCGCTCGCCGGGCCGTACGCGACCGCGCTGCTCGCCGACCTCGGCGCCACGATCATCAAGGTCGAGAGCAAGAAGGGGGGCGACAGCACCCGTGCCTGGCCGCCGTTCGAGGGCGTTCACAGCCTGTACTTCGACTCGGTGAACCGCAACAAGTCATCGATCGCGATCGACTTCTACTCGGCCGAGGGTGCCGCGCTGCTGCGCCGGATGGCCCTGGACGCGGATGTCGTGATCGAGAACTTCAAGCCCGGCACGATGGCCGAGATGGGCCTGGACCCCGTGCAGTTGCGCGCCGAGAAGCCGTCGCTCATCATCGCGTCGGTGAGCGGATTCGGCTCGAGCGGGCCGCTCGCCCAGGCCGCGGGGCTCGACCAGGTCGCGCAGGGGATGTCGGGCCTGATGTCGGTGACCGGCGACGATGTCGAGCACCCGACCCGGGTCGGGGTTCCGATCGTCGACATCTATGCCGGGGTGTTCACCGCGGTCGGCATCGCGGCGGCGCTGGTCGGGCGTGAGCGCACGGGGGGCGGCACCGCCGGGGTCGGGGCCACCATCGAGACCTCGCTGCTCGAGGCGGCGATCGCGGTCTCGGCGTTCCAGGGTCAGCGCTACCTGAGCACCGGCGAGGTGCCCGAGCCGCAGGGAAACAGCCACCCGGTGCTGGCGCCGTATGGCGTGTTCGCGACGGCCGACATCCCGATCATCATCGCGGCCGGTAACGACCGGCACTTCCAGCAGCTGGCCGAGCTGCTCGGCGAACCCGGGCTGGCCGACGAGGAGGAGTTCGCGACCGGGCGTGCGCGATCCGGCCATCGGCAGGAGCTGACCGCACGCCTCGAGCAGCTTCTCGCGGCGCGCCCCGGGCTCGAGTGGGTCGATGAGCTGCGGCGGATCGGGATCCCGGCCGGTCCGATCCTGAACTACCAGCAGGTGTTCGACGATCCGCAGGTGCGCCATCTCGATCTGGTGAAGCACCTGACCCGCCGCGACGGGAGCGCGCTGCCCCTGGTGCGCGGGCCGATCACGGTCGACGGCGTCGCGCCGAGCATCCGCAAGGCGCCACCGGCCCTGGGGGAGGACACCCGAGCCGTGCTCGATCGCCTCGGGTTGACGGCCGAGCAGATCGAGGGACTGCTGGCGGCCGGCATCGTGACAGAACCCGCGGACTGATGTCCGAGCTCCGTGTCAAGGTCGTCGGCCAGGTGGCAACTCTCACCATCGACCATCCCGGTCGGCGCAACGCCCTGACCGGGGCGATGTGGGACTCCTTCGCGCCGCTGCTCGCCGAACTGGCGGCCGATCGCGAGGTCGGCGTGCTCGTGGTGCGCGGGGCCGGCGACGACTTCTCGGCGGGGGCCGACATCCGCGATCTCGACCAGATCCTGCGCGACCCGGACGCCGGCGACGGTGGGCACGTCACGGCGGGCGAGAGCGCGCTCGCCACCTTCCCGAAACCGACGATCGCCGCGATCGACGGCTACTGCGTCGGCGGGGGCTGGGAGCTCGCGGGCGCGTGCGACATCCGCCTGGCCTCGGAGCGCTCGACGTTCGGGGTCACGCCGGCGCGGCTGGGCATCCTGTATCCGCTCACCGGCCTGACCCGGTTGGTGCAGCTGGCCGGGCCCGCGGTGGCCAAGCACCTCATCCTGAGCGGCGAACTGGTGGATGCCGCCACCGCCGCCCGCTGGGGCATGGTCTCTCGGCTCCTGCCCGTCTCGGGCTTCTGGGAAGCCGTTGCGGCCTTCGTGGACACGCTGGTCTCGCGCTCCCGGCTCACCCAGCAGGCCAGCAAGGAGCTGATCGACCTGATCGCCGCCGGCGACCCCGCGCTGGCGGATCGGGCGGCGTTCTGGGACGCCCAGGTGGCCGCGAGCGACGAGGCCCGGATCGGCGCGGCGGCCTTCCTCGCGCGCGAGGCCCCCGCGTTCACCTGGCGCGGGATACCGTGACATCGTGACCGCACCCGTTTCGGAACTCTTCGACCCCGCCCGCTGGACGGCGGTCGAGGCATTCGGCGACCTCACCGACATCACCTACCATCACGACACCAGCGGACGGATCGCGCGCATCGCGTTCAACCGGCCCGAAGTGCGAAACGCCTTCCGCCCGCAGACGGTTGACGAGCTGTACCGGGCGCTCGACGACGCACGCCAGAACGTGCGCATCGGCGTCGTGCTGATCACCGGCAACGGGCCGAGCCCCAAGGATGGCGGCTGGGCGTTCTGCTCGGGCGGAGACCAACGCATCCGGGGTCGAGACGGCTACCAGTACGACGACGGCACAGCGGCGGTGGGGAGGCTCCACATCCTCGAGGTGCAGCGGATGATCCGCACCATGCCGAAGGTCGTCATCGCGGTCGTCCCGGGCTGGGCCGCCGGTGGTGGGCACTCGCTGCACGTGGTCTGCGACCTCACGATCGCGAGCGCCGAGCACGCGCGCTTCAAGCAGACGGATGCCGACGTCGGCTCGTTCGACGGCGGATACGGCAGCGCGCTGCTGGCCCGCCAGGTCGGGCAGAAGGTCGCGCGCGAGATCTTCTTCCTCGGCGGCGAGTACAGCGCGCAGCGCGCCTACGAGATGGGCGCGATCAACGCGGTCGTCCCGCACGCCCAGCTCGAGTCGACGGCGCTGAACTGGGCCGAGACGATCCTCGGCAAGTCGCCCACGTCGATCCGGATGCTCAAGTTCTCGATGAACGCGGTCGACGACGGCCTGGCCGGCCAGCAGGTGCTGATGGGCGAGGCCACCCGGCTCGCCTACGGAACGGACGAGGCCGTCGAGGGCCGCGACGCCTTCCTCGAGAAACGGGATCCCGACTGGGGCCCGTATCCCTGGCAGTACTGAGCCAGAGTCGCATCGTGGGGTTCGAGCCAGCGACGGTTCCGGTGTTGGGCGTCTACTCCGTCGCCGGCGGTTTCCTGTTGGGCGGCGTGATCGCGGCAGCCAGTCTTGCCGTTCCGCTCGCTCTGCAAGTGGACAAGACGCCCGCATACGCCGGCGGCTATGGATTCTTCGTCGTTGTCGTCTGCGTGCTGGCGTCGCTGTACGGGCTGATCGCGGGATTCGCCCAGTTCGCTGCCGTTTCCCTCATCGCTCTTCTGACCCGAAAGACGTCGGTGTGGACGAGGGCAGTTCTTATCGTCGTGACCGGGGCCGCACTCGCCCTCGGATCGTCTCTTCTCGCGATGCAGGTCTTCGGGGATCGGGCCATGCCCTGGTGGCTGGTGCCCATCGTTGTCGCACTTGACCTGGTGGGACTATCGCTGGTCATCCGCGGGGTCGAACGGCGCCTTACTCGCTGAAGTCACCCGCGTCGCGGCGGAATCCGGTCAGCAGGGCGTTCAACTCGGCGGTCTGCTGGGGGTCGAAGCCGGTGCGCCGGAAGATCGCGCTGTTGAGTTCGGCGGTCGCCGCATCCACCCGCTCCCGCCCCGCCTGCGTGATCTCGATCAGCGTGGCCCGGCCGTCGGTCGGATGCGGAACCCGCTTGACCAGCTCGGCCGCCTCGAGCCGATCGACCGCGTTGGTGACGCTGGTCGGGTGCACCTGCAGCCGTGAGCTGGCGAAGGCCATCGGCAGCGATCCGTGCCGGGTGAAGCTCAGCAGCCGCAGCAGCTCGAAGCGGGCGAAGGTCAGGTCGAAGGGCTTGAGGGCCGACTCGATCCTGGCCAGCAGGATCTGCTGGGTGCGCATGATGGCGGTGACCGCGGCCATGCCATCCGCGGCATCCGCCCAGCCGTGCTCCTGCCACTGGCGGTGTGCCTCGGCGATCGGGTCGGAGGGCAGGGGGGTGGGCTCGGCCACGCGGTCTCCTTCGGATCGTCCTGGGTCATCCTGTCATGCGGGCGCAGCTCGAGGTCGCGGATGATGGACTCGTGATCTCCACCTCTCTCGCCCGCGAACTCCGCGAGGCCGGCCTGGCCTGGACGCCGGTCTCGGGCGACAGCTTCCAGATCACGCCGGCGAATGGCGCGGCCGCCGACTTCGAGGGCGACGTCTTCACGGTGAGCGACATGACCATCGAGGCGCACCACTATCCGAGCGGAACGGTGCTCGGCTTCAACGGAACCACAGAGTGGGCGCTCGACTCGGTGGCGCTCGACGAGGCGTTGTGGATGCCACGCGAGGATCAGCTGCGCGAGTTGCTGCGCGGCACCTTCCGCGGGCTGGTGCGCACCACCGCCGAGAGCGGGCGCGTGACCTACACGGTCACCGCAGCCATCGACGGAGCGGACGCGGCGTTCACCAGCGACGACCCGTCGGAGGCCTACGGCCTCGCGGTGCTGGCGCTCATCCGGTCGGTCCGGGCGGAGTAGCCGCCGCAGGCGCAACGGCCGCCGCCACCCCGGTCGTCGCCGCGCCCGCCGCCGCGCGACGCGCGTTGCGCCGCCGCACCAGGCGCACGATGAGCACCGTGACAACGGCCGCCACGCCGAGGAACAGCAGCCAGGGCAGCAGCACACCGAACACCACCAGCAGTCCCGCCCAGAAGGCGACGAACGCTGACCACCCGGTGCCCAGCCCCGACCAGAAATCGGCGGGCTTGACCGGAGGCGCCGCGGCATCCGATCGCAGGTCGAGGGTGATCGTCGACATGCTGATCTGGTCGGTGAGCCCGCGCTGCTGCGCTTCGAGACTCTCCAGTTCGCCCTGGCGGTCGCTGATCGCGGTCTCGATGGCGATCAGGTTGGTCGTGTCGGTCGCCTTCGATTCCAGTTCGAGCAGGCGGGTGATCGAGGCGCGCAGGGCATCGATGCGGGCGCCGAGGTCCTGCGTCTGGGTGGTGACGTCGGTGGCGTTGATCGAGACCTGGTCGGCGCGGCCCAGCTTCTTCAGGGCATCCAGGGTCGGGGTGAGCTTGTCGGCCGGGATGCGGAGCACCAGGGTCGCGCTGCCCTGGTCGCGATCGGTGGGCGCATTCTCGGTGCGGCCGTCGATCCGGCCGCCCGCGGCTTCGACGATCGACACCGCCTTGTCTGCCGCGTCCAGCGGCTTCTGCGCGGTGACCGTGACGGTTCCGGTCACGACGATCGAGCGGTCGGCCGTCGAGCCGCTGCCGAAGTCCGACTTGGATCCGGTCGATGCGTTCGGAGCCACCGCATCGGACCGCCCAGAGCTGCCCCCGCTCGACAGCTGCGGAGCCGTAGACCCGGCGCCGGCGGCCGAGCATCCGGCCAGAGAGAGCGAGGCGACCAGCAGGGCTGTGCCGACCAGCAGAGTGCGCGCGATGCGTGTCATGGTGACGACGCTAGAGATAATGCCGTGGCGGCACACCCCAACGTTGATCACGATTCGATCGTCACGGGTCACGATTCGGTGACTTTCTCTTGTGCGCCGCCGCTCCTGCGGCGCACCCGCTCCGCCCGACGTACACGCCGCCGGGCTGCGCGTGGCCTCGGATCGAGTGACCCTGAGGGCTGCCTGGCAGCTCGGCTCGCGGCGAGAGCCGCGGGTTAGCGTCGGGGCAACGGAAGGGAGCAGCACATGGGACTCATGGATGATGCCAAAGACGTCGCCGAGGAGGCCGGCCACAAGGTCGGCGAGGCAGCTCACGACACCAAGGAACGCATCGAGGACAAGGCCGACCAGATGAAGGCCGACGCCGATGTCCGGTCTGCGGAAGCGAACCGCGACGCCGTGGAGAAGAGGAACGAGATGAAGGAGCAGCTGCGCGACAGCTGACCGTCACCGGATAGCCTGAATGGCATGGGGCGACTGAGCGGATTCTTCCGGCGGTCGCCCCTTCTGCATGTCGCGGTCGACACCGGGAGCGGCCCCGCCGTCGTCATGATCCACGGCATCGCCTCGTCGTCGGTGACCTTCGAGAACGTGGTGCCTCTGATCGAGGGCTCGCATCGGGTGATCGCCATCGACCTGCTGGGGTTCGGCGGGTCGCCGGCTCCCGACGACGCCCAGTACACCGTCGAGGAGCATGTCGCGGCGCTGTCGCGCACGATCCGATCGCTGCGGTTGCGCGATCCCTTCGTCTTGGTCGGCCATTCGATGGGGTCGCTGATCGCGGCCCGCTACTCGGCGGCGCGACACGGTCGGCTGCGGCGCCTGGTGCTGGTCAGCCCGCCGATCTACCTGACCCCGAATGCGATCGGCGACCGCCGGGACCGCGCCGCGATGGAGCTGTACCTGCGGCTCTACGAATATCTGCGCAGCAACAAGGAGTTCACCATCCGGGCGGCGGCCGGATTGGCGAGGTTCTCGCCCATCAAGAACCTGCTGGTGGTGTCCGAGACCAACTGGCGTCCGTTCGTGCTCTCGCTGCAGAACTCGATCGAGGCGCAGACCTCGGTCAGCGACCTGGCGTCGGTGCGGGTGCCGGTCGAGGTGGTCTACGGCTCGCTGGATCCGTTACTTGCTCCGTCGGGGATGCGCGTGATCGCGCAGCTGCGCAACGTGACGGTGCACCGCGTCGACGGGGTGGACCACGTCATCCGGCCGAGGATGGCGCGGGTCGTGGCGACCGCGATCGGCTGACCGACCCGGCCATCGGCGGTGCGGCCTAGGCTCGGAGCGTGGATCATCGCACTCTGGGCCGTACCGGCCGCACGGTTTCCGTCATCGGCCTCGGCACCTGGCAGCTCGGCGCCGATTGGGGCGATGTCTCCGAGTCGGATGCCCGGGCGGTGCTCGACGCCTCTCGGCAGGCCGGGGTCACCTTCTTCGACACCGCCGACGTGTACGGCGACGGCCGCAGCGAGAGCATCGTCGGGGCCTGGCGCGCGGGCCTGTCGGATGCCGAGCGCGCCGCGATCACGGTGGCCACCAAGATGGGCAGACGCGCGCCGCTGCTGCCCGAGAACTACACGGCCGAGAACTTCCGCGCCTGGACGGATCGCTCCCGCGCGAACCTGCGCATGGACACCCTCGACCTGGTGCAGCTGCACTGCCCACCGAGCGCGGTCTACCGCAGCGACGCGGTGTACGACGCGCTCGACGCGTTGGTCGACTCCGGCGCGATCGCCGCGTACGGCGTCAGCGTCGAGACCGCCGACGAGGCCCTGACCGCGATCGCGCGTCCGCACGTGGCGACGGTGCAGATCGTCCTGAACGCGTTCCGACTGAAGCCGCTCGACGAAGTGCTGCCCGCCGCACAGGATGCCGGGGTGGGCATCATCGCGCGGATCCCTCTGGCGAGCGGTCTGCTGACCGGCCGCTACCGCCACGACACCGCCTTCGCGCCGGACGACCACCGCACATACAACCGCACCGGCGAGGCCTTCGACCGGGGCGAGACCTTCTCGGGCGTCGACTTCGACGAAGGCGTCGAGGCGGCGCAGGAGTTCTCAGCGCTCGCCGAGGGTGCCGGCCTTCCGCCGGCGCAGGCCGCGCTCGCCTGGGTGGCCCAGCTGCCGGGGGTGAGCACGGTCATCCCGGGTGCTCGCAATCCGGCGCAGGCCGAGGCCAACGCCGCCGCAGGGTCGGTCGCGCCGCTCGGGGACGCGTTCACCGCATCCGTGCGCGAGCTCTACGACCGGCGCTTCCGGGCCGCGATCCACGGGAGCTGGTGACCGATGACCACCGCAGCGGCAACGGAGCCGCGACCGCCGCTCGGCGCGGCGTTCGCCAACATCTTCACCGCCAACCTGGTGTCGAGCCTGGGCGACGGGATCGTGCGCACGGCGGTCCCGCTCCTGGCGGTGACGCTCACCCGCGATCCGCTGCTGGTGTCCGGGATCGCGGCTCTCGCCATGCTGCCCTGGCTGCTGTTCGCCATCCCGTCCGGCATCCTGATCGACAAGATCGACCGCCGGGCCGCGATGGCGCTGGCCAATACGGTGCGCGCGCTGCTGGGCGGCACCCTGCTGGCCCTGGTGGCGACCGGCACCCTGACCATCTGGTCGCTGTACGCGGTGACCTTCGTGGCCGGCGT
>Ga0207657_10004228_pt1 | contig 15213 bp, 13 predicted proteins | sample KBSC33metaG_FD_184316 | JGI IMG/M metagenome (GOLD analysis project Ga0207657, IMG submission 184316) | Corn rhizosphere microbial communities from Kellogg Biological Station, Michigan, USA - KBS C3-3 metaG (SPAdes) (version 2) | ecosystem: Host-associated > Plants > Roots > Rhizosphere > Soil ... | reverse complement strand
GATGGCGCGATCGCCCGTTTTGAACGAGAGCAAAAGAATGTGGGCACGTCGGTTACCGTGTTCAAGAATTATTCGCCGGACGTGCCGCCGGTGCGTTTCGACGCCGAGTTGATGGAACGCGTGATCGCGAACCTGCTGGTGAACGCCGCGCAGGCCAGCCCGCCCGGAGGCATCGTCACGGTGAAAACACTTTCCGATCAGGATGAGGTGGAAGTCGCCGTGATCGACCGCGGGTCCGGCATCGACCCCAAGAATATCGAGAATATTTTCAATCCGTTTTTTACCACCAAGAACGACGGTATCGGTTTCGGTCTCGCCATTATTTCGAAGATCCTTGACGAGCACGGCGGCCGGATCACGGTGGAGAGCGCGCTCGGCGAGGGTAGCGTATTTCGCGTCTTCCTGCCACTCAAGCGACAATAGAAAACACTAGCGGGATACGACACGCGGGATACGACACTCATGGGCAAAGCCACCATCCTGGTTATCGAAGACGAAGAAAAGCAGCGGCGCGTCGTGGGTCTGCATCTGGCCGCTGCGGACTACGAAGTCAAGGGAGCGGGCACCGCTGAAGAAGGATGGAAGCTCGCCGGCGATGTGGACCTGATCCTGACAGACCTCAAGCTGCCCGGCATGGACGGACTGGCGCTGCTCGAAAAACTCAAAGCGCAGAATTCTCATACGCCGGTGATCGTCATGTCGGCCTTCAGTACCGTCGAGAACGCCGTCGAAGCCATGAAGCGCGGCGCAGTGGATTTTCTGCCCAAACCGTTTTCCCTGGATCACCTAAGCGTGGTGGTGGAAAAAGCGCTCGAAGTCAGCAAGCTTCGCGATGAGAATCGTGAATTGCGGGAAGCTCTTGGCGAGCGTTATAAGTTCGAGAACATCATCGGCGTCAGCCCTGCCATGCAGGACATTTTCGCTACCATCATGCGGGTGGCTCCCACGCGGGCGACTGTGCTGCTGGCTGGCGAAAGCGGTGTGGGCAAGGACATGATCGCCCGCGCGATCCATCAGCACTCGCCGCGAAAAGACCGGCCCTTCGTCAAGATCAACTGCACGGCCATCCCGGAAAACCTGATGGAGAGTGAACTGTTCGGCTACGAGAAAGGCGCGTTCACCGGCGCGAATATCTCCAAGCCCGGGAAATTCGAGCAAGCCAATACCGGCACCGTGATGCTGGATGAGATCGGCGACGTGCCGGCCTCGGTTCAAGTGAAGCTGCTGCGCATTCTCCAGGAGCGCGAGTTCGAACGCCTGGGCAGCAACAAGACCCAACAGACCGACGTGCGTGTGATCGCCGCCACCAACGTGGACCTGCGCGCGGCGTTAGAGCAAGGCACCTTTCGCGAGGATCTCTACTACCGCCTGAATGTCGTGCCCATGAATATTCCGCCGCTGCGCGAACGTAAGGAAGACATCCCTTATCTGGTGGACTACTTCGTCAAAAAGTTCGGTGGCGAGATCAGCGAAGGCGCGCTGGAGCGTCTGGTAAGTTACCACTGGCCGGGCAACGTTCGCGAGCTGGAGAATGTGATTGAACGCAGCATTCTGCTGGCGAAAGGCCCGCGCGTCGAGGCGGACGACATCAAAATCGAGAGTGGCATCGGGCGCGCGCGCCCGGCCTTCAGTACCGACGCATTTCTACCCGAAGGAATGACGCTCGATCAATACGAGCAATCGATTATTCGCGAGGCACTCAAGCGTGCCAATGGTAACAAGAGCCAGGCAGCACGGCTTCTGGGCCTGACGCGCAACGCCCTGCGCTACCGCCTGACGCAGATGGGCATTGAGTAAATCAGCGCTTTTTGCGGATCAGGATTACCAGCAAGCTCACTACCACTAGCAATCCAACTACCCAGCGCAGCGCGTCCACGGATTACGCGGTCGCGCCCGTCATCTTAGGCTTCAGAACGTCCACCAGTTCCTGCACCGCGCTTGCACTCTTGGCCAGCATGGCTTTTTCCTCGGCATTGAGCTGCATCTCGTAGATTTTCTCGATGCCGTTGCGCCCTAGCTTCACCGGCACGCCCACGAACAATCCGTGAACACCGTATTCGCCCTCGAGCAACGCTGCGCAGGGCAGGACTTTCTTTTTGTCCTTGAGGATCGACTCCACCATCTCTACCGCAGCGGCAGACGGGGCGTAATACGCGCTGCCGGTCTTCAAATACTTTACGATCTCCGCGCCGCCGCTGCGCGTGCGATCCACGATGGCGGCCAACCTGTCGGCGGGAATCAGCTCCGTAAGCGGAATACCGGAAACGTTCGACAAACGCACCACCGGAACCATGGTGTCGCCATGACCGCCCAATACGACCGCCGTGACGTTCTCGACCGAGACGCCTAACTCCATTGCGATAAATGTGCGGAAGCGGGCGGAATCCAGCACACCGGCCATGCCTACCACGCGGTGCTTGGGAAATTTCGAAACATGATGCGCCACGGTACACATCGCGTCCAGCGGATTAGTCACCAGCACCAGAATGGCATTGGGCGAATGCTTGGCGATATTTTCCGTGACGCTCTTCACCACTTCGTAGTTGGCGACCAATAGATCGTCCCGGCTCATGCCCGGCTTCCGCGCCAGCCCGGCTGTGATCACAACCACATCGGAGTTGGCAGTGGGCGCGTAGTCGTTGGCCCCAGTGACGGCTACATCGTAGCCTTCGATGGGGCCCATCTGGGCCATATCCAATCCCTTGCCCTGCGGCACTCCTTCGACGACATCTACCAGAACGACATCGCCCAGCTCTTTCATGGCGAGATTAATGGCAGCGCTCGCGCCAACATTTCCTCCGCCAACTACCGTGATTTTATTGCGCATAAGCCACCGATTATAGCGTAGTCTTGAGAATAGCTTGCCTCTCGACCAGTCCACCGCAGAGCAATTCGCGCGTTTGGCCTTGGACTGCGTTCATCGCGAATACCCCAATAAAATCGCCCACACGCTGCTGTCGGACGCCGACGCGCGGCCGCCCCGCGAACTGACTCCTGCGTTCTACGGATGCTACGACTGGCACTCCGCTGTGCACGGACACTGGATGCTGGCGCGGCTGGCGCGCTGCTTCCCGAATACGCCGCTAGCCGACGAGGCACGCGCGGCGCTTGCCCGGAACATCACCGCGGACAACATCGCGGCGGAGGTCCGTTACCTTGAGGCTGCCGGCCGCGCCGCCTTCGAGCGTCCCTACGGGCTGGCATGGCTATTGCAATTGAGCGCCGAGCTGCGCGTCTCCAAATCCGCTCTGGCGCACGTCATCGCACCGCTGGAGACGGCGGCGGCTAAAAAGCTGGTAGAGTGGCTGCCGAAACTTCCGTATCCCGATCGCTCCGGTCAGCACGCCAACACGGCGTTTGCGTTGGGATTGATGATCGACTGGGCGCGCCTGTTGGGCCATGGGCGCGAGAAAGTGCCTTTCGCGTCCGCCGTGCGATTTTACAACGGGGACCGCCACGGCCCGATCGCCTTCGAACCATCCGGCGAAGATTTCCTCTCGCCGTGTTTGGCCGAAGCCGACTTAATGCGCCGCGTGTGCACGCCGACGGAATTCGCCGAATGGCTGACCGCATTCCTTCCGGAGATTCCCACGCTGCGGCCAGTCTCATCGCCCGACCCGAGCGACGGAAAATTGGCCCACTTCGACGGCTTGAATCTGAGCCGAGCCTGGATGTTATTCGGGATTGCCAAGGGACTGCCGGATGACGATCCGCGCCGTCTTCGGCTACTTCTCGTTGCCGACGCGCATCGTGATGCCGGTATCGCTGCCGTCTCGGCAAAGCATTATGAAGGCAGCCACTGGCTGGGAACATTCGCCGTGTACTTGGAAACGATGGATCTGGAAGGGCGCCCAAAAGGCATGCATCGGGTTCGCTAGACTGCCGGTTCGTTCGGGTTGCCTTCGTTCGCTTCCGCTTCGACCGCCTCTTCCACATCCGGCGGAAGTTCTCCCGGCTTCGGTGCTTCCTTGCGTGCTTTGTCGAACAGGAAGCTGAGCGTCTTCTCGGTCCGGATCTGGCTCGCAATGCGGCCGAGCGTTCCGTCCTTCTGTAACTTGGCGCGCACTGCAGCCACCGGCTCGCGCTGCTGACGTGCGTAGCGCTGCACTTCACGGTCGACTTCCTCTTGCGTCGCTCCGATGGCTTCGCGGTCGGAAATTTTATCCAGAATCAACGATGCGCGGACGTCCCGCTCGGCGCGCTCCTTCTGCGAATCGCGAATCTTCTGCCAGTCCAGCTTGAGCGAGCGCGGGTCGATGCCCTGCGACGCGAGTTGCTGAAGCTGCGTATTGAGGGTGCCCTCAATCTGCCGATCGATAAAAGCATCGGGCACGGCAAACGGGTGCGTGTCCACCAGCTTGGCGATGATCTGCTGTTTGGTGTCGTCCTGGGCCTGGTGTTCGCGCTCATGCAGGATGGATTTGCGGATCGAATCTTTCAGCTCATCCAGCGTCTGGTAATCGCCCATGTCCTTGGCGAAATCGTCGTTCAGCTCCGGCAGTTCCTTGCGCCGAACAGCCTTTACGGTGGCCTTGAAGCGCACGGTGCGGCCCGCCAAAGTCTTGCGGTCGTATTCCTCCGGGTAAGTGACTTCAAACTCGCGCGACTCTTCGGGAGACGCCCCCAGCAGGTTCTCGGTGAACGCGGGCATGGTGGCTTCGTCGCCGAGCTTCAGCATCAGTTCATCCTGCTGAACTTTTTCTTCCACACCTGAAATGCTTTCGAGCGAAACCACTGCGTAATCGCCGTCGGCTAGCGCGCGCGGTTCCTCGTTGACGAATTCTGCCTTGCGCTCGCGCAAACCCTCCAGACGCTCGTTCACGTCCTCATCGGAAGCCGCCGGTTCGGCGTATGTGACCGTTAGGCCCTGGTATTCGCCCAGCTCGAACTCGGGCGCGACTTCGAACTCCGCTTTGAAGCGCAGCGGCTCGCCTTTGTGAAAATGCACGTCGCTGATGTTCGGTTGCCCGACCACCTTCAGATGATCCTGCTCAAACGCGGCGTTCAGAAATCGCGGAACCAGCTTCTCAAGTACTTCCTGCCGAATATCACCCGCGAAGCGGGTTTTCACCATGGCTAGAGGGGCCTTGCCTGGACGAAAGCCCGGCAGCCGCACTTTGACCTGGATCGCCGCCGCCGCGCGCTCGGTTTCCTGATCTACTTCGCTCTCCGGAACCGTGATTTCCAGAGAATGCTTGCAACCTTCAATGATAGCCATCTAAACAAATATACCCTGGAGCCCTTTGCCGCGCCGTCTCCGGCAGCAAGGAACTCCAGGGCACGCCTTTCTTAATCTAAAAAGTAACCGGCCGTGTCTAGTGAGCGGCCGCTAGCGCGTGAGACGCTTCCTTCAAGGCCTTTGCCTTGTCGGTGGCTTCCCACGTGAACGTCTCTTCGGTGCGGCCGAAGTGCCCGAACGCAGCGGTCTTGCGATAAATCGGACGGCGCAGCTTGAGCGTTTCGATCATACCCTTGGGCGTGAGAACGAAGGTCGCACGAACCATCTCCACCAGACGCTCTTCGGGCACCGTGCCAGTGCCGAAGGTGTTGACCATTACCGAAACAGGTTCGGCCACACCGATCGCGTAGGCTAGTTGAACTTCGACGCGCGAAGCCAGACCCGCCGCCACGATGTTCTTGGCCACGTAGCGCGCCATGTAGCAGGCCGAACGGTCCACCTTCGTCGGATCCTTGCCCGAGAAGGCGCCGCCGCCGTGGCGTCCCATGCCGCCGTAGGTGTCGACAATAATTTTGCGGCCGGTCAGCCCGGTATCGCCGTGCGGTCCGCCAATCACGAAGCGGCCCGTGGGATTGATGTGGTACTTGGTCTGCGAATCCACCATATTGCCGCCGACCACAGGGTCAATGATGTACTTCTTGACGTCAGCGCGAAGCTGCTCGGTCGTTACGTCGTCGTCATGCTGCGTGGATAGAACCACCGCGTCGATGCGCTTGGGCTTGCCGTCTACGTACTCGACGCTGACCTGGCTCTTGGCATCGGGACGCAGGTAAGTGAGTTTGCCATCCCGGCGGACATCGCTCTGCTGCCGTACCAGCTTGTGCGCCATCATGATTGGCAGGGGCATCAGCTCCGGCGTTTCATCGCAGGCGTAGCCGAACATCATGCCCTGATCGCCAGCGCCGCCGGTATCCACACCCATGGCGATGTCGGGGGATTGGCTCTGGATAGTGTTCAGAATGCCGCAGGTCTTGGCGTCGAAGCCCATCCTGGCGTCGTTGAATCCGATGTCGGCGATTACTTCGCGCGCCAGCTTCGGGACGTCGACGTAGGTAGTGGTAGTGATCTCCCCGGCCACTACGCAGATTCCGGTAGTGACCAGAACTTCGCAGGCCACGCGGCCCGTGGGATCGTCTTTCATGACGGCGTCTAATACGGCGTCGGAAATCTGATCCGCCATCTTGTCCGGGTGGCCTTCGCTCACCGATTCGGACGTGAAAATGTGTCGCATTTTATCGGACATTCACTCTCCTTCTATTCGAAATCTCGTTGACCTGCCGCCGCTGCCTAGTATCGATAGTGGTCTGGCTTGTACGGACCTTCCACCGGAACACCTAGATACTCGGCTTGTTTCTTGCTGAGCGTTGTGAGCTTGACGCCGATTTTTTCCAGGTGCAGACGGGCGACCTCTTCGTCCAGCTTCTTCGAAAGAGTATATACGCCCACCTTGTAGGTGTCCTTGTTCTTCCACAGATCCAGTTGCGCCAGCGTCTGGTTGCTGAAGCTGTTGCTCATCACGAAGCTGGGATGACCGGTCGCGCAGCCCAGATTCACCAGCCTTCCCTCGGCCAGCATGAAGATGCTGTGGCCGTCCGGGAACGTGTACATGTCCACTTGCGGTTTGATGTTGGTCTTTTTGATATCTTTCGCGGCGTTCAAGGGATCGATCTGGATCTCATTGTCGAAGTGGCCGATGTTGCAAACGATGGCCTGGTCCTTCATGTGCCGCATGTGTTCGAGAGTGATGATGTCCACGTTGCCGGTAGTGGTGACGTAAATGTCGCCGCGTCCCAGCGTGTCTTCGACGGTGGTCACTTCGAAGCCTTCCATGGCGGCCTGCAGAGCATTGATTGGATCGATCTCCGTGACCACTACGCGCGCGCCCATGCCGCGAAGCGAGTGCGCCGAGCCCTTGCCTACGTCGCCGTAACCGCAGATGACGGCCACTTTGCCGGCCACCATCACGTCGGTGGCACGCTTGATTCCGTCGGCAAGCGATTCGCGGCATCCATACAGATTGTCGAACTTCGACTTGGTGACCGAATCGTTCACATTGATCGCGGGGACGAGCAGCTTGCCCTCTTCTTGCATCTTATAGAGACGATGCACGCCGGTTGTGGTTTCCTCGGAAACGCCGCGCCAAGCCTTTACGATGTCCCGCCAGCGGTTCGGATTCTCGGCATGGACTTTCTTGAGCAGATCCTTGATGACCTTCTCTTCGTGGCTCGCGGACGGCGTGTTCACCCAGTCGCTGCCATTCTCCAACTCGTAGCCCCGATGAATCAGCAGCGTCACGTCGCCGCCGTCGTCGACCACCAGTTCCGGACCTTTGCCACCAGCGTGGCTGACCGCCTGATACGTGCACCACCAATAGTCTTCGAGCGATTCGCCCTTCCATGCGAACACCGGAACACCGGCGGCGGCAATGGCGGCCGCGGCGTGGTCCTGCGTCGAGAAAATGTTGCAGCTTGCCCAGCGCACCGTGGCGCCCAAATCGACCAGCGTCTCGATCAGCACCGCGGTCTGAATCGTCATGTGCAGCGATCCCGTGACACGAACGCCCTGGAGCGGTTTGTCGACCGCATATTTCCGCCGGATCGACATCAAACCGGGCATCTCCTGCTCGGCGATCGAAATCTCCTTGCGGCCCCACTCGGCCAGGCTCATGTCCGCGACTTTGTATTCAGCCGTGATGTTTTGGATGGCGGTACTCATTCAATCTCCTGTATCCGGCGCCCGATTAGACTTGTTTCCATCAATCAATCCAGATATGTTGATATTAGACCACAAAGCTGCATGCCGTCAATGCTCCAAAACCTTCGCCTGCTGGCCGATCCCAGCCGTATCCGGATCCTGCTTCTCGTGACCCGGGAAGAGCTGTCCGTGGCCGAGTTGCAGACCATTCTGAACATGGGCCAGAGCCGCATTTCGACGCATCTGGCGCAGCTCAAAAGCGCCGGTCTGGTCACTGACCGCCGTAGTGGCAAGAGCGTTCTCTATCGATTGCGCCCCCCCCGCGGAGCCGAATCCAAGTCTTTCGCTCAACTGATGGAAGTGCTCAACGCGGCCGCGTCCGAAATTCCGGAGGCGGAGCACGACTCGGAAGCTCTGCTGCATACCATGCGCCGCCGCCAGGATAAGGTCCGAGCGTATTTCAACGCCTTGGCCGGAAAGTTCGGGCGCCAATACCTTCCCGGCCGCTCCTGGGAAGGGCTCGCCGAAACGCTCCTGCTGCTGATGCCGCCTCTGGTTATCGCCGATCTAGGCGCCGGCGAGGGCACCTTTTCCCAGTTGCTGGCGCGCCGCGCCAAGAAAGTAATCGCCATCGACAACTCGGAAAAGATGGTGGAGTACGGAGCCGAACTGGCCCGGAAGCACGGGGTCGACAATCTCGAATACCGTAAAGGCGATATCGAAGAAGTTCCCATCCGCACCGGCGCCGTCGATCTGGCTTTCTTCAGCCAGGCGCTGCATCACGCCCAGCACCCACAGCAAGCCGTCGGCGAGGCGCATCGAATTTTGAAGCCCGGCGGCCGCATCGTGGTGCTGGATCTCCTGCGCCATAATTATCAGGAAGCCCGCGACATGTACGCCGACGTGTGGTTCGGGTTCACCGAAGCCGAAGTCGGCCGGTTTCTGCGGGATGCCGGGTTCAAAGGGGTGGAAATTTCCATCGTTCATCGCGAAGAAGAGTCCCCCCACTTTGAGACGCTGCTAGCGGTGGGAAATAAGTAGCCTCTGACCAGGATCTCAGGCGAACGCCGTATCCTGCTGAATCCAAAAATCGAAATTACATAACTCTTACAATTCCACACAGATTCGCCTGTTACTCTACTTGAGCGGGAGACAAAGTGAGTAAACACGCGATTCAACTCGCCAACGGCCAAAAAGTCAACTGGGTTACGTCGTTAATCCTGGTGGGCCTTCACATAGGCGCGCTAGCCGCCTTCTTTTGCTTTAGCTGGAAAGCGTTTTTCGTCGCGCTGGCCCTGCATTGGGTGGCGGTCGGATGGGGGATCAGTCTCGGTTATCATCGGCTGCATACCCATCAATCCTATCAATGTCCTCGCTGGCTAGAATACTTTTTCGCGGTTTGCGGAACTATGACTCTGGAAGGCGGCCCGATGTTTTGGGTGGGCACGCACCGGCTTCATCACGCGAAATCGGATCAGCCTGGTGACCCGCACTCCCCGCGCGAGGGCACGTTCTGGTCGCATATGGGCTGGATCGTGTTCGGCGAGACCAATCACAACAATAAGATCATGGCCAAGTACGCGCCGGATCTGGCTCGCCACAGGTTCTACTGGTGGCTGAACAAGTATCATTGGATCCCGGTGGTAGTTACCGGTCTGGCGCTACTAGCTTTCGGCGGATTGCCCATGTTCCTGTGGGGGTTCTGCCTGCGCATCGTCTACGGGCTGCATTGCACGTGGTTGATCAATTCCGCCACCCACATCTTCGGCAAGCGCCGCTTTGAGACCACCGACGATTCCCGCAACAGCTTCATTCTGGCCGTGCTGACGTTTGGCGAGGGCTGGCATAACAATCACCACGCCCATCAGACTTCCGCGCGCCATGGGATGCTGTGGCACGAGCTCGATATATCCTGGATCACGTTGAAGTTACTCAGATCCGTGGGCTTGGTCTGGGGCATCCGGCTGGTCAAGCCGGAAGCGCTGGTCATGGAACAAAAGGCCGCTTAGGCCACTAGCGACCGGCCTCGATCTAGCCTAACTCCCGATAGTAAGCGATCAAATCCAGCGGTGGCGGCTTGTGCCCCATCGCGCGCAGAAAGCCGGAGACCTGACCCCGATGGTGGGTCCCGTGATTTACCACGTGCAAGACGATCTTCCAGCAGGGCGTCGTCCAGGCGTTGCCCTTCGAATCGTAATAGGAGACCACTTGCGTGACGTTTTCGTCGGTCAAGTCCGCGACCCACTCCTGCCATGAGCGGAGCACCGCCGGCCACTCCCGTTGCAGCAAAGATAAGTCGCGCTCCTCATCCGTTAGGAATTTGGCCGGAGCGTCGCCCCGGACTCGGCAGATCCAGACGCGGTCCGCAGCAAATACGTGCGCGAGCGTGCCGACGACACTCTTGTCGGCGGTTCCAAAATCCCGCTGCAGTTCCTCGGAAGACAACTGCGCCGCGGCATCCAGCAGCCGGGTCGCGGCCCAAGCCGTGTAATTCAGGTGAATACGAAGAGTCTCAGCGCTGACAGGCATTTTTGCAGTATATTCCAGGCCCTGTGCTTCCGGGCTACTCTAAAAGCATGGTTGTCGGCGGACGACGCACATCCATCGCGGTCTTCATAGCGCTGGGCGCCGGACTTATCTCGTTTATCGTATTGCTCTATGTGGGCTGGGTTCTGCTCGGCTGGCAAAACGGAATTCTGCTATTCTTCGGCATCCTGCTGGTCCTGCTGGTGATTGCCGGAGTGGTTCTCAACACCACCTTTCTGGTGCGCGAGGTCCGCCGCAACGCCCAGCACGACGCCTTCATCAATGCTGTCACGCATGAGCTGAAGACCCCAGTCGCCTCCATTCGCCTGTACCTCGAAACTCTTCAGACGCGGTCTGTCGATGAACCAAAGCGCCAGGAATTCTATCGCACCATGCTGGACGACAGCGACCGCCTGCTGGGCACCATCGAGCAGATTCTGCGAACCGGCCGCACCGGCCAAACCAAGCGGGCCTTGCATGTTTCTGCCATCGATTTTGGGGGCATAGTAGAGGATTGCCTGGCGCGCGCGCGTCGGCTTTATCACGTACCGGCCGAAGCGCTCACTTACCGTCCCGGACCGCCAGTCACCATTCAGGGGGACGAAGATGAAGTGCGCGCCGCCGTCTCCAACTTGATCGATAACGCCGTTAAATACTCGGGTAAAGATGTCCAGGTGAAAGTCGAAACCGAGAATATCGACGGGCGCTACGTACAGGTTCGCGTGAAAGATAACGGTCCTGGCATCCCTAAATCAGAGCTCAAGCAGATCTTCAAACGCTTTTACCGCGTCTCGGGCCCGCTGGCCACGCGGGTGAAGGGTACCGGCCTAGGTCTCTTCATCGTGCGCTCCGTCGCGAAACGCCACCGCGGCAGGGCATGGGCTGAAAGCGAAGGCCCCGGACGTGGCAGCACATTCGTGTTGCAGCTTCCCATCGCGAAATGAGCTCTCCTGACCGTATCCTCATTGTTGAAGACGAACAGCACCTCGCCGAAGGACTGCGCTTCAACCTCGAAGCCGAAGGTTATCAGGTGCAGGCCGTCGAGACCGGCGAGGCGGCGCTGCAGTTGCTCATCCCGGAAGCACAGGACATGAACCAACCGCCTTTCGATCTGGTAGTGCTGGACGTCATGCTTCCGGTGAAGGACGGTTTCACGGTCGTCTCCGAAATGCGCGGCGCCGGACAGTTTGTCCCGACGTTGATGCTAACGGCGCGCGGCCGACCCGAAGATGTCCTCGAAGGCTTCGCCGCCGGCGCCGACGACTATCTACCCAAACCTTTTGAGCTCTCGATTCTGATCGCACGCATTCGCAGTCTGCTGCGCAGGAAGCAGTGGCTGCGCTCGACGGCACCCGCTGCGGGCGCGCCTAGCAAGACGTCCGCGATGGATTCCTTCGTTTTTGGCGAGAAGTCGGTCCACTTCGATCTTCTCGAAGTGCATTCCGGCGGCAAGGTCTACCCGCTGACGCTGATGGAGGCCAGTATCCTCCGCAACCTGATCGACCACGAGGGCAAGGCCGTCTCCCGCAAAACCATGTTGCAGGAGGTGTGGGGCCTGCGCGAGGACACCGACACTCGCGCCATAGACAACTTCATCGTGCGCCTGCGCCGCTATGTTGAAGACGATCCAGCACATCCCCGCCACCTGCTGACGGTGCGCGGGATCGGATACCGGTTCGTGGCTTCTCCGGAAGTCTGAAGACCACCGCCTGATCCCGCTAACTTGATGCTCCGTTACCGGGTATTGTAATTTCGCAGTTATTTCGTGATAGTCCCGCAGGCGATACGCGCGCCGGCATTGCCTGCCGGATCGGTTTTCATATCGTCCTTCGCGGCGTGGATGACCAACGCGGTGCCGCCGTTGGTAAACACTGAATGGGCGCCGTTATCCAATGTCACACGAGTGTTCACCAGTGTTACGTTGGCTTTCCCTTTCTTTCCGACCGTAAAGTTCGCCATATCCCCGGCGTGCGGGCCATTTTCGCTATCCAGGCCGTGCATTTTCATTTCCGGATTGAAATGTCCCCCGGCAGAGGTAAACGCAGGGCCTTCGCACTTGGCGTTGGTATGAATGTGCGCCGCATGTTCGCCGGGAGGGAGCCCCATTAACTTCATATGAATCACTACGCCGCCGGTCTTGGCCTCGCTGATCGTAGCGGTGCCTACCGGTTTCCCCATCGCATCCTTGAGGTCCACCTTTACGGGCGCGGCGGCCAGGGTGGCGACTGCGAAAAGCGCGGCAACAACTGTTTTCTGGATCATGTATCCTCTTTCCTCTTTAAGATCGTCGCACGAAAACCGCGCGAGGTGGTAGCATTACCCGCCGTTTAGAACTCGTACTGAATGCCACCGTTTGCGGTCCGCCCCGGCGTGCGGAAGCCATTTTCGAAGTAGTTCTGATTCAACAGGTTTTCAGCGCGCACAAAGAAGCGCACGGCGCGGAACTCACCCAACGGCAGACGATAACTGGCGCCGGCATTTATGCGTCGAAGTCCGTTGAACCGATATACCAGCGATTGAAAAGTGGCGTCCGAGAACACCGGCGCCAGATAGTTGCCCGCGTCGAGAGTGTCGAACGTGAGCAGGGTGCGCTTGCCGGCGCGCCAGGTGGCCGCCGCGGAGAACTGATGCCGCGGGATCACGAAGGTGCGCAGGTTGTCGCTCCCCACCACCGCCGGGCTACGCTCCATCGCGTTCACGAAAGTGTAACTGGCGGAGAAATTCAGCGCTGCGATAGGCGATACGGCAACGTTCGTCTCCACACCGCGCGAGAGTCCGCCCTGCGAATTGTAATACCCGAAGAATCGGCCGAACGGGTCTCCATTCAGGGAGTTGGCGAACGCGATGACTTCCTGTAATCGCGTATAGAAGTATGTCGCTGAGGCGCGCACGTGGCCCTTCACAAAGCTTTGGTCGATCCCGCCGTCGAAGCTAATCGAGTGCTCGGGAGCCAGCCGTGGATCGCCATAGGTCGTATAGCCAAACAGCGAATCGAACCCCGCGCCGAATCTCTCGTAGAGTGAAGGCGTCCGGTAGCCCCGTCCCACGTGCCCGCGCAGTTTGGTGTTGCTTGAGCGGATGAAGTAGGCCAGCGAACCGTCCCCTGTATACGCCGCTGGAGGCGAAGCAAACGAAATCCCCTGATAGGGCGCCGATGCCAGGGGAAAAAACAGCGGCCGGTCGAGCGAAAAATACTGCGCGCGAAATCCTCCGGTCAGCATAAGACGCCCGCCGAACCAACGCGTCTGATCCTGCACGAATAGGGCGCTGCTTTTCTGGGTAACGTTCACCGCCGACGCGGCTCCCGGGTCGCTGGCGTTCGTGAAATCGAAGGCATAATTCTCGTTTTCAAATTCGTACCCGCCTGTCAGCAGATGTGTGGCGCTCGGCTGATAATGCACCTGTACGTTCGCCGTCTGAATTCGCCCGTCAAAGCGCTGGGTACCCAAGAACTGAAATCCGCTGCCAGCCGGCCCATTGGCGTAACGACGGCCGGATGCGAGCGTCTGAAAGGACACCGAATAATTTAGCTTGGCCGTCGGCTGCCCTTCGAGGCTCATTGCGCCGTTCAAGAAGCGGCCGGCGCGCCGGCTGTCTGGGTCATCGGCACCCGGCAAGAACGTGACGAACGGGATCGCGTCGATGATCCCGCTTGGCGGCACGGTCAGCGTCTGCAAAGGTTCCGAATTGTTTTTCGCGAACGAATCGCCGCCAAAGAGACGCGCGCGGAGCAGGGTAGTGCTCGACAGGCGATAGCTCAGGCTGCCCTGCACGCTCGCGTCGCGAAAGGGATCGTCGCCATCGACACCCTGGGTCACATCCGTGTACGCCAGACCGGCGCTATATTGCAGACGGTCGTTCAACTCTCCGCCCGCCACCTGGGCCCGACCGCGCATCGTACCGAGCGAGCCGCCCTCGGCGAGAAAGCTGCCGCGCGTTCTGCCGCCGCCGTCATCGGACACGATATTCACCACGCCGCCGATCGCGCTGGTTCCGTAGAGCGAGGATCCCGCACCGTTCAACACTTCGACTCGGCTGGGATTGACGGCCAACAAATCCTCGATCAATCCGGTCGCATCGCCATGCAGGATCGCCGCATCGCGCAGCCGCATTCCATCTACCAGCACCGCTGTGTCGATATCGCGCATCCCGCGAATATGGATCGACGCCTCTTGACCCGGTCCCCCGAGGGTCTGCACACGTACCGCGGGCGCGAGATCCACGGCACCAGTGAGAGGGAACACGTCCCGCTGCTGCATCTCAGAGCGACCGATGACCGTCACACTTTTCGAAACTTCATCTTCGGATTGCGATGTGCCGGAAGCCGTCACCACCACTTGTTCGCGAACTCCCGCGAGTGCCAGCGAAATGTCGCGGGTGAGAGACCCATCGACATGCAGGCGCTCTTCCAGAAATACGGCGAATCCAGGGGCCTCGGCGCGGAGAAGATAGTCACCAGGGGCGACTCCCTCGAATCGGTACGCGCCTTGAGGATTGCTGGTGGTCGACGCCACCGTGCTGCTGGTGCGCGAAAACAGGCTGACTGCCGCGGACACAACCGGCCGTCCTTGGGGATCTTTTACGGAACCGCTCACCGACGGAGCTTCGCCCGCAATCGCCACGGCCATAGCCGAGGCATAAAATAATACGAGTAATTTAGTCGTCATAAGACGAGGTAACGCGCCTCCTTGACCAAGGCAGGTCTCCTGACTGACAGGTCATCGCAAACCGGCGGCCTTCCCATTTCCGAAGAA
>Ga0207657_10004226_pt1 | contig 15215 bp, 11 predicted proteins | sample KBSC33metaG_FD_184316 | JGI IMG/M metagenome (GOLD analysis project Ga0207657, IMG submission 184316) | Corn rhizosphere microbial communities from Kellogg Biological Station, Michigan, USA - KBS C3-3 metaG (SPAdes) (version 2) | ecosystem: Host-associated > Plants > Roots > Rhizosphere > Soil ... | reverse complement strand
TACATTTATGAGCCTGGCTTTTGTTAATTATGGCATCATCGGTTGCGTCGCACTCTTATACGCTACCGTGTGTACACATCTCTTGCAAGTTTCCATCCTTTAAAGATGTTATAAAACTTTTCAATGCCTATCCATAATGTAGTGATACCTGGCCTTCTTTCAGAAGCATATCCTTTCCATCCACCTAATCTTGCGATTATCCATGTTACATATCTCAAAGAACCTTTGCGATATGGATTTTTTTGTTTTTCTGTTTTGCCTTCCAGTTTTGTATTCTGCATTTGCAAGCATTCTATTTGCTCTTCATCAAAGCAAAGTGTATCTGGTATTTGGTCTTCTTCATCTGCCATATAGGCTATATTCATTTGAAACAACCTTATAATAGCATCAAGAACAAGTAAGCATAATTTTTTGACAGAGGTTCCACATCCCAATTCACTGGCTTCCACATCAAAACCCTCCTTTTTCATTATCCTGAATACTTCTTCAATCATCCATCTCCAACTGTACCATTCTATCACCATCATTGCTTGTTCCAATGTTGTTATTGGTATTGTTGTAAGCAGTCGCCAACACACACCTTGTTTTGCTGATGTATCTTTTTCTTTCGCCTCCACACAATAAAGCTTTACTGTTGGAGCAATATCTTTTGCTGTTCTGCTTGAGTTCTTTATTGCCACTTCTGTGAATCGAACTTCCAGGTGTGCCGTTCTTTTTTGCCGGTTCTTTCTTTTATCTCCTTCAATGACTATATCATAAGCTCCTGCCACTTCACATGAGGCTACTTTGCTAAACAACTTTCCTCCTTCAGGAAGATTACGATCTGATTTTGCTCGTATGAGTAAATCTGTCTTTGCATCTGGTATAGTAGCAAATTGTTCATATATATCTCCTTCTCTATCCTGTATGATTACTTTCATCGCTGCTTCCTCTAATACGGATTTAGCTTCTTTGGAAGAAGCCATCCATTTATAAGATTCTTTTTCTTCTATACTCAACTTCTTATAGCGATGTTTGTCTGTTTCTCTTTCCAAATCCCTGTTGTAAATATGTACATTACAATAGCCATAAGGAAAACAATTCTTCGCATCTACTACTAAAGATGGATGAAGCATAAAGCCAAGTCCGTTCTCTGCAGCATTCGTCAAACCAATTGAATCATCAAGTTTGATTCTGTTCTTGTGATTGTACAGATTAATTTCTGTTGTGTCCTGAAAGATCAATACTACCTTACCTTTCACTGCTGAGGCGCACCGCTTGCTCATGCTTTGTATAATCGCATCTTCAGTTGTTCGCTCATTTTCAAAAAACCGATAATATCCTTTTTGTTCCGCATTGCTGTTTGCAACCTGACGGATAGATTGACTCCCTTTATTCCATAAACTCTTTATCAGTTCATTGCCTCTTGCATCTAATCTCACATCTCCAAAACTGTTTTTAAACGTGTGACCTAATACCATTGTTCTTTTCCAACAAATCTATCATATTTGTGTACACACGGTAGCTCTTGTACTACAACAGTTTGCTCAACATTTTGATCTTAATTACACCCTTTAGGTGATGGGAGTTTCTAATGTTTGAAATGCCTCAAACCTGTCATCACCATCGCAAGATTATTTTGCATACAATAATCAATGCTGTCTTTATCACGAACAGAACCCCCAGGCTGAATAAATGCCTGCACACCTTCTGCATGAGCTAACTGAACGCTGTCGTTGAAAGGGAAAAATGCATCGCTTGCAAGCACTGCACCATGCAGATCAAAGTTGAATTGTTTTGCTTTTTCAATTGACTGACGAACTGAATCAACGCGACTTGTTTGCCCGCACCCTTTACCAACAAGCTGTTTATTTTTTACTAATGCGATCGCGTTACTCTTTAAATGCTTGCAAACAATATTGGCGAATTTCAAATCTTCTTTTTCTGTCGAAGAGGTTTCTCTTCCGCCAACTTCTTTCCATTCTGCATAATTGCCTTTATCAGCATCCTGAACGAGTGTTCCGTTAAGAACAGATTTGAATTGAGTTTGTAGTTTGTGGTTTGTAGTTTGTAGTTGAAGAAGAATTCTGTTCTTTTTACTTTTTAAAACTTGTAAAGCATCTTCGTTAAATGAAGGAGCGATCAATACTTCAAAAAATATTTCGTTGATAGCAGATGCGGTTTCTTTGTTTATTGCTTTATTGCAAACCAGCACACCGCCAAATGCGCTTTCAGGATCACCTGCCAAAGCTGCATCCCAGCTCTCTTTTACCGTTGCTCTTGATGCAACGCCGCAAACATTGGTGTGTTTGATGATGGCAAAAGTTGATTCGTTTTCTTTCAGCAAATCTGGATTTGAAAATTCATTGATCAGTTGAATGGCTGCATCAACATCAACAAGATTATTGTAAGAAAGTTCTTTCCCGTGTAATTGAGCAAACACTTCTTTTAAATCTCCGTAGAAAGAAGCATGCTGATGCGGATTTTCTCCATAGCGCAAAGATTGCTCATTGTTTAAAGGCTGAAGAATTGTTCCATTAAAATAATTGTTGATGGCAATATCATAATTCATTACCACTTCAAAAGCCTTTGCAGCAAAGGATTTTCGCTGCTCTAAAGTAGTTTCGCCATTTTGCTGTTGAAGCAAATCAACAAGTTTTGCGTAATCATCTTTTGCAGCAATCACAACAAGGTCTCTGAAATTCTTTGCCGCAGCACGTATCATTGATGGTCCTCCAATATCAATCTTTTCAATGATCAGTTTTTCTTCAGTTGTATTGCGTAATGTTTCTTCAAACGGATAAAGGTCAACGATAACTAAATCAATTTCAGGAATATTGTATTCCTTCATTTCATTCAGATCCTGCTCTAAATCTCTTCTTCCGAGAATACCGCCAAATACTGCCGGATGTAAGGTTTTCACTCTTCCTCCAAGTATGGAAGGATAAGTAGTAAGACTTTCAACCGGAACACATTTTATTCCTAAGTCTTCAATAAATTTTTGTGTTCCGCCTGTTGAGTAAATAGTAATACCAAGCTTTTTCAATTCACGAACAACGGGCTCCAAACCATCTTTGTAAAAAACAGAAATAAGTGCAGATTGAATTTTCTTTTGCATGTTGCGGATTTTTACAGATCCATTACAAATGCACCTTGCTGCGGCACTGAATGGAAGCGCAAATGTAGGCTGTCGCATTCTTTTTTCCAGCGTTCTATTTTCCACAGAGGATTACTGCTGTCGAAAATAATTTCTTTACATGCAAATTCATTTTGCAACTGGCTAATACTTAACCTTGGATTTTTACAAATGACAATGATGTCCAGCAGAGTTTTTTTAGAAGGAGAGAAATCTTTGAAAGAATTATCAATTATCAACACGGAAACATTTTCAATCTTTATAAGATTATCAGGAAATATTTTAAGTATAGTATCATTTGATGAGGTAGTATGAAAAAGATTTCGTGCCGGCTTTAAATGAAAGTTTTGAAGGGAATAATCTTTTAATAAAACACTGTCTCCGACAAAATAATATTTATCGCCTTGTATAATATCCATTGCTGATTGTTTCGGAACATTGTACACGATAAGTTTTTGTTGTTGATTTCTATAAATCATTTCAACTGAAACAGAAATTACAAACGACGCAAAAAAAACAAGGGAGATAATAAATGAAGCAAGCGATTTTCTTAATAACCAAACACACAACAAAACAATAAATCCATATAACGTCCACGTTTGAAAAATATTTATCTGAAGATTGTTCCAGACTGAAAATGGAAAGTTATTGATGTGTTGAATAAAAGTATTCATAAACCAGATGAGCCCATATAATATTTTCCCAACAAAAGATGCGAAGCCGCTTATAAATGAAATACAAAGCAACAGTATCTCGCCATAAAGAATAAGCCCTGAAAGCGGCACTACAAGCATATTCGTAATAAGAAAGAAATTAGGGAATTGATGAAAATAAAAAACAACTACAGGCAACGTTAATATTTGCGCAGAGATAGTAACCGAAGTGAGCTGCCATATTTTATTGAGTAATTTATTTTCAAAATATAACCAGTGATATACGGGCTGCATAAAAGTTATAATGCTTATTACAGCGGCATAAGAAAGAAGAAAACCAACATCCCAAAGCATGAAAGGGTCGTACACAAGCATACAAAATGCAGAAGCAGCAAGTGTATTATAGATATTTGTTTTGCGATTGATCGCTTGTCCGATTACAATAAATGTAAACATTACTGCTGAACGCAATATAGATGGAACGGCTCCGGCAACAAGTGTAAACGTCCACAACACAAAAAGAATAATGAACGGTCGGAGATAGTTGATCCCTTTAAATCTTCTCAGTCTTATAAAAATTAAGTTCAACAGAAAGTATATCATTCCAATATGTAAGCCACTGATGGCAATGATGTGCACAACACCTGTATTGCTGTAAGCCTGCACCAAGTCTTTATCAAGATCATTCCTGTAACCAATAAGCAATGCTTCTGCAACACCTTGCTCTTGTTCACCTTTGATATTTTGTTGAATTGTTTTAATGGTTGCACTTCTTATATCAAACAATTTTTGTTGAAGCCAATTGATATTTTTTGCGGGTAAGAGAATAACCTCGTCTTGCTTTAAGAAAACCTGGTGTGTGATGTTCTGAAAAATGGAATATCTTTTGTAATCAAAAGCGCCGGGATTACCGCTATTAGTTATCGATTGCAATGGTTTATTTATAAGAAGTTGCGAACCATAACCAAGCTTATTTAATGAAGTATCTTTTTGCAGGTAAATTAAAATTTTTCCTGTAACGTTTCTCCAAACTTTTTTTTCTTTAACTGCATTCACTGATGCAACAGCTTTAAAAGAATTATCTTTTTCAACAAGTGGTTCTTCTAATGTTATGATCACATTATCGCCTGCATGATAGTGATCACCTATCCAATCTTTTTGATGGGTAATATTCTTTGTATAAGTTATACAACCGCCAAGTGATGCAAGTAATGCTGTGAGTAGAATGCCCTGTAACCAACGGAGAGAAAATTTTTTTGAAATAGGCAGTAGTATGTAAATGATAAATAGAAAAATTGCAATAACAGCAGCAAGAAGAATATACAACAACTCCACCTGAACATACCACTCAAAAGTAATCCCTGCAATAAGCGGCAGAAGCAATCGAACGAAAGGAAATTTTTTAAGAGTATGCAACCCGGTTGAAGTCATGCATAAATTTAAGATTCATTTACGAATTGCGTTTATTATAACAAGTGTTTTTTAAGAATATAATTTGCGTTTTCGAGAAAGTTTAAAATATACCGAAGTGAAGAAATGTTTCTATAACTATTTTCTCAGGTCAACGAATAATTCTTACCATAATGCCGCAATCTTCATCAACGCTTTTCTTACTGATACAAGATGAATGGTTGCGGGCTTTACAGTTTTCCTCCCGGGCATTCCTCTTCGAAAATCATTTGCGGGGAGCCTTGGCACTTCTTTTATTTGAACTTTACTTATATCGTATAGCTGCATTACAATTCGGTAATTGTTTCTGTTGAATGTACGCTTAGACGTTTGTCTTTGCCGTATTGATAAGGAAAGATTTTTCATGAGACTTCATTTAAATCTATAAAAGCTATTTTCCTATTACCCCGTCATGTTTAATGAGGGTAAGTTGAATGATACGTGCTTAATAAAACGAGGTCTTTCTTTCGCGAAACCTTGCTGCAATATCTTTCAAACGTTCCTGAGGTAATGCTTTTTTATCCTGGAGTTCTTCAATGTAAATCCTGATGTTTCCGTTTGTAAGTGCAATAGAATATGTAAAATCATCAGCGAGTATAAGGTGTTGCTCATAACTTCCAATTGAACTTTCAAATCTTCTTACATCATTAAGTAGCTGGTCAATTTCAAAAGAGCTGAATGCTTTCTTATCACCAGATGTGCTCAGATTTTTTGTAGTCTTAATCATAAATAAAGGATTTTCAGATGAAAAGATTATTCAAGCTATAACATGATATTCTTTTAAATTGAAACCATCGATGAAATTATTCAAACAACCGTTGAATGATTTAAAGTGACCGTTTAAAAGGCTTGAAAAAATTTAGAGTAAGGTTTGTGAGAATGTAGAAGTAATAATTGGTTGAATTATGGATAAATCGACGAATGGACTATCAAAAATCGACGAATGAATTGTGATTAAGACATGCGCTATTTAACTTGGCTGAATAATACAACAGGCAATTATTCAATCTTAAACCCATGTAATATGAAAGGACTTAAAGTCTATTCTATTCTCCATGATGTATTTGCCGCTATTTACATTTTCGGTTCTTTTATAATCGTTCCTTATTTAAGTTATTTATGGAATGATTGGTGGCTACTGTTCGGAATTACTTTTTGGTGGTTAGGAATGTTTCTGGGCACAGGAAAATATAAGATACTTTTTTTCATTCCTCTTTTGTTGCCTTATTATTGGTATGAACAGGGTTTTAGTTTTCATCAACGTTTAACCTTCTTCTTCACCTGGCTTATCCTTGGTTATATATTAATTATGATAGCGCATAAATATAAAAAATTGTATAATCGTGCTTTGCGTGATAAATTAATTGTTCAGTTTGTTTTTGATTATGGGGATATGAACAGTGTTTCTAAACAAATACTCCCTCATGTTGTGTCAGAGATCAATGATTTCATAAAACAAAATCCTGAGACACTTATTACAAGAGATTTCATTGACGCTTTTTGCGAAAGCTCGTTATCTATTTACTTTACTAATAAAACCAGGCTGCAACAACAGTAAATTCAGTCGTAAGATTTTTTGCAGAAAACAAAAAAAATTCTAAATGTTTTCAATTCTCTTCCATCAGGTTGACTAAACATTTTTTTACATCACTTGCTGACCAGGCATCATTGTCGCATACTGCAGCAATTCTTCCTTTCTTATCAAAAATAAATAATTGGATTCCATGATTGTTCACAGTGCCCGCACCATAGCTCACTCTTACCTGCAATTGATTAAATAATGCGATTTCAGTATTTGAAGATGTTTTTAAAAATTTTGTATTGTCATTGAATTTAACTCCATACATTTTTCCATATTTTTTCATTATAGGTGGTGCGTCAAAATCAGGATCATAAGTTATTCCATATATGCCAACTTTACCTGACAAATCACTTTGATAACATTCCGTTTCAAGTTCGCCCAAACGATGAACAGTGGATACACATTTTGAAGCGTTCGTACATTGAGTATAAAAAAAGGTAAGCACGAAAGGTTTGTCTGTTAAGTCATTAAACTGAATTGAATTCCCTTCTTCATCAACTAACCTTATATTGCCTTCAACTATTTTATTTCTATCTGATTTATCAATAAGAACAATAGAATGATTTGCTGTTTCAGTTGTCGTTTCTTTTTGACAACATAAAGGAGTTATTTTGCGAATATACTCAGCGGTGTTGAGTGCCTTTTTATATAAAAGTGAATCATAACCATACAGACCACAGTTTTTACATTCCGTTATCGCGTCTAAAAGTTTTATCGATCTGTAACCTGATGCTCCATAAGATCTTAATGTGATGATTATTTCGTAACGAGCCTTTGTAGGATGAATAATTGGATAATTTAATTCAGGAGTTGTAATATCAACCCATTCATCGGGAAATGAACTGCTAAGAAAAGGCTCCATCAACGGTATTAGTTCTGAAGATTTCTCAGGAAAATTTCTTGCAGTTACTGACGCGGCAGCTATATTAATAGTGTGATCGGCAAAAAGCAATTCAGCTTTTACATATTTGTAAATCTCTTCAGATGGCGGGAATTTACTTAGTGAGGCTAAAAGAAACGCACGAAACTGATTGACTTCTGTAGGAGTTTTATTTTTGTATATCGGATGATCTTCTCTCAACAATTTAACAAGAGATGCGGAAATATCTGTGGATGTGTTACAATAAGCGGAGCATATATTTACAATGGAAGTCAATTCACGCAAGGAGAAGTCTTCATCTGCGATGGTGATTGTTTTTTTCATAACATCCTCCGCAGATAAAGAGGATTTGTCTTTATTCTCAATGATTTTTTTCAGATGAATATCTGATAATTTTATTAATGCTTTCCATTCTTCAGGCGATTTATGTTGACTGTAGCTATAACAGAAAAAATTCAAACTTATTATTATCAATAATGCTACTCTCATAACTAAATTATTCAATTGAATTGTACAAATCTTTTAGCGCACTCTACATTAATATTTTGGGCGAACGTCTTCTACATACTTTGTCGCCATTTGTTGCAGTTGAATGTCTTTGTTTTTATCTTTTGATAATCTCTTTATTAATAAATCAAAATTATCTGCCTTCGCGGCTTTTCGTCTATACGCGATTGATTGCCTTACATCAATTGCCATTTGTATTGCTACAAGTTGCAGGCGAAGCGGCGTTCTCATATCCGCCACTATTGGCAAAGCATACGTAACAATATTTTCTCTGTCACCCGCATAAAGAGCGTCAAGTGCAGTTTCGCGAAATTCTTCTTGTTCGCCTGCATCTCTGCTTATAGCTATTAATTTTGGTCTCGCCTCTTTATAAAAACCCAACGCACGAATGGCTTCCAAACGGGTAGGCTCATCTTTTGTTTGCTGCAATATTTTGTATAACGCGGGATAAAATTCTTTCTTTAATGACATTGAAAGAATGCTTATAGCAGTGGGAGCAGGTAAGCTTGCCAGGCGCGGATTTTCCAATCCTTCGATTAATTTTTGCTGCGCTCTTGAATCGCCATGTATAATAAGTTTTGTAAACGCAAACAAGCGGAATTCATATTCCGGATCTTCTAACATTTTTTGATATACGTCAGGCACATCCATAGAAGCAAATGATAAATTTTCAGCTAATTCAAGGGCTTCTTTACGTAAACTTTTCGGCGCTTGCGGATTTCCCAGCAATTGGTACATCAAAAGTTCTAATTTCTCGTCACCAGGTACAAATTGATAAATTTTGTTCAGCGCCGCAGCCCTGATCTCAGGATTTTCATTATTATCTAAAACTATTGTTTTGAATTGCTGAACCTGCTTCTCATCATAAATTATTTCATAAGGTTCTATTGCTTTTATTCTCTCAGCAGCACTTAATTTGTCGTTCAAAAATTGATTGGCCGCTTTATTTACATTGTTTACATAATCATCAATCTCATGATCAAGAGAATCTTTAGTTTCGTTTTGCCCATATACCAATGAAGAACTTATTATAAGAATTGAAAGAATTATTTTTTTCATAAGACCCTGTATTAAAATTGTTCTTTAATAGGGAAAAAAATCGTCGTAACCAAAACCTAAGTCCAAACCAGGAGTGACGTTTGTAATACCAATATAATCTATCATGCTTTTAATAGTAGGCTTACTGCCGGGAAGAGCAGCATTCAATGTTACCGGTAATGGAGTGAGAACGGCTATATGAGGTCGTGCCGCAGCACCGCTTCCCCCGGTTATATTATCCCATGGCCAAATAGTATCATCCGCATATTGGCCAAGAGTGCGATTAGCAGTGGTGTTCGGACCCAAGACTCCGGCTGCAGGTGCATAAAAACTACCTTGTAAATCGTAGGTTACCGTATCATTTGTTGCATACCTGTTATGCAGCCATTGCCATTTTGCCCATAAGCGGTCTACATTACAATGCAACAAAAAAAAGATCGGATCACGGGTTGAGGTGATCTGCGATATTAACCATGAATTCGCGCCCGATTTGCTGTGCACGGGGTTATGAAAACTCACTTCCATACTTTTAAATCCCGAGAAAGAAAAAGAAGGACTTCCTAAAGCAAGTGTTGCTATTTCAGATGCAACAGCCGGATGTCCATTGTTGCCATAAGGAATTTTACGTTGAATTCCTACAGGAACGCCTTCGCCGGGCAATGTCCACGATACAATGGGATTTGTAGCGGCTAAATTAGCCATGTAAGTACTGCTGTTGCTGCCCATGAAATTTGGCTTGAATATATTTGGAGCACTTGTGTCAAACTTCCAGTATGGTAAAGCAACACTTGGGTCAATGGATTGCAGCAAACGTTCCAGATGCAATATAAATGTTCTGTGCCAGGGCAAAAATGCTGAGCCTTTATGCGCTTGTCTGCTTGCAACTTTTGAAAGTACAATACCTGTATTATCTCTGCTATGCGTTTGTACAAAATCAATATAATCGTTGTATGTGAGATCTAATTTTTTCAAGTCTCCAAGATATCTGTCTCTCTCAGCAGCAGTTATTTTGTTTGCGTTTTTTCTTATTCTTACCATTATACCTTCTCTTGATAATAACAGGCTATCTTCTGCATCTATAATTTCTATCACTGCATCTTTATCGTTAATACTGGCATTATTGAAATTTCCCGCTACATAAAAATAAACCCATGAACTATCTGCAGGAAGTGCAAGCGTTAATACAGAATCTGTGGCTGTATAACCTGCAGCAAGAGAATCATTGGCAAAACGCAATCGGTTCGTTCCTTTCATGTTTTGTAACGTAACATATAAAAATGTTGAGTCTTCAGATGCCGGATTTGCATTTCCTGCTTCAACAAAAGAAGCTTGAGAGAAGACAAAAGAATTTGATGCAACAGGTTTATGAAAAGAAATTTGAATCGGTGGTGCAGGATTTACCCACCTGATACGACAAAGTTTGGGCGACCATGTAACATAATCATCCAAAGTTGATACTGATCCAATTTCTATTTCTACGCGTGGCCGGTCTTCATAAAACGGTATGGGAGCCGGCCCTGAAGGTATCATCAATGCTTTTCTTGCCAGCACTGCATCAAAACATGTAACATCAGCCAATGCAATTTCAATTATTGCTGTTTTATCTACTTTACTTGTCACAATTCCTTTCACAAAAAAAGTAAACCAACTACCATCTTCAGGCAATGTGTCAAAAACAGACGCGGTTCCGCTATCGGTATCTCCAATGTTAGAGAAAACAAGTTTTGAGATTGATACAGGGTTGCGAAGTTCTACCGGTAATCCACCGGGGAAATTTTTGTTACCGACAGAATCAGCATAATTAATAATACGTGCGCTGCATACGGTATATATGTTAGTGCTGCCATAGTCATCATGATTAGATGATGTATTGTTAATCTGAACTTCTATTATTGGAAGAAGCCTGTCAGGACAAGCGGGAATAACAGCACTATCGTTTTGACCGCAAACACCAATAGCACTCATTAACTGCAGTATAATAATCAACTTTTTCATAGCAGTACCAGACAAATTTTGTTCAAGGGAAAAATACAAAAAAATGCAATGGCGCTAAAAAATTGTTTAATAATCACAGGTGTTATCAACAATTAAAGTTAAATGCAACGCTATCTTCCATCTTTAATAATAACGTAAAGAGGTATGGATTTTAATGTGAAAGAGCAGGAAAAAAATCAATCGAGCTACCAAAGTGTTTTAATCTTTTTTTCTTGTTTGTTGAGAATTATTAATCCGTTGTTATAATAATAATAGGAAAAATATTTTTGTGAGTCACTATAATCAATATCATAGTTATAAAAAGCGATTCATCAAGAATGCGCCACTTCACGTGGAGATTTCTCTTAAACCTATTTAAATTATATGAAGTTTGGATAAATTAATTTGTATGAAAATTATAAACAGCTTTTTACTGCTGCTTTTCTTCGCATTAAATGTAAAGGCAGAAGAAAATACATACACTGGAAGCACGCCTGCGGATAGTGTAATACGTTTATTCCTTCGCATTCCATTAAAGGATTCGATTGATTTTATAAGATGGCAATTGATCCTTGATGACAAACATTACACACTCAACTGCAATTATGGTATCAGCAAACCAAACACAAATGGTTTTATAAATGGCGGAAAAAAGATCATGTTAGCAGGTGCTGTTAGCAAAGAAAAAAATTATTACCGTTTGCAAAATCAAGATAAAAGTTTGAAGATAGCAGAGATTAACCGAAACTTACTTCAACTGCTTGATACAGCTAATAACCTTCTTGCAGGAAATAGCGGTTGGAGTTATACGCTTAACAATATTGCACCCGTTGCTACCGATAATGTGAAACTTATAGCACAGCAAACAGTTTTAAAAGATTCTATAACATTTGAAGGCAGAACTCCCTGTGGCGTTCCCGGAGTAATTCCGGAAGGCACTCTTTGCTATAAATTAAAATGGCTTATCATTTTATATCCAAAAGCTGCGGAAATTGTCCGCGGCACTTATAAAGTTATAGGAACCGCTTATCGAAAAAATGGAGGCAGAACAGGAACATGGAAATCAGTAACGGGAAAAAATGGAAGTATAACTTACCAATTGAATGATGAAAATGGTAACAGCTTTCTCTATCTTTTAAAATTGGATGAAAACGTTTTGATCTTCACAGATGAACACGGAAATTTACTCGTAGGGGATGAGGACTTCAGTTATACTATGAATAAAGTGAACAAGCGATAGATAAACGATACTGCAAAAACTATTTGCCTGAATGAAATCATCTGTTTATCTTAATACTTTAACCAAAACTGCCATTATGAAAAAGAAAATCATCGGCTCCATTGTTGGAGGGCTTATTCTGTTTATCTGGCAAGCATTATCTCATACAGTGCTTATGCTGCATGCTGACCAGGAAAAATACACCGCAAACCAGGATGCTATTTTGAATTTTTTGGGTACACAATTACAGGAAGAAGGCGATTATGTTATGCCGAATTTTCCTCCGGGTACTTCCATGCAGGACATGCAGAAACAAGGGGAAGCTTTTACCGGCAAACCCTGGGCAAGAATATCATTTCACAAAGTGTATGACATGAATATGACTATGCCTCTTATACGCACTTTTTTAGTCGATTTTGTATTAGTGCTTTTGCTTTGCTGGATATTGTTTGAATTTGCAAAGGCAGGTTTTGGCAAAATATTTTTATGCAGCCTGATAGTGGGTTTAATTGCATTTCTAAACCAGGCATATACGGGTTATATCTGGTATCATACCGCAGGTATTTATGCTGATCTTACCGATGCTGTTGTTAGCTGGGGCTTATGTGGTATATGGCTTGGCTGGTGGTTGCGAAAAAAATAAAACGTGAATAAAAAAGTCCGGATAAATTTTTTCGGACGTTTTTATTGAACCTGATTTGCATATGAGATGAAGGGTAGAATGTGATATTATTTTTTTTATTTACCGGCTGTGTAATACTATTTAGCTTTCGTTGTGTCACTCCCTTGTACGTTCTGATCTTTATTGAGCAAACACGAAAAACTTTAAACAAAGCCTTCAACTTATTCCTGTACTTTTCTTCATTGTACTACAACATCAAATGCGCATGCATTTCCACCTAAAGGTGCCGGACCAACAATTTCGGGAATAAATGTATAAGTGCCGGAATTAACAGGTGTACCTGTTCCAACAAGTTCTACAAATTGATCACCTTTAGTAGTGAATGTTCCCGTTAACGAAAACATCACTCCATTAACTCTCTGTGTAGAGATGGTGAATTTACCTGTCTCTGTAATATATACTTGAAGTTTTACCGTATTTGACGTTGAAAGTGGTGTATTAGCATTATAATTTCCGTTTACTGTATGAATGCATATTGAAGTAGGAACACCATAACCTGATTCTAAAACATAAGTTGCCAAAGGCGGCGAATTAATTATTCTTACAGGAAATGTACATTGAGAAACTCCGCCCTTTACTATAAAATATTCAATGCCCGGATCATTGGGAGTGCCTGTAGCTTTTAATGCAATTTTTTGATTACCCGTCGTGGTGAATCTTCCCGAAGCAGAAAAACTAATTCCATCTACTGTATCTGTTGCAATGTTATATGGACCTACGCTGTTTACGGTAACATCAATAGTTATTGTATCAGATGGAACCATACTTGTTCCTGCAACATAATCTCCTTTGATATCAGGATTTGCGCAATCATCAGGTGAACCTGAGAGAAGAAAATCAGCGGGTGGTGCATTAACAATATCGATGGTGAATGAACAGCCTGTGCTTCCCGGAATACTGATATCAACAGCACCTGTGGTATCCGGTGTCCCTGTTCCTGTCAAGTTAATTTTTTGAATACCTGTATCAGAAAAATTTCCTGTTGTGGAAAAAGAAATTCCATGCACTGTATTGGTACTTATATTGTAGCTACCAATAGTAGTAACCTCAACCGTTAATGTAACTGTGTTAATTGAATTAAGAGGAGTATCGACATAGAAATTTCCTGATACAACACTTTGTGTGCATTCACCCGGAGATCCAACAAAAGAAAATACTGCACCACCTTTGCCACCTTCAAAACTATATTCTTTTACACAGGTGATCAGTACTAAACTAAAAACAAGCAGCAATAAAAAACGAGCGAATTTTTTCATATTGAAATTTGCAAACCAAGGGAAGCTTTATAAATTTCAATGAAGATAATTCTTTGCGCAGATATTTGTAACAAGATTTGTTTTAAACATGTTTATAAGTTTTAAGTTGTATGCTAATGTTTTACACTCACATTTTTTATTCCGTTCTCAAGCTCTTCACGGGATTTGCAATTGCCGCCTTTATTGCCTGGAAGCTTATTGTTATTAATGCTATCAACATTGCAACTAAAACTGCAAGGAGAAATATCCACCAGCTAATGTTAACTCTGTAAGCATAATTCTGCAACCACTTATTAACACTAAACCATGCAAGCGGCAATGCAATGAGTGCTGCAATAAACACATACTTTAAAAAATCTTTTGAAAGCATCGCAACAATATTTTGTACTGATGCACCAAGCACTTTTCTTATGCCCACTTCCTTTACTCTTCTCTCGGCTGAATGAGAAGCAAGACCAAATAAACCAAGACATGAAATAATGATCGCTAAACCGGCCAATACTCCAACGATGCTGCTCACCTGCGAATCGGCGCGATAAACCTCAGCAAAATGTTCATCTAAAAATTGATATTCGAAAGGAACATCAGGACAATTCTTTTTCCACACAGATTGAATATAGGCAACTACATCTTTTGCCCTGCTGCCATTTATCTTTACAGAGATATTGCTGAATCCCCAATCTTTCTGATTGAGTAAAAACATCGTTTCAATTTTGTAATGAAGCGAATTAAAATTGAAGTCTTTTGCAATGCCAATAATCTTTCCAAGTGAATCAAATCCGAAATTTTTACCAAGCAACCACGACATAGGTTTCTTTGAATTATCTTTCAACAATTCTTTTGCAAGCGCTTCATTAATG
>Ga0207657_10004225_pt1 | contig 15215 bp, 10 predicted proteins | sample KBSC33metaG_FD_184316 | JGI IMG/M metagenome (GOLD analysis project Ga0207657, IMG submission 184316) | Corn rhizosphere microbial communities from Kellogg Biological Station, Michigan, USA - KBS C3-3 metaG (SPAdes) (version 2) | ecosystem: Host-associated > Plants > Roots > Rhizosphere > Soil ... | reverse complement strand
TGCTAATGTATTCAGTAGATTTTTCCACTTATGATACTATCGGTTCTGCAAAGGAAAAACAGGGACAATATGTACATCTCATCGCTAAACTTGATAAATCGAAACCTATACAATACGATGCATTAAAAGATCCTAATTACCTTTCATTTTATGCGGTTGACAGCCTGGGCAACAGCACGCAGGTAATTTATCATAATACAAAGCCTGCAGAATTAGAGCAAAGTGACCGTGTGGTTTTGAAAGGCAAAATGGAGGGGAATGTTTTTGAATGCAATGACATTCTACTCAAATGCCCGTCAAAATACAAGGATGATAAAAAACAACTGGAAAAAACGGTTACTCAAGAATAAGACTGCATCATGACATTTGAGAATGAACATTTACTACCGGGACAGGTAGGGCACTTTTTTGTATTACTCGCATTCGTCGCATCTATCGTTTCTGCCCTCTCTTATTTCAAAGCTACGGCTACAAAACAGGAAACTGAGAAACAAGCATGGATCCGTTTTGCACGTGGTGCATTTTTTATAGAAGTATTGTCGCTGCTGGCGGTCTTCGCCGGTATCTATTATATCTGCTCCAATCATTATTATGAATACCTGTATGCTTATAAGCATGCCTCTAAAGAGTTGGAGCCAAAGTATCTGCTGGCTTGTATTTGGGAAGGCCAGGAAGGAAGCTTTTTACTTTGGGCTTTGTGGCACTGCGCCTTGGGAACGACATTAATCTTCACTGCAAAAAAGAGAGAAGCTCCTGTAATGAGTATTGTCAATTCTGCACAGGTATTTCTGATTCTCATGATTTTGGGCTTGTATATTTTTAATGTGCGGATTGGCAGCAGCCCCTTCGTTCTTACCAGGAATGAACTGGTCGGTCCTATTTTCGGCCAGGCGAATTATCTTTCTTTTATAAGAGATGGAATTGGTTTAAATCCTTTGTTGAGAAATTACTGGATGGTGATTCATCCTCCCATTTTATTTTTAGGCTTCGCAAGCACTGTAGTTCCAATAGCTTTCGCATATTCTTCTTTAATAACAAAAGATTGGGGAGGATGGGTGAAAGCCGCCATGCCGTGGACTTTACTCAGCGGTTGTGTATTAGGAACCGGCATTATGATGGGTGGCAAATGGGCTTATGAATCGCTGTCATTTGGCGGTTACTGGGCATGGGATCCTGTAGAAAATGCCGCATTGGTTCCGTGGCTAATACTGGTTGCAGGACTGCATTGTATGGCAGTTTTTAATGCTACCAAAAATGCATTGCGGGCTTCTTACCTGTTTATAATTCTTGCTTATTTGTTTGTTCTCTATTCCACCTTTTTAACACGCACTGGAATTTTGGGCGACACTTCGGTCCATTCGTTTACAGAAGCAGGAATGGCAATGAACGTATTAATTGGTATCTATGTAGTGGCCATTTCTCTGCCTGTTTTCTTTTTATTTTTCAGGAATTATAAAAAAATACCTACTATTCAGAAGGAAGAAGACATGTCATCCAGGGAATTCTGGATGTTTATAGGTTCGCTGATCCTCTTTCTTTCTGCCTTATTTATTATTTCCATCACTTCGTTACCCGTTTATAATAAAATTTTCGGAACCAATTACGCCGACCCCCAAGACAGAGAGTTTGCTTATAATAAAGTATTGGTGCTCGTTGCAGTGATCGTCGGATTACTGACGGGCGCATCCCAGTTTCTCAAATATAAAAACACTGGTAAAAAATACTTGTACAAAAAACTGGCATGGCCGTTAGGCATTGCGATAGCGGCATCTGTATTATTAGCCATTTTTTACCCAATAGAATACACCAAAAAAGGCCCCGGGTTTCTGGGAGCTATTTATATGGCGTTATTCGCGTCTATTTTTTCTGTATCAGCCAATGCCATTTACCTTAAGTCAGTTTTAAAATGGAATCTAAAAGCAGGCGGAGCGGCCATTGCGCATTTAGGTTTTGCGCTTATGATCGGCGGAATGCTGATCGCTTCCGGAAACAGGAAAGTAATAAGCGACAACAGTAAAACTGGCTTGTTTGTTCCATTTGAAAAAGACCCCACAGGACGAGGAACTGAAAACCCTATGGAGAATCTTACGCTGTTGAAAGAAGTGCCTACAGCTATGGGAAAATATACCGTGACTTACGTAAATGACTCGGCGTCAAATGAAAAAGACAGAACATTTTATAATCTTCATTTTCAAAAGATAGACAGCACTACGGGCAAAGTAGAAGAAGATTTCACATTGGCGCCGGATGCCTACCGGATGAAAGATAATAATCTTACCTCCAACCCCGGTACGAAACATTATTTAACGCATGATATTTTCACTTATATTTCTACTATTTCTGTTCCTGACACAAAAACTGATACCACTTCCTTTAAATCGCATGAAGTAGCCATCGGCGACTCAGTATTTTTAGACAAGGGTTATTTTGTTTTAAATAAAATAATTAAGAACCCTAATAACGAAAGATTTCATTTTTTACCTACTGACACCGCACTTGTTGCCGATATCACTGTTTATGGAAAAGATGGCGTCAGCTATAAAGCCTATCCTGCCCTTACGATACACAACCAGCAAATAGATTTTATAGATGATACCGTGTTTGCGCAAAATCTTTATCTTAATTTTTCAGGAATTACCGGGAATAATAAATTCAAGATTAATTCAAAGGAAACAAATAAGCTTACCGAGTTTATCACGTTGAAAGCCTATTATTTCCCTTACATCAATTTAGTATGGCTTGGCCTGGTAATCATGTCCTGCGGGTTTGTTGTGTCCCTCGTTAACCGTGTAAAAGCAGCAACATGGGCCTCGTGGTTGTCTATAGGTTTGGTCTTAGTTTTTCTTTTCTATATGTTTCTTCTTGCGAATAGCTAAATCCAAAAGCGTTTTTGTTCGTTAACAAAAATAAAAACGGCAATTCTTTTTGATAATTTCTTCACAAAAGAACCTTTGAATATACCGGTTTAATTTCTAATTTTACAGGAGCAATGCGTATCCCGTCAAACATACTGCAATTCATTTTCTTCTTTATACCGGCATTATTTTGCATTAGCATCAATGCCGATTCCCAGGTTCATGTACCGGCCAATCAACAATATATAGCAACGTCACGTTATGGCGTCAACGATACCATTATATGTTCTGCAGTTGTATATGAAGGAGATACCATCGAAGCAAAGATATTGGCAGGCGTATATGTATGGAGCAAGCGAAACGCTGCCGCAAGGGAAGAATGGACAAGGCTAAGAAACGCGGTATATGTTACGTATCCTTATGCCAGGCGCGCCGGTTTCGTTTTTAATGATATAGAAAGGCATATTGCTAATAATCCCAATAAATACGCCGTCAACAAATACATAAATACACGCGAAAAAGAATTGAAAAAAGAGTTTTCGGATCCTCTTAAAAATCTTTCTGTTTACCAGGGAAAAGTTTTGATGAAATTAATAAACCGCGAAACAAAGGGCGTTAATTGTTATGATATTATAAAAGAGCTTAAAGGAGGCTTTTCGGCCCGGCTCTGGCAAACCGTAGCTTTCGTTTTTGGCAGCGACCTTAAACAGCCCTATGATGCCACCGGAAAAGACGCGGAAATTGAAAGCATTGTAAAGGAAGTGCAACGAATGTATGGCTATTCAGGATAAACCTTCCATTCTTCAAGACTGAACACGCCTGGATTTCATACAAAATCATAAAACTATCCCACGGCGCTCTTTTTTATCTTACCTTTGCTACCGAATTATTTATTCAGTTTGTCTTCTTTCCTAAATTTTAGAATAAATGAAGTTAGGGCTTTTAGCATTTGGAGTTCATCCGGATGATGTCGAATTGAGTTGTGCCGGCACTTTGTTAACGGAAAAAAATAATGGCAAAAGAATCGGAATTATTGATCTTACCCGCGGAGAATTAGGTACCCGGGGTACTGCGGCAACAAGAGAAGAAGAGGCTGCCAATTCAGCAAAAATATTAGGAACAGATGTGAGGGAAAATCTTGATATGGCTGACGGTTTTTTTAGAAATGATGAAGAAAACCAAAAAAAAATAATCAAAGTTCTTAGAAAGTACCGGCCGGAAATTATTTTATGCAATGCACCAGACGACCGGCATCCGGATCATGGACGCGCGGCCAGGTTAGTGAATGATGCGGCTTTTTTATCCGGGCTAATAAAAATTGAAACCTTTGATAAAGGCATAAAGCAGGAAGCATGGAGACCAAAATATGTTTTCAACTATATCCAGGATCAATATTTTAAGCCTTCGTTCGTTATAGACATCTCTGATGTAATCGGGAAAAAGCTGGAAGCAATAAAAGCTTTTAAAACCCAATTCTTTTCAGGATCGAACGATACCGAACCACAAACCTATATTTCTACGCCTGATTTTTTAGAAAATGTAATCAATCGTTCAAAGATGTTTGGGAAAATGATAGGAGTAAAACACGCTGAAGGTTTTCTTTCTAAAAAGATGATAGGAATGAATTCGTTTGACGCTTTCATTCAAAATGTAACTTAATAACTATTTAATAAATTATAATAAATCAACAATAATGTACAGTCCAAGATTCATGCAGGGGCGTAGCGATTTTCATGCAGTTTTAAAGAACCGGGTTAATCAATATTTTGCCGATAAACATCGCCCGATGACGGGTAATTTCGCATTAATTTTCAAAGCCCTTCTTTTCAGTGTTTTATATCTCCTTATTTACACACATCTTGTCTTTTTTACTCCAGGCGTATGGATTGCGATACCGGAATGTATATTTTTTGGCCTGTTAACAGCAGCCATCGGGTTCAACGTAATGCACGATGGAGCGCATGGCAGCTTCAGCAAATATAAAATTGTGAATAAAGCGGCCGGCGCCTCGCTCAATTTCCTTGGAGGCAGCGCTATTATGTGGAATATGAAGCACAATGTTATCCATCATACTTACACTAATATAGACGGCGTGGACGATGATATTGAAGCACGCCCCTGGCTCAGGTTTGCAACAACACAGAAGAAAATGAGGTTGCATAAATACCAGCAATATTATTTTTGGTTCCTTTATTCCCTTCTTCATTTGATCTGGATATTTAAAACAGATTATGATAAATATTTTAAAGGAAAAATCGGGGAAATGCCTTTGAGGAAAATGACCGCGTGGGAACATTTTTCATTCTGGGCCGCAAAGGCCATTTATGCATTTATGTTCGTGGTTTTACCGATTATGCTGTTAGGATTTACCACCTGGTTGATAGGATTCCTGATTATAACAATGGTAACAGGTTTTGCGATTAGTATTGTATTTCAACTGGCGCATACTGTAGAACACACAGAGTTCCCGATGCCTACTGAAATAACCGGTAAAATTGAAAATGAATGGGCAATCCATCAAATAAATACTACCGCAAATTTTGCTACAAAAAATAAAACCATTTCATGGTTATTAGGCGGATTGAACTTTCAGATAGAGCATCATTTGTTCCCAAGAATCTCTCACGTTCACTATCCCGCCATTAGCAAAATAATTAAGAAAACCTGTAGTGAATATGGTATTGATTATATTGAGTTTCCAAAGATGAGACAAGCCATATTATCACACGTTCATTACCTAAAAAGATTGGGCCAATTAGCTTAATCTTAATCTGTATGATTTTAAAATACCAACCTCAAACAGTAACTGTTTGAGGTTTTTTATTTGCCTTTAGAAGTTTAATTTGGGTATTCAATGATATCATTCTGTAATCGGATATGAGCTGTCGCAATCGAAATCTTCTATAATTGTCCGTTTACTGTAAATGCTCTTAAACGCTGCGGAAAAAGATAAAATTTTTTTACAAGTCATTTCAAAATAAAGATTATTCCTCTCCTTTTTTAATTCTTATATTTATTCACTAAAATAATTTTTATGGTTAAAGCAAAATCGCTTTTAGGTGGCTGCGCACTATTCATGGTGGTATCCTGCAATAGCAACGGTTCCGAAACCAAAAAGGTTTCCGGAAAAGACAGTACTAATATTATTGAAACTTCCGCCGTGTCTTATGATACTTCGTTTAAAGTAGCCGCACAATCATTTGCAGATATCCAGGTGCTACGTTACGAGGCGCCCGGTTTTAACCAATTAAGCCTTCAGCAAAAACAACTTGCCTACTATTTATATGAAGCCGCGCTTGCGGGACGAGATATCTTTTACGATCAAAAGAGTAAGTATGGAATCATGCTGCGCAAAACGCTGGAAGCGATGTACACCAGCTATACCGGAGATAAAACCACAGACAACTGGAAAAAATTTGAGACTTATTGTGGCCGCTTTTGGTTCAGTAATGGCAATCATCATCATTACAGCAACGATAAATTTTTTCCTGAATGCCCTACTGAATATTTTTTGTCTGTAGCCAAAGCCAGCGATTCCACTATGTTTCCCAGAAATCCGGGAGAAAGTATGAATGCTTTTTTAGCAAGAATAAAACCGGTTATTTATGATCCTAAAATAGAACCTAAACTGGTAAACCTGGATCCCAAAGTTGACAATGTGAAAACATCTTCTGTCAATTTTTATGAAGGCGTGACGCAAAAAGAAGTGGAAGATTTCTATTCAAAATTCAATTCTAAAGGAAACGAACCTCAATGGGGACTTAACAGTAAGGTGGAAAAAGACAGCTCTGGAAAAGTTGTAGAAAAAGTGTGGAAAGCAGGCGGGATGTACTCCGCAGCTATTGAGAAAATAATTGGCTGGTTGGAGAAAGCGATCACTGTGGCGGAAGATAAAGATCAAAAAACCGCACTTCAATTGCTGGTGCAATTTTATAAAACCGGCGACCTGCATACATGGGATGATTACAATATTGCCTGGGTAAAAGATATCAACAGCAGGCTGGACGTGGTGAATGGTTTTATAGAAGTATATTTCGATCCATTGGCAAGAAAGGGAAGTTGGGAAAGTGTGGTTTCAATGAAGGACCTCGCCGCTACCAAAACCATAGAAACCATCGCGGCCCAGGCGCAATGGTTTGAAGATAATTCGCCCATTTTACCGGAAGACAAAAAGAAAAACGTAAAAGGAATTATTGCAAAAGCCATTACCGTAATTGTAGAAGGCGGAAGCGCTACCCCTTCTACTCCTATCGGAATTAATTTGCCTAATAACGAATGGATAAGACAGGAGTATGGCTCCAAATCGGTATCATTAAGCAATATCGTTCACTCCTATAATGTGGCAAGCGCCAGCAGTGGCATGCTGGATGAATTTGCATTAAACGATTCTGTAAAAGACCGGATAAAGAAATGGGGCAGCCTCGCGGAAGATTTACATACTGACATGCACGAAGCGATCGGCCATGCTTCCGGACAATTAAATCCCGGAGTAGAAACTCCCGATAAAACTTTAAAAACTTATGCTTCCGCTCTGGAAGAAGCGCGCGCCGACTTGGTTGGTCTGTATTATATAATGGATCCCAAATTAATTGAGATAGGTGTGATGCCTTCTCTCGAAGTGGGAAAAGCAGAATATGATTCTTACATGATGAACGGATTAATGACGCAGTTGGTACGCCTGAAACCCGGTGCAAACCTGGAAGAAGCACACATGCGCAACCGGCAACTGAATGCGATGTGGGCGTATCAGAAAGGCAAAAAAGATAACGTAGTGGAGTTCGTGAAAAAGAATGGAAAAACTTATGTGAAGATTAATGATTACAATAAACTTCGTGAACTTTTCGGGCAATTGCTACGCGAAATACAGCGCATCAAATCGCAGGGAGATTATAACGCGGGCAAAAATCTTATTGAAACTTATGCTGTAAAGGTAGATCCTGTATTGCACAAAGAAGTATTGGAGCGCTATAAAAAATTAAACATAAAGCCTTACAAAGGATTCATTCAGCCAAAGCTGGTTCCCGTAAAGGATGGAGACAAAATCACTGATGTAAAAATAGAATACCCTACTAATTTTTTTGATCAGATGATTGAGTATGGAAAAAATGATTCGTATTTGCCGGTGAAGAATTAAAAAGATCGATAGAGTTGCGTACAAAACTTAACGGGGACAAAGTAGTTTTTAATTTCCAACAGTAAACAAACTTATTCCGGCGATTTTTCTTTAGTCAGTTCTTTTACGACTTCTATTTTTGTATCAACTCCATTTAGAATATCACGCCAGTCAGGGCCTACATAAATGTCCGGCATTACACCGGTTCCTTTCGTAGAAATGTGTTCATATTGCACCAATCTGAAAACGGGCAACCGTACTTTTAATTTAGTATGAGGCAACGTAATATTCGGAATCATAATTCCCGAATTTCCATACCATCCTCCTCCTGTTTCCTCTCCCACCAGCGTTATATTTTTCTGTCCTTTCACATCGCTGCAAAAAAGTGAAGACGCAGAAAAAGTTAGCCCATTGGTAAGAATATATACCTCCCCATTAAAATGATTTTTTCCTTTAGGCCTGAACGTATGCCTTTCCCAATAGCCGAAATGATAGTTGCCATCTTTCCTTTTATGCGTTACTAAGTGCAACCCGATATTATTAAAAAAACCTGTAGAAATATATTTCGTGTAAGGCCTCAAAGTATTACATTTAGCATAAGCAGAGTCGGCAATTTTAAACGGAGTATCGCGTAAAAATTTGGTAAGAAAAACCGATTTAATAATGTCGCCACCACCATTAGCCCTTATGTCTATCACAAGGTTTTTTGCTTTATCTTTTCGCAGTTGCCGAAAGGATCTCCTGAAAAAGTTTTTTAAATGGCCTTTTGAGAAACCATTTACCGTCATCAATGCAAAAGTAGAATCGTAAGTTAATGAGCGGATGTCTTTTATCTTTTCACTGTGACTTATTTTCTCCTTTTTTCTTTTGATGGCTTCTTTTTTCTTTTCGGCACTATCGGTTGGTGGCGCAAAATATGGAATGGTAGCGCTTTTTGCAACTCCATTACTATCGGTAAAATCAACCTGGTAATTTTTATACAGCCCGAAAATATTACGGTGAAAATAAGGAAAGTCGGAACTAAGCCTGATATAATTTACATTTTGAGTATAGCCATCTTCTACCAAGAAATGGAACATATAATCAATGAGTTCAGGCGTTTTAATTCCGTTAATAGCTGTAATAAAATCTCCGTTTTTAATAACCGAATCTTTTTCATTTAAATTGGCAATGACCATCATGGTGTCGTTCCAAACTTTTAAATAGAGAGGGAAAGAAGGAATTATTTTATTTTTTATAAAATGATTCCATCCTTTACTCATGCTGAAACTCGTGTGGCCGCAATGAATGTTGGCAGTAAGTGGCGCCAATATTTTCCAGCCAAACTGAAGCTCGGTCATTGAATCCCGTATAGCCCGGTATCCCTCATCAAAATAATAATCCATGCTGTCTTTTGACGTGTACCAATAAAGTGAAGGATGTTTTTTTTCAAGAATATTTCTTAACAAAGAATAATCCTGCCGCAGTTGCGTTTTGGAATATTTTTTATTCGGATTATAATTTCGGGTAGCCGAGCACGAGAAAAATAATGGCAGTAACAACAAATAAAATAATCGCCTCATGTCTATCTGTCCGTATAAAATTATTGCAATAAGAATTCTTTATTTAATTTAAAATTATTGTAAGGCATTCCATCCCTGCGCAGTAATCGGATATTGATTGCCTCCCTTGGTAAGTATTACGGAACCTTTTTCCTTTTCGCTTATGTGGCCTATGATACTTATCTCCGGATTGGTAGAAATGGTTTCAAAATCTTTTTGATCAATAGTAAAAAGCAATTCGTAATCTTCTCCCCCACTCAGGGCGCACGCCGTAGGATCCAGCTCCAGCTTATAAGCAAATTGGCGCGCCAGGTCATTCACCGGAATTTTTTCTTCGTAAAGCATACACCCAACTTCGCTTTGTTTACAAATATGCAGCAGTTCACTGCTCAGTCCATCACTTATGTCTATCATGGAGGTGGGCATGATTTCTTTTTCGGCAAAAAAATCAATGATATCTCTTCTTGCTTCAGGCTTTAAAATCCTGCCCACAATGTAATCCTGGTTTTCAAGATCGGGTTGCACACCTTTTGTTTCTAAAAAAACTTTTTTCTCTCTTTCTAATAAAGTCAATCCCAAGTAAGCGCCGCCAAGATCTCCACTCACACAAATAAGATCACCCTTCTTTGCGCCGCTCCTTGTTACAAATTTATTGGGCGCTACCTCACCGATAGCAGTTACGCAAATAATAAATCCCTTCTGAGATGAAGTGGTATCTCCGCCGACAAGATCCACGTTATATTTATCGCAGGCCGCATACACTCCTTCATAGAATTCGTCCAGTGCCTCTACGCTGAAACGATTGCTGAAAGCCACGCTCATGGTGATTTGTGCGGGAGAAGCATTCATAGCATATACATCACTGAGATTCACTATCACGCTTTTATAACCCAAATGCTTCAACGGAGTGTACATCAAATCAAAATGAATACCTTCTACAAGCATATCGGTGGTTACCACAGTTTGTTTTCCGAAGTGATCCATTACGGCAGCATCATCACCAACAGATAGAATCGTTGAAGCATTTCTTATTTCATTATTTTTTGTGAGATGGTCAATCAGCCCAAACTCTCCGAGAGAGGTTACTTCTGTTCTTTCAGGGTTCATTTCGATAATTTAAAACTTTTGCGAATCAGTCGGCAAAGTTAAACCCAATTTGTGGAAGGGGAATGAGAATTGTACCTTGTTTTCCTTAACCCGGGATAAAACAGGAAACTTTCTTTTTTCTTTATTTACTGTGAATGATACAATCAATGAGGTTCCTCCCAATTCGTGTCTTTACGAATTGTGCCTTGTTTTCCCGAACCCGTGACACGAGTTAGGGAAAGAAACTTTCTTTTTTCTTTATTTACTGTGAATGATACAATCTTTGCTTTATCGAAAAGGCCTCATGCCAAACGCATGAAGCCTTCATCAACTTAAACTACACAACTTATTTTTATATGTGCATTATAAAAGAATAATTTCCCGGGAATTTTTCCTGGCAGTTCGTTTGAGAAATTGCGGTACCCTTCTTTAATTTTTCAATTTTCTGATTGATGTCTTCTTTGGCTTTGTTAAGAGAATCTGTCAATCTTTTTACCTCTTTGTCCCTTGCCGATTTCATGGAATCCACTGAAGACTGCATTTTTTGTATCTGTTTTTCCTGCGCATCTTTTAGGGAATCTATTTTATTTTGATTGTAACGATAACCGCTTCCGTTATTGTTTACGGGTGGCGTTACCGTTTTATTATCCTCTGAAGAATTATCGTTCCAGTCATCATTGTTTCTATCTGACCGGTGTCCGTTCAAAGTATAAAGCCCATCATCTTTCATAATATAGTCAATGCCATAGCTGAATTCATAATCATTCACATTATCGTTATTGTAATAATACCATTCATTACCGCCCCAAAAACCACCAAACCTCACCCGGTTTCCATAGCCAAATGTTTTATTTATTTTAATACGATGGCCAACCGGTACCGCGATAGTTGCTTCTACATATTGGTTGCGGAATTTGTCGGTTGTATTGATGGTAATGGCTTTATCCATCATCAGCAAAGAATCATTTTGGCTGACGTTGAAATTAATAAGCGATTTTAAAGTATCCGCATATCTCCTGGTATTTCCATTACTCATTTTAACGATAGTTACCTGGAAACTATCTGTAGGCGATTTAATAATTCTTATCCTCACATTGCCGATAAACGCAGTATCATCAGTGCTTCCAAAGGTTCCGAACGGTTCTAAATTGAACCAGCCAATTCTGCGGTAATTAATATTTTGATATGGCATTACCTCAAGGCTTTTAACTGTCGGGTTTTGTAACGTAATTTCTTCTTCATTTAAAGAACTGAAGCTTTTGAAATCGCGCCCTACTGATGTAATCAATCCAACAAAGCAAACGATGCCTAATATCCAAAGACTAATAAATGAATAGCGCATGAGTTTGTTAGAGGTTTTTACCCGCGCAAACCTCCGTATGATAAAGGTGATAATACCGATAACAGGAACCGCAATAAAGAAAATCAGTGTTCCCCATGCCAACGCTGTTTGCCAGCCGTCTGTCAATACAAAATTTTTTAAAGGGAATAATCCAATTGCAACTATAGCAATGGCAAATAAAGCGACAATGACTGCTAATGCGATACATCCCAGTATAAAGTACATAAAAATCTTAAAAATAGTAACAATGATGTTTCCCAATATGCCGCTGGAGCGGCGGGCAGCATAATGAACTTCTTTTCCGAAATCTGTTCCCTTTTCTTTCGCCACATTACCGGCTTCCATTCCCATTTTACCCATTTTTTGGCCAACTTCCTGCCCCATTTTTCCTACTCTTTTACCGACTTCCTGCATTTCTTTCAACACTGAATCTTTAATAGAATTAAGATCCACTTTTTCTCCTTTCATTTCCAGCTTTTCTGATGTGGTATTAGCTTCGGGGATTACAAGCCATAAAATAATATAGATAATAAAACTTCCGGGGCTAAATGAAAAACTTAAAAAATTAGGAAAAGTAAGTGGGCCAAAATGCCCCCATCTGAAAATGAAAGTGATAAAAGGTATTAAGAAAATAAATCTCGGAAGCCAGGGATTTACGTCAAAATAACTTCCCATTCCGCTGCATACGCCGCCCAGTATTTTTCCATCAGGATTGCGATATAATCTCTTGCGAACACCGTTCTGAACCATGTTACTTCCGGGTACAAACATCCACAACAAAATGTAAGCAAGAAACCCTACGCCGGAAATGATAAATACAATTCTTACAATTACGGGATCTATTCCGAAATAGGCAGCGACACCGCTACACACTCCGCCCAGAATCTTATTGTTTTCATCGCGATAAAGCCTTTTACCTTTCCAGTTCCAGTCGCTTTGAGAAAAGCTTTCGCTTTTTTCTGATTTTGTTTTCTCTCCTTTGCTGCTATCTGCATCGCTAATATTGTCTTCTTCATCAAAATCTTCCGGGCGTCCCATATTTTTGATAATAGCGTTTACATCGTCGTCTGTTATGCAGGTGCTTCCGCCCTTCAACCGGTTCTGGAAGAGTTCACTGATGCGGCTTTCAATATCATTGATGATTTCATCTTTGCCTTCTTCATTGGCAAAATGCCGGCGCAGGCTTTCTATGTACTGTTGCAGCAATTCATAAGAACTTTCTTCAATCGGCACTATCGTACCCTGAAAATTTATATTAATTACCTTTTTCATTTTTGTTCAATTTATTGGTTGTTAAGTTGATTTTTTATTTGTCCTTACCGATAATTGTATCCACAGCACCAGCGAGTTCCTGCCAGGTTGTTTCCAGTTCTTTATAAAATTCCGCGCCTTTTTCTGTCAATGAAAAATATTTTCTTGGCGGCCCGCTGTTGCTTTCTACCCAGCGATAAGTAAGCAATTCTGCATTTTTTAATCGCGTTAATAAAGGATACAAGGTTCCTTCCAGAATATTGAGGTTCGCCGATTTCATCATATCAATAATATCACTGGGATATGCTTCACCCAATTTTATGATAGACAAAATGCAAAACTCCAAAACCCCTTTTCGCATCTGGCTTGCTGTGTTTTCTATATTCATTTTTAAAGTTTTTTAAATGTCCCAACCTGGCAGATTTTCCGATTTCTTTGACAAAGATAATGTGTTTTATAATACTATGCAATACATATTACCTGCTTTCTTATAGTAGTTTATCGAACGAATGCATTTATTAGGCGCTGAAATGCAGTACAGAAAAGGATTTAGCGTAAATTTTAAAAGAAAAATAAAAATTCGAACTTTTTATGAATGGAGAAAAATTTGGATAAAAGGTAAAATCGTTTTACATTTTGAAACAAAAAAGGATATGCAGACTTTCATTTCCATTCTTAGAGGCATTAATGTGAGCGGCCAGAAAAAAATATTAATGGCTGATTTAAAATCGCTTTACGAAAGCCAGAAATTCAGCGATGTAAGCACTTATATTCAAAGCGGCAATGTATCTTTTAAAACAAATGAGAAACTCTCTGATGTTCAACTTGCCCAGAAGATTGAAAAAGCGATTTACAAAAAATATTCTTTTGAAGTGCCGGTTATTATTAGAAATGAAGATGAATTGATAAAAATAACTTCTTCCAATCCGTTTTTAAAGGAAAAAAGTATAGACATAAAAAAGTTACACGTTACTTTTCTTTCCCAAATACCGGACAACGCAGAAATTAAAAATATTACCGAAGTTGATTATTCACCAGATCGATTCATTATTACCGGCAAAGAAATTTACCTGCATATTCCGGAAAGCTATGGCGAAACAAAATTGTCTAACAATTTTTTTGAAAAAAAACTGAAAGTGAAAGCGACCACGCGAAACTGGAATACTGTCAATCAATTATTGGAAATGGTTTTAAAGTAAACAAAGAATTAATCAGAATTTCTGTTCAACATTTTCAAAATATTTCCGTCACGGATTACACCCAGCCTGAATGCTTCATGCAGACATGGATTAAAATCTGTTACACAAATTTATCCCACGTAAAGTATTGCTTTTTACTTTGTCTCTGCCCTCTTTTTCAATTCTTCAATCGGCATAGAAATCATACGGCCAATTGGCTTACCATCCCTGTAAGTAATTACTTTCAGCATTACTGCATCTTCCGGAGGAGTCAGCGGTTTAGTGTATTTAGGATAAAAATTATCAGGGAAAGAATTATCAAAGCTGTAATAAATATCCAAACCTTCTATCTGAGTACTCAATTCAATTTTCAAATGGTTACTATCAGATTTACTTACTACAAAAGTAGGATCATATATGCTGGGGGCATATTTTACCTGTGCTTCATCAAATCTTTTAAATTGAGTTTCCACTCTTCCCGCAAAATCATTCCACTGATTTCTTTTGCTTTTTGGTGTCCATACTGCTTCGGCGATGGCCATAGCTCTTGGCCAAAGCATATATTCCATGTGGCGCATGTTATAAATCTGTTCAGTCCACAAATTCGCTTGTCCCCCTAAAATATATTTAGGATCCACGCCATCGGGAACCGGTTCAAATTCATACGCCTTGTGGAGAAGCAGCGTCGCATACACATGTGGCTCAATAATAGAATCGCCCTGCATATAATCCAGGTAAGCAAAAGTAGTCGGGCTCATTACTACATCATGCTTCATTTTTGCTGCCGCAATGCCTCCCTCTATTCCGCGCCAGCTCATCACTGCCGCGTTAGGCGCCAATCCTCCCTGC
>Ga0207657_10004223_pt1 | contig 15220 bp, 11 predicted proteins | sample KBSC33metaG_FD_184316 | JGI IMG/M metagenome (GOLD analysis project Ga0207657, IMG submission 184316) | Corn rhizosphere microbial communities from Kellogg Biological Station, Michigan, USA - KBS C3-3 metaG (SPAdes) (version 2) | ecosystem: Host-associated > Plants > Roots > Rhizosphere > Soil ... | reverse complement strand
GCCGACACGATGCCGAGTGCGCCGGGCCAGAACGTCCGGCCGCTCACCGCGGCGTCCTGCAGGAGCGCCTTCTCCTCGGGTGCGAGGAGGTCGAGGCGGGCGGCGACAATCCCCTGCACCGTCTCCGGCAGGGCGGTCACCGGCGCTCCCTCGGCGACCATCCGTGCGTACTGCTCCGCGTAGAGCGGGTTGCCGTCCGCACGTGCGAGCACGGCCGCCTGCGTCTCGGCGGGAAGGAGCGTCTGGTCGAGCGCACGCGCGACGATGCGCGCGGTGTCGGCATCGTCGAGGGGGCCGAGCGAGACGGACAAGGCGTTCCGCTTGCCGCCGCCCCAGCCGGGCCGCCGCTCGTAGAGCTCCGGACGGGTCGTGCAGACGACGAGGAGCGGCACACCGGCAAGCCTGTCGACGAGGGAATCGACGAAGTCGAGCAGCTCCTCGTCGGCCCAGTGCAGGTCCTCGACGACGACGACGAGCGGGCGGTGCTCGGCGAGCGCCTCGAGCCAGCGGCGCCACGCCGCGAAGCTGTCCGCGCGTTCGGCCTGCTCGCCCTCGAGCCCGGCGAGCGGCGCCAGGCGGCGGGCGATCCAGTCGCGGTCGGTCTCGTCCGCGACGAGGTCGTCGAGCGCTGCGCGGAGCTTGGCCTCCGTCTGCGCGGCATCGTCCGACTCGAGCACGCCGAGCTCGGCCTTGACGATCTCGCCGAGCGCCCAGAGGCTGACGCCGTCTCCGTACGGCAGGCACCGGCCGCGCCGCCAGCGGATGATCTCCTCGTCGGCGTCGACGATGCCGTACAGCTCGGCGACGAGCCGGCTCTTGCCGATTCCCGGGACGCCGGAGACGGTCACGAGCTGTGCGCTGCGGTCGCGCCGCGCGCGGTGCAAGGCGCCCGAGAGCAGCTCGAGCTCGTCGGCACGGCCGACGAGCGGCCCGGCGGAGATGGCCTCGATCGTCGCGAGCGAGCGCGCCGACACGGCCTCCCACACCGCGAGCGGCGCGGCCTTCCCTTTCGCCGTCACCGGCTCGGCCGTCCTGTAGTCGATTGCGTGCCGGGTCGCGCGGTACGTCGACTCGCCCACGAGGACGCCGTTGACGGGTGCTGCCGACTGGAGGCGCGCAGCGGTGTTGACGACGTCGCCCGCTGCCATCCCCTCGCCCTCGGACGGCCGCGCGCCGATCCGGACGAGCGCCTCACCGGTGGTGACGGCGATGCGCACCTGCAGCTCCTCGCCCGTCTCCCGGACCCAGTCGCGGATCGCGAGCGCCGCGCGGACGGCGCGCTCGGGATCGTCCTCGTGCGCGACGGGCGCGCCGAAGAGCGCCATCACCGCGTCGCCGATGAACTTCTCCACCGTGCCGCCGAAGTGCTCGAGCTCCTCGCGGAGACGCCGCCAGTACGGGTCGAGCAGCGCCCGTACGTCCTCCGGGTCCAGGCGCTCCGCCCGCGAGGTGAAGCCGACGAGGTCCGCGAAGAGGACCGTGACGACCTTCCGCTCCTCGCGACGAGGCTCCGGCGGCGCGCCGAGCACCGCTCCGCAGCCGTTGCAGAAACGCGAATCCGAGGGATTTTCGCGCCCGCAGGCGTCGCAGACGACCATCGGCTGAGTCTAGGGCCGTCGAGTCGGGGAGACTAGAAGCCCATGACCGTGCTCGCGCTCGACATCGGCTCCTCCTCGGTCAGGGCGCAGCTCTTCGACGAGCGCGGGGAGGCGGCGGGCGAGCTCCGCCGGGAGCGCTACGACGGGCGCGACCCCGACGAGATCGTCGCCCTCGTCCGGAAGGTGCTCGCCGGCGACGAGCCCGACGGCACGTCGTGCTTCGGCCACAGCCTGCTCGCCCTCGATCGCGCGGGCAAGCCGCTCACCGAGCTTCTCGGCTGGCGCGACGCCCGCAGTGCCGACGCCGCCGAATGGCTCCGCCGCCGTCTCGACCCGGATGCCGTGCACGCCCGCACGGGCGCCCACCTCCACCCGTCCTTCTGGCCGGCGAAGCTGGCCTGGCTCGCCGAGACGGAGCCCGACCTCTACCGGCGCGCCGCGCGGTTCGTCTCGTTCGCCGACTATCTGCGGGGGCGGGCCGAGACGAGCATCTCGATCGCTTCAGGGACCGGGCTGCTCGACCTGACGACGAACGGCTGGGACGCCGAGCTGCTCCACACACTCGGTCTCGAAGCCGAGCGCCTGCCGCAGCTCGTCGAGGAGCCGGTCTGGCTCGACGGCGCCTGCTCGAACCTCGGCGCCGGGTGCACCGGCCGCGACCGCGCCGCGCTCATGATCGGGACGTCGGGCGCCCTGCGGATCCTCTACGAGACCGAGCAGGCGCAGCCGCGGCCCGGCCTCTTCCTCTACCGGCTCGACGGCCGCCGCGTCGTCGAGGGCGGCGCGCTCTCCGACGGCGGCAACCTCCACGCCTGGCTCGAGCGGACCTTGGCCGGCGCAGACGGCTCGATCTGCGAGCGCTCGCCCGAGGAGCACGGCCTCACGTTCCTGCCCTTCCTGGGCGGCGAGCGCTCGACCGGCTGGGACGCCGACGCGACCGGGGCGATCGTCGGGCTGACGTTCGACACGACCCCCCGCGACATCCGGCAGGCGGCGCTCGAGGGGATCGCGCTGCGCTTCGCCGCGATCGCGGAGCTCCTGCCCGAGGTCGAGACGGTCGTCGCGACCGGCGGCGCGCTCGCGGCCGAGCCGGAATGGATCCAGGTGCTGGCCGACGCGCTCGCCCGCCCGGTCATCGCGTCGAGGGTTGCCGAGGCGTCGCTGCGCGGCGCCGCCGTCGCCGCGCTCGCGCTCCGGGGGCGCGAGCCGGCCGAGCCGCCGCCCGGTGAGGTGTTCCACCCGCGGGAGGAGCGGGCAGAGGCATATCGTTGGGCGCGGGAACGCCAGCAACAGGTTTACGAGGAGCTTCGTGGCGAATAGCGACATCGAACAGCTTTCGATCGACACCATCCGCACGCTCTCGATGGACGCGGTGCAGCAGGCGAACGCCGGCCATCCGGGCACGGCGATGGCGCTCGCCCCGCTCGCATACCTCCTCTACACGGAGGTCATGCACCACAACCCCGCGAACCCGCAGTGGCCCGACCGCGATCGCTTCATCCTCAGCGCCGGCCACGCGTGCATCCTCCAGTACTCGACGCTCCACCTCACGGGCTACGATCTCTCGCTCGAGGAGCTGAAGCGCTTCCGGCAGTGGGAGTCGAAGACGCCCGGACATCCGGAGGTGCACCACACCGCGGGCATCGAGGCGACGACGGGCCCGCTCGGCCAGGGCTACGCGAACGGCGTCGGCTTCGGCCTCGCCGAGCGCTTCCTCGCCGAGCGCTACAACCGGCCCTACGACGAGATCGTCGACCACCGCGTCTACGCGATTGCGTCCGACGGCGACCTGATGGAGGGCGTCACGAACGAGGCGGCGTCGATCGCGGGCACGCTCGGGCTCGGCAAGCTCGTCTACTTCTACGACGACAACCACATCACGATCGACGGCACGACCTCGATCTCGTTCACGGAGGACCGCGGGAAGCGGCACGAGGCACAGGGCTGGCACGTGCAGCACGTGAACGATGCGAACGACCTCGACCTGCTCCGCGAGACGATCGCGAACGCGCAGGCGGAGACCGAGCGCCCGTCGCTCATCGTCATCCGGTCGCACATCGCGTTCGGCGCGCCGCGCGCGGTCGACACCGCCAAGGCGCACGGCTCGCCGCTCGGCGAGGAGGAGGTGCGCGCGGCGAAGGAGGCGCTCGGCTGGGATCCGGACGAGAAGTTCGCCGTGCCCGACGAGGTGCGCGAGCACATGAACGTCACCGACCGCGGCATCGAGCTCGAGGAGGCGTGGCAGCGCAAGCTTGCGGCGTGGTCGGCGAAGTACCCGGCGTTGCGCGAGGACTGGGACCAGGTCTCGACCGGCAAGCCGCGCCCGGGCTGGGTCGAGGCGCTGCCCGTGTTCGAGGCGGGCGACGAGATCGCGACCCGCGACGCCGGCGCGAAGGTCATGGCGGCGTTCAAGCGCTACACGCCGACGATGATCGGCGGTGCGGCCGACCTCGTCGAGTCGACGAAGACGGAGTTCAAGGGCGGCGGCGTCTTCTCCGCCACCCACGCGGGCCGCAACATCGCGTTCGGGATCCGCGAGCACGCGATGGGCTCGATCGTGAACGGCATCTCACTGCACAACGGGATGGTCAAGCCCTACGGCTCGACGTTCCTCATCTTCTCCGACTACATGCGCCCGGCGGTGCGACTCTCGGCGCTCGCGAAGCTCCCCGTCGTGTGGGCGTGGACGCACGACTCGGTCGGACTCGGAGAGGACGGTCCGACGCACCAGCCGGTCGAGCACTACGCCGCGCTGCGGGCGATCCCCAATCTCTGGTTCATGCGGCCCGCAGATGCGACGGAGACCGTGGGCGCCTGGAAGGTCGCGCTCGAGCGGGAAGGCGGGCCCGTCGCGCTCGCGCTCTCGCGCCAGAAGCTGCCGGTGCTCGAGCACTCGTCGGTCGAAGGGGTCGGCCGCGGCGCGTACACGGTGTGGGAGTCCGAAGAGGCAAACGGGCTGCCGGACCTGATCCTGATGTCCACCGGCTCCGAGGTGCACGTGGCGGTCGAGGCTGCGCAACGGCTCGACGGCGAGGGCGTCCGCGCGCGTGTCGTCTCGATGCCGTGCTGGGAGCTCTTCGAGGCGCAGGGCCGTGAGTACCGCGACGAGGTGCTGCCGCCCGACGTGAGAGCGCGGATCTCGGTCGAGGCCGGCGTCGCGTTCGGCTGGAGCGCCTGGGTCGGCGACGAGGGCGACTCGATCTCGATCGAGCACTTCGGCGCATCCGCACCCGGCGCCACCGTGCTCGAGAAGTTCGGGTACTCGGTCGACAACGTCGTGACGCGGGCGCTCGCGCTCCGCACGCGCGTCGGCTGATGCGCATCGCGGTCGCGTTCGACCACCGCGGCGTCCATCTGCGGGAGCGGGTGCTCGAGACGCTGACGGCCGACGGCCACGAGATCGTCGACCTCGGCACCGACACCGACGCGGTGCGGATCGACTACCCGGACAAGGCTCGTGAGATCGGCGAGTCGGTGCAGCAGGGCACCGCGGAACGCGGCGTCCTCGTCTGCGGGTCGGGCGTCGGCGCGGCCGTCGCGGCCTGCAAGATGCGGTCGATCCGCGCCGCGATCTGCCACGACGTCTACTCGGCGCACCAGGGCGTCGAGCACGACGACATGAACATCCTCTGCCTCGGATCCGAGGTGATCGGGCCCAGCCTCGCGGCCGAGCTCGTCCGCGCGTTCATCGGGGCACGATTCGACGGCGGCGATCGTTATGTACAACGGTTGAGAAAAGTCGAAGCGATGGAAAGGCACATGAGTGATGGCTGAATCGAACCTCCACAAGCTCAGCAAGCGCGGCCAGTCGGTCTGGATCGACTCGCTCTCGCGCACGATGCTCGACTCGGGCGAGCTGAAGCGCCTGATGACCGAGGACGCCGTCGTCGGCGTGACGACGAACCCGACGATCTTCCAGAAGGCGATCGCCCAGGGCGAAGCGTACGACGAGCAGCTGAAGGAGCTGCTCGAGACCGAGACCGACGCGAAGGAGATCTTCCTGCAGCTCTCCGCCCGCGACGTCGAGGCGGCGCTCGACCTGCTCGCGAAGGTGCACGAGGACGACGCGCAGGACGGCTACGTCTCGTGGGAGGTCGACCCGACGCTCGCCTACGATCGCGAGGCGACCTACGACGAGGCGATGCGCCTGCACGGGTGGCTCGACAGGCCGAACCTCTACGTGAAGATCCCGGCGACCAAGCCCGGCCTCGGCGCGATCGAGGACTGCATCGCGAACGAGAAGAGCATCAACGTGACGCTCATCTTCTCGCTGCAACGGCACGCGGAGGTCGTCGAGGCGTACCTGCGCGGGCTCGAGCGGCTCGTCGCGTCCGGCGGCGACCCGTCGAAGGTGCACTCGGTCGCGAGCTTCTTCGTGTCGCGCGTCGACACGGAAGCCGACAAGCGCCTCGAGGAGATCGGCTCGAAGCCCGCGCTCGCGCTGCGCGGCAAGCTCGCAATTGCCAACGCGAAGCTCGCCTACGAGCACTACCTCGAGGCCTTCAGCGGCCCGCGCTGGGAGTTCCTCGCGGGCAAGGGCGCGACGCCGCAGCGGTGCCTGTGGGCCTCCACGTCGACGAAGAATCCGGAATACCGCGACGTCCTCTACGTCGAGGAGCTGATCGGCCCGCACACGGTCGACACGATGCCGGTGGAGACCGTCGCGGCGTTCCAGGATCACGGCGAGGTCCGCGGCGACACGGTCACGCAGGACGTCGCCGGCGCGCACGCCGTCTTCGAGCAGCTCGCGGAGATCGGCGTCGACGTCGACGACGTCACCGAGACGCTCGAGCTCGAGGGCGTCGAGAAGTTCGCCGCCTCGTTCGCCGAGCTGCTGGACGGCGTCAGGTCGAAGCGCGGAGCACTCGCCCACGCGTGATCGCCCTGCTTCGCAGATGATCGACAGGGCCGAGCTGATCAACCGGATCTGGGACCGCGACGCGAGCCTCTGGACCGGGGCCGACGAGGCGAAATGGCTCGGCTGGCTCGAGGAGCCGCGGCGGATGGGGGAGCGCGTCGGCGAGCTCACCGCGTTCGCCGACGCCGTCGCGGACGAAGGCCTCGACGCCGTCGTCCTCCTCGGCATGGGCGGGTCGAGCCTCGCACCGGAGGTCCTGCGACGCACGTTCCGCGTCGAGAGCTTCCACGTGCTCGACACGACGCACCCGCAGGCGATCCGCGCCGTCGAGTCCTCGATCGATCTCGGCAAGACGCTCTTCATCTCGGCATCCAAGTCCGGCGGCACGCTCGAGACGCGCTCGCACACGGACTACTTCTGGGAGCGCAGCGGCGGGGACGGCTCGCGGTTCGTCGCGATCACCGACCCGGGCTCCGAGCTCGAGGCAATGGGCCGCGCGCGCGGCTTCCGGCAGGTGTTCGCGGGCGAGCCCACGATCGGCGGCCGCTACTCCGCGCTCTCGCCGTTCGGCGTCGTCCCGGCGGCGCTGATGGGGATCGACCTCGCGCGCCTGCTCGCGAACGCCGACCGCATGGCCGAGCTCTGCCGCCGCGAGAGCGGCAACCCGGGCTTCGAGCTCGGCAGGCAGTTCGGCACCGGCTGGCAGGAGGGACGCGACAAGATCTGCATCCGCGACACCGAAGGCGGCTTCGGCCTCTGGGCCGAGCAGCTGATCGCGGAGTCGACCGGTAAGCAGGGGAAGGGCCTCGTGCCGGCACCGGGCGAGTCCCCGGACGGGGACGATCGACAGGCTGCGACGCCGCAGATCGCCGATCCGTACGCGCTCGCCGGCGAGTTCTTCCGCTGGGAGTTCGCGGTCGCCGTCGCGGGAACGTTCCTGGAGATCAACCCGTTCGACCAGCCGGATGTGCAGGCGGCGAAGGACAAGACGAACGAGGTCCTCGCCACCGGGCTCGAGCCGGATCTCGCGCTCGAGGGCTCGGTCGAGCAGCTGCTCGCGCAGGCGAACGAGCACGACTACGTGTGCGTGCAGGCGTTCGTCGAGCCGTGCGAGGAGAACGACCGGCGCATCGCCGACCTCGTCCGGAAGCTGCGCCGGCAGAGCGGGCTCGTCGTGACGCACGGGTACGGCCCGCGCTACCTCCACTCGACCGGGCAGCTGCACAAGGGCGGCCCGAACACCGGGCTCTTCCTCCAGATCGTCGACGATCCGGGCGAGGAGATCCCCATTCCCGGCAGGCCGTTCGGCTTCCGGCGCTTGATCCAGGCCCAGGCCGCCGGAGACTATGCATCGTTGCAGGAGCGCGGCCGGCGTGCGGCGCGAATCCATCTGGAGGACGTGTAGCCATATGCAACTCGGAATGATCGGCCTCGGCCGGATGGGCAACGGGATGACCGACCGCCTGCGTGAGCACGACCACGACGTGCGGACGTACGACCCGAAGGTCGAGTCGCGCACGGCCGCGTCGCTCGACGAGCTGAAGCAGCAGCTCGACGCGCCGCGCGCGTTCTGGATGATGGTGCCGGCAGGCGAGGTGACGGAGGCGGTGTTCCAGGACCTGCTGAAGCTCGCCGAGCCGGGCGACACGATCGTCGACGGCGGCAACTCGAACTTCCGCGACTCGCAGCGGCGGCACGAGGAGGCGAAGGCGAAGGAGCTTCGCTTCGTGGACGCCGGCGTCTCGGGCGGCATCTGGGGGCTCGAGGTCGGCTTCTGCCTGATGGTCGGCGGCGACGACGACGCGGTGCGGCAGCTCGAGCCGATCTTCACCTCGCTCGCGCCGGAGGAGGGCTACGCGCACGTCGGCGCGTCGGGCGCCGGCCACTTCACGAAGATGGTGCACAACGGGATCGAGTACGGACTCATGCAGGCGTACGCCGAGGGCTTCGAGATCATCGAGCATTCCGAGTTCGACGTCGACCTGCACGAGCTCTCGGGGATCTGGCGGCACGGCTCGGTCGTCCGCTCGTGGCTGCTCGAGCTCCTGCACACCGCCTTCGAGGAGCACGGCAACAAGCTGGACGACATCGCGCCGTACGTCGAGGACTCGGGCGAGGGGCGGTGGACGATCCACGAGGCGATCGCCGAGAACGTGCCGGCGCCGGTCATCTCGGCGGCGCTCTTCGCGCGCTTCTCCTCGCGCGACGAGATCAACTTCGCGGCGAAGGTCGCGGCCGCGCTCCGCAACCAGTTCGGCGGGCACGCGATCAAGGCGCTCGCCAAGGCCGAAGGCTCGGAGGACCCACGGTCGCACTAGAGAACAATCCGCTCGAGGAGGGCCTCTCGCTGCGGCGGACGCCCGACCCGTGCGTGCTCGTGATCTTCGGGGCCTCGGGTGACCTCACGCACAGGAAGCTGATGCCTGCGCTCTACGCGCTGATGGTGCGGCGCCTGCTGCCGCCGCGCTTCGCGGTCGTCGGCGTCGCACGGACCGAGGGCGACGACGACGCGTTCCGCTCCGACATGAAGGAAGCGGTGCAGAAGCACGCGCGCGACGAGTTCCGCGACGATGTCTGGGACGAGCTCGCCCAGAACATGCACTACGTGTCGACGGACTTCGCCGACGAGGGCGGCGAGGACAAGCTCGAGGAGATGGTCGAGCGGCTCGATGCCGAGCGCGACCTCGGCGGCAACCGCGTCTACTACCTCGCCGTGCCGCCCGCCGCGTTCACCACGATCGTCGGCGCGCTCGGCGAGCGGCGACGCGGAGCGAAGGGCTGGACGCGGCTGATCGTCGAGAAGCCGTTCGGCCACGACCTCGCCTCGGCCCGGGGCTTGAACGCGATGCTCGGCGAGCACTTCACCGAGGACGAGATCTTCCGCATCGACCACTACCTCGGCAAGGAGACGGTGCAGAACATGCTGGCGCTTCGGTTCGCGAACGGCATCTTCGAGCCGATCTGGAACCGGCAGTTCGTCGACCACGTGCAGATCACGGTTGCCGAGTCGATCGGGATCGAGGGCCGCGCAGGCTATTACGAGTCGGCGGGCGCGATCCGGGACATCTTCCAGAACCACCTCCTCCAGCTGCTCGCGCTGACCGCGATGGAGCCGCCGATCGACTTCACGTCGGAGTCGGTGCGGAACGAGAAGGTGAAGGTGCTGCGCGCGCTGCACACGCCGGGCCCGAAGTCGGTGGTGCGCGGGCAGTACGGCCGCGGCTTCGTCGAGGGCGAGGAAGTGCCGGCGTACCGCGAGGAGAAGGACGTCGCGCCGGACTCCACGACGGATACGTATGTCGCGGCGAAGCTCTATGTCGACAACTGGCGGTGGGCGGACACGCCGTTCTACGTGCGCATGGGCAAGCGGCTCGCGCGTCGCGAGACGACGATCGCAATCCAGTTCAAGCGCGCGCCGCACCCGCCGTTCGAGGAGGCCTCCGCGGAGGGTCTGCGGCCGAACGTCCTGCTCGTCCACGTGCAGCCCGACGAGGGCGTGTCGCTGGCGATCGGCGCGAAGGTGCCGGGGCAGGGCATGCAGATCCGCACGGTGCACATGGACTTCCTCTACGGCGGCGCCTTTCGCACCGCCATGCCCGAGGCGTACGAGCGGCTGATCCTCGACACGCTCCTCGGCGACGGCACCCTCTTCACGCGCTCCGACGAGGTCGAGGAGCAATGGCTGCTCGTCGACTCGATGGTCGCCGCCTGGCAGCGCGACCGCCCCGGCTTCCCGAACTACGCGGCCGGGACCTGGGGCCCGCCGAGCGCCGACGACCTGCTGCACCGCGACGGCCGCTCGTGGCGGCGTCATTGAGCGCGGCGCCGGAGCGCGAGCGCTGGTCGGGCGAGGACGTCACGCTCACCGACGTCGGCCGCGCGCTCTCGCGGCTGCGGGAGTCCTCGGAGGCCGAGGGAATGCGCACATCGGTCATGACTCACGTCGCCTGGGTCCCGGAGCCGTGGCTCGAGCAAGCACGTGTCGCGCTCGCAGGCATGGGCGAGCGGCATCCGTCACGCACGATCATCCTCGTTCCCGACGCCGACACGGGCACGAACAGCATCGACGCGGCCGCGTCGCTGGAGCGCTACGCGCTGCCCGGGGTCGAGCGGAACATCTGCTCGGAGGTGATCGAGCTCCACCTCCACGGCAAGCGCGCCAAGGCGCCTGCATCGATCGTCGAGCCGCTGCTCGTCTCGGACCTGCCGGTGTTTCTGCGCTGGCGCGGCGAGCCGCCCTGGGGCGCGCCCGAGCTCGACCAGCTCGTGAGGCTGACCGACCGGCTCGTCGTCGACTCGACCGAGTGGGACGACCTCCCGTTTCCGTACCGCAACCTCGTCCACCTCTTCGACCGCGCCGCGGTCTCCGACATCGCCTGGGCGAGGACGTCGCGCTGGCGGACGCTGCTCGCATCGCTCTGGCCCGGCATCGCCGACGTACGCGTCGTCCGCGTGCGCGGCACCGCGGCCCAGGCGCACCTGCTGCGCGGGTGGCTCTGCTCGCGGCTCGGACGCGACGACATCGCGCTCGAGCACATCGAGGCCGAGCGCCTCGAGGGCATCGACCTCGACGGCGAGGCGGCGCCGTTCCCGCCGGGCGACCCGCCGCCGCCGAGCGAGGTGCTCTCGGAGGAGCTCGACCGCTTCGGCCGCGACCGCGTCTACGAGGGTGCGGTGCGCGCCGCGATCGCCTAAAGAATTCGGCGCCCTCGCGTCGTCTAACAAGGTAGATGCTCGCCGAGCTGGAGCTGCTCTACCGCACCCGGCTGCCGCAGTTCCGGCGCGTCGCGGCGGCGATCTCCGGTGACCGGGACGCCGGCCGTGACATCGTGCAGGACGCGTTCGCCACTGCGATCCGGAAGCGCCGCTCGTACCGCGGCCGAGGCTCGCTCGAGGGCTGGCTCTGGGCGATCGTCGTCAACGCCGCGCGGGACGCGCGACGCAGGCGGCGGGAGCACGACGTCGAGCCGCCCGAGACGGCTGCCGAGGAGCGCCGGAACGGTGCGGTGCCGCTCGACCTCCTGACCGACCGGCAGCGCGAGATCGTCTTTCTCCATTACTACGCCGATCTCGACTACGCGGCGATCGCGGATGCGCTCGCGATCAGCCCCGGGACGGTCGGCGCGACGCTCACCGCCGCGCGCCAGACGCTGCGCGGCGCACTCGAGGAGGTGCGGACATGAACACGATGCTCGACGAGCACGTGCGGCCCTTCGACGATCCGGCCGACTGGGCGGACGTGCTACGTCGCGCCGGCCGGCGGCGGCGCGTGCGCAGGCCCGTTCTCGTCGCGGTCGCCGCCGCGTGCGCCGTCTTCGCCGTGGCGCCGGCGCTCGCCGTTCTGCTGCGCGACAACGGCGTCGGCCTGCCGGGCGCCGCCGATCGAAGCAACGTCGCCGTCGTCCTCCAGCCGCTGACCGGGCGCGTGCTCGTGCAGGTCGCGCCCTGGAAGGGCCACGACGGCTTCTGCTACGCGGTGCTGCGCGTGCGCGCCGGTTGCGTGCCGCACAAGGCGCGGGGCACGGTGGCGCTGTGGCCGCCGCTCATGGGCTGGACGTTCGAGCCGGGCGTGCGATCGGGCGTCGCGACGACGATCGGGGGGAAGTCCGTCAGGCTCACCGTCGTCCACTTCGGCGGCAGGATCGACGCGACGTTCTTCCTCGTCCGCGACCGCATCCCGAGGTTCCTGCGCGACGTCACGCTCCGCGACGCCGGCGGGAAGGTCGTCGCGCGAGTCGACATGCGGAAGGTGCGCTCTAGGGCTTGACGATCTTGAACTTGCGCTTCGGTGCGGTCGCAACGACCTTGAAGGTCGGCGGAGCGACGCCGAGCTGCTCCGTGTCGGACCAGCTCAGGGACTGCGCGTTCGTCGGCAGGTTGTAGTCGAAGCCGCGGACGCGGTAGTACCACGTGCCGACGGTCAGGGGCAGGACGGCCGAGGTGGACGACGTCATGATCGAGCCCTCGGGCTTGAAGGGATACGCCTTCTTGCTCCACTGCAGCTGATAGCTGTTCGCGCTGAGCGCGGGTGTCCACGCGACGAGCGGCTGCCCGTAGAACGTGCCCGTCCGCCGGGCCGAGACGAGGCGGCCCTTCGGCGAGAGGCCGGTGGCGAACGGGTCCTGCGCCGTCGTCAGCGCCGGCTCGCTCGTGATGCCGAAGCGCTGGACGCGGCTCGGCGCCTGCATGCAGACCTGCTGGGGAAGCTCCATGTCGCGATAGACGACGCCGCTCGAGCTCGTGCTCGCGATCGGGTCGCCGACGGCGTGTCCGTTGTTGAGCGGCGCGGTCAGCGTCACGAGCCCGTTGCCGACCGCTCCGATCGTGACCGTGTCGCTGTCGGGCGCGACGCCGATCGTGATCGACTGCCCCGGGCTGAACTTCGAGACGTCGGTGACCGGCAGCAGCGTCGAGCCCTTCGAGGCACCCGGCGCAGCCACGGTCGACGCGCCGGCCGTGGTCGAGTCGGCGGAGACGCCGACGACGGTCCAGTAGTAGCCGCCCTTCGGCCAGGTGTCGGTGTCCCAGAGATCGACGGGCGCGCCGATCGGCGACGAGACCCCGGCAGGGGCAGCCGGCGTGCCGGAAGCGGAGCCGCCGCCCGCGACGGGCGGTACCGCGCCGGAGGGACCGAGGTCGGCAGGTGCGGTCGTCGTCGGCGTCGCGGGAGCCGCCGACTCGGTGGAGCTGACCGGCGTGCCGTCGTACATCTCGCCGCTCGGCTCGGCGCCGTCGTCGAGGTACGCCGAGCGCGCGCCCGTGATGCCGGCGGAGTCGGTGGGGAGCGAGAGCGTGCCGCCCGGACGGGGCGCGGCGCTCGGGCTTCCCACGACCGCGCTCGTGAAGACGCGGTTCAGGCACGTCGAGTCGGTGAACACGTAGACCCGGAAGAGCTCGGCGATCGCTCCGCTCAACGTCCGGTTGCCCTGCCAGGTGAAGCCCGGCATGAGCCGGTGGGCGGCGGAGGTCTCGGTGCCGTCGGACACGACGTCGGAGACGGCGTGCAGCGGCTGGATGTCCCCGCCGGCCGTGGCCGGGTTCGACGAGGAGTAGATCGGGCTCCACTCGCCGTAGGAGATCGGCGGCAGGCCGTTCGCCGGTCCCGCTGCCTCCATGCTCCGCTCGGCGCGGATGCGCCACCGCACCGTCGCCGTCCACTTCTGGCTCTGGTGGAAGGTGTAGAACTCGCGCTCGTCGAGGACGTTCGTGTGGACGTTCTCTTTCCCGAACCCGGGCGACTGGCCCTTCTTCGGTGCGTCGATCAGCCACACCTGATAGCCCGTCGCGCCCGCGACCGGCGTCCAGCGCAGCAGCCCGGGGTCGCTCGGCAGGGGCGTCGGCGGCGCGCCCGGCTGCATGTCGAAGCCCCAGTCGTCACTCCACGGCGTCACGTCGCCGCCGCTCAGCGTCGCCCGGACACGCGCGTAGAGCGAGTGCGGATTGCCGGTGATCCAGGGGAGCACCATCGGCGGCGAGGCCACCGGCGTCGTGAGGGTGTTCGTGTTGTAGAAGATCGCGTTCTCGCGGAACGTGCTGCTCATCGAGAGCTGGAACTGGTAGCCGGTGGCGCCGGGGAACGGGTTCCACGCGAAAGCAGGCGTCCGGTGGAACACCTCGGTCCGCGGCTCGTCGGCGCGCAGGAGAAATCCGTGCAGCCCGGTCGGCGCCGCGACGCCCGCTGACGACGTCGTCGCTCCCACGGCAAACGCGAGCAGGGCGAGGAGGAATGAGCTGCGAACGAAGCGCACGGTCATCCCTCGTTTTCGGCATGCGCGCCGGGGCTGCCGTCCCTCAGACGAGGGATGCGAGGAGCAGGCCCGCGCCGAGGACGGTCGCGTCGGCGCCCGCACGTCCGACGAGCTGCACCGAGGCCGGCAGGCCGTCGTCCGTGGGGGCGCACGGCAGCGCGAGCGCCGGCCAGCCGAGCGAATCGAACGGGTACGTGCAGCGGATCGTCCGGGCGCGCAGCGCGGCCTCGTCCGCGTCGGCCGGAGGCGGGCCCCAGAGCACGGTGGGCGTGACGAGCAGGTCGAGGTCTCCGAGCGCGTCGTCGCAGCGCTCGCGGTAGGCCGCCCGCAGGCGCTCTGCCTCCGCGACCTCGTCGTCCGTGACGGCGTTGCAGCGCTCGAGCTTCCGGCGGATGCTCTCGCCGTACTCGTCGGCGCGTTCCGGAAAGAGCCCGCCGTGCACGTCCGCGACCTCGCGCATGAAGAGCGCGTTCTCGGCGCCCTCCGGGAACGGAAGCTCGACCCGAGCCGAGCGCGGGAAGCGGGCCGCGGCCGCCGCGACTCGTGTGCGGACCCCGGGCTCGGCGTCGTCGAGCCACGCGATCCCGACCCGGAGCTCCTCGAGCGACTCGACCGTGTCCGGCTCGAGCCCAGGTGCGAGCGCGGGTGCGAGCGCACGCATGAGCTCGATGCAGCCGCCGACCGTCGACGCCATCGGGCCGACATGGTCGTAGCTCGGCGCGAGGGGAAACACCCCGTCGGCCGGCACGAGTCCGAACGTCGGCTTGAAGCCGACGATGCCGCACCACGCCGCGGGGATCCGGATCGAGCCGCCGGAGTCGGTCCCGAGGGCGAGCTCCACCTCGCCGCTTGCGATCGCGGCCGCCGAGCCGCCGCTCGAGCCGCCCGCGAGCAGGCCGGGATAGCGAGGATTCGGGACCGTCCCGAAGTGCTCGTTCTGCGACGAGACGCCGTAGGCGAACTCGTGCAGGTTCGTCTTGCCGGCGACCGCGAAGCCCTCGCCTGCCAGCAGCGCG
>Ga0207657_10004222_pt1 | contig 15222 bp, 15 predicted proteins | sample KBSC33metaG_FD_184316 | JGI IMG/M metagenome (GOLD analysis project Ga0207657, IMG submission 184316) | Corn rhizosphere microbial communities from Kellogg Biological Station, Michigan, USA - KBS C3-3 metaG (SPAdes) (version 2) | ecosystem: Host-associated > Plants > Roots > Rhizosphere > Soil ... | reverse complement strand
ATGATGACAACGAAAGAAATCTTTGCAAAGTAAGTCCCCGCCAGCCAGCCCAGTGACTCGTTGGTCAGGTGCAGGTTCGACGGCGTCGGGAACGGGGGAAGCTTGGCGCCGCCGCGCAGGATCAGCGTGAGGGGCGCCCACACCAGGATGATCACCACCATCACCGTAGTGATCTGCATGATGCGCAAAGCTTTGTGACTGGATTCCGGAACGCCCTTGATATTGCTGTACCAGAAGTAGATGGTGACGGCTACGCTGAAGAAAACCGCGAATGTATTAGGATCGGTGCGCCAGCTCTGATGCAGCGTCTCCGCCATATCGTTGAGCAGGCGTCCCAGGTACTGGCCCGCGCTCACGGCGCTGATCGGGCCGGTGAGCACATAATCGACTACCAGCGAGGAGACCGAGAGCTTCGCGACCGTGGGCCCGATGCTGTCCTTGACCACAATGTAGACGCCGCCGCGCACGAACATGCCGCAGCTTTCCATGTAGACCGAGCGCACAGCATAACTGAACAGCATCACGCCCAGCACCATCCAGGGAGCTGGTTTGCCGATGGCCTGCTCGGTGATGCCGCCGATGTAGAACATCGTCGAAGCCAGGTCATTAAGGACCACCGCGGCCGCCTGCCAGAACGTGATGAAGGTTAAGGCGACGGTCGTGGCGACCACCACTTTCGTGGTGACCGTAGATGGAGTTGGAGGAACACTAGTCTGCATAGGAGAGAATGACGCGATGACCGTCGCGCCGGAGAGCCGTGGCGAGCCTGTGCTCGCGAGTAGGCCACCAGCGCTTTCGGCCGCCGATGATGACGACAGAGTCGGGCTTCAGGACCTGGCGGATGGTTTCCATAAGATCCCGGCAAAGATAGATCCGGATACTGGTTTCCACCGGCTGCTCGCCCGCCATGGCGAGAAGTTGTTGTTCCGCGAATTGCACCGGTACCTGCGGAGACTTGAGCTCCAGCGGATACGGGATCACTTGGGCGACGTGGACAGTAACGCGAGCGCCCAGTCCGCGGGCCAATCCGCTCGCAACATCCAACGATTTGGCGGCGCTCGGAAGCCGGGTGTAAACCACGTTCACTTCGAGCTCCGGGTTTTGAACTTCCGGAGTGGAAACCGGCGCCGAAACATGAACCGCGAGCTTCACAATTTCAGCCTAAGAGCCGGGCCATCAAGGCGGTGTTAAAATCCCGTTCCGGAGTGTAAAGAAAATATAAAAATTGCCGGCCCTGTTAAAATCAGAACTCACGGCTGGCCTTCGCCCGCCGGCTTCATCATGTTTCGAAAAGTTCTGGTCGCCAATCGCGGAGAGATCGCCGTGCGAATCGTGCGCGCTCTGCGCGAGGCCGGCGTCACAAGCGTCGCGGTATATTCGGAGGCCGATCGCGCGTCGCTCGCGGTACTGATGGCGGATGAAGCCGCCTGCCTCGGGCCCGCGCCGGCGTCTGAAAGCTACCTATGTATCGACAAAATCGTCGAAGCAGCGCGGCGGCACGGCGCCGAGGCCGTTCACCCCGGCTACGGATTCCTCAGCGAGAACGCCGAATTCGCGCAGGCCTGCGAGGCTTCGGGCATCGTGTTCATCGGCCCTCCGGCCGCCGCGATCCGCCAGATGGGATCGAAGACGGCGGCCCGCAAGCTGGCAATCGCCGCGGGAGCGCCCGTGGTTCCCGGCACCGAGTCGGCCATCGATAATCTGGCGAGCGCCAAAGCAACGGCACGCAGGCTGGGCTATCCGGTGTTACTCAAAGCCTCGGCGGGCGGCGGCGGAAAAGGGATGCGCCGCGTCGATCGCGAAGCCGATCTCGAAGCAGCCATTCGCGATGCTTCGAGCGAGGCGCTGCGCGCCTTTCAGAACGGCGAAGTCTACCTCGAGAAACTGGTGCTGGAGCCGCGCCACATCGAGATTCAAATTCTGGGCGATCGCCACGGCCATATGATTCACTTGGGGGAACGTGAGTGTTCCATCCAGCGGCGGCACCAAAAGGTCATCGAGGAGTGCCCTTCCCCGGTCATGGCCGGCCATCCGGAATTGCGCCAGCGCATGGGCGAAGCCGCACTGCGCATCGCCCGCGCCGCAAACTACTGCAATGCCGGGACGATGGAATTTTTGGTGGACTGTGACCGCAATTTCTATTTCTTAGAGATGAACACGCGCCTCCAGGTGGAACATCCTGTGACGGAGCTGGTCACAGGCTTGGATCTGGTCCAGTGGCAACTGCGCATAGCTGCCGGAGAACCTTTGACAGTGCGTCAAGAAGACGTGCGCTGGTCCGGCTCGGCCATCGAATGCCGCATTTATGCCGAAGATCCGGACCATCAATTTATGCCTTCACCCGGACGAATCACGCGGCTGAAGGAACCCGCGGGTCCCGGTGTGCGGCTCGATTCGGGAGTGTATGAAGGCTGGACGGTGCCGCTGGACTACGACCCGCTACTGGCGAAGCTGGCCGCGTGGGCGCCCAGTCGCGATGCGGCCGTCGAGCGCATGAAGCGCGCGCTTGCCGAATACACGATCGCCGGCATCCGCACTAATCGCGCCTTCTTCGGCGAAATCATGGACGACCCCGAGTTCCGTGCCGGCAGGCTATCGACGGCGTTTCTCGACGAGTTCTTCGTTCGGAGGCAATCACACGAACCTGCACTCGAAGCGGAGGCAGTCGCGGCGCTCGCGGCCGCCTTGGCCCGGCGGAAGCCGAACACCGCGCCGTCAAACGCGCCAACCTCGCGATGGTTAGCGACCGGCCTGGAGACGCTGCTGCAGTGAAATACGAGATCCTCATCGACGGGAAGACGGCGGCCTTGTCAGTCGCAGGCGAACGCTTCGAGTACCAACGCGAAGGCGGCGCCCCGATCGAGCGTGAGTACTCGGCGACGCCGGCCGGTGATGGAACCTGGTCGATTCTGATCGACGGACGCAGCTATGCGGTTGTGACCCTGAGCACAGGCGAAGTCTCCGTGAACGGGCGCGTGTTTCATGTCGGCGTATTCGATCCACGCGAATTGCGCGGGCGGCGCTCCGCCGCGAACAATAGCGGACCGCAAGCCGTCATCGCTCCCATGCCGGGCCGCGTGATCCGTGTACTGGTTGAGCCCGGCCAGGAGGTGGCGGCCGACGAAGGATTGATCGTAGTGGAAGCCATGAAAATGCAGAATGAGATGAAGGCTCCCCGCGCCGGACGCGTCGCGGCAGTGAAAACGGCAGCGGGCGCGACTGTTTCGGCGGGCGACGTCCTGCTCGTGATCGAATAGAGTAGTGACGATGGCCGAAACTACTTGCACGCTGTGTGACGGAACGGGCTGGAAGATTGTCGAGCGGGGCGGCCTCTCCGGCGCCGAGCGCTGTGTGTGCCACGCGGCGACCCGGACTCGCGACCTGAAAGAAAACGCCAACATCCCGCCGAACTATCAGCAAGCATCGCTCGACAATTTCCAAATGCCGGCGGACAATCCGGTGGGACGCCAGGGTTTAGGCACGGTGCTCATGCAGGTCCGCAGTTTCACTCGCGAATTCCCAGCGGCCAACCGGCCCGGCCTGTTGCTGGTCGGTGAACCCGGCACCGGCAAGACTCATCTGGCGGTGGCGGCCATGCGCACGCTGCTCGACAAAGGCCACGAATGTCTGTTCTTCGATTACCAAAATCTGCTGGACCGCATCCGTTCGGGCTACGACGCCGCATCCGGCGCAGCCGATCGTGAAGCCTACCGGGCGGTACTGGATGTCGAAGTGCTTCTGCTCGATGATCTGGGCGCGCATCGCGTCACCGATTGGGTGGAAGATACCGTGACCGCCATCATCACGCATCGCTGCAATCAGAAGAAGCCGCTAATTGCCACTACCAATCTCACCGACGATGATCGCGGCAAGGAATTCACGATGCCCGGCGGCGACAAGAAGAGCATTCGTGAACGGACCCTGGCCGAAATGATCGGTACTCGCGCGCGCTCCCGTTTGCATGAAATGTGCCGTGTCGTGCACATGCCAGCCGTCGAAGATTACCGCATGAAGCGCGCACGCTAAGGCGGCCCTTCGCTCAGTCCATCCAGCGCAAAGCCGTCTCCCGCGGGCGTGAAGTGGAGCGAATATTCGTTACCGCGCGCGTGCCACACGATCATATAATTGCCGTTGGGCAAGCGTTCCGGCCGCTTGGTCGCGATCTGCTTCTTGATCTCGGTGGTTAGGAAGACATCGAACCGTGCGGTCAGGTCGGCTTCGCTCTTGATCTCACGAATGGCAGGGCCGTTTTCCCAAGGCTGCGGAAAGCGCATGCCCCGCGCCACGGTCTTGAAGTCATGCTTCGCCACTGCCGCCTGAAACCCGGGCCACCATTTCCGGAACGCCGCATCGCCATTCTGGGCGGGCACGACGCCAACTCCGAACCCGACCAAGACCAGCGCGAGAAACGCCATCTTCATTGCAGACCTGCTTTCGAGACGCGTCTCGGGTGTAAGTCCAGCGTCCACATCCAGCGCCCAAACGATATTATGCCCGAGTGTGCAGTTACCCGGCATTCGGCTCTAAACTGATCATTAAGGGTGCGCGGCATCGCGACCGACTTCCTTCGGGTGTCGCGGCGAGCCCACCGGCTTGACCTCGCCAAGCGCCCACCTGGGAATCATTTTGAGCCGTGACAACTATGCCCTGCCGAACCGCACTGACGCTGCTAACACTGATCGCCACTCTGACGCCAGTATTCGCGCAGGAGCCGCCGCGCGCTACCATTCGGGTCGAAGTGAAAACCGGAAACGCACCGATTGCAGGAGCGGTGACCACAGTGAACGGCATTTCCATTCAAACCGACCAAAACGGCATGGCAGTCATCACCCTCCCTTTGGGAAAAGCGGAAGTGACCGTCTCCAAGGAAGGATTCCTGCCCGCCAAGACAACGCTTCAAGTGGATGAAGTTTGGGAGTGGCAAATCGCTTTTGACCTTCAACCCGAAAAGCAGCAGGAAGACTCGGTCACTGTGTACGCTACCCGAACCGAGACGCGGCTCCAGGACCTGCCGACCCGCGTCGAAATACTGGGACCAGATGAGATTGACGAAAAAGCCATGATGACTCCCGGAGACATCGTCATGATGTTGAACGAAATGGGCGGGCTTCGGGTGCAGAGTACTTCACCGTCACTGGGCGCAGCGAGCGTGCGCATCCAGGGAATGCGCGGACGCTACACTGCTTTCCTGGGCGATGGGCTTCCCCTGTTCGGCCAGCAGGGCGGCGGCCTGGGACTATTGCAGATTCCTCCTGTGGATCTCGGCCAGGTCGAGGTGATTAAGGGCGTCGCCTCGGCGCTCTACGGCGCCGGAGCGATGGCCGGCGTCGTGAACTTGATCTCTCGGCGGCCGGGTCCGGAACCAGTTCACGAAATTCTTTTCAATCGCTCCACGCTGGGGGCCACGGATGCCTCGCTCTTCGTCGCGTCGCAATTGACGCCGCACTGGGGCGCCTCTTTTCTGGGCAGCGGCGACTGGCAGCAGCATAACGACGTCAACCATGACGGCTGGGCTGACGTGGCCGCCTACTCACGCGGCATCGCTCGTCCGCGATTCTTCTGGGATAACGGCAACGGACGAACAGCTTTCCTCACCGGCGGCGTTACCTATGAGAATCGAGACGGCGGGACAGTTTCAGGGGCAGTTCTCCCGGCGACTGCCGCACCCTATGCGGAGGCTCTGAACACTCGCCGTTATGACGCGGGTGGCAATGTGCAGTTTGTTGTGCGGAAGAACTACGTGGTGACGGCCCGCTTCGCGGCATCCTTGCAGGACCACGATCATCGCTTCGGCGACGTGCGCGAACGCGATCGCCACGAACTGTTTTTCGGAGAGCTCACAGCCCGCGGCGCTTTTCGCCACAACACTTGGGTCGTTGGCGTGGCCGCTGAGCGAGAGGTTTATCTGCCTCGGGACGTTTCTCAATTTACGTACCGCTACACTACGCCCGGTGTGTTTCTGCAGGACGACATCGAGATCACCCGCTGGCTTTCGGTTTCGGCAAGCGCTCGCGCCGACTTCCAGAGTCAGTACGGAACTTTCCTCAGTCCGCGCCTTTCTGCGCTGCTGCGCTGGCGCGGTTGGACCAGCCGCCTCTCCATTGGACAAGGGTTCTTTGCTCCCACGCCGTTGACCGAGGAAACCGAAGCCGCGGGCTTAACTCGTCTGGTAATCCCCAAGCCGCTGGTTGCCGAACGCGGGCGAAGCGCGTCGTTTGATCTCACGCGCAACATCGGTCCCGCCTCCTTGACCGTAACGCTATTCGACTCCAGCGTGCGCCACCCCATCAATGTGGACCGCGAATCCTACCAACTTGTAAATCTAACTCAGCCCACCAACAACACCGGTGTCGAATTTCTGGGCACGCTAAGAAAGAAACTTTTCTCCGCCACTGCCAGCTACACGTACGTATATTCTCGCGAGTTTGAGTTCGGAGAACGACTCGATAGCCCCCTCACTCCTCGCCATAGTTTTGGACTGGTCGGGATGTGGCAGAAGGAAAACGTTGCCCGTATCGGTGTCGAAAGCTATTACACGGGAAAGCAGCGTCTGGAAGATAACCCGTACCGCACCGAGTCGAAGCCCTACGTCCTCTTCGGTTTCCTGGCCGAGCGCACCTTTGGCCATTTCAGGCTCTTCGTCAACGTAGAAAACCTGACTAACGTTCGGCAGACTCGATGGGATCCCCTGCTGCGGCCGGATCGGAGCATCGACGGCCGCTGGACGGTGGATGCCTGGGCGCCGCTGGACGGCCGCGTCCTCAACGGCGGCATTCGCCTGAAGTTTTGACCAGACTCAGTCTGTTACAATTTCGGCGGGGAGCATTCGCGATGCGCACCATACGGATCACTTTCGGAATGGCGACAGGGTTGGCGATGGCGTTGGTGGCCCTGCCCATGTTCGCGGCGGACACCGCGGCAATCGGGTATCAACGCTCCATAGCCGCGTGGCGCGCGCAGCAGGAAGCCAAGCTGAAAGCGGAAGACGGATGGCTCACCGTGGTGGGGCTCACCTGGCTGAAAGAGGGCGCCAACCGCGTGGGTTCGAACCCCGGCTTCGAAATACGTCTTCCGAAGAGTGCGCCCGATCGGGTGGGGATGCTGACGCTGAAGGCCGGCAAGGTCCGCTTTACACCTGCTCCGGGTGTGGCCGTAACGATGAACGGCGCTCCCGTAAAGGAAACGGACCTCAAGCCGGACGTCGATGCCAACTACGACCGGCTGGCGGTCGGCCGCGTGAAGTTTTTCATCATCAAGCGCGAGGACAAGCTCGGCGTACGCATCAAGGACAATGACAGCGCGGCGCGGCGCGAGTTTAGCGGGCTCAAGTGGTATCCGGTCGACCCGTCGTGGCGAATCCAGGCGAAATATATTCCGTTCGATAAGCCGCACTCAGTGACCTTCGATACCGCCGTGGGCGTGAGGGAGCAGGACGAGAGTCCCGGGTACGTCACCTTTCGCAGGGACGGTAAAGAATATCGCCTGGAGCCGGTAGTGGATGACAACGAACTCTGGTTTGTGATGCGCGATCAGACCAGCGGCAAGACCACCTACGGCGCGTCACGCTTCCTCTACGCGGAGATGCCCAAGGGCGGAGTGAAGCATGCCGGAACGGTCGAGATCGATTTCAACAAAGCTGAAAACCCGCCGTGTGTGTTCACGGATTTCGCGACCTGCCCGCTGCCTCCGCCGCAGAATCGTCTGCCGCTGGCCGTTACGGCGGGTGAACAGATGTATGGGAAGCGTCACTAGCGCCGAGCGTTCGCGCTAGTCAAATTACTCTTCGGCGATGACCACGCTGGTCAGCGTATCGCCCTGCTTAGTGGCGTCAACCACGTCCTGCCCTTTGGTCACTTTGCCGAAAACGGTGTGCTTGCCGTCGAGCCAATCGGTCTTGATGTGCGTGATGAAGAACTGGCTGCCGTTGGTGCCGGGTCCCGCGTTCGCCATCGAAAGAGTGCCGACCTGGTGCTTGTGCGGGTTGCCTTTGAACTCGTCTTCGAAGCGATAGCCGGGACCGCCGCGACCGGTGCCGGTGGGGTCGCCGCCCTGCACCATGAAGTCGGCGATGACGCGATGGAAGACGGTGCCATCGTAAAATTTGTCGCGCGCCAGAAAGACAAAGTTGTTGACTGTCTTGGGCGCTTCCTTGGCGAACAGCTCGCAGACGATTTCGCCGCGGGAAGTATTCAAGGTCGCGGTGTATTTCTTGTTGGGATCGATCGCCATGGCGGGCGGGTTGGAATATTGTTTGGACATTCGCTTCAGTGTAGCGGGAAACTCCAGTGTCGGGGGAAACTAAAGATACGTGTTCCGCCGCATCATACTCTTCGCCTTCGCGGCCCTCGCCGCGGTTTATCTGTTCTGGGCGGTAGCGCTGGTCGCGCTGCGCACCGTGAATCCACCCACGACCGGCGTGCAGATCCAGCGGCGCGTCGAGGCTTGGGTGCACGGCACTCGCTATCGCAAGCGTTACACCTTCGTTCCCCTGGCGAAGATATCGCCTGAGCTGCAACACGCCGTGATATCGGCCGAAGACGGGCGCTTCTATCAGCACCATGGCATCGATTGGGACGAGACGGAAAAAGTGGCGCAGGAGAGCCAGGACAAAGGCGAGTTGGGACGCGGCGCATCGACCATCACGCAGCAGTTAGTCAAGAACCTGTTCTTCACCACGCATCGCAACCCGGTGCGCAAGGCGTTTGAGTACACACTGGCGCCGATGGCGGATTGGATTTTGGGCAAACGGCGCGTTCTGGAATTGTATTTGAACGTGGTCGAGTGGGGCCCGTCCGGCGTTTATGGAATCGAGGAAGGCGCGAAATACCACTATCACGTTCCAGCATCGCGCCTGGATCGCGACGAGTCCGCACGGTTGGCTGCCATCTTACCGTCTCCGCGGCGTTGGCGGCCCGCGCGCATGGACGATTACAGCTCGATCATTCTGGCCCGCATGGAAAAGGCAGGCTGGTGACGCGGCTTCAGGGAAACCCCATCCAGCGGTCCGACATGTCCGCGCCCAGCACCGAAGCGGTCGTGTAAACCGAGCCGTGGCCGCGCGGGCACATCACTTCCTGGCCCGCCGTTTCGAGCAGGATCTGTCCCGGCACGCCGATGCGCAAGGGCTGCCGCATGTGGCGCAAGCAAACGCGGCAACGCCCGGGCTGGTCGCGCCAGGCCCAGATGAGGATCATAACGATGCCTGAGTAGAAGAACCACGCGCCGAGCGGTCCACTACCGGGGCGCACCCCGCCAGTGACGCCGAGCTGCGTGACGCCGCCGAACTCAAAGACAAACAGGAACAGCGCGATCAGCGGCTGCATGGTTTTCACAACAAAGAATCCCCAGAAGTGGCCGGTCATGCGCCAGGAGGCCCCGCGCCGGCGATCGCGGAAAATATTGAAGCCCGCCCACAGCAGGATCAGCGAAGTGCTCATCAACAGATCCGACGCATAGGAGCGAGCGGGCCGGTAAACCAGATCGGCAATGGGCGTGGCGCGGACGGAGAAATTGGGGCGAGCGAGATGCGCGTCCACCAGGAGCTGGCGCAGCTCTTTTTCGGCAGCCTCCTGCGAGACGCCGGGCCGAAGGCGCGCGACCGCTCCGCGCAACGCCAGTTGCCAGCGGCGCCGGTCGACCGACGGCTCAGCCGCTGCGGCGGTCCACACCGCGATGGGCGCGGAGAGAAACGAGAAGCTGCGCGGCATCACACCGGTGAGACGCAGGCTGCGCCCGCCGATTTCGAAGCGCTCGCCCACGGCGGCGCGGCTAGCGCCCAGATGCGACTTCCAGAAGTCGTAGCTGGCTAGAAAGGTATCTGGGCCGTCCAGGCCGGTTCCCAGCGAAGGTCCGACTCCCAGCACGTTGAAGAACTGTGGACCCGTCTCGGCCGCCACGATCTCTCGGTAACCGCGATCAGACTGGAACACTGTGTTGCCCCACATGTAGGTGGCGACGCCCTCGAGAGAGTGCGCGCGGGTGCGAAACACTTCGGCTTCGCGGTCACGAAAGCCCAAGCGAATTCCAAAGAAGGGTGGGCCCTGCGCCAGCACCACCACTTGCTGCGGATCGCGATAGGAGAGCGATGGTGTAACATGCCGCAACACTCGGAGGCCACCGCTGAGCACCGCGAGCAGCACGATCAGGAAGGCGCCGGCGCCCAGACAGAAGCCTGGCGCTCCAAATTGCTCGGCGCAAAAACGGGTGCGGAGCGCAGAGCGGACCGCGCGCCGGGTGTGGGACTTGAGAGCGAAGCGGCTATCGCCTGTGCCGGCGGCCGCTGCGTCGAGGGTCCACTGCCACAATTGGCCGGAGTATTCCTCGCGCCACTCGTCGCGGGCCGATGCCGGTACCAGCTTTTCAGCGGTCCAGACCAGCCCTCGGCATACGAGTGGCAACACCGGAATTTACCCCCTGGGAGTGGATTCTTCGGTAACGGGCGAGCAGAACTTGTCGAAAGCTTGGGTGAGCAATTGCGCGATCTGAGTCGCGTCGCGCGGCTCGATATCGCCGCGATGCAGCATGTAGACCGGTTTCCCGTCCTGGAACAAAGCCACCGAGGGCGAAGACGGCGGGTAATCCTTCAGTAGCGCGCGAACATGGGCAACAGCTTCATCGTCGCCGCCGGCGAAAACAGTGGCGGCTTTATCCGGCCGCACGGAGTGCTGAAGCGCGAGTCCGATACCGGGCCGGGCTTTCCCAGCGGCACAGCCGCACACGGAATTGATCACCATCATTACGGTGCCGCTCCCGGGAGTGAGGACGCGGTCCACTTCTTCGGGAGTGCGCGTTTCCTCGACACCGAAGCGGGTCAAGTCCTGGCGCATGGGAATAAGAAATCGTTCAGGGTATGCCACACCTTGAATGTAGCAGAAGCGAAGCCGGCGGAGACTCGGCCGGCTTCGCTTTGCCACACACTCCCAGCGTGCGTGCCGTTTTCAGCAATCGCGCGCCGATGCGCTTATGCTCGCGCCGCCATGGATGAGCGGGCCGGCTCGCCACCCTCTTTATAAACGGCGGCCCCGGCCAGTGCCGCGGCAACGCATTCGACGATTCCACCGAGCGTGGTCATAATCGTGAGATTGGAGGGGAACAAACCATCCACGCTCATGAACCCGACGTTAGGGAGCAGGACTGCGCCCACCCACAAGGCCAGCCCGGCAGTGATGGCGGTCTTCGGCCCGGCGCCGTAGCGCGGGCGAATGGCCGCGTACAGCCACACCACAGCGATTCCGTAGCAGAATCCGAGGATGTTGAAGCCCAAGATCTGGTTGACGGTAATCTCGCCGCTTCTGCCAAGTGCGCTCATACCCGCATTCCACTGGGGCGCCAGCAGGACGCCGTCGACTAGAAATCCTAGAATATTCAGTACGAGGCCGGCGAGGATGCCACCCAGCACTACACGGGTCATGTTGGTTTTAGTCATAAAACCTCCTGGGCTGAGAATCATATCGATGTTGATAGGCACAAGCAAGGGGGGTGTAAAGATCCCTCAGCGGGTTGGATTGCAGCCTTCGCCGTGTAAAATAGGAACAGGCGCGGGAGTAACTCAATGGTAGAGTCACAGCCTTCCAAGCTGTTGGTTGCGAGTTCGATTCTCGTCTCCCGCTCCAGTATTTACAGGTTGCAGCCGTGAACGCCTCATGCGACTACTGACCGCTGCGCTGATAGCAGGCACAATATGGGTGCCGGTCGCCTTTGGGCAAGCCTCAGGCTCTAGGCAACCCGCAGAAGTGGGCCCATCATCCGGAGTGCACCAATCCGGAGTCGGCCAATCATCCGGAGTGCACCAATCCGGACTCGACCAGTCCACTCCTCCTTCGCAGCAAATCGTCACCATTGAAACACTGAACATCAAAGGGACGCGTTTCCCGGCGCGCTCCATCCAGATACTTACCGGCCTCCGCGAGGGCGATCAAATCGACGAAGCCGCGGTCCGCAAGGCTCTCGAACGCATGCTCGAATCCGGGTTGGTCCGCAGCGTGAACTACAACTACGAATCGCTCGAAGATACAAGTAAAGTGGCTCTTGAACTGGATGTCATTGACGAAACGCCTTTGTACCCAGCTTCGATCGAGATCCCCGGAGTGGACCCGGAGCCGGTGTGGCAATATCTGGAATCGGTGGATCCTCTGTTCACGCGCGAATTGCCGCGCACGCAAAAGGCTTTACGTTTCTATGCTCACGCGATTTCCGATTATCTGCGCACAAATAAACGGCGCGACGTGCTGGCTCCCATCGTGAAAGGCGATTCGGAGGGACATCCCACGGGCATCGTATTCGCACCGCCCCGGCGGCGTCCCACTCCCCCGCGTGAAGCGCGCCGTAGCGGATGACATTCCGGAGATTCCGCAGGACGGCAGCGGTGCTAAAATCTGACTGGTTGCTATCGGTGATGCGTCCATTTCTGATCCTGCTGTTGTGTGGGGCGCTTGCCGCAAGCCTGCTCGCCCAGAAGCCCAAGAAGAAAAAACCCGACGTAGAGCCGCGCCCGCAGACGCTGGAAGTGATCCCGGAGCCTCCCGAAGCCGTCGTGGTCGAACCCGGCCGTCTTTCGTTTCAGGTCTCGCCGCTCTCCGACAAGGGTCTGTTGTCGCAACAGGTGCACGACGCCCTGAAAGCGTTGGCACGCCTGAACCACGGCGCTCCCTTCATAAAGCTGCGCGCTTTTGTAGCGGGCTCGGGCGACCTCCGCCGCGTCAAGGACATCGTCGCCGAAGACCTGACCGACAAGAAGCAGACGCTTCCCGCGGTCAGCACTATCCAGGTGGGAGCCCTGCCGATGCCCGGAGCGCAAGTGGTGATCGAAGCCGTGTCGTCGGATAAGAAGGTGGTGAATCCGAGCGGAATCGCGTTTGTTCCCGCCGTCGCAAGCCCTAACGCGGCGGCGGCCGTGGCGCGGTTGGATAGTGCGATGAGCGGCGCAGGCGTGAAGGCGGCCGATGTGCTTCGCATCACCTGTTTCATGAGTTCTCTTGACGACGTAGCGGCGGCGCGCTCGGCGGCGGCCGTGGCGTTCCCTGCGGCAGCCGCGAATTTCGTGCAGATGCAAAGGCTGGGCCTGGAGCCGCAAGTGCTCTGCGAAGGTGCGGCGCGGCTGACCACGGCTCCGGCATCGCCGCCGGCTACAAACGGCTTGGCGCTGGTCAACTCACCGAAAATCGTGCTGACGTCTACCCAGCTTGTGTTTCGCGATCAGGACTCCGATTTTCGCCTGGCCTACCAGCGCTTGGCCAAGACCATGGCGCCGCTCGGAGCCACGTTCAAAGATGTCTTCTGGACCGGTAACTATGCGCTGACGCTCCCCAATGCGGCCAAGATCGAAAGCCTTCAGTGGGAGTTTCTGGATCGCGCGCATCCGCCCGCAAGCACGGCGCTGCAGATAGAAGGACTGCCCTCGACCGACGCCACGGCCGCCATCGAGTTCATGGCTATCAGCCGTTAAACCGACTCACCGCGGATCAAGTCGTCGTAGGTTTCCCGCGCACGCACCACGCGCCACTGATCGCCCGATACCATCACTTCGGCAGGACGGCAGCGCGCGTTGTACGTGGAGGACTGCGCAAACCCGTAAGCGCCCGCCGTACAAATCGCCAGCACGTCTCCGGGCATCGCATCGGGCATGTCGCGGTCCCGCGCCAGGAAGTCGCCGGTCTCGCACACCGGCCCCACCACATCCGCGCGGATTCGCCGATTATTGTTCTGGCGCACCGGCAGGACGTCGTGGTACGCGCCGTAAAGCGCGGGGCGGATCAGATCGTTCATGGCCGCGTCGACGATCACAAATTCCTTTTCGCCGGTCGTCTTGCGATACAAGGTCTTGGTCAGTAGAACACCGGCGGCTGCCACGATCGATCTTCCCGGCTCCAGGACTACGTGCAGGTTGCGGCCTTCCAGGCGCTGCTTCAGCCCGGTAACGAACGCCTCAATGGACGGCGTGACCTCGTCCGGTTTGTAGGCGACACCCAGGCCGCCTCCCAGATCCGCGTGACGGATGTCGAAGCCCTTGGCCCGCAGCCGTTCGATGAGAGCCAGCACGCGATCCACCGCTTCCATCAACGGCCCGGGGTCCAGTAACAGCGACCCGATGTGGCAGCTCACTCCTTCAAGCAACAGGTTCTCGAGCTTCCGGGCGCGCTCATAGATCCCCTCGGCCTCCGCAATATCGACGCCGAATTTGTGCGCGAGTTTCCCGGTGGAAATATAGTGGTGCGTGTCGGTCTCGACGTCCGGATTGACGCGCAACGCCACGCGAGCCTTGACGCCGCGGCGGTGGGCCAATGCATCGATCAGCGCCAGTTCCGGCTCCGACTCGCAATTGAAATTGAAAATGCCCGCTGCCAGCGCCTCCTCGATCTCAGCCGCCGTCTTGCCGACGCCGGAAAACACCACCTTCGCCGGATCGCCACCGGCCTGCAATACGCGAAACAGCTCGCCGCCGGAAACGATGTCGAACCCCGCACCGGCCTCGGCCAGCAGCCGCAGCACGGCGAGGTTTCCATTCGCTTTCACCGCATAACAGATGGTGTGCGGCATCGCGCCGAAGGTCTGGTCATAGGCGCGGAAGTTCGCCAGGATAGCCGACGCTGAATAGACATAGCACGGCGTACCTACGCGCGCGGCGATCTCGGCCAGCGCGACTTCCTCGCAATACAGCGCATGCTCGCCGTAATGAAACTGATTCATTCTTTATCCGATCACCTGCATGGCAACCACTGTCTGGTCGTCAGTCAGCGCCACGCCGTCGCGAAAGTCATCCAACTGCTTGAAGATCTGGTCCACGATCGCGCCTGGCGTTTTTTTGTCGAACTTGGTCAATAAACGCTGGACTCGGGTACGTTCGAAGTGTTCATCGCTGGCGTTCAACTGATCTTCGACGCCATCGGAAAACAGCAGCAGCGTATCGCCGGATTCGGCTTGAATGCAAACTTCGTCGTAGGTCTGATGTTCCAGTAGCCCAATCGGCACGCCCTCCGCCTTGGCCGTAATGATCTCTCCGCCGCGAGAGATTAGCAGGGGCTCGGCGCCGGCGTTGGAGATCGTCATGCGATGCGCACGCGGCTCCCACAGCAGCACCATCAGGGTGGCATAGACCGCGTCCACCTTGCGTTCCAGCAGAGCTTCGTTTAGCGACTGCATCAGCATCGCGGGACTTCGGCGGCGCGGGGTGAGAATCCGCAGCAGTCCACTGATCAGCGCGCCGTAGAGCGCGGCAGCGGCGCC
>Ga0207657_10004221_pt1 | contig 15223 bp, 10 predicted proteins | sample KBSC33metaG_FD_184316 | JGI IMG/M metagenome (GOLD analysis project Ga0207657, IMG submission 184316) | Corn rhizosphere microbial communities from Kellogg Biological Station, Michigan, USA - KBS C3-3 metaG (SPAdes) (version 2) | ecosystem: Host-associated > Plants > Roots > Rhizosphere > Soil ... | reverse complement strand
CGCCCGCAGATCCGCCCCGACCACGAAACCCGCCGGATCATTTACGAGGCCGCGCGCCATGAGTTCGCAGCCAGCGGCTATGCCGCGACAAGCATGGAGGCGGTGGCGCGGCGTGCCGGGGTCTCCACCAAGACGCTGTATCGTCTCAACCCCAACAAGGCGTCGCTGTTCGAGGGCATGGTATCGGACCGGCTCGACCGCTTCCTTGCCAATGTCAATCTGCGCGCCTTCGACCATGTCAGGATCGAAGAGGCGCTTTATGCGGCGCTGCTGGCGTGCGCGGAACTCGTGCTCGACAAGGAAGTGATCGCGCTTCAGCGCATGGTGCTGCAAGAGGCCTGCAAGTCTTCCGACATCGCCGGAATGTTCTACCGAAACGGCGTTCAGCGCACCGTTGCGGCGCTGGCGGATTGGCTGCGGCTGCAGAAGAAGCGGGGATCGATCGAGCTCGACGACGTCGAGGAGGCCGCCGGAATGCTGATTGGCATGGTCGCTTCGGCGCCGCAGCGTGCTGCGATCTTCGGCGGCCTGCCGCTGCCGTCACGTTCGCAGATGCAAGCGCGGGTACGAACCTGTGCCAGGCTATTCCTGCGGGGTTGTCAGGCCAGGCGCAGTAGCGGCCGATAATCTCGCTTAGCCGGTCCGCTTCAGGCGCGAGGCAACTGACGTCGCCGACGGCCGCCGTTTGCACGCTCTTGCGAGACTAAAACATCGCCACCATCTGAAACGCGAAGGAATTTTCCCATGTTGGATTTTACCCACGAGACATTCGATGAGGGTCCCTCATCGCAAGCGACCAAACAAGCCGCCGCCAGCGATCAGGTTTTGCTCGACGCCTATTCCAATGCCGTGATCGGCGTCACCGAGCGCGTCGGCCCGGCGGTGGTCCGCGTCGAAACCGGCTCGAAGGAGCCAAACGCGCGCGAGCGCGGCGGGCTCGGCTCCGGAATCGTTATCTCTCCTGATGGGCTGGTGCTGACCAATAGTCATGTGGTCGGCTCCTCGAAACAGATCAGGCTGCGGGACAATGAGGGCATCGTTACCGACGCCCGCGTGCTCGGCGTCGATCCCGATACCGATCTGGCGCTGCTGCGCGCCGACGGCGCGCGCGATTTGCGCTACGCCTTGCTCGGTAACTCCAAGAGTCTGCGCCGCGGCCAGCTAGTGGTCGCGATCGGCAATCCCCTGGGTTTTGAATCGACCGTTACAGCGGGCGTGGTGTCGGCGCTGGGCCGCTCGATCCGCTCGGTGAGCGGCCGGACCATCGAAGACGTCATTCAGACCGACGCCGCGCTCAATCCCGGCAACTCGGGCGGGCCGCTGGTATCGTCCGCAGCCGAGGTGATCGGCATCAACACTGCAATCATCAGCGGCGCGCAAGGCATTTGTTTTGCGGTCGCCAGCAATACCGCGCAATTTGTTTTGTCCGAGATCATCCGCCACGGCTATGTCAGGCGCGCCTATATCGGCGTGTCCGGCCAGACCGCGCCGATCCCAAGAAGGCATGCGGTGGTCGCTGGCGTCGAAAACAAGATGGGGGCGCTGCTGGCGCAGATCGAACCGGACGGGCCGGCGGCGAAGGCCGGATTATTGCCGGGCGATGTCGTGATCAAGCTGGACGGTGTTGAGGTGAACGGCGTCGACGATCTGATCCGGGCGCTTGATCGCGACCGGATCGATCGCACGCTCGAGATGGATGTGTTGCGCATGGGTCGCTTGAGCGCGATCGACATTCACCCGGTCGAGCGGAAGCCATCCGCTCGGCACGGGTGAGCCCGCTGGAACTGCGGCCCGTGATCTCGTCTTTGCCTTCGATGTGACGACCAAAGGGAATTCGGCTGGATGTCGCGCGGCCCCGCGATTTCTTGCCTCGAAACTGCGTTCTAAGGCCTTGGAAATGCAAACTTTTCTCTTAATCAAGCAAAACTGTAAGTTCCGAAGCGATAGCCTTGCGATCACGCTGAAATCACGATGATGCGGGCAAATTCTCCGTGCGGCGAGTGTCCACAGACCATCGCGACGCATCGGGGAAACAATGACTGCAATCATTTACAATTTCGATCGCTCAAGCGAGGGCAGTTCAGTTGACGAGAGCGAAAGGCTCTTCTCGGCTCTGGGACGCTTCACCATCGCGGAACTTCTCGAATTGCTGTATGTCGGGGAGGAGCCGGGGTTTTTCGAATTGATGCGCGGGCTTTTCGCACTCTCGGACGAGAGTCGGTTGATTCTCCAGAAATTTCTTGCAGCCGCGCCTCTCCAGACAACAACTGTTGCGATCGATCGCGAAGGAAGGTGCATCCTTACGCAGCGGGAAAATCCCATTAAGGGGATTGCACATTAGCTCAGGCAACGCCGATAGTTGTGGCAGCTGTTGCCAGCAATTAGAGGTTCGCAACCGCTCCCTGCGTAAACCGCGCGGCATCAACATGGCTGCCATGAGGGTCATCCGGCAACGCGGATGGCGCGCCTTTCGGGCAACATGGATCCCGAGATGAATTCGCCGATCCAATTGCAGCGCTTCGCCTCGATGTGCCATGCCATCGCCTCCGCCGAGGACGGCGCCGGGTCGGGAATGTCCTTGCGGATCTCCCTGCCGTCCAGCCAGCCGCGGCTGTGCGAATAGCGGGTCTTGCAGACGAGGCTGATCGTTTCCCGTTGTTCCAGCAACGCATACCCATCGGCCGGAAAGAAAGTGCCGGCAAGCTCCATCGCAGCGGGCAATTGGCGTACCAGCAAAAAAGTGCTGGCGGCTTCGGTTTCAGACTCCGAGACCAGCACGCCGAACAGGCTGTGGATGGGGGCGATGGCGTCAGGGGCCGCAAGTCCGCGGGGATCCAGCATGGCGCCGGCCATCGCGATCGAGAGGTACTCGCCGTCGGGGCCCCAACGGCACGCGATCAGCCATTCCCGGCTGCGGCTGCGAATGAGGGTTGGCTTTGCGTAATCCGACCGGGCAATATCGGCTGCCATGGCGACGACAAAAGCTTTCGCGAGCATGAGTTCCTCCAGGGCGACTCGGGCGTCCTCTTTCGCTAGACTTTGCGTGGCAGGCGTGAGGCCATCGTGAACCGGGCCGGAGATCCGATGCCAAATCTGTTTGCGGGCGCGGCTTCATGGTTGCTCGGCGATAACGCGGGAAGCATCGGAAATTCCGACGTCCGGCTTCTTCTGGAGGCGCTCGGCTATGCGACCGCAACCCAATTCTCCTCCGGCAGCGGCGGAGCCGGCCGCGAGGCGCGTCACCAAGGCTACCTGCTCAAGGCGGCGTCCCGGTTCAAGCGTGTTTTCGAACTGGCCGCCCCCGATGCTCCCGGCCTGGTCAGCTTTGGCGCCGAACTTGATCCTGCAATTGCCGACCCCTTGCATGCAGGCAGTCCTGCGGTCAGCGTTTCCGGAGTGGGCCTTTCGCTGCAGGAAGCATTTCAGGGATGTATCGGGGAGGGCATCGAGTATCTCTCGCAATTGCAGACCGGATGTGACGTCCTGGAAACGTCTGATGCAGGCGATCCGGCTGCCGCGCTTGGCCCGTTGGGACAGGACTTTCTCGCGGCCTTCGCGGCCCACCGCCTGCGCCCGGACGCCAGGCTTTCATGGCACCGTGCCACGCGGCTCACCGATCGCCGCGAGGTCTTGCTGCCGGCAGACCTGTGTCTGCGTCGGCCGCCGGGCCAGCAAGAGGTTAAGCCGCCATTTCCGCTGAGTACCGGATCGGCCGCCGGCAAATCCTGGGATGCCGCGGCCTTGCACGGAGTGCTGGAGTTGATCGAGCGGGATGCGGCCAGTCTTTGGTGGCAGGGTGGCAACCGCGGCAGATCGATCCCGCCGCAGCATGAGGCCTATATCATGGCCGAGGCGCTGCTGGCGCGGCTACGACAAAACGCTTCGGCGCGGCGAAGCTGGTTGCTCGATATCACGACGGATATCGGCGTCCCCTGCGTCGCCGCCGTCTCCTGCCTGGTAGATGGCTTTGGTCTCGCCTTCGGCCTTGCCGCGCGGCCGACACTCAAGGCCGCCGCCCGCTCGGCCATTCTGGAAATGTGTCAGATCGAACTTGCCCATGCGGTCGTCGAGGCGAAATGCAGGGAGCGCGGGGAGGCCACGCTTAACGAACGGGACCGGATTCACCGGTGGCGTGCCACCATGATCAACGCGGACCGATGTCTGTTGCTGCAACCGGTTGGGGAGAGCGCAGAACATCCAGACTTCGACACGACCGATTCGAGCGCTGTACTGCAGCTTATTGTGGACCGACTGGGGCAATTCGGTATCGAGACCTATGGCCTCGATCTGACCCGTCCGAGCCTCGCAGTTCCGGTGGCGCGCGTCATGGCGCCCGGCCTTCAGCTTGAGCCTTCCGCGATCGTCACGCCGCGCCTTGCGAATATGATTGCGCAAACCGGCGGCGGGGCGGCCTATACCGGTGGCGTCGCCCTGATATAATCGGCGAACCCACCACCCCCGGGGGCGGACATTTTTCGAATGCGACGGGATGCTAGTGTTCATGCGTTGGCTGAGAGGGAACCCGAGATGGCGCCCGAACCCGCCGTGCGGCTTTCCGTCTCGCTGGTGGGACGGCTCACGATAAGATTTAACGGCCGGCTGGTCGAGCTTCGAACCCAGAAGGCCGGCGCCGTTCTCAGCTATCTTGCCCTGACCGAAACCAAGCACGAAAGCCGTGAACGGCTGGTCGGCTTGTTGTGGAGCCGTTCGGACGAGGAAAAAGCGCGCGCCTCGCTGCGCCAGGTCGTCCACGAACTGCGCACCGCGTTTGAGGGTGCGGGATATGGCGGATTTTCCGCAGGACGACTTTCGATTCATCTCGACCCCGAAAAGGTCGAGGTCGATATCGAAAGCATCATCCGGCTGGCCGAAAACGGCGGCGTCCATCCCCTGCTGCTCAATACTCCTGATCTCGGCGAGAAGATACTCGAAGGCATGGACGACCTTGACCCGTCATTCCGGATCTGGGTGCTCGCGAAACGCCAGACCATCCATGACAGGCTGATGCGAAGCCTCGGTGCCGGTTTGGTCGCGAAGGACATCGCCGCCGACGTCAAAACCGAAATCGCAACAGCCATCGCCAATCTCGATCCGACCCACGAAGAGGCCTGCTGCCATCTCATGCGCTTGCATGCGGAGGAGGGCGACATGGCCGGTGCGCTGCGCATCTACAAGGCGCTCTGGGACTTGCTGGATCGCGATTACGGCATGGAGCCGTCGGCGGTGACGGAAGAACTCGTCGCCGACATCAAGCTCGGCGCTTTCGAACGGCCGGCAGGCCGGTTTGGCGTCCGGCCCGAATCCGGCGGACGTTCGGTACGAACGAGCCACAGGCCATCTGACCGCCCGATCATGCCGGGCACCAGACACTCCGGGGCCGCGGCCAAGATGCGCCTTGTACTACGACCTTTTCAAATGCATGGCATCGACAGCGATCATGCCCACTTGGTGCAGGGGTTCAGCCTGCATCTTGCGGCGTGTCTGGTGCGTTTCCGCGAATGGACCGTCATCGATCGTCCGCCGGCCGCGGTCGCCCTTCCGCCGCCGGATTCGGCGCCGCAATACTGCATCGAAACGACGGCGTATCAGGCGGGTGCCGAAATCAACCTGGTGATGGTGCTGCGGGACGAAGCGACCGGCATCTACATCTGGAGCGAAAGCCTTCGGCTCAGCCTCGACACCTGGTTCGAGACCCAGCAGCGCATCATCCGCCGGATCGCGACCTCGCTGAACGTGCAGTTATCGGCCGAACGGCTGATGCGGCTAGCGGGCGAACCCGACGTTTCGCTCGATGTTCACGATCGCTGGCTGCGCGGGCAGGATCTCCTGATGAAATTCGAACCGGAAAGCTGGCAGCGGGCAGTCATCATCTTTCGTGAAGCCATCCAAGAAAATCCGGCTTTCTCGCCTTGCTATAGCAGCCTCGTGCAAATGAATAACATCGAACATATTGTACACCCCGGCTTCTTTCGCGATCGCGACAAAGCAAAAGCAACGCTTGAACTCGCGAAGACTGCCGTTCAATTGGACCCGGTCGATTCCAGGGCGCATCTGTGCTGTGGCTGGTCTTATGTGATGGCGCTGCGGGAAGCCGAAGCGGCACCGCACATGGAACTCGCCTGCGAGCTGAACGACAACGACCCGTGGACCGTGCTGTCCTGTGCTCATTATTTCGCTTTCTGCGGATCAATCGAGCAAGCGCGGCTGCGGGCCGACCAGTCGCTGGCTCTTTCGCCAGCACCCTCATATCCCGAGTGGGGCTACCACGCCATCATTCGCTTCTTGTGCGGCGACTATGTTGGCACCCTTGAGGCTTGCGATCGCGCGAATGATGCCACACAGACCCTACCCGCGTGGCGTGCGGCGGCGCTGTTCGAACTGGGACAGCTGGTTACTGCGCGTGAAGAAGCTCAGCGGTTCCTGAACGGGATACGTTCTTTTTGGGTTGGATCAGCCGCACCGACCGACGAAGCCATCACGCGTTGGCTGCTGCAAACACACCCCATCAGTGTAAGCTCAAGGTGGGAAGCCCTGCGTCAAAGCTTGCGTGGCGCAGGACTTCCCGTCGATGGCATTGTCCAATTGGCCTGGTGAGTTGGGTGTTTCAGGCGCAGTTGCTGATCGTGTAATCGCCAATGCGTTCGGCGTGCACCCGGAATTTTTCGTCTTCGGGGATGACCGGATCGATGCCGTTGAAGAGACGCTTGTAGAACGGCGGAAGCGGATAGGTCGCGCCTGGCTCATTGAGCAGGGCCTCGGAATCCGCGATCATCACCTTCGGCGGCAGCCGCACCAATATCGTCTCCTGGTCCGAAGACACGAACTTGATCTGCGTGAAGCGTTCCGGCACCGTCGCAAACACCTGTGCCTTGGCGAGCTGCTCCTTGAATTCGTCCATGGTTGCCGGCAGCGGATACTCATTATCATCGTCGAGATAGTTGTTGCCGGTTGCCCAGGTCTTCACCAGCAAGCCCCAGCGCTCATGGTTCGTCACTTGCAGTCTTTCGATCCTTGACATTGTTCACTCCTCCGGGTTGCGTGAGGCGGAATAAGTCCGACTCACAAAAATGCGGGCTCGGCCTGCCGTAGATCGGCGATCTCGGCCGTTAATTCGACCAGCTGATCCATGCGTTCAATTTCGGGTACTTCGTCAAAGACATTGGTCGGGTAATATTCCGTGGAGAGCTCGGCGAGCGCTTCGGTAAGCGAGCTTGCGCCGCGTCCGGCGGGAAGCTCGTTGTCTGCGAGAGCGCCGAAAACGACTTCCGAGACGATGATCGAGCCTAGCGGGCCGAGGCACAGGCCCTCGGAACGTGGCTGCTGCATCGCCTCGAACAAGATAAAAAATGGCAGCGGCGGATCGTTCGCGATGGTTTCGATATCTTCGGAATTAAGCCCGCCATAGGCCGTCTCTGAGGCCAACCATTGGCGGAGCTGGCCGACGCGGTAGGGACGATCCGAAAGCAGCCGTGAACTGCCGATGAGTTGCGGTCGTCGCATGGCTATCTCGGCAATCATCGCATTCACCGACCACAGTCCGGCGAGCGCTGCGCCCAGCAGATCGCGATAGAGCAGGCCAACCCGGTTGGTCTGATCGACGGCGGGAAATATCTGGTCGTTGCCGAGCCCGTCGCTGAGATAGGGGCCGATACGCCGGCTGAAGTTGGGCCTTGAACCCTTGATTTCAAAAAAGCGCGACCACCTTATGATCCATGTCGCATCGAGCGGCATGTTGACGGGATCGTTCGCCGAGGTTTTTTCCAGGGTTTTGTTCAGATCATGGGTGGAGAGATCGTTGATGACGTATTCGGGCCGGACCATCGCATGGCCGAACCGAAATGCGCCATGGGAGAATTCAAGGGGAATTTGCCAGCCTTCTCCGTCTTGCATGCTCCAAATGGCAACGCCGCCTTTGGAATTCGTCGGCCTATCGATGAAGTTTGGAGTCGCGCCGCAATAGGCCGCGTAGATCGTCGGATGCAACACCCGTCGCATCAAATCCTTGCGGATGATGTTGTGATAGATCAACGTCAGCGCGCCGCGCGCGCAGAGGAATCGGTTGTAGGCGGCGCCAAGATTGGCGTTGGGGCCGGCGGTAGGCTCGCCGCGGCGAACGATGTCGATCAAGCCGTTGTGCAGCAGCGAAAATAGCGCGGTCAGCTGCGACATGATGGCGTGATCGTCGTTGCGGGGATCGGCGATCAGGGCTTCCGTCAGGGCAACGCGCTTTCCTGCGATGCTGCGGTCGATGCCCGTGACATTCTCCGCGGGGGTCCGCGCGATGTCGCGAAACGGACAACCGGCCTCGACGGCCTTGTCTTTCCAGCGCATACGTCCCAGCCGCAGCTTGGTGCGTCGCTCGTCGTTTGGTGCATCCTGCGCGTACACAAAGGGAGAACCGACGGGACCGCTTCCGAACAGTGTTTCCAACTTGAGAGCGGTGCGACGCGCGTTCGCGGTGCCGGCACCAACGCCCCCCGCAACCGAAAGCGGCATGGCGGAGTGAACGAGATCATGAGCGACAAATTGCAACAGATAGGTGTAACCTGAGGGGATGTTGGGGTTTTCCCAGCGTTCGAGCGATGCGTCGCCATGAGCCGGCCAGGGCAATTCGGCATCCATCCGTCGGGACAAGCGGTTCATCAACCCCCGAACTTTTGGCAGATGGGCCGGCGTCGCCAACGGGTCGATCCCATAAGCCGTGAATCGCTGCGAAGGACGGGGTGTGCCGAGAAAATGCCGAAACCCGGGAGCTGTTCCGTGGCTGGGAACGGGGCCATCGACCGCTGCGCTTTCCCAAAACCCGGAGGCGGATGCCTCCGTTCCTTTCTGCACCACCATTGAAAGGTCTCCCGTCGTGAGATGTGAGACTGCCGGGCCAGCCGTGAAATTATCGTGATCTGGGAATCTTGCGTGCACTGCTTGTTGTCAGAGCGATGTGCAACTTGGCTGAGAAATCGCCTGACGCGTCCATCAGCCGTCGCACTGACGACTCGCGCGAAAGCGGGAATTGATCTGCGCGACCGTCAAAACGAGGTCGGAAAACTGTTCGACCCTTGATCAGAAAACAAACAGCAAATTTATCCGGTATCGAATTGATGACGCAAACCGATCGTCTGCGCTAGCCGGTGCGGGCGGGAGCTGGGAGGCTGTGGATGATTTACGGGTGACGCGCGCTTCGCACTATCGCGAGCTTGCCGCCCGAAGTTGCACAAACCGGACGCGCTGCACGTTGTGCGGGCGATCCGGCGACGGGCTCCACGTCAGGATGCCTTCCTGATCTTGAAGCTTGCGACGTATTCGTCGGGCTTCGTCGAACGGATTTCCCATCACAGTGAACGACTTGTACGACGTCGCCTGCGCGCCATCAATTTCGGCAACGAGGCGCAAGCGGGTTCGCGCGGAAGATCTAATTTCAAACTGCCGCTTGGGTGGTTGCGCAGTACGATCTTCTAAAGAGATTGCGGAACCTCTCTGCGGCGGCTCCCGGTCGAACGCTTCGCGGTCCGGCAGCTAAAGACGTCGCGTCGCGATAGCGCTCGGTGTTGCGTCGTTTCCGTTCGCCTTCCCGGAAAACCTGGAAGCGGCGGTTCTCCATTTCCCTATCGGCTTGAATTGATTACCAAAGCAGATGAAACATATGATTGCACGGGTAAGAAATGAAACATTTGTTGCAAAGGGTGCCTTTGGCTGGTTAGACTGCTGCCATGAAACAGCTTTCCTCATTCGCTTCCCGGCTCAAGGCGGACTTCGAAAACCTCTCGCCGCAACTGCAGGAGGCGGCCCGTTGGGTGATCGATCATCCCGCCGACGTTGCGCTGCTGTCGTTGCGCGAGCAGGCGCGTCGTGCCGGCATCGCGCCGGCGACGCTGACGCGGCTGGCGCAGCGGCTCGGGCTTCGCGGCTATGATGGCGTGCGCAGGCTTTACGCCGATGCGGTGCGCGCGCGGCCGGAGAGCTATCGCGGCCGCGCCGAAGAGCTGCTGGTGCGGCGCGACAGTGAAGGCGATTCAGCGCTGGTCCAGGATATTTTCGCGTCGCTGACGCAGCATCTGCAGAATTTGTCTTCTCCTGACGTTATCAAGCGATTCACGGCTGCGGCTGACCTGATCGCGTCGGCGGATCGGGTTTTCTGCCTCGGCCTGCGATCGAGCTTCGCCGTCGCCTACATCTTCCATTACGTGCGCTCGCTATTCGGTTCGAACTCGGTGCTGGTCGACGGATCGGGCGGCAGCGGTGTCGACGTGCTGCGCACCATCGGCAAGGCCGACGTGCTTCTTGCAATCTCGGTAAAACCCTATGTCAGCCATACGATTGAAGCCGCGACCTTCGCCAAGGCCCGTGGCACCCGCGTCGTCGCCTTGACCGATAGCGAAATTTCGCCGCTGGCCTCGATCGCCGACGAGGTCATCGTTGTTCGCACCGATACGCCATCCTTCTTTCACACCATGGCGCCGGCCTTTGCCGCGGTCGAATGTGTCGCGGCGCTGGTGGCGGCAAGGCGCGGACGCGAGACGCTGGCGGCACTCGATGAAAGCGAGCGGCAACTGGCAGCCTTCGGCACTTATCTTTTACCGCGTCAGAAGGGACGCCGCAGCAAATGACTCATGTCCTTCATCGCAGCATTGCCCATCGCTACCCGACGGCGGTGTCGGGTAAGGGCATTTTCATTCGCGACGAGACCGGCAAGGACTATATCGACGCCTCCGGCGGGGCGGCGGTATCCTGCCTCGGCCACTCGCATCCCGATGTTATCGGTGCCATGCGCGCGCAGCTCGACAAGCTCGAATATGCGCACACCAGCTTCTTCGCCTCGCAAGCCGCGGAAGAACTCGCCGACGACCTGGTCGCGCATGCGCCTGATGGCCTTGGCCATGCCTTCTTCGTCAGCGGCGGGTCCGAGGCGATCGAAGCGGCGCTGAAGCTCGCGCGGCAATATTTCGTCGAGCGCGGCGAGCCGCAGCGGCGTTTTCTCATCGCACGGCGGCAGAGCTACCACGGGGTCACGCTGGGTGCGCTCGCGGTAGGCGGCCGCGAATGGCAGCGCCGGGCATTTGCCCCGCTTTTGATCGAAACGCACCATGTTTCGCCGGTCTACGAATACCGGGAACGCGGTGGCGACGAGACGCCCGAAGCCTACGGCGAAAGGCTCGCCGGGGAACTCAACGCTGAGATCGAAGAATTGGGCGGCGCCAACGTCATCGCTTTCGTCGCCGAAACCGTGGTCGGCGCCACCATGGGCGCGGTCCCGGCAGTACCGGGCTATTTCAAGCGCGTGCGTGAAATCTGCGACAAGCATGGAATTCTGCTGATCCTCGACGAGGTGATGTGCGGCATGGGCCGAACCGGCACCTTGCATGCGTGTGAGCAGGAGGCTGTCAGCCCCGATATTCTTGCGATCGCAAAGGGACTGGGCGGCGGCTATGCGCCGATCGGCGCGATACTGCTGCAGGAGCGCATCTTCAAGACCATCGCGGGCGGCTCAGGCGCTTTCCAGCATAGCCACACCTATACCGGCCATCCGCTCGCCTGCGCGGCCGCGCTTGCCGTGCAGCGGGTCATTCGCCGCGACGGTCTGCTCGCCAATGTCCGGGTCCAGGGCGCGCATCTGGCGCGGCGGCTGCAGGAGCGGTTCGGCAATCATCCGTTTGTCGGCAACGTGCGCGGCCGCGGGCTGTTTCAGGGGATCGAGATTGTCGCCGATCGTGGAACCAAGGAACCGTTCGATCCGCAGCGCAAAATGAACGCGCGGATCAAGCGCGAAGCGATGGCGCGCGGGCTGATGGTTTATCCGATGGGTGGAACGGTCGATGGCGCCAGCGGCGACCATGTGTTGCTGGCTCCGCCGTTCATTATCGACAGTGGCGCCATCGACACCATCGTCGAGCGGCTGGGAGAAGCCATCGATGCCGCGATCGAGGGGTAGCACAGGTTTCGCGACGTTTGTAAAAGAGTGGAGGGACATGCAGATGAAGTTTCGAACGGGAAATGTGAGCTTTCTAGCATCAGTGCTGATCGCACTGACGTCGTTATCCGGGCCGGCGGTGGCGCAGCAGAAATTCGTCACCATCGGCACCGGCGGCGTCACCGGCGTGTATTACGCGGTCGGCGGCGCGGTCTGCCGGCTGATGAACAAGAGCCGGGCGGAAACCGGCCTTCGCTGCTCGGTCGAATCGACCGGTGGATCGGTGTTCAACGCCAACGCCATCAAAACCGGCGAGCTGGATTTCGGGCTTGCGCAATCCGACATTCAGTTCGGCGCCGCCAAGGGCGAAGGCCAGTTCAAGGGCAAGGCCGATCCCGATCTGCGCGCCGTGTTCTCCGTGCACCCCGAACCGTTCACGGTCCTGGCGCGCAAGGATGCGGGCGTCACCAGCTTTGCCGATTTCAAGGGCAAGCGCTTCAATATCGGCAATCCCGGTTCCGGCACGCTGTCGTCGATGGAAGAACTGCTCAGGCAGATGGGCTGGACCAAGAACGACTTCTCGCTCGCCGCCGAGCTCAAGGCCGACGAGCAGGGCACCGCACTGTGCGACAACAAGATCGACGGGTTCTTCTATGGCGTCGGTCATCCGTCGGCGGCGATTCAGGACCCGACCATCGCCTGCGGCGCCAAGTTGATATCGTTGACCGGGCCGGCGGTGGAGACGCTACTCAAGGAGCATCCGTATTACGCCAAGGCGACGATCCCCGGCGGCATGTACGCGAACAATCCGAATCCGACGGAGACCTATGGCGTGCTCGCCACCGTCATTACCTCGGCGAAGGTCGCCGACACCACTGTGTACGCCCTGGTCAAGGCGGTGTTCGACAATTTCGACGAATTCAAGAAGCTGCATCCCGCATTCGCCCATCTCGAACCGAAGGACATGGTCAAGAACGGGCTGTCGGCGCCGCTGCATCCGGGCGCGATCAAATTCTACAAGGAAAAAGGCTGGATGTGAGTTCGGTGGAGGGAGCGGAGAGGAGCCGCTCCCTTTCGCCTTGCGAGTAGCGTGTTGAGGCGGGGAACGCGATGACGGACAGTATTCAAGCGGTACCGGTGCGCGAAGCGCTCGAAACCATGGTTGCCGAAGCCGACACCGGCGGGCGCAAGCCGACCGGTTTCAGCAAGACCTACATTTTTGTGATCTCGCTCGCATGGGCGCTGTTTCAGCTCTGGTATGCTTCCCCGCTTCCTTACAAGCTGCATTTCGGCGTCGTCAACGACGGCCAGGCCCGCATCGTTCATCTGACGTTTGCGTTCCTGCTTGCCTTCGCCACGTTCCCCGCGCTGAAATCCTCGCCGCGCAACCGAATTCCGATTACCGACTGGATCCTGGCCGCCCTCGGTGTCGCCGCCGCGATGTATCTGCTCGCCTTCTACGATGAGATCTCGTTGCGTCCGGGTTTGCCGACGTTGACCGACGTGGTGATCTCGACCATCGGCGTGGTTCTGCTGCTCGAAGCCGCGCGGCGCGCCGTCGGACCGGCGCTCGCCATCATTGCTGCCCTGATGCTCGTCTATATTTTCGCCGGGCCCTGGCTGCCCGGAATGATGGGGCATAAGGGGGCGTCACTCTCGCGTGTCGCGTCGCAAATGTGGCTCACCTCGGAAGGCATTTTCGGGGTGGCGCTCGGCGTCTCGACCAACGTGGTGTTCTTCTTCGTGCTGTTTGGCAGCCTTCTGGAAAAGGCCGGCGCCGGAAATTATTTCATCCAGCTTGCCTTCGCCATGCTCGGCACGTTTCGCGGCGGGCCGGCAAAAGCCGGCGTCGTCGCCTCCGGCATGACCGGAATGATTTCAGGCTCTTCGATCGCCAATACCGTCATGACCGGCACCTTCACCATTCCCTTGATGAAGCGCGTCGGCTATTCGGCGGTGAAGGCGGGCGCCATCGAAGCCGCGGCCGGGGTCAACGGACAGTTGATGCCGCCGGTGATGGGGGCTGCGGCGTTCCTGATCGCGGAATATGTCGGCATTACATATGCGGAAGTCGTCAAGCACGCGTTCCTGCCGGCATTTCTCACCTATGGCGCGCTGTTTTATATTGTCGATATCGAAGCGGCCAAGCTTGGGCTGCGTGGCCTGCCGCGATCATCCACCGCGCCCATCCACCAGTCATTGCTGCGCGCGCTGATGACCATCTGCGGCATGATCATCCTGAGCGGCATGGTCTATTGGGGCATCGGCTGGACCAAAACCGTATTCGGCAACGCCGCGATCTGGATCCTCGGCGCAACGCTGCTCGCGGCCTATGTCGCACTGGTCCGTTACAAGGCGAGGCACCCGGACCTTGCGCTCGACGATGTCACCAAGGCGATCATCAAGGTGCCGGATTTCTTCGACACCGCGCGCACCGGCCTGCATTTTCTGTTGCCGGTGATTGTGTTGATCTGGTGCCTGATGGTGGAGGAAATGTCGCCCGGCCTGTCTGCCTTCTGGGGCACATTGTTCCTGATTTTCATCATGGTCACCCAGCGTCCTCTGGTCGCGGTATTTCGCGGCGAGCACGCCTTCATGGCGCGGCTGCACGAAGGCTTCGATGATCTCATTGGCGCCTTGCAAAGCGCCTCGCGCAACATGACCTCGGTCGGCATCGCCACGGCGGCCGCCGGCATCATCGTCGGCACGGTGTCGCTGACCGGGATCGGGCTGGTGATGACGGAAATCGTCGAGACCGCATCCGGCGGCAATCTGATGGCCATGCTGCTGCTGACGGCGCTGATCTGCCTGATCCTGGGCATTGGCATGCCGACGACCGCGAACTATGTCGTGGTGGCGACCCTGATGGCTCCGGTTCTGGTCGAGGTTGCCCAGCAGAACGACCTTGCGGTGCCGCTGGTCGCGGTGCATCTGTTCGTATTCTATTTCGGATTGATGGCGGACGTGCATCCGCCGGCAGGCCTCGCCGCTTATGCCGCGGCGGCAATCTCGGGCGCCGATCCCATCAAGACCGGGCTGCAGGGATTCTGGTATGAAATCCGCACCGGCTTGCTTCCCTTCATCTTCATCTTCAATACCGAACTGCTGATGATAGACATCGGCGACGCCGCTCATTTCGCGCTGATCGTCGGCTGTTCGATCATCGCAATGGGCTGTTTCGTATCTGCCACGCAGAACTGGCTGGTGACGCGAAACCGGTGGTACGAAACAGTGGCGCTGCTGTTGATCTGCTTCACGCTGTTCCGGCCGGGCTATTGGCTGGATCAGCTGCAAGCGCCGTTCGATACGCGGCCGGCC
>Ga0207657_10004220_pt1 | contig 15223 bp, 10 predicted proteins | sample KBSC33metaG_FD_184316 | JGI IMG/M metagenome (GOLD analysis project Ga0207657, IMG submission 184316) | Corn rhizosphere microbial communities from Kellogg Biological Station, Michigan, USA - KBS C3-3 metaG (SPAdes) (version 2) | ecosystem: Host-associated > Plants > Roots > Rhizosphere > Soil ... | reverse complement strand
GAACACGGCGCGGTCCCGCGCTCGAGCCATCAGCATCCGCTCGGCCCCGAAAATTTCGGGAATTTCGCTGAGAACCGCAGATCCGCCTGAGCCGATCACCACGTCGGCCATGCGTCCGACCAGAGGATTCGCGGTGAGGCCGGAGAAGCCGTCCGAGCCGCCGCATTTGAGACCGATCACCAGCTTCGACAGCGGCTCGGGCGTGCGCCGCGCGAGCGAAGCGGTCGCGACCAGCGCATCGACGATGGCGAGACCCGTTTCGGTTTCGTCCTCTTCGGCCTGCGCCTGCATCGTCAGCACTTTGCCGCGCAGCGCTTCGGGGATTTGATCGAGCAAGGCGTCGAGCTGGTTCGATTCGCAGCCGAGGCCGATGATCAGCACGCCGGCGGCGTTCGGGTTGCAGGCAAGCGCCGCGAGCAGCGAGCGGGTGCCCGCGAGATCGTCGCCGAGCTGCGAGCAGCCGAACGGATGGGTGAAGGCATAGATGCCATCGACCGCCGCGGCATGTCGCGCGTTGGCTACCGCTGCGACGCGCTCGGCGGTACGCGAGACGCAGCCCACCGTCGGCAGGATCCAAATTTCGTTCCGCGTGCCGACACGGCCGTCGCTGCGCTGATATCCGGAAAAGCGAACGTTCGGCGCGGATGGCAAGGGCAATGGCTCAGCGGGTTCGTAGCGATATTCTTCGACACCGCTGAGCAGAGTCTCGACGTTTTGGGTATGGACGTGCTCTCCGGCGGGGATCGGCGACGTCGCACGCCCGATTGGCCAGCCGTACTTGAGGATCTCCTGGCCCGCACCGATGTCCTCAAGCGCGAACTTGTGGCCCTGGCCGATCGCGTCGCCGACGCGCAGGTTGCGGCCGGCAACCTCCACCGGTTCCCCCTTTTCCAGCGGCCGCAGTGCGACGGCGACATTATCGCCAGCGCCGACCTGAAGGGCGGCGGCGGCGCGATCGACAGTTTGGGTGGGGTTTGACAGGGTCATCTGGTAACCGGTGTCAGATGACTATTCCCCGCTTGCCGCATTGGCAAGCTGGGCGTTGGCAGGTGCTCGGCGCATCGTTATCCGGTAATCCGGAGGTGACCATTGGCCACAGGCGAAGAAACGTCCAGTCCGCGGCGCAACGGCAAGCCGCCGACGATCAACGACGTGGCGCGCCTCGCGGGCGTTTCGAAGAAGACGGTGAGCCGGGTCATCAATAATTCGCCGCTGCTGAACGACGAAACGCGCGAACGCGTCGAGCGCATCATCAAGCAGCTCGGCTATGTCCCCAATCCGCAGGCGCGGGCACTGGCGCTCAGGCGCAATTTCCTGGTCGGACTCATTCACGACAATCCCAACGCGCAGACGGTGATCAACGTCCAGCAAGGCATTCTCGACGCTCTTCATGACACCGATTTTGGATTGGTCGTCCGCCCGCTCGACCGGACCTCGCCCCGCATGCTCGATGATGTGCGCAACTTCCTCGAGCGGCAGCGGCTGTTCGCCGTGCTGATCATGCCGCCCCTCTCGGAGAACGACGCCCTTGCCCGGCTGTGCGACGAACTGGGCGTCCGCTACGTGCGGATGGGGTCAGCCGAGCTCGACGATCCCGATCACCTGGTCGCGTCGAACGACCGGCAGGCAGTGAACGAAGCGGTCAACTACCTGATCGAGCAGGGGCACCGCCGGATCGGCCTGATCGAAGGTCCGCACGGGTTCCGCTCGGCAATCGAGCGGCGCCGCGGGTTTGAAGATGCCCTCAGTGCGGCGAACATCCGGTTGCCGCGAAGCCTCATCGCCGAAGGAAGCTACACGTTCGAATCGGGCCTGCAGGCCGGCAACCTGCTGCTCGATCTGGTCCCCCCGCCCACGGCGATCTTCGCCTCGAACGACGAAATGGCGGCGGGCGTGCTTCACGCGGCCCAGCAGCGGGGACTTTTCGTGCCGCAGGATCTCTCGATCATGGGCTTCGACGACACGGCCATTGCCGCGCATATCTGGCCGCCGCTGACGACGGTGCGATGGCCGATCATCTCGATGGCGAGGTCGGCGGCATTGAAGCTCGTCGGCGACGTCATCGACCTCGAGGCCCATGTCGACGAACCGTCGATGTTCACGTCGACCCTCGTCCGCCGTGCCTCGGTCGCGCCGCCGAAAGGCTAAAGGAGGGCCTTGAGGCGCCGAGTGACACCGGTTACCTGATCTACGGAGAATCGATGGCCAAGCCGCTTCACCTTCAACCCGACCGGCTGTTTCCGGCAGAGCTTGGAATCCGGGCGGTCGCACGGGAGCTGTACGCGTCGGTCAAGGACCTGCCGATCGTCAGCCCGCACGGCCACACCGACCCGCGCTGGTTCGCGAGCGACGAGCCGTGGACCAATGCTGCCGAGCTGCTGCTGGCGCCTGACCATTACCTCTACCGCATGCTCTACAGCCAAGGCGTGCCGCTCGAAGCGCTCGGAGTAGCCACCCGTTCCGGCACCGCCGCGGCCGATCCGCGTGCCGCGTGGCGGCTGTTCGCGTCACATTATTATCTGTTTCGCGGGACTCCGTCCCGACTCTGGCTCGACCATGTCTTCGCCGATGTGTTCGGGCTCGACGAGCGGCTCGATGCGTCGACCGCGGACCTCTATTTCGACCGCATCAACGAAGCACTGAGCAAGCCCCAGTTCCGCCCGCGCGCGCTGTTCGAGCGGTTCAACATCGAGCTGCTGGCGACCACCGAAGGCGCCGACGATCCGCTCGAGCACCATGCAGCGATCCGCCGCTCCGGATGGAACGGGCGGGTGATCACCACCTACCGGCCGGACTCGGTGATCGATCCGGAGCACGAGGATTTCGCGAGCGCGCTCCGGCGTTTCGGCGAGCTCACCGGCGAAGACGTGATGAGCTGGGACGGCTATCTCGCCGCTCACCGCAAGCGCCGCGCAGACTTCCGGGCTGCCGGCGCGACAGCGACCGATCACGGGCATCCGACCGCGCAAACGGCCGACCTGTCCGAACCTGAAAAGCGCGAGCTGTTCGGGCGCATTGTGGGCGGCAAGTGGAGCAGTGCCGACGCCGAACTGTTCCGCGCGCAGATGCTGACGGAAATGGCGGCGATGAGCGTCGAGGACGGGATGGTGATGCAGATCCATCCGGGCGCCTTTCGAAACCACAACCGCGAGCTTTACGAGAAGTTCGGACGCGACAAGGGCGCCGACATCCCGCAGCGCACCGATTTTGTGCATGCACTGAAGCCGCTGCTCGACCGCTTCGGCAACGAACCGCGGCTGTCGATCATCCTCTTCACGCTCGACGAGAGCAGCTATGCGCGTGAGCTGGCGCCGCTTGCCGGACATTATCCGTGCCTGAAACTGGGCCCGGCCTGGTGGTTCCACGACAGCCCGGAAGGGATGCGCCGCTTCCGCGAGATGACCACCGAAACGGCGGGCTTTTACAACACCGTCGGGTTCAACGACGACACACGCGCGTTCCTGTCGATCCCCGCGCGGCACGACGTCGCGCGCCGGGTCGACTGCAGCTTTCTTGCACGGCTCGTCGCCGAGCACCGGATCGAGGATTGGGAAGCCGCCGAGCTCGCGCACGAGCTCGCCTACGATCTCGTGCGCCGCGCCTACCGGCTCGACGAAACGCAACCGCTGGCAGCCTGAAAACGGAGCTTATCGCCTGATGTTCGACCGCAATTATTACGCGACCCATCCCGACATGATGGAGTGCGTTTCCAACGACGAACTGCGCGAGCGCTACCTCGTCCAGGACCTGTTCCGCGAAGGCGAAGCGGTGCTCAATTACACGCACGCCGACCGGATGGTGATCGGCGGGGTCCTCGTCGGCGCCTCGGACGTGCAGCTCCCTACCCAGACGGAGCCCGCTTCGGCCGCGGGGCACCCGTTCCTTGAGCGGCGCGAACTTGCGGTAGTGAATGTCGGCGACGCGCCGGGGCGCGTGAGCGTCGACGGCGAGAGCTTCGAGCTCGGTAACAAGGATTGCCTCTACGTCACGATGGGCGCCAAGGATGTCGTCTTCGCGGGCGACGGCGCGCGTTTCTATTTGGTCTCGTGTCCGGCGCACAGAGCGTTCCAGACCCGCAAGCTGTCGATTGCCGAGGCCAACGCGCTGGAGCGCGGAAGCCTCGAGGAGTCGAACCAGCGGACAATTTACCAGCTCGTCATCCCCGGCGTGTGCGACAGTGCGCAGCTGGTCATGGGCCTCACCGTCCTGAAACCCGGAAGCGTGTGGAACACGATGCCGCCGCACGTCCATGAGCGGCGCAGCGAGATCTATTTCTACTTCGAGCTCGGCGGCGACAATGACCGCGTCATGCACTTCATGGGCGAAGGCGAGGCGATGCGGCACATCGTCGTCGCGAACGAGGAGGCGGTGATCAGCCCCGTCTGGTCGATCCACATGGGCGCGGGGACGAAATCCTATGCGTTCATCTGGGCCATGGCCGGCGAGAACCAGGACTATACCGACATGAACGTGCTCGACATTTGCCAGCTCGCATGAGCGGAATGTTCGACCTCAGCGGCAGGGTCGCGATCGTCACGGGCGCCAATACCGGCATCGGTCAGGGCATTGCGATCGCACTCGCCGAGGCAGGCGCGGATGTCGCGCTGGTCGGCCGAACGCCGGCGGAAGAAACGGCGGAAGAGGTGCGGCGCGCCGGGCGGAAGGCGGCGATCGTCCATGCTGATTTGTCGACCATCGCCCCGGTCCAGGGCGTCGTCCAACGTACTACGGCGGAGCTCGGCGGTGTCGACATCCTCGTCAACAATGCGGGAATCATTCGCAGGGCCGATGCGCTCGACTTCAGCGAGGAAGACTGGGACGCGGTGATCGACACCAATCTCAAGTCGGTGTTCTTCCTCAGCCAGGCGGTCGCGCGGCACATGGTGGAGCAGGGCAGAGGCAAGATCATCAACATCGCGTCGATGCTGAGCTTCCAGGGCGGGATCCGCGTGCCAAGCTACACCGCGTCCAAGAGCGGCGTTGCGGGCCTGACGAAGCTGCTGGCGAACGAGTGGGCGGCAAAAGGCATCAACGTGAACGCGATCGCGCCCGGCTATATCGCGACGAACAATACCGCAGCCCTCCAGGACGACGAGGTCCGCAATCGGCAGATCCTCGAGCGCATTCCTGCCGGCCGCTGGGGCAAGCCGTCGGATCTCGCGGGCGCCGCCGTCTTCCTCGCTTCGGACGCGTCCGATTACGTCCACGGGCACATTCTTGCGGTCGACGGCGGATGGCTGGCGCGGTGAGCGCAGAGGTCGTCTGCTTCGGAGAGTTGCTGCTCCGCCTGACAGCGCCCGGGCGCGAACTGCTGCTGCAGAACGGCAGGCTCGACGTGCATGTCGGCGGAGCGGAGGCCAATGTCGCTGTCGCACTAGCGTGTCTCGGTCACCAAACTGCGATGGTGAGCCGCGTTCCCGACAACCCGCTCGGCGAGGCCGCGATCCGGTATCTGCGTCGGTACGGCGTGTCGGTCGATGGAGTGGCGCGCGGCGCAGGGCGCATGGGGCTGTATTTCCAATCCGTCGGCGCCGGCCTCAGACCCTCGTCGATCGTCTACGACCGCGACGGAAGCAGTTTCGCCTTGGCCGAGAGGCAGGATTTCGACTGGGACCGGCTGCTTGAGGGCGCCGAGTTGCTTCACCTGTCGGGGATCACGCCGGCCCTCGGCCAGCGTTCCGCCGATGCGGCGCTCGCGGCAGCCGAGGCGGCGCGGTCGCGCAGGATCAAGATCTCGTTCGACGGCAATTATCGTGCACAGCTGTGGCAGCGCTGGGCTTCCGATCCGAAGGCGATCCTCTGCGAGCTGGTCGGCAAGGCGGACATCCTCTTTGGCAATCACCGCGACATTTCGCTGCTGATTGGGCGCGACTTCGGCGGCGACGGCGAAGCGCGCCGCCGCGAGGCCGCGGAAGCTGCATTCGAGGCCTTCCCGCAGCTGCGGCTGATCGCCTCGACCGCGCGCCACATCGACGATGCTGACCGGCATCGGATCGCCGCGCGCATCGACAAAGGGGACGGCAGCTTCCAGACCGAAGAGGTCGTGGTGGCCGGGATCGTGGACAGGATCGGCACCGGCGACGCATTTGCCGCGGGCGTGCTTCACGGCGTTCTGAGCGGAGCCGACCTGGAGCGGACGGCGCGGTACGGGCTTGCGCTGGCCTGCCTCAAGCACAGCCTCCCGGGAGACGCGAGCCTGTTCACTCAGGCGGATATCGATGCATTCCTGGCTGGCGAACTGGACGTGCGCCGGTGATGTTCGATCGCCGGACGTTCGTGGCGGGAGCTTCACTCGCCTGCTCGGCGCTCGCCGCGCCGGCACTGGCAGCTATCGGCGATCCGATCGTCAGCACGAGGCTGGGACGCGTCCGTGGTCGCCGCGAAGGCGGCGTCAGCGTCTTCCGCGGCATCCGCTATGGCGTGGCCGAGCGCTTCCGCGCGCCGCGACCGGCGGCGCCGTCGAGCGCCATCACGGATGCATATGCGTTCCGTCCGTCCGCGCCGCAGCGCGGGCGATACGAGCCGCAGAGCGAGGACTGCCTGTTCCTCAACGTCTGGACGCCCGACGCGCGCACCGGAGCGAAGCTGCCGGTCATGGTCTATTTCCATGGCGGCGCGTATTCCAACGGGAGCGTCGTCGACCCGCTGAACGACGGACGCCACCTTGCGGCCAATGATGCCGTTTGCGTCACCGTCAATCACCGGCTGAACGCGTTCGGCTACCTCTATCTGGCGCGGCTCGACACGCGCTTTCCCGACAGCGGCAACAACGGCCAGCTCGACCTGATTCTCGCGCTGAAATGGATTCGCGACAATATTGCGCAGTTCGGCGGCGACCCGTCGCGGGTGATGGTCTTCGGCCAATCGGGCGGCGGCGCAAAGATCGCCACCCTGATGGGAATGCCGGCCGCGGCGGGCCTGTTCCACAGCGCCGCGACGATGAGCGGTCAGCAGGTCACAGCATCGGGGCCGCTGCACGCGACCGAGCGCGCGAAGGCCTATCTCGCCGCACTCAAGGCGAGTCCCGGCGAGCTTCTGACGATGCCCGTCGGCAAGCTCGTCGACGCGCTCGACGCGATCGATCCGATTATGGGTGGCGGCGTCTATTTCGGGCCGGTGCTCGACATGAAGTGGCTGACGCGCCACCCGTTCTGGCCGGATGCCAACCCGCTGTCGAGCAGGGTGCCGATGGTGCTCGGCAATACCCATGACGAGACCCGCGCGTTCATTCCGCGCGAGCGGCTCGCCGGACTGACGTGGGATAATCTCGCGCAGCGCATGGCGCCCGAGCTCAAGGTCGACATCCTCCCCGAATGGGTCGTCGCCGAATACCGGCGGCTGTTCCCGAGCTACACGCCCGAGCAGGTGTTCTATGCCGCGACAACCGCCGGGCGCAGCTGGCGCGGGCAGGTCGAGGAAGCCGAGGCGCGGGCGCGAGCCGCGACGCCCACCTGGGTGTACCAGCTCGATTTCCCGTCGCCGGTCGATCCGTGGCGCGGCGCTCCGCACATGCTCGACATTCCGCTGGTGTTCGGGACGCTGGATGCCTCGGGATCGATCACGGGCACCGGAGCCGTTTCGCGCGCCGTCAGCGATGCGATGATGCGCGCGTTCATCTCGCTTGCCGCGCGCGGCGATCCCAATGCCGCGGGCCTGCCGCGCTGGCCGATGTACCGGCTCGACCAACGCGCGACGATGATCTTCGACGCGCCGCCGCGGATCGAGGACGATCCGCGGCGGGAGCAGCGCGAGCTGTTCGCCCGCGTGCCCTATATCCAGCCGGGGACCTGAAAACCGCTCAGCCGTGCGGCTGCTGAATCGTGTCGGGGTGCTCGCCCGGATAGTGGCCGGACTTCGGCTCCATCGTGTCGAGGTTCCATTCGGATTCGACGAACGGCGCATGCACCACCTTCTGCGGACGGAAGCCGCCGACCTGGTTTTCGTCGTCGATGATCTTCCCGCGGCCCTCGGCCACGTCGAACGTGACACGCAGGTCGTCGGCGTCGCGATCCCATGGACGGGCGCCGGCGTTCCTCAGCACATAGGTTTCGACCTGGTTCGCGGGCAGGACCTGCAGCCCCGCCGGCCAGACTGGCGGCTGCTTCACCTGGATGATCGTCGCACTCGTCGTCGTGTAGCGGCCGAACATCTTGCGGGGCTCGCCCGTGCGGCCCACCGCGATATTGTCCCGCCCGTAATAGTCGAGATCGCCCGCCCCGCCGATCGACAGGAAGGTCGTGTCGGGAAGCGTTGAGAAGCCGGCGCGGAAGACGTTGCCGACGGCGCTGAGCTCGCCCGGCTGGAACGGCTTTCCGGTCCATTCGAGGTCCATGAGATTGTAGTGGATCGCCTGCGCGCCGGGATCGAAGATCAGGTTGTTGACGACGGCCGCATGGACGCCGCCCTTCAGCAGCGGATTGCGCTCGTAATTATGCGCATAGAGGTTGCGGTAGATGAGGATTCCAGTCGCATTGTCGTGAATCAGCGAGCCTTTGGAGTGCTCGCCTTTGGGGTGACTCGCATTCGCCAGCCCCTCGGCGATGATGTTGTTCGAGAAAGTGATGTTGTGCGACGCTCCCTGGCGCCACTGCTCGGGCGTATTGCCGGCGAAGCGCGGCCCGGATGCCGACAGATTTTCATCGAGTGCCCAGGTGAGTGAGCAATGATCGACGATCACGTCGTGCGCTCCGACGGTCGAGATGCCATCCGATTCCCAGCTGAACGGCGGCTGCCCCGAGCGGCCGACGCGCAGCCGGATATGCTGGACGATCACGTCGTGCGTCGCGATGTCGATGCCGCCGCGGATCAGGGTGATTCCGGGCGACGGCGCGGTTTGGCCAGCGATGGTGAGATCGGGCTGCCGGATGGTGATCACCTTGAGGCCAAGGTCGATGGCGCCCGCGACTTCGAACACGACGATTCGCTTGCCTGGCTGCTCGACCGCCCACTTGAACGAGCCGGGTCCGTCGGCATTGAGGTTCGTCACCCGCAGGATGCGGCCGCCGCGGCCGCCGTCGGTGTTCGCCCAGCCTTTTACCGGCATGGCAGCCGTAGCCTGCGGCACGAGCGCGGCCACAAGGCACGCAAAGATGAGTGCTGCAAATCGTTTCACGGGGACCCTCCAGACTCCGGCCGGCGAGCGGCTTGACACTGTTCGCGACGCGCGTCACTTTGCAAATGACACCGGTTACTTTGTCAAGCCAGTAACTGGAGTCGGAGCTGCTTGGGAGAGGAGGCAGCGCCTTGAGCTCGGTGATTTGTGGAGCTCCCAAGCGCGAGACCATCTCCCCTGTGCGCGTTTCCTGCCGACACCGGTGTCATCTAGGGCGGCGCACGCCTCGAAAGGGAGAGGGGAATGAGCATCACCGCAATGACCGATCTGCGCAAGGCAATGAGGACGCGGCTAATGACCGCGGCTTCGGCGGCGACGATTGCCGGCGCATTCATCAGCATTCCGGCGCATGCCCAGGACGCGTCCGCGGCACAGCCAAAGCCGGTCTCGCCTGGCGTCGCCGTGATAGAAACGGGCGCGCAGACGGAAGCCGTAGCGCAACCTGCCCCGGCGCCAACGCCGGGAGCGACCGGCGACAGCGCGTCCGCCGCCGCGCAGCAACAGCAAGCGCAGGCCGGCAGCCAGGCGATCGTCATCACGGGCTTCCGGCGCTCGCTCCAGCAAGCGCTCAACATCAAGCGCCAGTCGACCTCCGAGGTCGATGCGATCGTCGCCGAGGACATCGCCAAATTCCCCGATCAGAATGTCGCCGAGGCGCTGCAGCGCATTCCCGGCATTTCGATCACCCGCTCGGGCGGCGAAGGAAACCAGATCACGGTGCGCGGCCTCGATCCGCAATTCACGCAGGTCCGCCTCAATGGCCTCGAGACCATTGCCACCTCCGCCGAGGATGCCTCGTCCAATCGCGACCGCGCGTTCGATTTCAACGTCTTCGCCGCCGAGCTGTTCAGGTCCGTTGTCGTCCATAAGACCGCCGAAGCCTCGCTCGACGAAGGCTCCATGGGCGCCGTGGTCGACCTCAACACGGGCGGGGCGCTCGCCAACCATTCAGGCGTCACCTTCGTCGCCAATGCGCAGGCGAGCTACAACGATCTGAGCAAGAACTGGGGCCCGCGCCTGTCGGGCCTGGTCGGATGGAAAAATCCAGGCGGCACGCTCGCCGTCCAGCTGTCGGCGGCATACCAACGCAGCAACAATTTCGAGCTGGGCAACAACACGACGCGCTGGGACCAGGCGATGTTCCGCTCCGCGAAGGGCGTGAAGTGCTTCAGCGGCAGCACTTATCTGCCGAGCGCCGGATGCGACGCGGTCGCGCTGGCCTTCCACCCGCGAATCCCGCGCTACGGCTCGGTCCGGCACGGGCTGACCCGCACCGGCCTCACCGGCAACGTCGACTGGAAGCCGAGCGAATGGACCCACGTGTCGATCGACGGGCTTTACTCGCGCTACGCGGAAAACCGCGAGGAGAAGTGGGGCGAGGTGCTGTTCCGCAGCAACGAAAAGAACATCGACGTCGTCAACTACACGATCGACTCGAACAACAATCTCATCAGCGGCACCTTCAACAACGCCTACGTCCGCACCGAACATTATTTGCGCAAGCAGCGTACCAAATTCTACCAGTTCGACGGGAACTGGGACCAGAACCTGACGGAGCGGCTCAAGTTCACCCTGCTCGGCGGCGTGTCGAAGTCCGACGCGGACATACCGGTGGAAACGACGATGCTGTTCGATAACCGTACGGCGAACGGCTATTCGTACGATTACACCAACATGCAAACGCCGGTGCTGACGTTCGGCACCGACATGACCAATCCGGCCAACTTCCAGCTCGCCGAAATTCGCGACCGGCCGTCGAACGTGACCAACACGTTCCGCACCGCGCAGCTCCGCGGCGAATGGGACATGACCGGCAACATCAAGCTGCAGGCCGGCGCGGTGTACCGCCGTTACGAGTACAAGGATCGTGCATTTCAGCGCGACACGACGGTCTGTCCATCGAACGGCAAGCCGGACGTGGTGCTCGGCACGATCACCTGCTCGGCCAGCGTCTATGGATTCCCGGTGACCTCCGGTCTTGCAGACCTGTTCACGCTGACGGGCGCCGGCGCACCGTCGGGAACGACGACGCAGTGGCTCATCGCCGACCTGGCGGCGACCACCGACTTTACCCACTTGTACCAACGCACCGCCGTTCCCGACCAGGGGAACATCCGCGGCGTCATCGAAAAGGACACCGGCGGCTATGTGCAGGCCGACATCAAGGGGAATGTCGCCGGTCTACGATATTCGGCAAACGGCGGCGTGCGCTACATGCGCACCGACCAGACCTCGAACGGCCTGCTGAGCGGCGTCGAGGTGACGGCGAAGCGGCATTACGGCGACTGGCTTCCGGCGTTCAACCTGGCGCTCTATCCGACCGAGAAACTGATCATCCGCGGGGCGGTGTCGAAAGTCATGACCCGCCCGGCGCTCGGCAATCTGACGCCAGGCGGATCGGCCGACGGTTTCAACTTCAGGATCAGCTTCGGCAACCCGGACCTGAAGCCGTATCTCGCCTGGGATTACGATGCCGGAGTCGAATGGTACTTCGCGCCGGAGTCGCTCGCCGCCGTCGCGGTGTTCAAGAAAGACGTGAAGAACTTCCCGCTCGCGCAGACGATTTCGGGGCAGACGTTCACGTCGACCGGGCTTCCGCCGTCGGTGCTGCTGAGCTCATCGCCGGCGTTCATCAATCCGGCTCTGCAGTCGGAGCCGATCTGGGATATTTCGACGCAGATCAACGCCGGCGCCGCGAAGTTCGAGGGCATCGAGCTCGGGCTCCAGGGACCGTTCCGCTTCCTCCCGGGAATGCTGCGCAATTTCGGCGGGATCGTGAATGCGACCTTCATCAAGTCGAACGCGAGCTACACGATCCCGCTGCCGAACAATTCAATCGTGGGCGGTAAGCTGGTGGCGAATCCCTCGTCGGCGGTGTTCTCGAACACCTTCCCGGGCCTGTCGAAGCGCGCGTACAGCGGCACGCTCTATTATGACGATGGACGGCTGAGCGCGCGCGTGTCGCTGACCTATCGCAGCCCGTACATGACCAGCACCAGCGGCAACCACCAGATCTTCGAAGGCTTCGACGCCTACAAGGAGGTCGACGCGTCGATCCGCTACAATCTGACCAGCCACATCCAGCTGTCGGCCGACGGGATCAACCTGACCGACGAATATCGCGACCGCTGGGTCGATGAGACGGCAATGCGCAACTACGAGCACAACCACTTCGGCCGCACCTTCATCGTCGGCGTACGGTACAAATACTGACGAAGATCTCCCCAGGACCCGGTCTTGAGGCCAGGCCCTTTTCCTGTTCCGAGCTGGCGTAGATGGATCGAAGAACGAGCCTGAGGCTGATGGCAGCAAGCGGCGCCGCGGCACTCCTGCCTCGCCCCGTCCTTGCCCAAGGCTCACGCGCGTCCTCGTCGCTCGACCCCTATGCGTATATGCGCTGGGGACGCGGCTTCGAAGGGCAGCGCAAGGCCGACCTCGGCAACGGCACGTTCCTCAATCCGGTCTTTGCCGGCGACCACCCGGACCCGTCGATCGTCCGCGATGGGGAGGATTATTACCTCACCTTCTCCAGCTTCGACGCCTATCCGGGGCTCGTCATCTGGCACAGCCGCGACCTGGTGAACTGGCAGCCGGTCAGGGCTGCGCTGACCACGCCGATCGGCTCGGTCTGGGCGCCGGGGCTCGCGAAGCATGGCGCGCGCTTCTATTGCTACATCCCGGCCCGGACCGCCGCGAAGCGCTCGATCTACGTCATCCAGGCTGACCGAATCGAGGGGCCGTGGTCGAAGCCCATTGACCTTGGGCTTCCCAACCACATCGATCCTGCGCATGCGGTCGACGAAAATGGCAGGCGCTGGCTGTTCCTGAGCGGCGGCGATCGGGTGCGGCTTTCCGACGACGGTCTGTCGACGATTGGCGCGCCGGAGCATGTGTACGATCCGTGGCACTATCCGGAGAGCTGGGTCGTCGAGGGCTTTTCCCCTGAAGGACCGAAGATCGCGCGCCGCGGCGACTGGTTCTATCTGGTCACCGCCGTTGGCGGCACCGCCGGGCCGCCCACCGGACATATGGTGATCGTCGCTCGTTCGCGCTCGCTCGCCGGTCCGTGGGAGAACGATCCGGCCAATCCAGTGGTCCACACCGCCTCGCCGCTCGAGAAATGGTGGTCGCGCGGGCATGCGAGCCTGTTCGAAGGACCCAACGGGCGCTGGTGGATGATCTATCACGGCTATGAGAACGGTTATTGGACGCTCGGCCGTCAGGCGCTGCTGCAGCCCGTCGAATGGAGCCGCGACGGATGGCCGCGCCCGCTCGGCGGCGATCTGTCGCGGCCGCTGCCCAAACCGGTGGAGCTCGGCCGGCAGCCGGACGGCATGCCGCTCAGTGACGATTTTTCCCGCGACAAGTTCGGCATCCAGTGGAGCTTCTATGACCCTGGCCCAAACGAGGCGGCGCGCGTGCGGCGTTCGAACGGTGCGATGTTCGTGCGCGGCAAGGGCACGACCCCGAGCGATTGCTCACCGATCAGCTGCATCGCCGGCGACCAGCGCTATCAGGTCGAATGCGACGTCGAGCCGGGCGCCGGTAACGAGGCCGGTCTGCTGCTCTTCTACAATCGGCGTCTCTACGCGGGCATCGGCTTCTCGGACGAGCACAGCGTCATGCACCGCTACGGTCTCCAGCGGCCGGGGGCGCTGCTGCCGGGGATGCCGGGCCGCACGCGGATGCGTCTGACCAACGACCGCAACATCCTCACCATTCACACCAGCGCGGATGGCGGCTCTTCATGGCGCAAGTACGAGCCGCAGATGGAGGTGTCTGGCTATCACCACAATGTCGCGGGCGATTTCCTGAGCTTGCGGCCGGCGCTCTATTCGGCACGCGGCGGCGAAGCCCGCTTCTCCAAGTTCACCTATCGAGCATTATGACGATCGACCGCCGCAGCCTTTTGCTGGGATCGCTCGCCGCCGGCATGACCGCCCGAGCCGCAGCGCAAACGCGGCCGCCGTCGACGGCTGAATCCCGCTGGCTGATTGTTGCGGATCCGAGCGAAACCATCGACCTGTGGCCTGGGCTTCCGCCGGGCGCGTCAGCCACGCTCCCCATTGAAACGGTGCACGAGCGGAGCAAGGACCCGGCCTACAACGACCGCTACGTCCTCGGCATCAGCCGCCCGCGAATGGCGGTGTTCCGGGCGGCGAAGCCCACTGGCGGCGGGGCGCTGATCTTTCCCGGCGGCGGGTACCGCTGGGTCGTCGTCGACAAGGAAGGCTATGAGATGGCGCGCCTGCTGGCGGCCCGCGGGATCACCGCCTTCGTGCTCTTCTATCGTCTGCCCGGCGAGGGTTGGACGACCGGCCCGGACACGCCGCTCATCGACGCGCAGCGCGCGATGCGCATCATCCGCAGCCGCGCCGCATCCTACGCACTGGATCCCAACCGCATTTGCGCAATGGGCTTTTCGGCCGGAGGGCACGTCTGCGCGAGCCTCATGACGCGCTTCGCCGCCCAGGTTTATCGCGCAACTGACGCGGTCGACCGCCTGTCGGCCCGGCCGGCCATCGCGGCGCCGATCTACCCCGTGATTTCGATGACCCCTCCGACAGCCCATACGGGCTCGCGCGAAGAGCTGCTCGGGCGACATCCGACTGCGGTGCAAGAGCGCAAGTACAACCCAGCGCTGAACGTGCCGGCCGATGCGCCACCTGCCTTCCTGCTGCATGCCGAGAACGATCCTTCCGTCCCTGTGGCGAACACGCTGATGCTGCGGAAAGCGCTGCTCGCCGCCAAAGTACCGGTCGAGACGCACCTCTATCCGGATGGCGGCCACGGCTTCGGCCTTCGGCTGTCCAGGGGCCATTCGGTCGAGGGCTGGCAGGACGTGTTCTACGCCTGGGGCAAGAAGCGGGCAGTGTTTGCGTGAGGACTTGGACCACCGACAACGGCTGCCGGCGGATGGGAGGTCCGGGCAACAAAAAACCCGCTCTAAAGCGGGTTTCCTGGGTGGGCCCCGGATCAAGTCCGGGGCAACGCAAAGCCTAAGCTCCTTTGTCGCTAAGTCTTTGCGTTGGTTGCGGGGGCAGGATTTGAACCTGCGACCTTCAGGTTATGAGCCTGACGAGCTACCGGGCTGCTCCACCCCGCGCCAAC
>Ga0207657_10004219_pt1 | contig 15225 bp, 12 predicted proteins | sample KBSC33metaG_FD_184316 | JGI IMG/M metagenome (GOLD analysis project Ga0207657, IMG submission 184316) | Corn rhizosphere microbial communities from Kellogg Biological Station, Michigan, USA - KBS C3-3 metaG (SPAdes) (version 2) | ecosystem: Host-associated > Plants > Roots > Rhizosphere > Soil ... | reverse complement strand
CACACCGCCGCGGAGCAGGAGAAGGATGACGAGACGTCGAGCGCGCTCATCCCGGTTCGGCTAGCGGACGGGTGCGGGAGCGCGCCAGTCCTCAGAGTGCGGCTGTAGCCATTACAAAAACGTGCTTCGGATCTCGTTCGAGATAGACAACAATCGGATGCTTCACGAACTGAGCACACCCCAGACCCTCCGCAAAAACATGCAGATCGTCACCGCTCCACGAAATTCGCAAACTCGGGCTACCAACCGGAAATACCGCGCGCACAAGATACGGTTGACGTTTGCCATCAGACGGCGAAGCCTGACCGGTGAACCGATTGGCATCCGCTTGCGAGAGGCGAACGAAGTCGCGACTTGAAAGGCGCGCAACCGCTTCCGTCAATTCATTCGTGACTGGCTGTGCAAGAGCTTCAGGAATGGCCGTTTCTTTCGTCGTAGCAGGTGCTTGCTTGAGCCATTCGTTCGAAGTGGGTTCTTTGCACTGCCATTGCGCGGCTGCGGACGCCGAGGAGGCGACTAGAGCCAAAATGGCAAGCAGTCGGGATCGCAGCCCAATCACCGCCCCAGCACCCGATCCACCAGCGCGCGCAGATTGCCGAAGTGGGCGACCGAGATTCCGTCCACCGGCTTCACTTCCTTCGGCGCCCAGGCCTGCTCAAAGCCGAGCTTGGCGGATTCCTTGAGGCGGAGCGGCGCGTGGGCGACGGGGCGGATTTCGCCCGACAAAGCGATTTCGCCGAGCACCACCGCTTCGCCCGGGATCGGCCGCTCCGACATCGCCGAGACCAACGCCGCCGCGACCGCGAGGTCGGCCGCCGGGTCGCTCAGGCGATAGCCTCCGGCAACGTTGAGATAGACCTCCGTCGTTCCGAAGCTGAGGCCGCAGCGCGCCTCCAGCACCGCGAGGATCATCGCCAGACGCCCGCTGTCCCAGCCGACCGCCGCACGCCTGGGCGTCGCGCCGCTTGCAAGCCGAACCGTCAGCGCCTGGATTTCGACCAGCACCGGCCGCGATCCTTCCAGCGCCGGAAAGACGCTGGTGCCGCTCACGGGCTCGCCGCGCCGGGTCAGGAAGAGGGCCGATGGGTTCGGGACCTCGCTCAGCCCCTCCGTCTCCATCGCGAAAACGCCGATCTCGTCGGTGCCGCCGAAGCGGTTCTTGAGCGCTCTCAGGATCCGGTACTGGTGGCTGCGTTCGCCCTCGAAGCTCAGCACCGTGTCGACCATATGTTCGAGCACGCGCGGGCCGGCGATGCTTCCGTCCTTGGTGACATGGCCGACCAAAGCGACCGCGGTGCCGCGCTCCTTGGCAAAGCGCACCAGCTCCTGCGCGGAGGCGCGGACCTGGCTCACCGTCCCCGGCGCGCCCTCGATCAGGTCGCTATGCATCGTCTGGATCGAATCGATGACGAGGAGGTCGGGCGAATCGGCCTCGCCCAACGTCGTCAGCACATCGCGGACCGATGTTGCCGCCGCCAGCCGCACCGGCGACTTTCCAAGACCGAGACGGATCGCGCGCAGCCGCACCTGCTCGGCCGATTCCTCGCCGGAGACATAGACGACGTTGCGGCCGTTCGCAGCGAGCTTGGCCCCGATCTGCAGCAGCAGGGTCGACTTGCCGATTCCCGGGTCGCCGCCGACCAGCATCGCCGATCCGGGGACGATCCCGCCGCCGATCGCGCGGTCGAATTCCGCGACTCCGCTGACGATCCTCTCGGGCAATGCGGCCGGGTGATCCAGCCCGACCAGCTCGATCCGGCGCCCGCCGCCCTGAAGATTATGCTTGGCCGCGAAGATGCTGGTCACCTCCGCCGCTTCCGGGACGAGCGTGTTCCACTCCGCGCAATCGGGGCACTGCCCCTGCCAGCGCATCGTCACCGACCCGCAGGCCTGGCACACATATCTCGTCTTCGCCTTCGCCACTCGCGGAACAATACACGAACGAAGGCCGCAATCCAGCGATCGGTTGCCGCAATTTCAAGCGGCCACTACGGCAGGCTCGTGAGCTGGCTTCCCGAACCCTTCCGGATCGCGTCGTTCCGCGCCTTCTGGCTGGCGAGGCTGACCGCGACAATCGCGCAGATGGCAATGGTCATCGTCATCGGCTGGCAGGTCTATGACATCGCGCGCCACACGATGGACCCGAAGTCGGCGGCGCTTCGGCTCGGGATCATCGGCCTGGTCCAGTTCGCGCCGTTGTTCTTCCTCACCTTGGTGACCGGCTGGACCGCCGACCGGGTCGACCGCCGCTGGATCGCGCGCGCATCGGTGTTCCTGGAGCTTCTGTGCGCGGTAGCGCTGGCGCTGTTCGCCTGGACCCACACGACCACCCTGGAGGTGCTGTACGTCGTCGCCGCGCTGCTCGGGGTGGCGCGCGCCTTCGCCGGCCCGGCACTGGGGGCGTTGGCCCCGAACCTGGTCCCGCGCGAAATCCTTCCCAACGCGATCGCCCTTTCGTCCATTGCCTGGCAGAGCGGTGCGATCGTCGGGCCTGCACTGGGCGGCTATTTGTACGCATGGGCGCCGGTCGCGCCTTATGCGGGCAGCACGTTGCTGTTCGCCGTCTCTCTGGCAGCGCTGTTCACCATCCCGAAGGTGGCGGCGGCGAAGCTCGCACGGGCGCCAAACCCATGGAACCAGATGATCGAGGGGCTTCGCTACGTGCGCCAGAACCGGCTCGTGCTCGGCGCAATCAGCCTCGATTTGTTCGCGGTCCTGCTCGGCGGAGCGACGGCGATGCTGCCGGTCTATGCGCGCGATATCCTCCACGCGGGGCCGGCGGGCCTGGGCCACTTGCGTGCCGCCCCGGCAATCGGGGCGACTCTGACCGCGGCCTTTTTCGCCATCCGTCCGCTGAAGACCGAGGTCGGCCTGAAGATGCTCATTGCCGTCGGAATATTCGGAGGCGCGACCGTCGTCTTCGGGCTTTCGCGATCGATGCCGCTGTCGCTCGCCTGCCTGACCCTGCTCGGGGCAGCCGATATGTTCTCAGTCTATGTGCGGCAGTCGCTGATCCAGCTCTACACACCCGACGAAATGCGCGGCCGGGTCGGTGCCGTCTCGTCGCTGTTCATCTCCGCCTCGAATGAGTTGGGCGAAGCCGAATCCGGCTTCCTGGCGGCACTGATCGGACCGGTGGCGGCGGTGGTCGCCGGCGGAATCGGAGCGATCATCGTAGTCGGAATCTGGGCTCGAAGATTTCCCGAGCTCCGCCTCGCCAGAACGTTCGAGCCGCCCGACCTGCCGGGCGCCCCGCAACAGCAGAACGCGCGCTGACACGGCTGCCGACCGGGCTGGAATATTCTACCCGCTAACACTTCGGTAACCGTCTTCGTTCGTCGCGCCGTTACTTCGCGGAGCTTAAGACCACATGTGCGGGGCCGGGAATCCGCCGCAGGAATCTTCATGTCGCGAACGCGCTTTGCCAAGGCAGTAGGCCAGTCTTTCGAAACCTCGGAAAGAGCCTCGGTTCGCGCGGCCTTGTGGTTCGACATCCAGGCGGCCGAGACTTCCGACGACGATTCGCTCGCCGAATCCCGGCTCGTCACCATCGGCCACACCGCGATCCTCCTCGGAATAAGCCATTTGCTGCTCGGCACCACTTGCATCTTACGGCACTCGGAGATCGCGACGGTCGGCTCATTCTCCAATCCCCTGATCCCGCTCATCCTCATTCTCGTTCTCGACACGATCGCCGCGCTCGGTCTCGCATGGAGACGCGAGCTGGAGCTGGCTCCGCATACGGTGTCGAGGGCAATGTGCGTCTATCTCGGATCCGTCGGCATATTGTGGACCGTGTTCGGCCTCGCCGTGATCATGAACCTCCCCGACCACGGACAGGTCGTGTCGGTGGCGATCGGCGCCGGGCTCGCAATGTCCGCGGTGGTTTCGATCAGCTCGCCGCCGATGGCCGTGGTGAACGCGTTCGTCTGCACTGGCGCGATCGCATTCTTCACGACCCTTCCGATCGTGCCGATCGGAGTCGCGATCCTCTGCTTCCTTCTCATCGCCTACAGTGTGGCCGGCGCGCGGACCGTCATCGCCGCGGGCAGGCGGCGTCTTAATCTCGATGCCGAGGCGCGCAAGGCGCTCACCTTCGTCGACGAGTTCGAGAACAGCGGCCGAGGATGGTTCTGGGAAACCAATGCCGAAGGGACTTTGTCCTACGTCTCCCAGCAACTCGCCGACGATTTCGAATGCCAGCCGGCGGAGCTCCTCGGACGCCAGTTCACCGACCTGCTTTCGGTCGACACGAATGGCGACGAATCGATCGAGGAGCGAAAGACCCTCGGATTCCACCTGTCGGCGCGCTTTCTCTTCTCCGACGTCGTCGTTCGTCCGGCCAGCGACCGCGATGTCCACTGGTCTTTGTCGGGCAACCCGGTGTTCGACGAGCGCGGCCGCTTCCTCGGCTTCCGCGGGATCGGCACCGACCTTACCGAACAGCGGCGGACCGAGAAGGAGATTTCCAGGCTTGCCCGGTTCGATTCGCTGACCGGACTACCCAACCGGGGGATGATGCGGCAGACGCTCGAGGAAGCGCTCCTCAACGCGGCCCACCGGCAGAAAGGCTGCAGCCTTTTCCTGATCGATCTCGACCGCTTCAAGAACGTCAATGACACGCTCGGCCATCCGATCGGCGATGCGCTCCTTCGCCAGGTCGCCGAACGGCTGAAGCTGGTGATGGGCGAGCATGGTCAGGTTGGCCGTCTCGGAGGCGACGAATTCAAGGCGGTGCTTCCCGGGACGGTCGACATCGGGTTTCTGGAATCGCTGTCGCGTACGCTCATCGAGCAGGTTTCACGCCCCTACAACATCGAGGGGCATCGGATCCTGATCGGCGCGTCGGTCGGCATCGCGATTGGCGACCCCGGGCGCGCCTGCGCCGACAGCATGATCCGCGACGCCGACCTCGCGCTCTATGCGGCAAAGGCGGCGGGACGCGGCCAGCACGCCTTTTACGAACCGTCGATGCACAGCGAAGCGGCCGATCGCCAGGTGCTCGAGAACGACCTGAGGCAGGCAGTCGAGCGCAATCAGCTGGAGGTCGTGTACCAGCCGATCGTCAGGGCCGCGTCGGAGGAGATTTCCGGCTTCGAATCCCTGGTCCGCTGGACTCACCCCGTGCGCGGCGCGATCTCTCCGGACAAGTTCATTCCGCTCGCCGAAGAATGCGGGCTGATTGCCAAGATCGGCCTCTGGGTCCTGGAGACGGCGCTCAAGGAAGCAGCGCACTGGCCAGAGCATGTGCGGATCGCCGTCAACCTGTCCCCCATCCAGTTCAACGATCCTGGAATCGTCGACACGGTCGCTCGCACAATCGACGAATCCGGAATCAAGCCGGAGCAGGTCGAGCTCGAAATCACAGAGGGCGTATTCCTTGCCGACGGCGACCATACCGACGTTACCTTCGCTCGGCTGAAGAAGCTCGGCGTGCGGCTCGCTCTCGACGATTTCGGGACCGGCTATTCGTCGCTCGGCTATTTGAAGAAGGCTCCGTTCGACAAGATCAAGATCGACCAGAGCTTCGTTCGCGGCGCCGCCTCTCCGACCAGCCGAAACAGCGCCATCATCCGCGCCATCGTCACCCTTGCCGAGAGCCTGGAGATGGACACCTGCGCCGAGGGCGTCGAGACCCACGACGATCTGGCGCTAATCCGCGAGCTCGGATGCAGCCAGGTCCAGGGGTACATCTTCGGCAGGCCGGCGGCATCCAAGGAGGCTCGCGAGCTTGCCAATCGAGCCCGGGTCGAAGCGGCCGGATTCCAGTGCCTGCGTGAGCCGCGCCACCGGCTGATGCGCCGCGCGATCGCGATGATCGACGGCTACGAAGAGGAAATCCGGCTTCGCAACATTTCGATCACCGGTGCCCTGGTCGAATGCCGCCGGCCGCTGGCTCCGGGAACGCAGCTGACGATCGACATCGTCGGCGTCGGTCCGGCGACCGGAACCGTCAAATGGGCCGGCAACGGCAAGTTCGGGGTCCAGTTCGAGACCGATTTCGACCTCGCACGGCTCGCACCCAAGAAGCAAAAGCTCAACGACGTAACCATGCTGACGCCATGGTACATCGAGCGGCGGCAGGCGGAACGCTGAACGTCCGGCATTGAGAGTGCCGGCCGGGCGGTTTAGCTGCGGTCACCATGAAGATCATCGGAAGTTTCGTGAGCCCGTACGTCCGCAAGGTGCTCGCCTGCATGAACCTCAAGGGCCTGGCCTATGAGGTCGACCCGATCACCCCGTTCTTCGGCAATGACGAGTTCGAACGCCTGAGCCCTTTGCGAAGGATTCCCGTCCTGGTCGACGGCGCCTTCAGCATCAGCGATTCCTCCGCGATCTGCGCCTATCTCGACGAGGCCTTCAACGACCGCCCATTGCTTCCTCCGGACCCGAAGGACCGCGCTCGCGCACGCTGGCTTGAGGAGTTCGCCGACACGCGTCTCGGCGACCTCTTCATCTGGGGTCTCTTTTACCAGAAGGTGGTTCGCCCCGCCGTCTGGAACGAGCAGCCGGACGAGGAGCGGGTCGCGAACATGCTCTCGACGCAAATCCCAGCCGCGCTCGATTATCTGGAAGCAGAGCTTCCGGCGACAGGCTTCCTGTTCGGCGATATCGGTCTTGCCGACATCGCCATCGCGACCTTCTTCCGCAACGGCGCCTATGCCGGGTTCGAGCCCGATGCCAGCCGCTGGCCGAAGGCCGCCGGCTTCGTCGAGCGCGCGCTCGGCCACCCGTGCATCGCACAGCTTCTGCCGTTCGAGGATGTCCAGCGAAGCGCCGAAATCCGCAATCGGCGGCAGGCACTCATCGATGCCGGCGCGCCGCTGACCGCGGAGACGCTCGGGACGCGCGAGCCCCGGCGAGGAATGATGCGGCTATAAGGAAAGGCGCCGAGGGTTGCCCGGCGCCTCCCTTGATCCGGAATTCCCGACTAGCGCCGGCGGATGTCGACGTTGCGGACATAGCCGCGATAGTCGACGTCGCACCTGAACTGCAGATCGGGCACGTAACCCGCGGCGAGCGAGCCGTAATAGCCCGCGCCATAGGGATTATAGGCATAGCGGCCGCTGGTCGCGATTCCGCGAACCCGAACATAGCCGCGGACAGGAGTCACTCTGGTCACGCTGAGCACTCGGGCGCTGGTGCCCGACAGGCCGAACAGCGAACCGACGATGCCGCCAAGGCCGGTGCGCGTGTAGAGCCGGTTCTGGACCGCGGCGGTGCACTGCTGGGCCGCCACCTGGGTGTTGATTCCGTAGCCGCCATAAGCGCCGTAGCCGTACGGATATTGGGCGGACGCCGGGACGGCCGTCGCCAGGGCGGCGGCGCCAGCGGCGCCAGCGATGAACTTCACAATCATTGTCATGGCTCGTCTCCTTTCGGGCAATTGGAGCCTTCGCCGGTAAAACGAACGGTGCCGCCTGCCGGTTCGGCACCGGTCGCTGTCAACGGGCGGGGCGTCGTCCGGGCGTGAACGGCAGGTGAATGGAAAGGGAACGCCGGGACGAACCCGGCGCTCCTTTCAATGCCCGCGTGCCTTAGCGTCGATCGAGGTCGAGATCCTTGATCCGGCCGAGATAATCGACGTCACACCGGAAAGAGAGATTCGGTTGATAGGCATAAGCCAGAGCGCCAACGACCGCGGAGGGGCTGTAGGCGTAGGCCGAGGTGCTCGCGAGCCCGCGAACGCGAACGTACGTGCGCTTGGGCGTGGCGCTGGTCACGCCAAGCACCCGGCCGCCTTCTGCAAAGGCGGTCGACTTTTCGTCGAGCCGTGCCTGGACCGCCGCCGCGCAACGGTCGGCGGCCGCCTTCACGTCGGTATTGGCAGCGAGCGCCGCGGTCTGGCTTGCGGCCGGAACAGCCGTCGCAAGGGCAGCGAGCGTCGCTCCGCCGGCAAGGAGTTTGATCATGGTCATGGCCCGTCTCCTTTCAATGATTGGAGCCGTATCGCAGGAAAACGAACGGGTCCGCGGAGACGGTACGGGGCTTGTCGCGATGAGCGGTCAGGCCGCCGTCCGCGAGTGAACGGCGAGTGAACGGCACGCCCTGTTAAAGCCGCGGCGCTGCTCGAAAGCAGCGCCGCACGAAATCACCCAGACAGCTCAAGCCGGCTTCTTGGCCGTGTGCATTGTCTTGTGCGCCGTCTTGTGGGCGCTCGCCATGTGGGCGGGCTTGCAGCGGCTGTACTTGCCGTAGCGATGATGCTTCGCGGCGGCCTTGTGTTCCCTGGCCTCCGTCTTGGTCGATTCGCCTTCTTTCTTAGCCTGCTTTGCAATCGACGAGCTCGCCTTGGTCGTTGTCTTCGTCGACATCGTGTTGGATGTACTTTGCGCAGCGGCAATCGCGGGCGTCGCTACCAGTGCGATGGCCGCGAGGGATGCAAGTAGCTTTGTCATTCGAGCTCTCCAATTTTCCCGGCAAATTGCCGAGCCCGCGCACAACGAACGAACTGCCGTTCGGAGAGCATTAAATCTTGTTCATCTTGCAGAAAGGAAGAGACCAGCCGCCTCGCCGGTCCGGCACCGCCAGTCAGAGGCGGATCGCCGAAGCTAGAAGGCCTCTTCCGGCAGGGCCATCACCGTCTCCGCACCGGCTTCGATCTTGCGGCGGAACGCGGGCGCTTCGGGCAGTTCGCGCTCGGCATAAAAGCGCGCCGTGACGAGCTTTGCCTCGTGAAAGGCGCGATCGCCGCTCCCCTCCGTCAGCGCCTTCGACGAGGCGGCGGCCATCTTCATCCACATCCAGCCGAAGCTGACCAGACCCATCAGCTCCATATAGGGATAGGCGCCCGCGCCGGCATTGTCCGGATCCTGCATCCCATGTCGCGCAAGCCAGATCGTCGCACCCTGGAGATCGGCAAGCGCCGGCTCCAGGGCCGCGGCCACGCCGGCCGGATCGCCGGCTGCCTTGGCTTCCACGATCTCCCCGCCGACCAGGTCGAAGAAGGCGCGGATGGCGCGGCCGCCGTCCTTTGGAAGCTTGCGGCCGACCAGGTCCATCGCCTGGATGCCGTTGGTGCCTTCGTAGATCTGCGCGATCCGGGCGTCGCGGACGAACTGCTCCATGCCGTGCTCCCGGATATAGCCGTGGCCACCGAATACCTGCTGTGCGAGCACCGCCGCTTCGAAGCCTTTGTCGGTGAGGTATCCCTTGATCACCGGCGTGAGCAGCGAGACGAGATCGTCGGCGCTCTGCCGCTCCTCCTCGCCCGGGCTTCGGCGCATCAGGTCGACTTGCAGCGATCCCCACAGGACCAGCGCCCGTGCCGCCTCGTTCCAGGCGCGCATCTGCATCAGCATCCGCCGCACGTCGGGATGGACAAACAGGGGATCGGCCTTGGCATCGGGATCCCGGTCCTGTTCCTTCAGCGCCCGGCCCTGCCGCCGGTCCCGCGCGTAGATGACAGCGTTCTGGTAGGCGACCTCACCCTGCGCGAGCCCCTGCAGGCCGACGCCGAGACGAGCCGCGTTCATCATGATGAACATCGCCGCGAGTCCTTTCTCGGGCTCGCCGACAAGCCACCCCTTGGCGCCGTCATAGTTCATCACGCAGGTGGCATTGCCGTGGATGCCCATCTTCTTTTCGAGTGCCCCGCAGGACAGAGAATTGCGCTCCCCAAGACTACCGTCCGGATTCACGAGGAATTTCGGGACGACGAACAGGGAGATGCCCTTGACCGTGTCGGGCGCACCGGAGCGCTTGGCCAGGACCATGTGGATGATGTTTTCGGTGAGATCATGCTCTCCCGAGGAGATGAAGATCTTGGTGCCGGATATCGCGTAGCTGCCGTCGTCATTCGGCTCGGCGCGGGTCTTGAGCATTCCAAGGTCGGTACCGCAATGCGGCTCGGTCAGGTTCATCGTCCCGGTCCAGCGGCCGGTGACCATGTTAGGAAGATACGTCGCCTTCTGCTCGTCGTTTCCCTTGATGACGAGCGTCGCGATCGCGCCCGAGGTGAGCCCCTGGTACATTTCGAAGCTGTGGTTGGCGGAAAGGATATATTCGCCGATCGCGGTGCCGATCACCTGCGGAAGGCCCTGCCCGCCGAACTCCTCCGGAGCAGTCAGAGTCGGCCAGCCTGCCTCGCGGAACTGGCTATAGGCCTCCTTGAAGCCGGGCGGCGTGGTTACCGAGCCGTCGTCGGCCCGCTTGCAGCCGATCTCGTCGCCCACCTTGTTCAGAGGCTGGAGAACCTCAGCGGCAAACTTGCCCCCCTCTTCCAGGATCGCCTCGACCAGGTCGGGACTGGCGTTCGAGAAGCCCGGAAGGTTGGAATAGCGCTGGATCTGAAGGACGTCGTCGAGGACGTACAGCGTGTCTTTCACCGGCGCGGTGTAGGTCGGCATGGGATGCGTTTCCTCCTGAAACCGGCAGCAGACTGGAGCAGCATTGGCCACGCTTCAAGCCCGGCCGATGCGGGGGGCGACAAACGCCCTGCGCCTTCCTATATGAGCGCTCTCAGCAAGATGGTGGGACAATGCTGACGACCATGCCGTTCGACGACGACAAGCTGCACGAAGAGTGCGGCGTTTTCGGGATCTGGGGTGCCGACAAGGCCGCGAGCTTCGTCGCGCTCGGCCTGCACGCGCTGCAGCACCGAGGCCAGGAGGCCGCGGGCATTACCAGCTACGACGGCGCGCATTTTCATTCGCACCGGGCAATGGGCCATGTCGCCGGCAATTTCGACCGCGACGACGTGATCTCGAAGCTGCCGGGAATGACCGCGATCGGCCACGTCCGCTATTCGACGACCGGCGCATCGGCGCTTCGCAACGTGCAGCCCCTGTTTGCGGAGCTCAACGACTGCGGGTTCGCGGTCGCCCACAACGGCAATATCTCCAACGCGATGAAGCTCCGGCGGACGCTCAGCCGGCGGGGTTCGATCTTCCAGTCGACCAGCGATACCGAAGTCATCATCCACCTGGTGGCGACGTCGCACCAGTCGGCGCCGCTCGATCGGCTGATCGATGCGCTGAAACAGGTCGAGGGCGCCTATTCGCTGGTCGTTCTGACCGAGGAAGGGCTGATCGCCTGCCGCGATCCGCTCGGAATCCGGCCGCTGGTGATGGGCAAGCTCGGCGAAGCGACGATTTTCGCTTCGGAAACCGTCGCCCTCGACGTCATCGGCGCGACCTTCATCCGCGACGTCGAGCCCGGCGAGCTGATCGTCGTCAACGGATCGGGCTTGCGCTCCTTCCGCCCGTTCGAACAGGCGCGCCCGCGTCCCTGCATCTTCGAGCATGTCTATTTCTCGAGGCCCGATTCGGTCGTCGACGGCACCTCGATCTACGAAGTCCGGAAGAATATCGGCGCCGAGCTTGCCGGCGAGGCCCCTGTCGAGGCCGACATCGTGGTGCCCGTGCCGGACAGCGGGGTCCCCGCGGCGCTCGGTTTCAGCCACGCGTCCGGAATTCCGTTCGAGCTTGGGATCATCCGGTCGCACTATGTGGGCCGGACCTTCATCCAGCCGAGCCAGGAAGTCCGCAACCTCGGCGTCAAGCTGAAGCACAACGCCAATTCCGCCTTGATCGCCGGCAAGCGGGTCGTCCTGATCGACGATTCGATCGTTCGCGGCACCACGTCTCTGAAGATCGTCCAGATGATGCGCGATGCCGGCGCCCGCGAAGTCCACGTGCGGATCGCCTCGCCGCCGACCAAGCATAGCTGCTTCTACGGGGTCGATACGCCGGAACGGGCGAAGCTTCTCGCCGCGCAGATGAGCGTCGAGCAGATGCGCGATTACATCAACGCCGACAGCCTCGCCTTCATTTCGATCGACGGTCTGTACCGGGCGCTCGGCCAGACGCGCGACGCCGCCCAGCCGCAGCGGTGCGATGCCTGCTTCACCGGCGAATATCCGACCAGCCTGACGGATGCCGAGGAGAGCACGTCCGTGGCCGGACTGTCGCTCGTCGCAAGCCGGTAATCGAAGGGCTAGGCCGCCGCGGCCTTGCGGCGAGTCAGGAACGGGGTTCCCGTGCGCCGGAGCCACGGGCGGCCGCCGAACGATGCGGCAATCACGAGCGCTCCGGCCGTGAGCGCCCAGGAGACCACCGATTCCTGGATGTCGGTCGGCTTCATTTGGCCGGATAGGACGATCGGTCCCCATACCAATAGCGTGATCACCGCGATCTGAACCGCAGCGATGACCGCGCCGATGCGGGCCGCTATGCCCGTCAACATCGAAATTCCGGTCACAATGTAAATCGAACCGGTGAAATAGGCCCAGAAGGCGGGCCCCGGCAGCCATTTGGGAACGAGCGGCGCCGTCAGGTTCAAATATGCGAAGTGGGAGAAACCGAAGGCGAGCAGCGAGAAGCCGTAAAGCCCATAAGCGATACTGAGTCCGGGACCGCCGCCCACGAAATTGAGGATTCCCTTCCTCCGGCCCCTCGCTGCAGAGACAAGAAGGACCCATGCGGCCGCGACCAGAACCAGGTTCTCGCCCGTGGTCTGATAAGACACCTCAACGAGCGGCGCCCGGATGATGAACGGGACCTTGAAGACCGCCGTCCAGGCGACCAGCCAGGCCAGCAGCAGCGCCGCCGCCGGAAGAGCGGCGCGCTTCACCAGGAGGCCGGCACCCAATCCCACCGAGACCAGGCCACAAGCATAGGCGAGTGCTTCGCGGCCAGGCATGGTCTTCGGCACCGGTTGCCAGATCGCGCCGATTTGGCCGCCGACGATACCGATCACGCCGATCGCGATGAGGGTCAGTGCGAAAAAGAGCCGACTGGCCTTCATGAAGCTCATGGTCGTTCCCATGCTCTCCCCTTCGCCGAACAGGGATGTTAGGGCGCCTCCATGGTGAAAGACAAAACCCTCTCAGGCAAGCTCGCGCTCGTCACCGGCGCATCGCGCGGGATCGGCGCCGCGACCGCCGAGGCGCTCGCCAAGGCCGGCGCCCATGTAATCCTCGTCGCCCGGACGGCCAATGCGCTCGAAGAAGTCGAGGAACGGATTCATGCGGCCGGAGGCAACGCGACGATCGCGCCGGTCGACCTCACCGACGGCGAATCGATCGGAAAGCTCGCGACGGCCGTGGCGGAACGCTGGCCGACGCTCGACATCCTCGTCCTCAACGCGGCAATGCTCGGCTCGCTGACACCCGTCGAGCATATCGATGCGAAGGAATATGCCCGAATCCTGACTCTCAATGTCGTCGCCAACCAGGCCATGATCGCGGCATTCGATTCGATGCTTCGGCGCAGCGAGCACGCTGATGTCGTCGCGATCACGTCCTCGGTCGGCCAGGAGCCGCGCGCGTTCTGGGGCGCCTATGGCTCGTCGAAGGCGGCGCTCGAGAACCTCGTGCGGACCTACGGCGACGAAACCGAGCATTCGGGCAGGATCCGCGTCCATGTCATCGATCCCGGAGCGACCCGGACCCGGATGCGCGAGCTCGCATTCCCCGGCGAGGAGCCGGACAGCGTGAAGCCGCCGGAAGTTGCCGCGGAGTTCATCCTTGGCCGCCTCACTTCCGATGCTCCGACGGGAGAAATGGTCCGCGTCGACGCCTAGTGCGTAGCGCCGAGCGGGATCAGGAACGGCCCGCCGCGCCGGTCGGCCGGCCGTCCCGAGAAGCGCTGGTCGGTGAGATAGTGCTTGCCGTCGCTGGCAATGACGACCGGCATTCGCGACCAGAACAGGAAGGCGCCCACTCGCGGATTTGCCTGGATGGCCCGCGCAAGCAGCGGATCGTCGAGCCGATTGGGCTCGCTGCCCGGATCGAGGTGCAGCCCGCGGATGAAATCATAGGCACCGGAACCATGCACCTCGGCGTTGCGCCATTCGATTTGCCGCCGCCAGAACAGGAGCGGCTCGGGACTGGCGACCACCAGCGTCGGCCGGACGGCCGAAAGCGAATAGCGGCCGGCGGCCTCGACCCGCTGGGTAAGGCCGATATTGAACGCCACATAGACACAGATTCCGGCGAGAACCGCGATCGCCGGACTGGTGGAATTCTTCCCGGCACGCTCGGCTCGCCAGGACAGCTCCAGCCCGACGATGAGCGCTATCCAGACCCACGGATCGACGATGAACAAGGCGTCGCCATAGAACCAGCGATGGGAAAAGGGCTCGAGAAGGCGGGTCCCGTAGCCGGTTGCCCAATCGAACAGCGAATGGCTCAGCCCGCCGATGAAGGCGACGAGGAGCAATGGCCAAAGTCGAATGAGATTCTTGCCCGGTCGCAATCGTTCCCATATTAGAATAATTGCGACAGTGAAGAATGGCAGGACGACCATCCCGCCGATGCCATGCGTGAAGCCGCGGTGGACCGCGATCGGCTGCATCCCGAACAGCGGCGCGAGCCAGCTGTCGATGTCCGGCAGGTTGGACGAGATTACCAAAGCGGCGGTGGCCCGGCCGGTCAAGCGCTTCAGCCCCGCCCGGCCCAGCAGGACGCCGGTCAACGTATGGGTGAGATTGTCCAATTAGCGAACTGCGGAGTTACTCAGGCCGAGGCTCCTTCTCGACCATCCAGGTCTGGCCTTTGGCAACCAGCTTCTGGAGGTCGGGAATCTTGCCCTCGGCGGCCTTCGCATTCTGCTCGATGACCGCGCTTTCGAAGGTCGGGCGCGGGTCTTCGTAAATGACTCCGAGCGCGACCGGGAAGCCCTCGTCCTGGCGCATCTCGATCAGCATCGCCGCGATCCCGCGATTTTTCGGATTGTGCACGATGACCGATGGATCGTCGCCGTCGACGATCTTCAGAGCCAGCGCGTCGACGTCCAGGGCCAGGCCCTTCGCGCCGCCGTCGAACAGCATCTTCTCGCCAGCCGAGAGCCACAGCTGCTTGCCCGCCGCGTTCTGCTTGTCGGTAAACGAGCCGAACACCTCGTCATTATAGACGATGCAATTCTGGTAGATTTCGATGAAGCTGGCGCCCTTGTGGGCGTGCGCGGCCTTCAACACGTCGGGCAAGTTCTTGTGGACGTCGATGCCTCGGGCGATGAACCGCGCGCCCGAGCCCAAAGCGAACATGCAGGGGGTCACCGGCCGGTCGACCGATCCGAACGGCGTCGAGGGGGAGCGGGTGCCGAGCCTGCTGGTCGGCGAATATTGCCCCTTGGTCAGTCCGTAAATCTCGTTGTTGAACAGGAGGATCTGGCAGTCGAGGTTGCGGCGAAGCACGTGCATCGTGTGGTTGCCGCCGATCGAGAGCGCGTCGCCGTCGCCGGTGATGATCCAGACATCGAGCTCCGGATTGGCGAGCTTCAC
>Ga0207657_10004216_pt1 | contig 15227 bp, 10 predicted proteins | sample KBSC33metaG_FD_184316 | JGI IMG/M metagenome (GOLD analysis project Ga0207657, IMG submission 184316) | Corn rhizosphere microbial communities from Kellogg Biological Station, Michigan, USA - KBS C3-3 metaG (SPAdes) (version 2) | ecosystem: Host-associated > Plants > Roots > Rhizosphere > Soil ... | reverse complement strand
CGGCTTCGCCGATCACACGAGCTGGGACATGGCCTGGCTGCGTATCGACTGGAACGGCCACGGCTTCGACGCCTTCGTGACAGACGCGAACCTCGCACGCACGCGCGTCTCCTTTCGCACCGCCGATCTGCCCAAGCCCGACGAATGGCACCATATCGCGTTCGAGTGGGACGAGACTGCGGGCGTCCGGCTCTCCGTCGATGGGCGCGAGGTTGCCCGGAAAGACGCCAGGGGGGACTACGACACCGGCCTCGACCAGTTCGGACTCGCCGGACGCGTCGTCTCTCCGCATCAGGTGCAGAGCCGCTACTCGTTCATGCGCGGCAGCGACGTCGACGAGATTCAAATCTACGATCGGATGCTCGCACCGCAGGCAGTCGCGGCCCTGGCGCAGAAGCAGGACCTCGATGTTGCCGTGCCGGTGGCTGACGCCGCCAAGCGCGAAGCGTGGCTGCACCGGTTCGGGTGGGACCACGGAAGCCCTCCGCCCCTCACCGCTCCGGTAACGCGCATCCGCAAGGTCGAATTCGCCGACGCCAAGGACCTCAAGGAATGGATGTGGAAGGGCGTCGACGGAATCGATGAGACGACCTGGCCGGGCGTGTACAACCGTTCGCGCCTGCCCGGCCGTGACGACTATTTCGAGCTCCCCGACTGGAACGTCTACGTCGAGGGCGGCAAGGGCTATGATCTGACCGTCCCGCCAGGCGAGAAGGTCAACCGGGTCGAGATCAGGGGCGCGGCCTACGGCGATCTCAGCTGGTCTGCAGATGGGAAGGGCTGGACCAGCCTCGGCCGCCGGCCGCAAGGCGTGGTGCGGAGCTTCGACAGTTTCCGCGAGCGCGAAGGCGGCCGCCTTCGCTTCACCAACGTCGCGCAGGAAACGCCCATCCAGGAAATCTGGGCCTACGACGTGGGCGCCGGCCAGGAGCCGAATGGGACCCTCAAGCTCAGTTACACGGTGAACCCGGATGCGGCGCCCGACTACGGCAATCTCAGAGGCCTGACGCAGTTCATCCAAGGGCGTTATCCCGCCGACGAGCGGGAGACGGTGGTGGCACTTCCCGCCGGTGCATCGAGCGGGCGGGCCGCAGCAGCGGCGGGCGATCCCACGGTCACGGGCACGGTGCAACGCGGCGCCGGCAGCGCGCCGATCGTGCATATCCTGATTCCCTCAGGCTTCAGCGATGCGCTCCCCGCGCGTGCGCCTTCGCGCGCTTGGAACTACGGCTGGGAAGACGTTCACGATGGTCTCGACGGGGTCGCGATCGACATTCCGCCGCTCAACGTCCGTCCAAACGCCCAGGGGCTGATCCCGCTGAACATCCGGGTGAAGGACCCGATCTGGCCGATGCGCGACCTGATCGACGTGTCGGTCTCCGTCCGCCCAGGCGAGGCGCGTACACTGTGGCTCGATACGCGTGACCGCATCCTCACCAACGACAGCTTCTACCTGACGGTCGCGTCGGCGGCGCCTGACTTCGGGCCCGCAGATCTCAAGGGCATGAACATCCGCCTCGTCTTCAAGCCGCGCGAGGAGGCGAAGAAGGAGCATGTCGCCGATCGCTTCAATCAGGTGAAGGACAATTGGGGCTTCCTGGTCGAGGAGCATACGTCCTCGAAGCGCGAGGCTTTGTATCGCCGCCTGTTCGGCGACATCACCGACCTGCTGCGGGTCGATCCGGACAACCGCCTGGCACAGGAATATTGGGCGGACATCAGCTACAATTCCCAGGGACCGTTGCCCTTCAAGCAGCCGCAGCCGCCGGCCGGAGAACCGTTATGGGCTTTCCGCCAGCTCGAGGATTTAAAGCTGGTCCGCCATTTCGTGAACTGGTGGATCGACAACCGCCAGGTGCCCTACGGCGATTTCGGCGGCGGCATTTCGGACGATGTGGACCTCACCGAGCAGTGGCCTGGCCTCGCGCTGATGGGCGTCGACCCGGACAAGATCAACGCATCGCTGCGGGCGCTTTCCGACGCCGTTTACAAGAATGGCATGCGGGTGAACGGCCTTGGCTACATCACCACCGACGAGCTCCATGCCTATGAGGAGGGACTGAATTCCGACGCCGAGCGGCTGTATCTGAACTGGGGGGAGCCGAAGTCGATCGAGCGGCTGATGGATACCGTACGTGCGCTCCAGAACATCATTCTCGTCAATCCCGCCGGCCACATGCACTTCGCGAGCAACTGGTACGGCGGCCGGAAGGTCTATCGCGAGGGTCCGTGGGAGTGGCAGAAGCCTTACTCGTTCACCGTGCTGCATGCGCCGATCCTGATCGGGCTCTACAACGGCAACCCGCAGGCGCGGCACCTCGTCACTGGGGTCATCGATGGCTGGCTCGCGCACGGCAAGCAGGGGAAGAACCGCCGCTGGAACTTCCCCAACGAGATCAACTGGCGAACGGATGCCGAGCGGGTCGGCGACCGCGGCGGCCTGACCACGCCGCTACAGGCGGCCTGGACTGCCTACCGGTGGACGGGCGATGCCAAGTATCTCCGGCCGCTTGAAACGCGCGTCGACGAGGCTCCGTCCACCCTCGCCGAGATCAACGACGACGCGATCGACCTGCTTGGCCGGCGCAAGGACTGGGGAAGCTCGCTCGGCGACAAGGCCTCCGGAGCATTCGGCCAATATTGGGCCTGGCAGATGACCGGCGACAAGGAGTGGGTGGAGAAGCTGCATGCCGAGGCGATCCGTTCCAAGTCGCAGAACATGTACATGCTCACCGAGGGGCATTGGTGGTCCGACCGTGTCGATCAGCCGAACGAGATCCTGCAGCGCGAGCGGCTCGGCGGAATCGCGCTCCGCCGCAACCAGACGTGGCCCGGCAACGCGGTCAGCTGGCGCTTCGACGATCCGAACGGTGCGGAGCAGGTCGCCATCCTCGTGCCGGGTGCAACGACAACGCACTTCAAGGTGATCGCCTACAACACGAGCGCCCGGCCGCAGCGTGCGACCATGACCGGCTGGGACATCACCGCCGGCACGTGGCGGATGACCACAGGCGTTGACGCCAATGGCGACGACAAGGCGGATGGTCCGGTCGGCACGCAGGAAGTCCCGCTTGAGCGCAGCGCCTCGGTCGGCATCACGTTCGCGCCGCACCAGACGACGGTGTTGGAGTTCGCCTTGGACCGCCCGGCGCAACCGGTCGAGCAGCGGCCGGATCTTGGCATCGGCGAGGACGACGTGCGGCTTGCGGGAAGGCAGCTCACCGTAACGGTTCACAGCCTTGGTGCGGTCCCCGCGTCCGGCGGCACGCTCCAGGTCCGCGATGCTTCGGGCAGGGTGGTCGCGACCGCACCGATCCCGCCGCTCCCGGCGCCGACCGATCTCCAGCCGAAGACCGCCGAGGTCCGCCTTACCCTTCCGGCAGGCTCCAATGGGCGCGGTGGCCAGGTGACGGTGGGACTTGCCGGGAACGTGCCGGAGGTCACGCGGATGAACAACCAGGTGCCGCTGCCCTAGGGGCGGCAACAGTTCGTCGTCAGGTGATCTTCAGTCCGTCGAGCAGCAGCTTCGCGCCGGCGATGATCATCAGCCAGTAAACGATGGCGTAGAAGCGCTGCATCGGCACCTTGCGCACCAGCTTCACGCCAGCAAGGCTCGACAGAACGGCGACCGGCAGGAGGATTACCGTGGCCGCGGCGTTGGCGAGTGTGAACTGGCCCAGCGCCGCATAGGCCGGGACCTTCATCCAGTTCACCACTGCAAAGAAGATCGCGGACGTCCCCACGAAAGTGTCGCGGTCGAGCTTGCGCGGCATCACCCACATCTGAAACGGCGGGCCACCGGCATGCGCGATCTGGCTCGTGAATCCGGTCGCTATGCCGAACAAGGTCCCGACCCACGCGGGCGAATCGATCGCGGCCGAGACCCGGCCGCCATGGTCAGCCCACAAGCGATAAGCCCCGAACAGAATGGAGATGACGCCGAGCACGGCCATTACCGCTGCTTCGGAGATGGTCGCGGCGAGGAGATAGCCGAGGCCAATGCCCACAACCGCTCCAGGCAGCATGATCGCCAGAATCCTGCCGCTCCAGGTGCGGCGAAACGCGGTAACGCCGACAACGTCCTGGGCGATCAGGATCGGCAGGAGGATCGCAGCGGCTCGAACCGGGTCCCGCATGCCGAGCGCCATGAGCGGGGTGCCTAACGCTCCGAGGCCGGTGAAGCCGCCCTTGGCGAGGCCCACGAGCACCACGGCCGGGATCGCGAACAGGTAGAACTCGGCCGTGTCGGGGAACGGGATCAGGCCTCGGCGACCTTCGCTTCTGCAAGGCGCGGGCTCAGCAGCTGGATGATGAGCAGCGCGATGAAATAGACGGCACCCGCGACCGCGAAGATCAGCCCGTAGCTACCGAGCCTCTCCAGCACCTGGCCGATATACAGCGAGAAGATCATGCCGCCGATCGCGCCGGCGGTCCCGCCAATGCCGATGACCGACCCGACCGCCTTGCGCGGGAACATGTCGGATGGAAGCGTATAGAGGTTCGCGGAGAACGCCTGGTGTGCCGCGGTCGCGAGGCTGATGATCGCCACCGCCAGCCACAGGCTGTCGACATATTGGGCGAAGAAGATCGGCGTCACCGCGAAAGCGCAGATCAGCATTGTGGTCTTTCGCGCGGCGTTGATCGACCAGCCGCGATGGATCAGGCGCGAAGAAAGCCAGCCACCGCCGATCGAGCCGATGTCCGAAACGACATAAATAACGACCAGCGGCGGACCGAAAGTGGAGAGGTCCAGTCCGTGCCGCTTCACGAGGAAGTCCGGCGTCCAGAAGAGGAACATCCACCAGATCGGATCGGTCAGGAACTTGCCGATGGCGAAGGCCCAGGTCTCCTTGCAGCGGATCAGCTTGGACCAGGGAACCTTGCCGGCGGGGTCGGCGGGGTCGCTCTCGATGTAGGCAAGCTCCGCCTGCGAGACTCGCTTCGACTCGCGCGGCCGCCGATAGAGCGCAAGCCAGGCGACCAGCCAGATGAGGCTGGCCGCGCCGGTGATGACGAACGCGGCACGCCAGCCGTAAGCCAGCGTTAGGATCGGAACGATCAGCGGCGTGACGATCGCGCCGACGTTTGCTCCGGCGTTGAAGATTCCCGTGGCGAGCGCGCGCTCCTTCTTGGGGAACCACTCGGTGACGGCCTTCAGCCCCGCCGGGAAATTGCCGCTCTCGCCGATGCCCAACATGAAGCGAACCGCGCCGAAGCCGAAGACCGAATGCACCGCCGCATGAAGCATGTGCGCGGTGGTCCAGATCAGGAAAGCGGCGCCGTAGCCGATGCGAGCGCCGATGCGGTCGACGATCGTACCGAAGAAGATGTAGCCGATCGCGTAGGCAAGCTGAAAATAGAAGACGATGTCGGCGTACGTCGTCTCGTGCCAGCCGAACTCGGTCTGGAGCGTCGGCTTCAACAGCCCGATCATCTGCCGGTCGACATAGTTGATTGCGGTTGCCGCAAAGAGCAGCGCCACGATGACCCACCGCACTCGGCCGACGTTCACTGCCGCCGGTGCCGATGTTCCTTCCGCCAGGCTCCTCGCCATCTAGCTTTCGCCCTCTTCGTTCGCGTTGCGGAGCGCCCGACTCATGTTTCTACGGGAAACCGGTGTCACCGGCAAATCACGCCGAAGCGTGCTGCGGCGTTGCTGCCGTCAACTTGCAGCGAACACTCAACTGGTCATTGAAGTGAGCTTCCACCAACTGGTTTGGGCGCGCATCGTGTACCCCGGTCACCGCCCCTGATGAGATCCATTGGCCAGATTGGAGCCTGATGCCGCGCTGGGCCATCAGCTCGAAAAGGAATCGCGCCGAACCGATTGCGCCGTCCGGGAAGCCTGAAGCGCGGCCGGTTCCGACTTCGGTTCCATCGATGAGCGTTCTCACCGGCCATTCCTCGAAGCCCGAGTTCCGCCAGTCGGGAATCGCGGCGCCGATCACCAGTCCGTTGTTGTTGCCGAAATCGGAGATTACCGCGACCGGCCCGAGAGCGTTGATCGGCCGCAGTGGCGAGCTCGCGACCTCGATTCCGACATGAACTGCATCGATCAGGTCGGCCGCCTCTTCGAGCGTGAATCGCACCTTGTCCGGGTCCGGCGAACGCCCGATCCTTAGCAGGAATTCGGCTTCCCCGGCGGCGAAGCCGTGCTCGAATATTGGCATCTCAAGCTCGCCCTCAACTGCGCCGTGCAGCTGGCTCGAAAATATCGGCCCCGTGAGTCGGTCCGTGTCAAAACGCGAGATCAAAGCAGGCGGTACTCGCCCGACCTTCCAGCCGATCACCGGGCGCTTCCATTTTGCAATGGCGGCGTCCTGGATGGCATAAGCTTCGCTCAAGGAAGTGGGCATATCGCCGGGGTAAGCGGCCAATCCCGTTGCCGACCGCCGCGCCGAAAGAAACCGTTCGGCAATCGTTGCCGCGTCATTGCTGCCTGCTGTCACGCTCCCTCCCCGCAGTTGCATGCATGGCTAAAGGAAACCGGTGTCATCCGCAATCCGCAAGCGACGGCACTTTCCTCGAATCAGTGATCAGCGGACGCAGCCAAGGCGCCGCCGATGGCGGCAGCAACCCCCTCGGTTCGCATGTCGCCGACTGCGGCCGCGAGCGGCTGGCGAAACGCCGGGTCCATCGCAAGCTTTTCCGGAAAGACCTGTCGCAGGACGAGAATTTGGTCGACTGGTTCCGGCGCGCGAACGCAATCGGCGAGCCGGTCGGCCAAGGGGTCAACGATGGCTGACCCGGAGTTCACCTGTCGCTCCAGGAAAAGGATCCAGGCAGCGATGGGGAGGACGAGGCGGTCGAGCGGGGCACCCGCGGCACGCCGCTCCGCGACGGTGTCGAGGAGCCGGTACGGCAGTTTCTGTGAGCCGTCCCAGGCGATCTGTGAAAGACGGTGGTTGATCGCAGGGTTGCGGAAGCGCGCGAAGGTCTCCGCGGCGTAGGTCCGGACGTCGATGGAGGATGGCGGGAGCGATGGGATGATGTCCTCCAGGACCAATCGCTCGACGAAGCACGACAGACGCGGATCGGTCATTCCATCCGCCACGGTCTCATGCCCGAGCAACAGCCCCATGTAGGCGAGCGTCGAGTGCGCGCCGTTGAGGACTCGCAGCTTCGTCCGCTCCCATGCGCTGACGTCGCTGGTCAACGTCACGCCGACGAAAGCCAGGTCCGGTAAGCCTGGCGGCAAGATGTCCTCGATGACCCATTGAGCGAAGGCTTCGCGGGCGACGGGCACCTGATCGTCGAACCCGGTTTTCTCCCGGACGAGCCGGCGCAGCGGTTCATCGGTGGCGGGCGTGATCGAGTCGACCATGGTGTTCGGGAAACGGACCTCATCCTCGATCCAGCGCGCGAGGTCCGGATCGATCTTTGAAGCCAATGAAACGACGGCGTTTCCAAGCTTGGTGCCGTTGCTCGCCATGTTGTCGCAGCAGATCGGTGTGATCGGTGGGAGGCCGTGGCGACGGCGGTCGGCCAGGCCGAGGACCAGCCAGCCGATCAGGCTGACGGGCTGGTCAGGGTTGGCGAGATCGTGCGCAATGTCTCGGTGATCAAAGTCCAGCGAACCGTCTCCGTTTAGGCAATAACCCTTCTCGGTCACGGTGCTGGTGACGATCCGCACCGCCGGATCGAGGAGCTGGCTGCGCACTGCGGCACGGTCCGATGGCCCGAGGAAGCGGCTGTGGGCGCCAATTGTCCGGAAGCTGGTCTGCTCGTCGAGGATTGCGAGCGTGTAGAGTCCATCCTGCGAACGGAGCGCTTCCACCGTGTTTGCCGAACGCAGCGAGACCGCGGCGATGCCCCAGCGCGGGTCTTCGTGCAGCAGCCGATCGAGATAATCGGCCTGATGCGCACGGTGGAATGCGCCCGGGCCGAAATGGATAATGCCGGTGCTGAGCTTCGCCCGGTACGATGGCGCAATCAAAGCGTCACGCCGCGCTTCCAGATTGCGATCTCCCGCTCTCCGTTCCGTTCGGCAGCCGTGGTCTGACCCGAGGCGACGGACGTGATCAGCGACAGCAACTCGGCGGAGCTTGCCTCGAACCCGTGCTGGAGCGCAGCGCCGGCGTCGAAATCGATCCAGTTCTTCTTTCGCTGCGCAAGTGCGCTGTTGGTTGCAATCTTGACGGTAGGCACCGGGAATCCAAGCGGCGTACCTCGTCCGGTGGTGAACAGGATCATGGTCGCGCCCGCCGCCGCAAGCGCGGTTGACGACACCGCATCGTTTCCTGGTGCCTCGAGGAGGGTCAGTCCCTTTTTGGTTACTCGATCCCCATAACGAATCACGTCCGCGACTGGCGCCTGCCCGGCCTTTTGAACCGCACCCAGAGATTTCTCTTCGAGAGTCGTAATGCCACCGGCGATGTTGCCGGGCGAAGGATTCTCCGAGACCGGCTGGTCGTGGCTCAGGAAATAGCGTTTGAAGTCGTTCACGACGGCCACGAGCCGCTCGTATACGGCTTCGTCTTGCGCGCGTGTCATCAAGGTGCGCTCGGCCCCAAATATCTCGGGAATTTCGGTCAGGATAGCGGAGCCGCCGGAGCCGACCACGAGGTCCGATATACATCCCACGAGCGGATTGGCGGTGAGGCCGGAAAAGCCATCCGAGCCCCCGCACTTCAGCCCTACGACCAAGCTGGAGAGCGGCACCGAAGTGCGTCCCGTCCGTGCCGCCTCGGCGACGAGTTCGTCGACGAGCGCGAGACCAGCCTCGATCTCATCTTCCTCGGCCTGAGCCCTGAGCGTGCGAACCTTTGCGCGAAGTTGTTCGGGGATGTGGTCGAGCAGCGCATCGAGCTGATTGGACTCGCATCCGAGGCCGATGATCAGGACGCCGCCGGCATTGGGATTGCAGGCGAGGGAGGCGAGAACGGCGCGGGTCCCGGCAAGGTCATCGCCCAGCTGTGAACATCCGAACGGATGCTGGAACGCATATATACCATCGACGGCGCCGGAGTGGCGGCTTTGCGCCATAGTGGCGATCCGCTCGGCGGTACGAGAGACACAGCCTACGGTGGGAAGAACCCAAATTTCGTTTCGCGTTCCGACGCTCCCGTCTTCTCGCGCGTAGCCGAGAAACTGGGCGGCGCTCGACGGGAGCGCGCGATTGGCAAGCTTGCTGTAGCTATAGCCCTCTACCCCGCTGAGGAGGGTCGCAAGATTGTGGGTGTGAACGTGCGATCCAGCCGGGATGTCCATGGTCGCACGCCCGATCGGCCAGCCGTATTTCTCGACCTTGCTGCCCTTTGCGATGTCGTGAAGGGCGATCTTGTGGCCTGTGTCGATCGGATCGAGCGAAAACAATCGCCGGCCCGCCACCTCGACCGTCTGGCCAGCTTCAATCGGCTGCATGGCCACGCCAACGTCATCCCCTTCGTGGACCTGGATGACCGCGGGATTCTGCTCAGGAGCGAAGGTTTGACTTGCCAAGTTCATCGGAAACCGGTGTCATAAGCTATTCGCTATAAACGGGTTTCGCAAGCGGCCGACGTTGGCAAGATCGCTTACGCCCACTATTCAGCTCGCGGAGGTTCGATTGGTCGAAGGCAAGGAAACGTTCGAGCCGAAACGCAACGGCAAGCTGCCCACGATCAACGACGTCGCGCGCCTGGCCGGCGTCTCCAAGAAAACCGTGAGCCGAGTCATCAACAATTCAACGCTGCTCAACGAGGAGACTCGGGGGCGGGTTGAAAAAGTCATCAAGCAGCTCGGCTACGTGCCCAATCCGCAAGCCCGCGCATTGGCGTTGCGGCGCAACTCGCTGATCGGCCTCATCCACAACAACCCCAACGCGCAGACGGTCATCAATGTCCAGCAGGGCATCCTAGATGCACTGCAAGACACCGACTTCGGTCTGGTCGTGCGCCCGGTCGACCGGACATCGCCGCGCATGCTCGAGGACGTTCGCAACTTCCTCGAGCGGCAAAGGCTGTTCGGGGTGGTGATCATGCCGCCGCTTTCGGAAAACGACGCTCTGGCGCGGCTGTGCGACGACCTCGGCGTTCGTTACACCAGGATGGGGTCGGCGGAGCTCGACGACCCGGATCATTTGGTGGCGTCGAACGACCGCGAGGCAGTCCGCGAGGCAGTGGCCTATTTGATCGAGCAGGGGCATCGGCGCATCGGCCTGATTGAAGGCCCACATGGCTTCAGGTCCGCCTCCGAGCGCCGCCTGGGCTTCGAGGAGGCGCTCCGAGCAGCCGACATCAAATTGCCGCGCAGCATGATCGCCGAGGGAAGCTATACATTCGAGTCGGGCGCGGGCGCGGGCAACCTCTTGCTCGACCTCGTTCCTCCGCCAACCGCGATCTTCGCGGCGAACGATGAAATGGCGGCGGGGGCTCTGCACGCGGCGATGCAGCGGGGCCTCATTGTGCCCCAGGACCTCTCGATTGTCGGTTTCGACGACACCGCCATTGCCGCGCACATGTGGCCGCCGCTCACCACCATTCGCTGGCCGACGATTTCCATGGGCCGTTCCGCCGCGCTCAAGCTGGTCGGCGACATCATCGATCCCGAGAACAATGTGGACGAGCCGTCGATGTTCGTTTCGACTCTCGTTCGCCGCGGGTCGGTTTCGCCGCCCAAGGCTTGACCCGTGTTACAAGGCACTTGTGAGCCATACTGACACCGGTTACCTGACCCGCAATCCGCGCGGAGATTCGATGCCCCGACCGCTCCAGCTTCATCCCGACCGCCTTCTTCCGGCAGAGCCGAAAGTGCGATCCATCGCGCGAGAGCTTTACGCCAGCGTCGCCGACCTTCCAATCATCAGCCCACATGGGCACACCGATCCGCGCTGGTTCGCGACTGATGAACCCTGGACCAACGCGACCGAGCTGCTGCTGGCACCCGACCATTATCTCTACCGCATGTTGTACAGCCAGGGCGTCCCCCTGGCGAAGCTCGGCGTTCCCGATCGATCCGGCGCGGCGACCGCCGATCCCCGCGAAGCCTGGCGAGTGTTTGCTTCTCACTACTACCTTTTCCGCGGCACTCCGTCGCGGCTCTGGCTCGACCATGTCTTCGCCGAAGTGTTCGACATCGACGTCGCGCTCGATACGTCGACAAGTGATCTCTACTACGACCGCATCACTGATGCGCTGGCGACGCCGGCGTTTCGGCCACGGGCGCTTTTCGACCGCTTCAACATTGAGCTGCTGGCGACCACCGAAGGGGCTCACGAGACGCTCGAGCATCACGCCGCGATAAGGGCATCGGGGTGGCAGGGAAGAGTGATCACCACCTATCGGCCCGACGCGGTTGTCGATCCGGAGCATGAGGACTTCGAGCAGGCATTGAAGCGCTTCGGCGAGATCAGCGGCGAAGACGTCTTGAGCTGGGACGGATACCTTTCGGCTCATCGCAAACGGCGAGCGGACTTCCGGGCAGCGGGCGCGACCGCGACCGATCACGGTCATCCGACTGCTCAGACCGCCGATCTCTCCGACGCCGAAAAGCGCGCGCTGTTCGCCCGGGTCGTATCCGCAAATTGGAGCGCGGCGGAGGCGGAGCTGTTCCGCGCTCAGATGCTGACCGAGTTCGCAGCCATGAGTGTCGAGGACGGCATGGTGATGCAGATCCATCCTGGATCGTTCAGGAACCACAACCGCTGGCTTCATCAGAGCTTCGGGCGCGACAAGGGCGGCGATATCCCGCAGCGGACCGACTATGTCCGTGCGCTGAAGCCCCTGCTCGATCGCTTCGGTAACGAGCCGAAACTCTCGATCATCCTCTTCACGCTCGATGAAAGTGCATATGCGCGCGAGCTGGCGCCGCTCGCGGGCCATTACCCCTGCCTCAAGCTGGGTCCGGCCTGGTGGTTCCACGATTCCCCTGAAGGCATGCGCCGCTTCAGAGAGATGACGACGGAAACCGCAGGCTTCTACAACACCGTCGGTTTCAACGACGACACCCGCGCCTTCCTCTCGATTCCCGCACGCCATGACGTATCGAGGCGGGTGGATTGCTCATTCCTCGCCCACCTCGTGGCCGAGCATCGCCTCCACGACTGGGAAGCCGCCGAACTTGCTCGCCAACTCGCTTATGGCCTGGTTCGAAGCGCCTACCGCCTGGACAATCAGCAACCTTTGGCAGCCTGACACGGAGTCCGAATTTCATGTTCGAACGAAATTATTACGCCACCCATCCCGACATGATGGAGTGCGTCTCCAACGAGGAGCTTCGTGATCGTTATCTGATCCAGGACCTGTTCCGCGAAGGTGAGGTCGTGCTGAACTACACCCATGCCGATCGGTTCGTGATCGGTGGCGTACAGGTCGGCAATTCGGACGTGCGGCTGCCGGAACAGACCGAGCCGGCGTCAGCGGCTGGCCACCCGTTCCTCGAGCGCCGAGAGATGGCGGTCGTCAATGTCGGAAAGTCAGCCGGAAGCGTGACGGTAGACGGCGAGCGTTTCGAGCTTGCGAACAAGGACTGCCTGTTCGTGACGATGGGAGCGAAGGAGGTCGTCTTCTCCGGTGCTGGCGCGCGCTTCTACATCGCATCGTGCCCGGCACATAAGGCGTTCCAGACGCGCAAGCTGTCGATCTCCGAAGCGAACGCGCTCGAACGCGGCGGTCTCGAGGAATCGAACGAGCGCACGATCTACCAGCTGGTGATTCCCGGCGTCTGCGACAGTGCGCAGCTGGTCATGGGCCTGACCGTGCTCAAGCCCGGGAGCGTCTGGAACACCATGCCGCCCCACGTCCACGAGCGGCGAAGCGAGATTTACTTCTACTTCGAGCTGGACGGCGAGAACGACCGCGTGATGCACTTCATGGGTGAGGGAGAGGCCATGCGGCACATCGTCATCGCCAACGAAGAGGCGGTGATCAGCCCGGTATGGTCGATCCACATGGGGGCCGGCACAAAGGCCTACGCATTCATCTGGGCGATGGCGGGTGAGAACCAAGACTATACCGACATGAACGTCCTCGACATCTGCCAGCTGCAATGAGCGGATTGTTCGATCTCACCGGGCGCGTGGCGATCGTCACCGGCGCGAACACCGGCATCGGACAAGGTCTAGCGATCGCACTTGCGGGAGCCGGAGCTGACGTCGCCTTGGTGGGACGGACTCCTGCGGAAGAAACAGCCGGATGCGTGCGAGCTGCCGGACGACGGGCTGCAATCATCGGTGCGGATCTTTCCACGGTCGCGCCAGTGCAAGGCGTCGTGGAGCGGACCCTCAACGAGCTCGGCGGTGTCGATATCCTGGTCAACAATGCCGGCATCATTCGCCGCGCGGATGCTCTCGACTTCAGCGAGGAAGACTGGGACGCGGTGATCGACACCAATCTGAAATCGGTCTTTTTCCTTTGCCAGGCGGCAGCGCGGCATATGGTCGCGAAGGGTAAGGGCAAGATCATCAACATCGCATCGATGCTGAGCTTCCAGGGCGGCATTCGCGTGCCGAGCTACACGGCCTCGAAAAGCGGCGTTGCAGGCTTGACCAAGTTGCTTGCGAACGAGTGGGCGGCCAAGGGCATCAACGTGAACGCGATCGCGCCGGGATACATTGCCACCAACAATACCGCCGCGCTGCAGGCGGACGAGGCTCGTAATCGTCAGATCATGGAACGGATTCCGGCGGGTCGCTGGGGACAGCCGTCGGACCTAGCCGGAGCCGTAGTATTCCTCGCATCCGATGCATCCGATTACATCCAGGGGCACATTCTCGCGGTCGACGGCGGGTGGCTCGCGCGGTGAGCGGTCGTGCCGTCTGCTTCGGCGAGTTGCTTCTGCGGCTGACAGCGCCCGGCCGTGAGTTGCTCCTTCAGAATGGGCGGCTCGATGTTCACATCGGCGGAGCCGAGGCGAATGTTGCGGTCGCACTCGCATCGCTCGGTCATCAAGCTGCGATGGTCAGCCGCGTGCCTGATAACGCGCTTGGAAATGCCGCGGTCGCTCATCTCCGCCGCTACGGAGTCTCGGTCGAAGGCGTCGGCCAAGCCGACGGGCGGATGGGGCTTTACTTCCTGTCCGTCGGCGCGGGCTTGCGTCCTTCGCAAATCGTCTACGACCGCCTCGCCAGCAGTTTCGCGCTTGCGGGCAAGGGCGACTTCGACTGGGATCGGCTGCTCGACGGCGCAGGGCTGCTGCACCTGTCCGGAATTACGCCGGCGCTGGGTCGCCGCTCGGCCGATGCGGCTCTCGCGTGTGCGGAGGCTGCGCAGTCGCGCGGCATCAAAGTCTCGTTCGACGGCAACTACCGGGCGCAGCTGTGGCAGCGGTGGGATTCGGACCCGAAGGCGATCCTCGGCGAACTCGTCCGAAATGCCGACATCCTGTTCGGCAACCATCGCGATATTTCGCTGCTGCTTGGGCGCGACTTCGGCGGCGACGGAGAGCAGCGGCGACGTGAGGCGGCGGAAGCCGCATTCGGCGCTTTTCCCAACCTGCAGCTGATCGCTTCAACCGCGCGCCACATCGACGATGCGGACCGGCACAGGGTCGGCGCGCGCATCGACAGTCAGGACGGCGGGTTCCAGACCGAGGAGGTCGTGGTCGCGGGCATAGTCGACCGGATCGGGACCGGCGATGCATTCGCAGCGGGCGTGCTGCACGGAGTCCTGAGCGGTGCAAGTCAGGAGCAGACGGTCCGCTACGGCCTGGCGCTCGCCTGTCTCAAGCACAGCCTGCCGGGCGACGCGAGCTTGTTCACGCAGGCCGACATCGATGCCTTCCTTGCAGGAGAGATGGACGTACGCCGATGATCACGCGACGCACGTTTGTCGTTGGTGCCGCGGCCTTTCCCACGATCCTGCATGGGGCGTCTCTCACGTCCTCCGCGACCGTCGACACGACAGTCGGTCGAGTGCGCGGTTCGGTCGAAGGCGGACTGCAGGTGTTTCGCGGCATCCGGTACGGAACGGCGGAACGGTTCCGCGCCCCCGTGGCACCCAAGCCCAGCGCCCGAGTCATCGAAGCGCTGAGCTTCGGCCCTTCAGCGCCGCAGAAGAACGACAGGTACAAGCCGCAAAGCGAAGACTGCCTGTTCCTGAACGTCTGGACGCCCGAGGCGCGGCGCGGCGCGAACCTGCCGGTGATGGTCTACATTCACGGCGGCGCCTATTCGACGGGAAGCGTGGTCGACCCGCTGAATGATGGGCGTCACCTGGCTGCCCATGGAGTCGTTTGCGTCACTGTGAATCACCGCCTGAACGCGCTCGGCTACCTCTATCTCGCGCGGCTGGATCCGCGCTTTCCGGACA
>Ga0207657_10004214_pt1 | contig 15230 bp, 11 predicted proteins | sample KBSC33metaG_FD_184316 | JGI IMG/M metagenome (GOLD analysis project Ga0207657, IMG submission 184316) | Corn rhizosphere microbial communities from Kellogg Biological Station, Michigan, USA - KBS C3-3 metaG (SPAdes) (version 2) | ecosystem: Host-associated > Plants > Roots > Rhizosphere > Soil ... | reverse complement strand
GGACGATCCGCGTCGTGCTGTGGACCGGCGAGGAACAGGACTACTTCGGATCCGTCGGGTACATCGAGCGGCACTTCGGCGATCCGAAGACGATGGTGCTCAAACCCGAGCACGCGAAGCTCGCCGCGTACTTCAATCTGGACAACGGTGCGGGGCGAATCCGCGGGGTGAACCTGCAGGGAAATGAAGCGGTCCGGCCGATCTTCGACGCGTGGCTGAAGCCGTTCAACTATCTCGGCGCGTCCACGCTGACGACGCTCAACACCGGCGGCACGGATCACATGGCGTTCGACGCGCTCGGTCTGCCTGGCTTTCAATTCATCCAGGATCCGTTGAACTACGAGACGCGCGTCCATCATTCCAATCTCGACGTGTACGAGGAGGCGATTCCCGACGACCTCATGCAGGCGTCGGTGGTTATGGCGAGCTTCGCGTACGACGCGGCGATGCGGGACGCGATGCTGCCGCGCAAGCCGCTGCCGAAAGCGCAGCCGGCAGACAAGCCGTAGGCCGCGGATGGCGAGCGTTCCCGCGGTGCCTGCCGGTCCGAAGCTGCGCCGCGCGCTGACGTTTCGCGATCTCTTTCTCTTCTACATCGTCACCGGCTTCAGCGTGCGGTGGATCGCGACGGCCGCCGCCGCTGGGCCGAGCGCGCTGGTGATCTGGCTCATCGCGGCGCTCGGGCTGTTCGTCCCGCTCGTCCTCACGGTGCTCGAGCTGTCGTCGCGGTACCCGGAAGAGGGCGGCGTTTACGTCTGGAGCAAGCGCGCGTTCGGTCCATTCGCAGCGTTTCTGACGGGCTGGACGTATTGGGCATCGAATCTGCCGTATTTTCCCGGCCTGCTGTACTTCGCCGCCGCGAACGCCTTGTTCATCGGCGGACCGGGGTGGCAGGCGCTCTCGGGCAACAGCACGTACTTCCTCCTCGTCGCGGTCTCCGGTTTGATCGTGGCGGTGACGATGAACGTCGTCGGATTGAACGTCGGCAAATGGCTGAACAACGTGGGCGCCATCGCCGGGTGGCTTCCGGCGATCGTGCTGATCGTCCTTGGCGCCGCGGCGTGGCGGATGCACGGGTCGGCGACGGCGCTCACGCCGCACGCACTCGTGCCGAGCACGAGCTTGAAGGACGTGATCTTCTGGTCGACGATCGCGTTCGCGTACGGCGGTGTCGAAAGTGGATCGACCATGGGCGAGGAGATTCACGACGCCAGGCGCACGGTGCCGCGCGCCGTGCTCGCGGCGGGAATCGTCATCACCGCGCTCTACGTGACCGCGACGCTCAGCGTGTTGATCGCGATTCCGCGGAACGAGGTCTCCGGGCTTCAGGGCATCATGCAGGCGGTGCAGGCGATGGCCGGCCGCGTCGGCGCGTTCGCGTGGCTCGTGCCGGTCGTCGCGTGCCTCGTGACCCTCAACGCGCTCGGCGGCGTCGGCGGGTGGTTCGCCGCGACGGCGCGGCTGCCGTTCGTCGCCGGCATCGATCGGTTTCTGCCGCCGGCGTTCGGACGATTGCACCCGGCGTGGCGGACGCCGTATGTCGCGCTGCTCGTGCAGGCCGCGATCGCGCTGCTGTTCGTGTTTCTGGGGCAGGCGGGGACGTCGGTGCACGGCGCCTATGACGCGCTGGTCAGCATGGCCATCATCACGTACTTCATTCCGTTCCTGTTCATGTTCGCTGCGATGATCAAGGTGCAGCGCGAGCCGGCGGGCGCCGAGGTCATGCGCGTCCCTGGCGGCGCGCGCGTCGCCATCATGGTGGCGGCGCTGGGATTCTTCACCACGACGGCGTCGATCGTCCTGGCGTGCGTGCCGGCGGACGACGAGCCGAACAAGATGCTCGCCGTACTGAAGGTGGTTGGCTCTTCGCTCCTGCTCGTAGGGCTGGGCGCGGCCGTGTACGCCAACGGCCGGCGCCGCGCGAGAACCGCCGACGTGGCCCGATGACGCGGCGGATTTCTTCGCCCACGCACCGGTCATCTCACTTGACGCCGGACGCGCCCATCGTCAAGACTAGCCGCGCGAGGCGTACTCGCGTTGATCGCGGATCGTGCAGGTCCGCCGGGGACGCGGGGGTCATGCCCCGCACTACGAGGGCAACATGCAGGACGAATTCGACAACGAAGAAATGGGCATGCCCGACGACGATTTGATTAGCGGATCGGGAGAGACCGATCTGGGCGACATGGGCCACGGCGGCGAGGCGGATGCCGAGAGCCATGAGGGCGAGGACTCCGGACACCGGGCGAGCGGCGGCGCGCGTGCCCGGGCGGCCGCGCCACGCAAGGCCGCGGCTCCGCGCAAGAGCGCGTCGAAGGCCGGCGGATCGCGCAAGGTCGCCGCGAAGACGGCAAGAAAATCGGCGGGCGCATCGAAGAAGCGCGGCGGCGCCGCGAAGAAAACGGCGAAGAAAACCGCGAGGAAGAGCGCGGGCAGAAAGACGATGGCCAAGGCGGCTCGCAAAGGCGCACGGAAAGCGCCGCGGTCGACCACCAAGAAGAAAAAGGGCGGACGGCGCCGCTAGCGTCGAGCGCTACGCCGCCTGTTGCGGTGTGGGACCGATCGACGAGATCAGCGTCAGCTTCGGGTCGGCGGCGATCGCCCGGCGAAGGGCGTTCACCATCGCGCGATCGATCGTTCCCGCGTGCGGCGCGTCGACCGGATAGCGGACGGTGCACTCGAGGCCAGCCGCCGTCAATCGCGATCGGACGTCGGGGCTGGGCACCGACGTTTCGACATCCATGAAACGCTGCAGGTTGGCGTGCTGGCGTTCGATCGAGGCGCGGTACCCTTCGTACACGGATGCCGCCGCCTCCTCCAGCTGCGTCTCGGCCGCGGCGATGTCGGTGGACGCCGACAACGTCACCGTCACGATGTGCCAGAGATAGTCGGCGCCCGGCGCCTGTTTGAACAGCGCCGCCGGCTGGAACAGCACCGCATTCGAGAGAACGACCACCCGGCCTGTAGGATGCAGGTCGGTGCCCGCCAGCTCCATCAGATAGATCCTCACGAGCCCGATCTCGATCACCAGGCCGGTGACGCCGGCCAGCGTGACGCGATCGCCGGCGCGCACGCCGTAGCGCCCGATCAGGAAAAAATAGGCGACGACCGCCAGGATCACGTTCTGCATCGCGACGGCGACGCCGGCGGTGACGAACCCGGCGTAGGTCGCCAGCGAACCGATTTCCGACACGAACCCGGCGGCTACGACGAGCGCAATCGCGGCGCCGACGACCACGCGCCGAAGCACGAGGAACTGGCGGCGCCGCCGCGTATCGTGCAGGTAGCGGAACGTCGCGCGCCGCCACACTTCCGAGACGATCAACACCGCGCCGATGGCGAGCATGAGCAGCAGGCTGTGGAACAGAAGCTGACGCGCGGCCGCGCCGAACCGTTCGCTCACGTCATCGCGCCATTCGGCGAGCGTGCCTCGGGTGTTGTCCACGGCGATGCCCTGCTCACCCAGCGGAAGAAGCGCGGTGGAGAGCGTCTTGAATTGCGCCGCCGCGTTCTGCAGACTGAGCCGGGCGCTGGCGGCCGCGGCCGCGTCGGCGGGCGGAGTCGCGGCGACATCCGTGCGGCGCGCGAATTCGCGTGCGGTCGCGGTGAGCGGCGCTCGCAGATCATCGATCTCCTTGATCAACGCGTCGGTGTCGCGCAGCGCATCCGTCAGCTGCCGCCGCTGGCCGCCGAGCGTCACGAGCTCACTGGCGAGAGCGACGAGCCCTGCCGACTCCGGCCGAAACGGCGTCGCGGCCGTGGGCGCGTTCGAGGTCTTGGCCGACGGCGTGGCCGCCGCCGGCGTGGATTTGGCGGCTTGTGTGTGGCGCGCTTCGGGAATCGTGCGCTCGAGCTCGCCGATCTGGACGGGCAGACCGCTGGCGGCGTCGGATGCCGCCGTTGAGGTTGCCGCAAACTGCGCGAGATTCTGAACGGTCGATTGCACGTCCTTGGCGAGAGCGAGCGCGGCGATGAGTTCATCCCGCTGACCTCTCAGCCCCGCGCGCGAGTGCGCCGACGCCCGCGTCAGCTGGGTGTTGACATCGTCGAGCCGCGATTGCAGAGTCGCGACGCGCTGCGCGAGGCGCGCGGCGGCCTGATCGAAGCCGCGTCCAGCCGCTGGCGCGTCTGCGGCAGGCGCCGAGGCGCCCGGTTCCGGTTTGACGAGCGCGATGGCGGCATGCGCGAAATCGAAGGCGAGCTGCAATGCCGAGAGCGACGACTGGTGCACGCGATCGCGCGAGACGACATCGTTGGACAGGTCAGCCTGCTGCTCGAGCGACTGCACGCGGCGAAACCATCCGATCGTCCGCTCGAGATGTGAAACGATTTGCGGCGACTGCGGAGCCGTCTGAGCCGGCGATTGTCCAGAGGCGAGCGACGATGTGAGCACGGCGGCCAGCAGGATGGCCCGGCTTGCGCCGCGCACGTGACGAACGCGAGAGATCATGCGTCCAGCATATGCAGAACGTCGCGGTGAAGAAAGCTGCCGCCTGAGCATCAAGCGCGGCGGCGCACGGTCCACGAGGCATCCATGAAGGGTGACTTCAACACGGCGATTGTCGACGATGCCGCTCATCGTCCATGGCCGATGCCGAAGCGCCCGTGGGTGATGACACAGACGTGGAACGATCTGCTGTTTGCGCACTGGCCAGTCGAGCCGGCGCTGCTGCGGCCGCGGGTGCCCGCCGTGTTCGAGCTCGAGCGCTTCGACGGCGCCGCGTGGATCGGCGTCGTGCCGTTTCACATGACGAATGTCGCGCCGCGCGGCGTGCCGGCGCTGCCGTGGGCGTCGGCATTTCCCGAGCTCAACGTGCGGACGTACGTTCGCGTCGACGATCGGCCGGGCGTTTACTTCTTCAGTCTCGATGCCGGGAGCGCCCTCGCGGTGCAGGCGGCTCGCATGCTGTTCAACCTGCCGTACCATTCGGCGTCGATGACGGTGGCGCACGCGAACGGCGGCATCGAGTACCAAAGCCGGCGCACGTCCGCTCCGACCGTCGAACTGCAGACGGTGTACGCGCCGATCGGCGATGCCTTCCTGGCCGCCGAAGACTCGCGCGAATACTTCCTGACCGAGCGGTACTGTTTGTACCACCTCGACCGCCGCGGCGCGCCGTACCGGATGGAGATTCATCATCCGCGCTGGGCGCTTCAGCCCGCTCGAGCGGCATTCGATCGAAACACGATGACAGACGCGATCGGTATCCTGCTCCCTGATGTCGAACCGCTGCTGCTGTTCGCGAAGCGTCAGGATGCGATCGCGTGGATGCCGTCGACGCTGAGCGCGCACAATGTGCGCGATACTGGCGAATGGACACGCACATGACCGCGATCGAGATCGATTCGGTGATCGACGGATACGACTGGACGAGCCTTGCGGCGCATCTCGACGCGCACGGCTGGGCGCCTCTGCCAAAGCTGTTGCCGAAGATGGAGACCGACGCGATTGCCCGTTTGTACGACGATGACGACTCGTTCCGGAGCCACGTCATCATGGCGCGACATGGATTCGGACGAGGCGAGTACAAATATTTCAAGTACCCGCTCCCCGCTCTGATCGAGCGGCTGCGAACGTCGCTGTACGCGCGGCTCGCGCCGATCGCGAATGCATGGAACAACGCGATGGGCGTCGACGTGCGATACCCAGGCAGCCACGCCGAATTCATCAGGCGGTGCCACGCCGCCGGCCAGACGCGGCCCACGCCGCTGCTGCTGCGGTACCAGGAAGGCGACTTCAACGCGCTGCACCAGGACGTCTACGGCGACCACGTGTTTCCGCTGCAGGCCGTGATCCTGCTGTCGGAGCCGGGGCGCGAGTTCACCGGCGGCGAGTTCGTACTGACCGAGCAGCGGCCGCGCATGCAATCGCGCGTCGAAGTGGTCCCGCTTGGCCGCGGCGACGGCGCGATCTGGGCGGTGCGCAGCCGCCCCGTGCACGGCACGCGCGGCATCTACCGCGTCAACATGCGGCACGGGGTCAGCCGGATTCGTTCAGGCCATCGCCATGCGGCCGGTCTGATCTTCCACGACGCGGCGTGACCGTCACGATCTCGGTGCCGTGGCCTGGTAGTACGCCAAATCAAACACGAAAAACATCTTCGCCCGTTTGAGGATCGTGGGTGCGAGCAGCCCTGCGTCATTCATGAACGCCCGCACGCGCGCGTCGGTGTTGTCCTGCAAGCGGTGCATCGAGTGCATCCACCGGGCGACGACATCTGCACGGTGGCCCGCCTCGGACTGCGCGAAATCGAGGAGGTGAAGCCGGCCGCCAGGCTTCAGGACCCGCCGAATCTCGCGCAGCGTGGCCACTTTCTCATCGCTGCCGTTGAGATGGTGGAGCATGAAACAGGAGAAGACCCTGTCGAACGACGCGTCGGCATACGGCAAAGTGTCCGAGAATCCGCGATCGAGTCGAATGGATGCGGATGCAGCGTCGATCTTGCGTTTCGCGCGCGCGAGCGCTCTCACATCCGGATCCAGTCCCGTCAGTTCGACCGCCGGCTGCGCACGTGTGATCAGCATGAGCAGCGTGCCCGTTCCGCAGCCGACCTCGAGCACGCGTTGGCCGGCTTGCAGGTCGGCCTGCTCGACGAGCGCGCGCCGGGCGGAGTCACCGCCGAGGAGTTTCACGAGCGGGTCGTACAACGGCAGGGTCCAATCGTGGCCGGCTGCCGGGAGGTATGTTCGTTGAACGTCTGTCATCGCGCACCTCTGTTTCGGAGTTGATACGTGATTTCCGCCGACCTGATCAGGTGTGAACGTCGATTACGCCCTTCCGACCGCGCTCTCCGTCCTCGTGCCACGGCGTTGAGCCGCGGGTGATTGGCCCGAGGCGCGAACCGCGGCGGTCGACGAGAGCATCGCGAGATTGCGCAGTGAGTACACGTGCGTGAGAATCCCGAGCGGCGGTCCGATGAACAGCGCGATCAGGGAGAGCGGATAGAGGCCGAGCAGCTGCGCACCCGAGAGGATGGCTGCAGCCGGCGCCACGATGAGATCCAGCATCCCAAAGATGTTCCAGGCCGTCGCCCACTTGATCGCATGCGGCCGCTGTCGAGCGATGGCGAGGCCGATGAAAGGGGCACAAACACCGGTCAGGAAGTCGCCGAGGCCGGCCGGTATCGCAAACGCCGCCGGCACGATCCCGTAATACAGGAAGGGGAAGAGAAACATCAGGCCGGCCATCCGGTAGGTCTGCGCCCAGATCAGCCAGTGCGGCGGCATGGCCGCGTTCAGACGCCGCATCGTCTTCGACGCAGACAGCACCGTGATGCCGAGGAACATCGGACCAAACCCCACCAGGAGACTGAGCCAGAGACGGAGGTCTTCGTGCTTCAGTGGGAAATTGGCTCGGTCGCCGACGGTGACGGCCAGGCCAAACCAGAGGGTCAGGTAGGCGCCGACGAGCCCTGCCAGAACAACCGGTTTTCGTCGTCCGAGATCTGGTTGCTGTGCGGCCAGGGCCGCCAGGGCGGTGTGGACCGCGACCATGCCGACCCCGAGAGCGAAGATGAAGATCGCCGCGCCGCGATGCAGGAGAGCCGGAAGTTCAGCCGATGTCATGGTTCGCCTCGTTTCAACAATATGTTTATCATCATATTCTGGATACAAGGAATACGCCAAAGCGGTTCCCGCGGTCAAGCGCGGCGGCGGTCAGGCGGCGGCGGAGCGACAGGAGATCGGGTACACTTTATGATGACCGACATGTTCTGAAAGAGGCGAGTGATGCCCTGGCCTGACGATCACAAAGCGCGAACCCGCGAGAAGATTGTGCAGGCGGCAGCGGCGGCGTTCCGCGCCGGCGGCGTCGCCGGCGTCCGGCTGGAGGATGTCATGGCCCGCGCCGGGCTGACGCACGGCGGGTTCTACGCGCATTTCCGTTCGAAGGAGGAACTGCTGCGCGAAGCGCTGGAATACGCGAGCCATCAGACCGTCGACATGCTGTCGAAGCCCTTGGCCGGCACGGCGGCCGAGAATCGCTTTCAAGCGGTGATTGACGCCTACCTGAGCCCCGCTCACGCGGCGCATCCCGAGTGGGGATGCCCGCTGGCCACGCTGGGGCCGGAGATTGCGCGCGCGGGCGGGCCGATTCACAGGGCGCTGGCAGAAGGCGTCAGGGGCCGGCTCGCCTGGATGCGCCGACTTCTGCCGGAGGGGCCGCGCGATGCCGCGGCCGACGATCAGATCATCGGCACACTGGCCTGCATGATTGGCGGCGTCATCCTGGCCCGTACTGTTGACGGGCAAGACTCGGCGGCGGTCCTGGACGCGTGCCGCGAGTTCCTCCGCCGGAATGCGGCCCAGGCCGGGAAGCGGTCCAGCCGTCCACGGACCAAGCGCCGCCGGTCTCCTGCCACGAAAGCTCGCGCGAAAAAAGCCGACCGTTATTGAACGCTCACGTGATCGAACGTGCAGGTGGCGCTCGCCGAGGTGTTGTGGCTCGTGACGGCGAGACCCACATACACCATTTGCGCCATCGGAATGGTGTCAGTGCCGACCTGCGTCCAACTTGTTCCGTCAGTCGACTCGTACGCCGTGAACGTGTTGCCGCTGCGCGTCAGCCTGACCCAGTGCGGCGCCATCGACACCGAGCCCGCAGTGCTCACGCTCGTTCCGCCGGTGACCTCTCGGCGCTGGAACGCGACGCCTTTGCCAGCCGAGACCAGCATGAACGCATGGGCCGATCCGGCAGTTTGCGTCTCGCGAATCATGACGCCCGCCTTCGTCCACGCATCGACCTTCTGCACCGTGGCGAGGCGCGCGACGATCGTGCCGTCGCCGTTCAGGCTCGTCGTGGCGTAATGGAAAGCGTCGGCCGATCCCCAGATGTCGGCGCCCGAGCCGGTCACGGTGAACGTGCCGTTCTCGTACGACGCGCTGCCGGGGATGGGCACGCTGCCGACATCCGAATCAGCCCAGCCGGCGGGAACCGAGGTCGTCACCGAATCGAACGTCGCCGTCGCCACGGTCCCGTTGACGTGACTCGAGACCGCCAGCCCTATGTACGCGGGGCCGCTGATCGCAACCGTGTCGGTCCCGACCAGCGTCCAATTCGAACCGTCCGCCGACTCGTAGCCGGAGATCGTGGTGCCGGTTCGTACCAGCTTGACCCAGCGCGGCGCGGCCGACGCCGAGCCCGCCGTGTTGACGCTCGCATTGCCATCGGCCGTTCGCCGCTGGAACGCGACACCCTTGGCGTGCGACACGAGCATGAACGCCTGCGCAGACGAGGGATCGAGCGAGCCCCGGATCATCACTCCCGCTTTGACCCAGCTCGCCTGATCCGACACGGTCGCCACGCGCGCGATGATCCACCCGGAGGCGGACATCGGCATATAGACGTAGTTGAACGCATCCGACGTGCCCCACACGTCGGCGCCGGCGCCGTGCACGGTGAAGGTGCCGTTCGAGTACATCGCGGAGCCTGATGCGCCTGTGCTGCCAACGTCGGCGTCGATCCATCCAGTGGGCAGGCCCTGCGACGTGCCGCCGGTGACGAGCACCGTGATCGATGACGAGGTCGTGACCGCACCCTGGTTATCCGTGGCTACCGCGTAGACGCGATATGTGCCAGCCTGCACATTCTGCCAGCTCGCCGAGTACGGCGCGATCGTCGACCGACCGAGCAGTGTGCCATTCACGTAGAAATCCACGCTCGCGATCGTGCCGTCGATGTCGCCGGCGGACGCCGTGACGGTGATGTTCGATCCAGCGTTGTAGGTCGAACCGTCCGACGGGTTCGCGATCGAGACCGACGGCGGGATATCGCCGGATGGAGCGGGGAGCGCGTACGACTGCCGCAGGATCGTCGCGTCGTTCTTGTTCGCGCCGGGCGCCGTTTTCGCCCAGTGCGAGCTGGAAAGCACGATCTGATCGAATGCGATCCCGTCCTCGCGCTGCTGGATCCGAATCGTGTGCCAGCCGGACGTCGCGAAGACGACGGGCGTGCCCGCGGTGCCGTACCCGTTGTCGTTCCAGCCCCAGCCCTGCTCGCCGCAGCCATTGCAGTCTTCGAGCACGACGCCGGTCGCGTTGGTCGAGCCGATCCGCCACACCGGGTTTCCGCTGGCATCGACGCTGTCAGAAAACTGCACCCACACCGAGTCGTTTTGATACGAGTCGTTGTCCGCCTTCATCCGCATCCACAGGTGATACGGCACGTTCGCCTGGGCCAGGAATTCGAGCTCGAAATAGCTATGCGGATCAGCGCCGGGCGTCGTCACTTTCGCGGCGCCCTGGTCCGGATCGCGGACGATCCATCCGCCCGCCGCCGACGGTTCCTGCTGGAGGGTCCACTCGCCCGCGATGGCGGTTGGATTGAAGCCGGTGCCGCTGCTGTCGTACGCGTACAGCACGATGTCGGCAGGTGGCGTCGGCATCGTCACCTGCTGCGCGCCGACATGAGCCAGGAAGGATTGATAGTTGCTGCCAGGATCCTTTGGTGGTGGCGGCTGCCCGTTGACCGACTCAAAGCCTTCAGAGTGGCCGCCGAAGAATGCGCCCCCCGCGCCGTCGGGCGCGACCGCGGTGGCCAAATCTGTTCCGGCATCTCCGAGCAGCGTCGAGTAGAGCACCGAAGGCCGCTCGGGACGGAAGTCGACGATCGACAAGGTGGCGTCGCCGGCATCGCCCGTCGACGAAGTCCGCTTGAACGCGTCCCACGTCGTCGGATACCGTCCGACCTCAGGTCCACACGGTGCGGTACTCGACGGCGCTGAAAAACAGTTGTTCAGGAACTGTCCGACGAAATAGGCGACGTGGTTCTGATCGACCGCCAGCGCGCGGCCGTATGCCCACGTGCCGCTTACGCGCTGGAACGTGCTGCCGACGCCATGGAAGGCAATCCTCCTCCGGCCCTCGCCTGTCGCGGCATCGAGTTCCGAGATGTACGCTTCCGAACCAATATTCGAGGCGCCGGACGGATCCTCACCGCTTCCACCGACGTATACAACGTCGTCGACGACGGCAACCGCGACCGCATCGGCACCCGCGTCCCCGACGTACGTTGAGTACACCGGCCCTGACAAGTTGAATTTCGCGAGGAACGCCGAACTTCGCGTCGAGGAGCTGTGCGGCTTGACAGGATTGAACGTCGAAAAATCACTCGAGCCGGTCGCCCCGGCCACGTACGTGCTCCCATCGGGTCCGACCGCGACGCCGTAGGCGCTGTCCCCGCCCGAGCCGCCGAGAAACGTCCCGTACTGAAGTGACGAACCGTCCGCGGTGAGCCGGGCGAAGAACGCGTCCGTCAGAGGCTCGCCTTCCGTGTCAGCGCCTCCGGCGTACGTCACCTGCACCGCGCCCGGTGTGATGGGAAAATCGGCGCTCGCCGTCGATCCGGCGACATTGATGCGACCGGCAGCGTCCACCGCAATCGCAGCGATCGCGTCGTAACCGGCGCCGCCGAGATACGTCGAGAAGACGATCCGGCTGCCGTCCGGCGTGAGCTCGGTGACGAAACCATCGCCATGCCTGCCGTCCGGCGTGACCTCGGGTACCGAGGGATCGTGATAGTTGCATGTCCCATCGGTGCCGCACTTCCGATCGTAGGCGCCAACGCTCGTCGGCAGATCGGCGGAGTACGTCACACCGGCGACGTAGAGATTGCCATTCGCTCCGCGGGTCAACGCGGACACCTCGCTGCGGCCGCTGCCGCCGAAATAACTCAGATAGGTGACCGTCCCGTCGCTCTTCATGCGTCCGAGCAGACCGCCCTCGCATAGCTGTCCAGACCACGATTTCTGTATCGCGTTGCTCGTTGTGGGTAATGTCGTGGAACACGTATGGCCGCCGAACCAGAACCCGCCGGTGCCGTCCGCGACGATGGCTTGGATGGCGTCGCCGTATGTGAGCTCCGCGAATGTCAGCGGATGTTTGACGCCGTTTTCCTGGGCGTGAAGCGCGGTTGAGAGAGTGAGGAAAAGAAGAACAACAGGCGGGAACACAATCGCGTGAACGCGAGATTGCATGGGGGATCATCTTGCAGCGCTTTGCGGCGCGCCGCGCTGCTGGACGAGTTGCCTCCCCGCAACTCGGTCGGTCGCTTTCGGCGGCAGGCGGCCGCATCGTATGCAACAGCACGGACGTCAGCGGTATCTGAACAGCATGTTGCCGGCGAAAAACCGCGTTCCGAGGATCAGTCGTCGCGAGACCCCCCAGGCACGTAAGTCGCGATCTCGTTTATACTTAGCTTTCTCGCTGCGGTGAGGTGGCCGAGTGGCCGAAGGCGGCGGTTTGCTAAACCGTTATACGGCCTTAAAGCTGTATCCAGGGTTCGAATCCCTGCCTCACCGCCAATCATTTGGTGGTCTTGTCATCTGGGCCTGGTTATTTGGGACGCGGGAAATGACCAAATGACCAGATAGCCAAATATCCAAATAACCAGATGATTCGGGTCCGCTTCGCTCCTTCCCCGACCGGCTACCTCCACGTCGGCGGCGCGCGCACCGCATTGTTCAACTGGCTGCTCGCGCGGCGGCACGGCGGCGTGTTCGTGCTTCGCATCGAAGACACCGACGCCGAACGATCGTCTGACGAAATGGTCGAGGGCATCCTCGACGGGCTGCGCTGGCTTGGACTCGACTGGGACGAGGGGCCGAAGATCGGCGGCCCGCACGCGCCGTACTTCCAGTCGGCGCGTCTGGATCGTCATCGCGCGATGGCCGATCGTCTCGTCGCAAGCGGCGCGGCGTACTACTGCTACTGCACCACAGACGAGATCAAGAGCCGGCGCGAAGCCGCCGAACAGGCGGGCGCCGCCTGGCGATACGACCGCCGCTGCTGCAGCCTCACCGCGGTGGAGATCGCCGAGCGCGAGCGCGCGCGGATGCCGCGCGCAGTACGCGTCCGCGTGCCGGATGCCACGATGCGCTTCGACGATCTGGTGCACGGTCCCATCGAGTTCGACGGCGCGAACATCGAGGACTTCGTGATCCTCCGCTCAGACGGCCACCCGACATATCACCTCTCCGTCGTCTCCGACGATGTGGAGATGGCGATCACGCACGTGGTACGCGGAGACGATCACATCTCGAACACGCCGAAACAGATTCTGCTGTACCAGGCCGTTGGCGCGCCGGTGCCGCAGTTCGCGCACGTGCCGCTGATCCTCGGCGCCGACAAGAAGCGATTGAGCAAGCGGCACGGCGCGACGTCGGTGATGGAGTACGCGCGGCAAGGCTATCTGCCGGAGGCGATGGTGAATTTTCTGTCGCTGCTCGGATGGTCGCCGGGCGGCGATCGCGAGCTGTTCACGCGAGAGGAACTCGCCAGTATTTTCACGCTCGACGGAATCAGCGGAGGCGATGCGGTGTTCAACACCGAGAAGCTCGACTGGTTCAATCTGCAGCACATCATGCGGCTGGCGCCGGACGAGGTCGCCGTGCGTGTGCGTCCGATCTTTCAGGCGGAAGGGATCTGGCGCGACGAGTACCTGTCGGATCGGCACGCGTGGTTTTTCGCGGTGCTCGAGCTGTTGAAGCCGCGTGCTCGCAGACTCGGCGATTTCGCTTCTCAGGGGCGGTTCTTCTTCACCGATACCGTCGAGTACGACGCCGCAGCGGTCGACGCCCACTTGCGGCGCGAAGGAATGCGCGAGCATCTCGCGGCAATTGAGGCGGCGTTCCTCGAGCTCGGCGCGTTCGATCCGGCGTCGCTCGAAACGGCGCTGCGTCTGGTGGCGGACGCGCGCGGTGTGAAAGCCGCTGCGCTCATTCACGCCGTACGGGTGGCGGTGACCGGAAAAACGGTAAGTCCCGGACTGTTCGAAGTGCTGGCTCTCGTGGGTCGCCCACGGGTCAGCGCCCGTCTCAAGGCAGCGACCCGGTTGATTTCCAACCGGCCCGCGTAGCAACTCCTCAGTTTTTCCGTCGCCAAGTCCCTGAGAACGCTCCGGTTGAGCGGATCAGGCGAAACATTTTCCACACCGCCCGCGGATTCGAGGCCACGCGGGAAAACCTTTTCCTAAGTGCTTGTGTATCTGATATTTGCAGCCATTCCGTGGCATCGGCGTTGCAGCCCGAGTGTTCAACGCGCGTGACGGAATACGGGAGGTGTACGCGCGGGACGACCTGGGGCGCATGACTTCAGGCAGGAGGTACCGTGGCTAAAGAGGATCGTGGGTTTGCGTCGATGGATCGGACCAAACAGCGTGATATCGCGAGCAAGGGCGGAAAGGCGGCGCATCAGAAGGGCACGGCGCACGAGTGGACGAGTGAAGAGGCGCGCGAGGCTGGGCGCAAAGGCGGCATGGCGAGCCATCGCCGCAAGCAACAGCAGAGCGGCGACGCGTCGGAGTCATCGTCCACGAGCGAATCGACGCCGGGAGCCGACGAAACAGGGTCGGAAAATCTCGGGTGAGGGCGTTGCGCGCATCGAGCCGCACGTGCCCTCGTCCCAGTTCCAGTCGACGCGCTTGCCTGTCGCCATTTGGATTGGGCTATAATTCGTAGTTCATCCCTCGGCGAGCGCGCGTCTGGCACTGGGAGGTCGTCCAACGGTAGGACATCTGCCTCTGGAGCAGGTTATCGGGGTTCGAATCCCTGCCTCCCAGCCATTTTTCCGTTTCGTTCCCTTCGACAAGTAGATCGAACGCCTTAGGGCGTTTTTTCGCGAGTTCTACAATCTTCGAGCCCGGTGCCCCGTAATCGTGGCTGGCTCGCTCGTGTCGGGCCGTCTCGCGACGGATCGACGCCAGCTCCGTTTCCCACTCCCCGGATTTCCGCTGCCAGAGCTCGGCACTGACGCGTCCGGCCAAGCGGTCTTCATACCCCTGATCCAGCTTGGAACGTTCGGATACTGCTGCGGTAGTTGCATCACGGTGGTCCGGTGATCGCGCTCCTTGTCGCTCTGACTGTCGCGCAGGGCTTCGGCAATCCAGTCCGCGACGTCGACCGGCACCTGAACCCGCTTCAGAACGTCGCCCAAGAATCTGGAGAGTTCTTCTTCGCGGACGTAGGGAGCGAATCGGCGCTCCTGTGGAAAGGACCTCCGAAGATGGGCAAAGACGGGTCACCGAAAAACGCACGTCGTCGGTGACCGAAGGAGATGTATTCAAGCGAAGAATCATTGCGTCACTTCTTTGAGCACGCTCCGTTGAGTCAGGGCTATTCGCGGCGCATCGGTGGCACACCGCTTCATTCGAACAGCGCTGCATAGCGCTGCAGGTAGAGGGTCCAGCCGGCCTCGTTGTCGACGCCGTCGCGGACAGACTCCCATCCGAAGCCATG
>Ga0207657_10004213_pt1 | contig 15233 bp, 14 predicted proteins | sample KBSC33metaG_FD_184316 | JGI IMG/M metagenome (GOLD analysis project Ga0207657, IMG submission 184316) | Corn rhizosphere microbial communities from Kellogg Biological Station, Michigan, USA - KBS C3-3 metaG (SPAdes) (version 2) | ecosystem: Host-associated > Plants > Roots > Rhizosphere > Soil ... | reverse complement strand
CCGATGAGCGAAGTAGCCATGAAAGCAGAGCGTCAGGCCGATGGCGCGCACGAAATGGGACACCGCCCACAGCGCGACCAGTGACCAGGCGAACGGCACGGCAAACACGAGGACCACGGATGCCTGGACGAGCCAGAACACCACCATCGGAATAATCGTCAGCAGCAAATCAGATCTCTCGGAGGGCTCGGGCGACGGGAATCCGTGCCGCGCGAATCGCGGGCAGGAGTCCACCGGCAGCGCCCATGAGGCCGGCGAACAGGAGACCGCCGGCGAGCAGCGCCGGCGTGATGCGAAACTTGAACGCGACCTCGGAAAAGCTCGCGAAGTTGGTCGTACCGGTCGACAGGCCATGAACGGGTAAGGCCAGTATGCAGCCGATGACGCCGCCGACGAGCGCCAGTGCAATCGACTCGACCAGAAACGCGGTGACGATGCGCAATTGTGAGAACCCGAGCGCGCGCAGCGTGCCGATCTCACGCGTGCGGTAGGCGACCGCCGCGTACATCGTGTTCATCGCGCCGAACATCGCGCCGACCGACAGGATCAAGGTGACGAAGGTGCCAAACACGCGGATCACCGTCGTCATCGCCTTGGACTGGTCGGCATAGTACACCTGCTCCCGCTCCGGCGCGAGATACAGGCGAGGATCGGCTTCGACCGCCGCCTTGAACGAATCGAACATCGAGGGCGCGGCCAGCTTGACGGTGATCGACTGATACCCGGTGCGCTGAAAGGCCGGCATCATCAGATCCACGTCGCCCCACACTTCCGACTCGAACGACGCGTCCTCCGCGGTGAAGATGCCGACGACGTGCCAGGTGGCGTTGCCGAACGTGACGTCGCTGCCGAGCGTCAGACCCTTGAAGCGCCCGACCGCCAGCCGGCCGACATTGATCTCGCGCGTGCCGGGCGCGAAGCGTCGTCCCTCGACGATTTTCAGCGTGTCGCGGACATCGAACGCCTGCGGACCCACGCCGCGCGCGGGCACGTTCGCCGGCTGCGAGTCCGAAATGCGCGGCAGCGCGATCGCGACCAGGAGCTCGGGAGACGCCAGCGGCTTGCGATCGGCGCCGCGCGCCACCTGCGGCAGCGTCTCGACGAGCGGCACGTCGGTGCGCGGCACGGCGCTCAGGGTTTCCGCCGTGGCGCCCTTGCGCAGCACGATCGCGTTCTGCGGCGATCCGCTCGCGACGAGCGTCGCGCGAAAGCCCTGCGCGATCGCGAGCGTCATGACGAACACGGCGACCACCATCGCGATGCCGCCGGCGGTCATCGCCGCCGTGCCCTTGCGGACGGTCATGGAGCGCAGGTTGTAGCTGGCGATCAGTCCCATGATGGATCCGGCACCGCTAGGCGATCCGCCGCAGCGCGTCGACTATCTTCAGACGTGACGCCATCGTCGCCGGGATCGCGCCGGCGAGCACGCCGATGACGGCGCTGAGCGACAGCGCCACGGCGAGGTTGCTCGCATGGACGCGCAACTCGGGAACGAAGGTTCCCGCCTGCAGAAAATCGGGATTGACGATCGCCCGCGCCAGCAGGACGCCGAGCGCGCCGCCAATGAGCGACATCAGCAGCGCCTCCCCCGCGATCAGCAGGAAGACGGTGCCGGACTGGAATCCAAGCGTGCGCATCACCGCGATCTCCGTCGTCCGCTCGCGAACGGACATCGCCATCGTGTTCGCCGACACGAACAGCGTCGAGATGACGACGGCCACCATGATGCTGCCGAGCAGCAGGTTCAGATTGCCGAACATCGACACGAACGAGCTCTGGAAGGCCTGTTCGGTCTCGGTCTTCGTCTCGTTCGGCGAGTTGGCGAACTTGCGGTCGATGTCGCCGGCAATCTGCGCGGCGCGATCCGGGTTCGAGATCTGCGCCACGTACCAGCCGACCTGCCCCTTGCGCAGCGATCGTTCGTCGGCGTACTTCCAGTGGAACATCATCGACTGGTTGTCGACGGCGGCGCCCGCGGAGTGATAGATCGCGCGGATGTTGAAATCGAAGTCCTGCGTCCCGTAGGTCGGGATGCCGACGCGCAGCGTCATCTTGTCGCCGACCTTGAAGCCGTAGCGCTTCGCCAATCCGTCGCCGACGATGCAGCCGGTGCGATCCTCGAGAAACGCCGCACGCTCGGCCGGCGTCAGTTGAATCTCGGGATACAACCGCAGATAGCTCTCGGGCTCGACCGCGAACTGCGCGAAGAAATTCTGCGGATCCTTGTAAATGCCGCCGAACCAGCTCGCCCAGGTCAGATCCTGCACGCCCGGCGTGTTGCGGATCAGGTCCGCGTGGCTGGTCGGCATCGAGAAGAAGAGCGAGGTGGAACGCTGCGTGACAATGCGCGTGGCGGAACTCGCCTCGGTCGCGGCGTTGAAGCCGTCGAGCACCGCGCGCAGCGAGGCGAAGAGGAAGATCGCAATCGCGACGCTCAGCACCGTCAGCGCCGTCCGGCGCTTGCTGCGGCGCGCGCTCTTCAGGATGAGCCCGAGGAACTTCATGCGCTCACCCCGCCCTGCTCGACCAGCGTGCCTTTCTCGAGGTGCAGCGTGTGCGTCGCGCGCTCCGCGGCGTGCGGGTCGTGCGTCACCATGACGATCGTCTTCTTGAACTCCTGATTCAGCCGCTGCAAGAGCGTCAGGACCTCACCGCCGGACTTCGCGTCGAGATCGCCGGTCGGCTCGTCGGCGAGCAGCAGCGTCGGATCGGTGACGATGGCGCGCGCAATCGCGACGCGCTGCTCCTGCCCGCCCGACAGCTGACGCGGATAGTGCTTCTCGCGATCGCCGAGGCCGACGATGGTCAAAGCGGTCATCACATGATCGCGGCGCTGCTTCTTCGACAGCTGCGTGAGCAGCAACGGCAGCTCCACGTTCTCGTACGCCGTCAGTACCGGAATCAGGTTGTACAACTGGAAGATGAAGCCGATGTGGCGGGCGCGCCAGGTCGCCAGCGCGCGCTCGGATAGATTGCTGATCTCCGTGTCGCCGATCTGGATCGTGCCCGACGTCGGGCGATCGATCCCCGCGAGCAGGTTGAGCAGCGTCGACTTGCCGGAGCCCGACGGCCCCATCAGCCCGAGGAAGTCGCCCTCGTCGACGGCAATCGACACCCGCTCGAGCACGGGAATCTCGATCGCGTCGCGCTTGTACTTCTTCGTGACGCCGCGGAGCTCAATGAGCGCCACCAGCGCCTCCTTTCACGCGCACCAGCGCCTGTTCGCCCAGCCCCGGGGGCGGACTCAGGATGACGATCTCGCCGGGCGCCACGCCGCTGCTGACCTCCACCTGATCCACGCGATCCTGGCCGAGCACGACGGCACGCGACGAAGCGGTGCTCCCGGTGACGACCCACACGCGCGCTTGATCGCCCAGACCCGAGACGGCGCGCTTGGGCACGAGTACGATCGGACGCACCGGTCCGGACGCCGCCTCCGCGGAGGTCGCCGATGCTGGACGCGGCTCCTGGAAGGTGACGCTGGCGCTCATCTCCGGTTTGACGCGGGCGTCGGCGTTCAGGATCGTCACGCGCACTTCGACGATCGACTTCGCGCGATCGGCCGACGGAAAAATCTGGCGCAGGCGCCCGCGATACGCCTGATCCTGATACGCCTGAAGCTTCACCTCGGCCGGCATGCCCGGCACGAGCTTCGCGACGGTGTTCTCGCTGACCTCGGTCTGCACCTCGAGCTCGCCGAGATCGGCGATCGTCGCGATGGCGCCGCCTTCCTGCGACGGCTGGCCCTGCACGCCGAACGGCGACACCGTCTCGCCCGCCTCCGCGCGCTTCTTGATGACGACGCCGTCGAACGGGGCGCGCACGTTCGTGTTCTCGAGTGCTTCCTCGGCGACTTTCACGCGCGCGTGCGCCGACGCAATCGCCGCCTGCGCCGCGGTCACCTTGGCCGCGGACACCTGCGCGGCCGACTCGGCGGCGGTCAACGCCGCGGTGGTCGTGATGCCGTCTCTCGCCAGGGCGCGCTGCCGCTCGACGTTGCGCACGTCTTCGTCGCGGGCCGCGGTCGCCTGGCCGAGCTGCGCTTCGGCCTCGGCCACCGCGCGGCGAGACGCCTCGAGCAGCGCGCTCACGTCGGCGTGCTCGATCTCCGCGATCACTTGTCCTTTGCGCACGCGCGTCCCCTCCTCGAAGCCGAGGCGCGCCAGACGTCCGCCGACCTTGACGCCGACGTCACTGCTATGACGCGCGACGACGTACCCGGTGGCGACGAGGACTGGGAGATCGGTTGGACCGCCGGCGCTCGCGGACGTCAGCTGCGTCGCGCGCGCGATCTCGACTTCCGGGGCGCGCCGCTCGGCGAGATAGGCGAGCGCAGATGGATAGACGGCAGCGCCGGCCAGGAGCAGCACGACGAGAACGGCCCAGGGCAGCCATCGGCGACGCGGCGCCGTGTCGCGGTCGATGCGCAGCCGCGACAGGTCCGCCGCTGGCGAGTCTGAGTGGATTGTCACGGGTACAAGAAAAACGCAGGCTAACGGTGCCCGCCATCAGCCTGCGCAGTATTCTACGGCGAAACTGGTCGAGCTGACGATGAACGGCGGTCCGCTAGTTTTCTTCCTCGTACTCTTCTTCTTCGGGCGGGCCCAGACGCGTCGACGGGCGCAGCGCTTCGCGATAGTCGAAGACCGGCAGATTGCGCACGTGCAGCGATAGCGTGCACGCTGGAGATTTCTCATCCACGATCACCGTGACCGGGCTGCCCTCCACGCCTTCGCGAAACGCAATCCGGCACCCACAAGCGAGCCGTGCGTGCGTGAATCCCTTCAACATGTCCGAACAATCATATCACGCCAGGCCGCGCCTCCGGCGTTCACAGCAGCGCTTTGATCTGGTTCTCGAACGATTCCTTCGACGACATGCCGGTGTGTTTCGCGCAGATCTTGCCGTCGCGTGAAATCACGATCGTGACCGGGATGCCCCAAATCGGTCCATACGCATCCTGCACATCGTCGTGTCCGAGACCTTGCAGGATCGGATAGTTCATCTTCATGTCGGCGACATACGGCTTCAGCTTGTCCACGGTGTCGTCGACCGAGACGCCAACGACTTGCAGACCGCTCTTGCCGTACTTGTTCTGAAACTCGATGAACCACGGAATCTCGATTTTGCAGGGGCCGCACCAGGTCGCCCAGAAATCCAGGAGCACGACCTTGCCCTTGAGCGAGGTCAGCTTGACGTTGTTGCCGGCGACGTCCTTCAGCGTGAAGTTCAAGTTGGCTGGCTTCGCGTTGGCGGGACACGCGGTCGTCTCGGGTGCGAAGGCGTCCACCCGGCCGCCGGTCCACGGTAGATCCACGTTCAACGTCAACAAGGCCAGCGCCAACGCGCCGACGGTCGCGATCGCCCATCGCAGCTTCATCTCGTCTCTCCTGATCCCTGATCCCTGAGCCCTATTATCTCCCGCGCCCTACCGCATTGTCCTCTGAACGAACGACGCCATGCGCGCGACATCGTCGCGCGGCTCGCGCGCGATGAGGACGAACGTCCGGTTGCCCGACGACCACACCGCGCACTGATGCCCCAGCACGCTCGTCAGCGTTTCGGTGCGCGCCACGTGCGGCAGCATGAACAACGACACCGGCCGGCCGCGATAGCGATACATGATGTGCGCGACGCGTCCCTGGCCGTACAGGCACTGACGCGCGCCAACGAGCTCCAGCCCGGCGCGCTCGGGCTCTGTCGGCAGCCGTGCGTTCCAGCCGAAGCTGCCGGCGAGCGAGCTCTCGACCACCGAGAGCGACTGGTGCGTGTCGATGACGTCGTTCACGGCGAAACATTTCAGATGATCGGCCGTCAGCTCCGCCGCCATCACGGTCGTCGATCGCGCGGTGAGCTGATAGAGGAACGCGAAGCCGACCAGCAGCACGAGACTCGCGGCGAGCGCGAAGGGCGCGAGGCGCGCGCGCCACAGGGCGCCGCGCGAGGCGATCGGCAGCGCCGCCTTCGCGCATTTGTTGCGCAGCGCCGAGGAGGCGCATTCGCGCCGCAGCGTCAGTTTGCAGTCGTGAATCAGCCGCCGCACGGCGCGCTCGGCCTCGACGCGCTGCTGGCAGGGGCCGCAGGCGCGCAGATGATCCTCGACGGCCGTCCGTTCCGCCGGCGCGAGCTCACCGTCGATGAACGGCGTGACGAGCGAGTCGATGGTGTCGCAACTATGCATGATCCTCGTAGTCAGTCCTCTGTCTGGCCGACTGTGACCGGAGTCTGATGATCCGCGACCGACGACTGATAATTGACGACTGACGACTTCATCCTGTCGTAGAGCGCCTGGCGTCCGCGCGAGATGCGCGACATCACGGTGCCGATCGGGACGGCGAGCATCTCCGCAATTTCGGCGTAAGAAAACTCTTCCACGTCCCGTAACCAGACCGCCTCGCGAAACGCGTCCGGCAGCGCGTCGATCGCCGCCTGCAGTTCCGGCGCGAGCGTCTCACGGATCAGCAGCGACTCGGGTGTGCTGCCGGGCGTGGGCTGGCCGGCGCCAGGTGCGAGCTCGGCCGCCCGCTCGACGGTTTCGCTATCGATCACCACCGCCTCGCGTGCATCGTCGCGGGCTCGATTGCGCGCGGCGTTGTGGAGAATCGTGAACAACCATGCCCTCAGGTTCGTGCCCGGCTCGAAACGATCGGCCGCCCGGAACGCCCTCAGAAACGTTTCCTGCACGAGGTCCTCGGCATCCGCGGAATTCCGCGTCAGACGCCGCGCCGTCCGGTAGAGGCTGTCGAGCTGCGCGAGCGCCTCGGCCTCGAACGCCGCCCGGCGCGCCCGCGTTCGGCCGGGTGCGCGGATCGGCGGCGGGGGACCTTGGCGAATACGCATGTCTCCTCGCGCCCAGGGAGTGAAAACCCCGGCGCGGCCTCGTTTATTCCAAGCCGATGGATCGCCGTTAGATGTCGCCGGCAGATGGCGATCCGCCACGTTCTGAGGACACCGGCGTGCCCTTCATTCTGCCACCATTCGTGGCACGCGCCGCAGCGATGGTTTTCAGACGTCCGGCGCCGGATCAGCGTTTGCAGGGCCGTCGGCGTACCAGTAAGATCGCAGCCGTTTACCCAGCGCGCACTGTTTCGAACCCGAAGGATTCCCTATGCGTATGCGTACGCGCTCGCGGCATTGCCCGTCCCTGGCGGCGTGGATCGTTGCCGCACTTGTCGCCGGCCACGCGCACGTCGCCTCCGCGCAGACGTCCATGGTCCCGTACTTCGGGAAGAACAACATCCACTACGACACGTTTCAGTGGCACATCTACACCACCGATCATTTCGAGATCTATTACTACCCCGAGCTCGAGAAACATCTCGAACGCGTCGCCGGCTACGCCGAGAGCGCATACCAACAGGTCAGCGCCGATCTCAAACACGACCTCTCGTTCAAGGTGCCGCTGATTCTCTTCAAGACGCACAGCGAGTTCGAGCAGGAGAACGTCGACCCCGGCGCGGCGCAGGAGGGCGTCGGCGCTTTCGCCGAGCCGACGCAGCACCGCATGGTCCTGCCGATCGACGATCCGCCCGATCAGCTCTACGGGCTCATCGTCCACGAGCTGACGCACCAATTCGAGTTCGACATCATCCCGCAGCAGTTGATTCGGCGCAGCGTGCCGCTGTGGGTGAATGAAGGACTGTCGGACTACGAGCGCGGGCAATGGAGCTCGACGGACCTGATGCAGGTGCGCGACGCCGCCGTCGCCGATATCGTGCCGAAGATGTCCGAGATGGAGGATTACGGCAGCTCCGGCAACGCGCTGCTCGTCTACAACCTCGGACACGCCGTGTTCGAGTTCATCGAAGCGAAGTACGGCAAGGAAGGCATCCGGCAGTTTCTGTTCTCGCTGCGCAAGAGCGTCATCGGCGGCGGCGAGGACGCGTACGAGGAAGCGCTGCAGCTGAAGAAAGAGGAGTTCGATCAGGCCTTCGAGCGCTATCTGAAGGAGCGCTTCAAGCCGTTCCGCGACAAGGAGCGGCCGGCCGACTACGGACGCGACCTCGCCCCGAACAAGGAGAAGACCAACTTCGCCGAGGCGCTATCGATCGCGCCGTCGCCGTCGGGGGACCTCATCGCGGCGGTGACCATCAACCGGAAGGATCGCGAGATCGACATCGTGCTCCTCTCCGCCAAGGATGGATCGCTCGTTCGCAATCTGACGCGCGGCTTCGACAAGGACATGGGGTTCGATCATATCGTCCTGCGCGGCGAGCGGACGAACATCATGCCGTACATGTCGTGGTCGCCCAAGGGCGATCGCCTCGCCTATTTCGTGCGCACCGAGAAAGAGCGGACGCTGATCCTGCAGAACGTGCTGACGGGACGCATCGAAGAGCGCGTCGCGATGAAATCGGTGGACGAGCCCGAGTCGCCCTGCTTCTCTCCCGACGGCAAGACGATCGCGTTCGCGGGCTTGCGATCGGCGATCGGCGACATCTTCACCGTCAATCTGGCGACGAAGGAGATCACGAACATCACCAACGACGCGTTCGGCGACTACGGCCCCGTCTACTCGCTGGACGGGACGTTCATCGTCTACAACGCGCGCGTGAGCGGCAACCAGAAGCTGTTCCGCCTCGACCTGGCGTCGGGCAAGAAGACGCAGCTCACCTTCGGGACGCAGGACGAGACGTCGGCGCAGTTCATCGACAACCACACGCTCGTCTTCGCCTCCACCGCGACCGATCCCGCCGTGCCGCTCGAGCCGGAAGTGGCCAAGAACGGCAACATCATGAACATCTGGACGCTCGACATGGGGACGGGCGAGCTGCGCCAGTACACCGATGCGATCGGCGGCAATTGGTCGCCCATCATCCTGAACGACGCGAAGACGAACCGCATCGCGTTCATCTCGTACTACAAGAACGAATTCACGATTCACACGCTCGAGCGGAAAGAGCCGCTGCACACGGCCTCCACGTCGGATTTCGGCGAGCCGGGGCCGATCATCGATTTCCAGGCGCCGCTGCAGCACACGCTGGTCGCGGCGAACGAACGCAAGAAGGGGACGTTCGAGAAGATGTTCCTCGAGGGGCGGCCCCCGGTCAACGTCGGCGTCACGAGCAACGGCGACGTGTTCGGCGGAACAAACGTGGCGTTCGGCGACGTGCTCGGCGATCAGCAGTTCAACATCTACGCGGCGTCCATCCTGCAGTACCGCACGCTCTCGATGTCGTATGTCAACCTGTCGCGCCGTTTCCAATACGCGCTGCAAGGCTACTCGCAGACGCAGTTCTTCTACGGCCAGACAGGCGGCGCGTTCTTCGATCCCGCGCTCGCGCCGATCATCAGCCGCGATCAGGCGACGGCGACCAGCTCGGTGAAAGGCGGCACGGTCTTCGGCATCTACCCGTTCGATCGCTACCGTCGGGTGGAGCTCTCGGCGGGCATCGCCAACATCAGCGAGTCGTTCAACGATCCGGCGGTGGCGGCCGAGTCACAGCAGTTCCAGCAGCAGCAGTTCGGGCAGCAGGTCTTCCGCAACGGCACGGTGATGCCCTTCGGCGCCGCGTTCGTGCAGGAGACGACCGTGTTCCGGGAGTTCGGTCCGCTGGCGGGCAATACGATGCGGCTGGCGTACAGCGTCGCGCCGCCGCTCGGCGGCCTGCTGTCGCGCCAGACCTTCGACGTCGACCTGCGGCACTACCTGCGAATCGGCGGTACCGGCGTGCTGGCGACACGCCTCCGCGGCTTCAAGAGCTTCGGCGACTTCCCCGATTTCATCTACTTCGGCGGCAACTCGGAGATGCGCGGCTACGACTACCTGCAGTTCGCGGGACAGAACGACATCTTCATGGACGCCGAGCTGCGATTTCCGCTGATCGAAGCGGCGCTCACGCCGATCGGCGTCGTCGGCGGCGTGCGGGGCGTGTTCTTCGCCAACTTCGGCGCCGGGTGGTTCAACAACCAGGCGAGCACCGATCCGTGCAATCCCACAGGCTCCTTCAAGTTCAGCTCGAGCAAGACGGAATCGTGCACGCCGATCATCGGGGTGCAGACCACGCCTGACGGCTCGCAGTACCTCTACGATCCGAGCGGCAACCCGCTGCCGATTTACGGGCCGACGCGCACGATCTCCGGCTTCCGTCTGCAGGACTCCCGCGCATCCTACGGCCTCGGGCTGGAAACCTTCGCCCTCGGCTTCCCGATTCACTTCGACTGGTCGTGGCGGACGATGTTCAACAAGGGCTACGAGGACGTCGTCTTTGCGACGCGCGGCGGCAGCGCCGAGTTCCGCAAACCGCGGTTCGCGCTGTGGATCGGCTACGACTTTTAGTCGCCTCTCTTTTCACGAAGAACCCGAAGAACAAAAAGGCCACGAAAAAGGTTTCGACTATCGGAGCTCCGTGGTCTTCGCGGCCTCGCGGTTTCGTGATGAGCGTCGGGCCGCCTCAACGCTAAGGTAGGATCGCGGGAATGGACCTGACGCCGAAGCGCTCCGCAGACTCCGCCACCGAGATGGTGCAGGTGGTCCTCCCGAACGACGCCAATCCGCTGGGGTTCATTCTCGGCGGCACCGTCATGCACCTGATCGACATCGCCGGCGCGATTGCCTGCCATCGCCACACCCGCAGCCTGCTCGTCACCGCGGCGGTCGACGATCTGCAGTTCCTGCATTCGATCAAGGTCGGCGACCTGATCATCCTGAAGTCGCGCGTGACGTGCGCGTTCACGACGTCGCTCGAAGTACAGGTCGATGTCTTTTCCGAGGAGACGCTGACGGGAAACCGTCAGCTCACGAGCCGCGCGTTCCTCACGTTCGTCGCCATCGCGCGCGACGGCGGACGCGTGCCGGTGCCGCCGCTGATCGTGGAGACCGAGGAGGAGCGCCGCGTGTGCGACGACGCGCACGCCAGGCGGGCGGCGCGGCTACGGCGGAAAGCGATGGCTAATGGCTAATGGCTAATGGGCCAGCCATGACCATCGATGAGCGTTGAGCCATCAGCGATGACGCGTTGTCAAGAGACCGCCTTGAGCCGCAGTGTGCTGCTCTCCAAGTCGATGCCGACGCGGTATTTGCTCAGGAACTTGTGCCCGACGATCCCGCCGAGCTGAAAACCGAGCAGGGCGCTCGGCGCGTTCAGGTTGAGGACGACCACCGGAAAATTCTTGTAGTGGATCGCGTCGAACGCCAGGTCGACGCCCGGGAGCAGGAAGGCGTCCTTATCCCATCCCGACGTGCCGTATACCTTCAACGCAATCCGGTTCGCCGGCTCGGGCCGGCCGAGCGCGCTTGCCGTCGCCTGGCTGATCGAGATCACCTCACCGCCGGTGTCGATGACGAAGTTCGCGGCGTGCAGGCCGTCCACGGTGCCGCGCACCGTCGCGAGACGATACAGACGCAGCGGCAGCAGATAGTCGGCCGGCTCGGGCGCGAGATGACGGCCGAAGGTGAGCCTGTGCATCTTGTAGTCGATCGTCATCGAGAAGCCTAGCGCCAGCGGCGACAGGCTCTCGGTCTCTTTCGTCGGCATGTCGCGCAGCGGAGGATTCTTGATGAGGCACGGCACGTTGCGCAGCTTCAGCGATCCGACCTCGAGCGAATCGATGCGCGCCAGCTGAAGCCCGCGCAGGCCGACGTCGCCCACGCCCGCGCTCAGCGTATAGGTGATCGGAGTGACGCCGAGCTTCTGCGCCGTCGTGCGGGTGATGACGGTGTTCTCCGACCCGGTGTCGACGACGAAGTCCTGCGCGCCGCCGTCGTTCACTTTCGCGCTCACGACGACTTTCTCGTTCACCAGCCTGAAATCAACCGTGTACAGCATCTGGTCGGCGCCCGGATCCATCTCGAACGGCGCGCGCTGTCCGAACGAGCGCAGGAATCGGATCTCGGCCCGCGACCAATCGGCCTTCTCGCTGTGGTCCTTGTTCGGCAGCAGGTTGACGTAGTTGGTGTACGCGGCGGCCGCCTCCTCGTACTTGTGCATCCGCTCGTAAATCGTGCCGACCGTGTGGTGGATTTCCAGATCGCGCGGCGAGAGGCGCAGCGCCTCTTGCGCTTCGCGCATCGCCTCGTCCATCCGGCTGCGGGCGACGGCCGAGCGCGCCAGCCCGTGATGTCCGCGCGCCAGCTCAGGCTCGATTGAGAGCGCCTCGCGATACCGCGCTTCCGCCTCCGCGAACAGGCCGGACGACCAGAGCGAATCGCCGTACAGCGCGAGCGCATCCGCGCTGTGCGGGTGCGCGTGGATCAACGTGTCGGCTTCGCGCCGGGCCAGATCGAACTCGGCCGTGCGCAGCGCCATCTGGATGACGCCGGTGCGCGCCGCCTGACGCTGCTCCGGCGCCGCCTGCTTCAACGCGTTCTGAAACGCATCGAGCGCCTCGCCGTACCGGCCCTCGCTGTAGAGAAGATTTCCGAGCTGGAGCTGGATTTCAGACGCCTGCGACGAAGGGGTCGCATCCGCATGAATGACGAATGTGGCGGCCGCCACCAGGATCGAAGCCGCCGCGACGCGGATGCCGCGCTGCACGTTTCCCACGGAACCCTCCCACACGACCAGACTGCGAGGTGACGAGGCGTCTTACAAGAACCGGGCCGGGCGCAATGATTGGGAACGACAGTGTAAACAGAGTGAGGGCTTTCCGAAAGCGAAATATCGGAGCGCGGTCCGAAAATTATCGCGTGTAGTGCTCGATGGCGACGCCGTCATACATCTGATCGACGCGCAAGATCTGCGTGTCGCGGCTGTAGCTGCCCAACTCGTAGTCTTCGCTCATGATCAGGGCCTTGATCGGCTTGGTCGGGCAGACCTCGGCGCACAGTCCGCAGAAGCTGCAGCGCGACAGATTGAAGTCGAAGTAGTCGAGCACCTTGATCTTCTGCCCCGGCTCGCGATGGCCGCCGAGCGCGATCAGATCGTCCGGGCATGCCTTCGCGCACTGGTCACAGACGATGCAGGTCTGGGCGCCGGTGGCGGGCTCGGTCTGCAGCCGCAGCACGCCGCGAAAGCGCGGGGCCGTCGGACGCCGCTCCAGCGGATACTGAAAGGTGAACGCCGGCTGCGGCGTGTATTTGAGCGTCACCCACAACCCCTTGAACAGATCGACGAGGAAGATGGTGTTGAAGAGTCGCTTCAGGGTGCTCATCATCAGGGCTCAGGGCTCAGGGCTTGGCGCTTAGGGCTGAGGGGCTCGGGGACCAGGCCATCAGGCGCGTTCGCCGATGATCGTCGGCTCGGTGTCGCCCGACATGATGATCCGTTCCTTCCGCAGGACGGTACCCTCCTTGCGGATTTTGTCCTGCAGCCGCATCAAGCCGTACAGCAGCGCTTCCGGCCGCGGCGGGCAGCCCGACACGTACACGTCGACAGGCACGACCTTGTCGACGCCTTGCAGCACGCTGTAGGTTGGAAACGGACCGCCGGCATTCGAGCAGCTGCCCATCGAGATCACCCACTTGGGTTCGGGCATCTGGTCGTAGAGGCGCCGCAGCACCGGCGCCATCTTCTTGGTCACTGTCCCGGCGACGATCATGAGGTCTGACTGGCGCGGCGAGGCCCGAAACACCTCGGCGCCGAAGCGCGCGATGTCGAATCGCGAGGCCGACGCGGCCATCATCTCGATCGCGCAGCACGCGAGACCGAACCCCATCGGCCAGATCGACGATTCGCGGGCCCAGTTGAGGACGCGATCGATGCTGGTCGTGATGAAATTGTCCTCGAAGCGATGATCGATGAGACCCACTCGTGACTCCCTGCTGGGGGCTGGCCCGCAGGCCCCAGCCGCTAGCCCCTAGCCTCTATCGTAATATTCCGCGTTCCTCGCGATGAACGAGCTCCATTTGTGCGGCGTTTCATCCAGCGCGAAAATCGCTTCGACCGGACACGCCGGCACGCAGGCGCCGCAGTCGATGCACTCGTCAGGGTGAATATAGAGCATTTCGGCGGTCGCGAACGCCGATTCGTCTTTCCGGGGGTGAATGCAGTCGACCGGGCAGACGTCCACGCACGCCGTATCCTTGGTGCCGATACAGGGTTCGCAAATGATGTATGCCACTTATCTGTTCATGATACTCGGCTTGCAGCCCTCCCTCAACGGGCCGCGCCCGTCGCCGGCCCTCGCCTGTGACGCCGCGTCCGCCGGGCTGTTCGCGCCGCCGCAGCCCGTCCTGGGCCGCTACGAGGTGTGCACGACGGCGAGTCCGATTGAAGTCGTCATGGCGACAGGCGAGGCGCACTACGGCGAGGTGGAGGCCCTTGGTCCTCTGGACGCCTTCGGGGCCGGTGGCACGTACAACCGGTCGATGATGTCGCGGCTGTACGGCGGGATGCGGGCGAAGGTCGTCCGCGGCTGGGCAGAATCGGGCGAACGGTTCACATCGATCACGCTGATCTCGCCCTATCCTGACCCGACGCTGCAGCGCCTGAACGACGGCACGATGGAGATCCGCTGGATGACGGACCGCCGCCACGAAGACACGAAGATCACGAAAAACTAGCCACCGGAGAGACCGAGTCACGGCGGCTCCGACTGCAGGTGCGCGCAGGCCGGCGGTCGAATCGCGATCCGAAAACAAGACCTGGCCGGCAAGGCATTCGTCTTCTCTGCGCCTGTGTGACTCCGTGGCGTATCGCTTTCTCCGTGCGCTCCATGACTCCGTGGCAACGTCTCATCGCGGACGCGGCGAGTTGATCGTGATGTTCCCTTTCACCACGTCAATCGACATGACCGGATCGCCGCTGCCGATCGTCGTCTCGCCGAATCGCGGCCCGAATCGATCCTTCATCGTCAGCGGAATGTCCGATGCGATCGTGCCAAAGAACGTCAGCGCGAGGATGCGCGCACTGGTGGGCGCTTTGGCGAAGCGCACGCGCACCGTGCCGTTGAAGACGCGGAGCCGCATCATGCCGCCCGGCGTGAGCGCCGCATCGCGCACGTCGACGCTGCCAAGGTCGGTCTCGAGGCGAACGCGCCCGCCGAGCCCCGCCGCCGTGATCGGTCCGCGCTTCAGCTCGACGTCGCACGCGCGCGTCAGATTCGTCAGCGAGACGCGGCCTTCGAACACGCGAACCGTCTGGAACACGGCGGTCGACGGCACGGCGATGGCGATCTCCGTCTTCAGATTGGCGTCGCGCCCCTCGTCTTGCTGCGCGGCGTCGATGTGCAGGCCATCTGAACGCTCCTCGATCGCCGCCGGGTAACGCGCCAGGTCCGCCGCGGACGGCGCCCGGCGCACGATCTCGACGCTGACGTCGGATCGCGTCGATCCCGTGATGTTCACGTTGGCG
>Ga0207657_10004210_pt1 | contig 15234 bp, 11 predicted proteins | sample KBSC33metaG_FD_184316 | JGI IMG/M metagenome (GOLD analysis project Ga0207657, IMG submission 184316) | Corn rhizosphere microbial communities from Kellogg Biological Station, Michigan, USA - KBS C3-3 metaG (SPAdes) (version 2) | ecosystem: Host-associated > Plants > Roots > Rhizosphere > Soil ... | reverse complement strand
GGATCGAGCGGCAGCTTCGCGAGCTCGCGGCCGAGCGGCGTCAACGCGTGCGCGTCGTCGACCGCGTCGAGCTCCTGCAGCAGCTGGTAGCCGTCGCGTATGGCACGCGGCGAAGGCGGATCGAGGAACGGAAACGCCGCGACGTCGCCGAGGCGGAGCGCGGCCATCTGCAGGATCACCGACGCGAGCGAGCTGCGCAGGATCTCGGGATCGGTGAACGCGGGGCGCGCGGCCAAATCGTCGGCGTCGTAGAGGCGTACGCAGACGCCGTTCTGCACGCGCCCGCTGCGGCCCGCGCGCTGGTTCGCGGCCGCCTGCGCGATCTTCTCGATCGCGAGCAGCGTCGTCTTGTTGCGCAGCGAATAGCGCTTGATGCGCGCGAGGCCGCTGTCGACGACGTAGCGGATGCCGGGGACGGTCAGCGACGTCTCGGCGACGTTCGTCGCGAGCACGATGCGCCGGCCACGCGACGGCGTGAACACGCGCTGCTGCTCGTCGACCGACAGCCGTGCGTACAACGGCAGGATCTCGACGTCGTGCGCGTAGGGGCGGCGCGCGAGCGCTCGGCGCAGCACGTCGGCCGTCTCGCGGATCTCGCGCTCGCCGGGCAGGAACGCGAGGACGTCGCCCGGGCCTTCGCGCCACAGCTCCTCGATGCTCTGCGCGATCGCCGCCTCGAGCTCCGCCTCGTCGTCCGCCTCGTTCGCATCCGCGCCCCACGTGCGATAACGAATCTCGACCGGAAACGTCCGGCCCGACACCGTGACGACCGGCGCGGGCTGCCCGTCGCGTGCGAAGTGCCGCGCGAAGCGCTCGGCGTCGATCGTCGCCGACGTGACGATCACCTTGAGATCGTCGCGGCGCGCGAGCAGGCGCGCGAGGTAGCCGAGCAGGAAGTCGATGTTGAGCGTGCGCTCGTGTGCCTCGTCGATGACGATCGTGTCGTAGCGCAGCAGGTCCGGGTCGCTTTGCGTCTCGGCGAGCAGGATGCCGTCGGTCATCAGCTTCACGTACGCCTCGGGCCGCGTGCGATCGGTGAAGCGCACCTTGTAGCCGACCGCCTCGCCGACCCGCGTGCCGAGCTCCTTCGCCAGGCGCGCGGCGAGCGCGCGCGCCGCGATGCGGCGCGGCTGCGTGTGGCCGATGAGGCCGCCAACGCCGCGACCGGCGTCGAGACAGATCTTCGGCAGTTGCGTCGACTTGCCCGAGCCCGTTTCGCCGGACACGATGACGACGCGATGGTCGCGGATCGCGTCGGCGATCTCGCGCGCACGCTGCGAGATCGGCAGTTCGGCCGGATACGTCGTGCGCGGCTTCTCCGCCTCGCGGTGCGCGCGCAAGGCAGCCGATCGCTCGACGTCCGCGGCGAGTCGCTGCCACGTGGCGGCAGGCGCGCGCCGCCGCCGCGCGTCCGCGATGCGTGCACGCAGTCGCGGTGCATCCGCGGCCATCGCGTCGCGCGTACGTGCGAGGAGTTGCTCGGCGTCCATGAGCAGCGCCACGCCATGAGCAGGCCGGGACCCCGGGTCCGAGCCTGCTCAGGCGCTCGGCGCGCGTCGAAGGTAGGCGGTGAAGATGGCGGCGACGGCGATCGTCGCAAGCGCGTCGAGCGCGAAGGGCGCCCATTCGCGCGATTGCGCGGCGCTGACCGCGCCGGTGAGCACGACGACGGTCGCCGCGAACGCCGGCACCATGCGCGGATCGTAGCGAAGCAGCATCAGCAGCACGGCGGATGCGACGAGCCCGGCGATGAGGCCGCCGATCAGCGCCGCGGGAAGATGGGCGCGGCCCTGCGCGAGCGCGACCGCGAGCTCGAGCGCGAGCACGATGGCGACGGCGAGCCACAATCGCCTCGCGAACCCCTGCGTGAGCCGCGACACCGCGTACAGCACGAACAGTTCGGCGCTCGCGAGCCCGACGAACGCCGCGCCGGACAGCACGCCGCCGGCGAGCGGCGAGGCGAACGAGGCGAAGCGCTCGGACGGCCATGTCGGCGCATCGGGAATCGCGAGCGCGCCGAGCGCCGACTGCAACCCGAGGACGAACGCGCCTGCGGCAACGGCGGCGAGCGGCGTCGGCAGGCGGCCGATGCGCGCCCGCGCCGGCGCGCGCGTCGCGCCGAATACGCCGACGCCGGCGCACAGCGCGAGCAGCAATGCGACGACGAGCCCTGACGCGAGTGCGCGCAACACCTTGAGCGTCCATTGCGTCGCGATCGGTTCCGTCGTCGAAAGGCCGAACGCGATCGCGGGCCACGCGTTCGCGGCCGACAGGATCGCGATCACGAACGTCGCCGCGAACACCGCGAAGAGCGCACGCATGTCGACGCGATGGCGCACGAAACCAAGGATGCCGGTGATCAGCGCCGCGAGCCCCGCCGCGAAGAACACGACGAGCCCCGCGAGCGCGACGACCTGCAGCTGATTGTCCGTCTCCTGCTCGGTGCGCGTCCACGTTTCCGGCACGAACACGTAGCGCCCCGCGCCCGACACTTCGTCGCCGGCGATCGTCACGACGTAGCGCGCCTCGCCCCCCTTGCCCACGACGACGCGGGGATCACCGAAGATGAACGACCAGTCGGTGCGCGCGGGCCGTTGCGCCTCGTCGGCGGACACCAGCGTGAGGGGCGCCGCATCGACGTCGAAGCGCGTCCGCAACGCCTTCTGCGCGAGGGTAAGCGCGGCGTCGCGCGGAAGCTTTGCGCCCGGGCGCGCTTCGGGCAGCGCATGCGTGACCGTACGCACCTGCCCGTCGCCGGCGACGCTGACGCGCCACTCCTCGGCGCGCGCGGCGACGTCGCCTTCGAAGAGCGCGTAGCGCACCTGCCACACCGGCGGCGCGAGAAACGACGCGACGAGACGGCGATACGCTTCGGGGCCCGCCTCGCGCCACACGAAGCGATGCCACGTCCACTGCTGCGCATCCTCGCTCGCGAGCCGCACCATCGCCTCGCGGCGCCAACCCGAGCCGAGCGTCGCGCCTTGCGCCGCCAACGCGGCGTCGGCGATCTCGATCGCCCGCGCGCGATCGATGCCGATGGGCGGCACGTCGGCGCGAAACGGCGCGAAGAGCGCCCACGCGACGATGCCCGCCACGCCGAGCACCGGCAACGCGCGCTGGAATGCATTCGATGCGCGCCCGATCGTCAGCGCAGGCATCGTGGACGCCGCTTCCGCCGTGCGTGATCGTGGCGTCCAGGCGCCGTTGTAGAGCGAATCGGGCAACCGGTGCCACGCGCCCACCTGCCAGCGGCGGGCGAGAACGATGGCGAGCGGCACGAGCGCCGCGGCGACGACGAGCGCCTGCTGCACGTGCGCGCCCGGCGCGTCGACGAGGAACACGGGAATCGAGAACAGCGACAGGTCGAACGTCGCGTGCAGGAGGATCGTCGGGAGCAGGCCGAAGCGCAGGAAGATCAGCGCCCAAACGATCGAGGGCAGCAGCAGCTCGATCGGGCGCGAATAGGCGGGGAAACCCGGATAGTTGGCGTGCGCGCCGCCGAACACGAGCGCCTGCAGGACGACCGCGATCGCGATGCCGAGCGTGCGGCGTCCGAAGCGCGCGCCGATCAGCGCGCCGAGCGACAGCGGAATCGCGCGAAAGACGCACTCCTCCATGAACCCCGCCTGCAGCGACAGCGCGATCGGTGAAAGCGCGGGGATCGCCGAGCCGAGGATGTTCGGGTCGGTCAGCACTTCCGACGGCTGCCACCAGCCGAGCCAACGGTTCGTCGCGAAATAGAAGGCGGCGACGAGCGCGAGCTCGATCGGCACGAACAGGTAGCCGCCGAGGGTCCGTCCGGCGATCTGCGGCGTCGCGCCCGCTTCGCGCGACCACAGCTTCCAGAGTTGCGGTTGATGCGCAAACGCGCGCCGCGCGAGGCTTTCGGCCGCCATGAACACGAGCGCGTAGGCAAGGCCGCCGGCGAACACGACGAGCACCGCGAGGCCGACGTGCTTCGCCCAGAACGTCGTCAGCGACTCGGTCGTCGCGGTGCCGAACCACGACGTGTTCGCGGACGCGAGCGATGCGGCGGCGAGCAAGCCGCCGATCACGAGTCCCGCGACGACGGCGGGCCGCCACAGCAGCCAATGCCGGCGCGCGAGCCACAGCACCGCCAACACGCAGCCGCCGAGGCCGTAGAGCACGCCCGCGGTGAGCGTCGCGAGGTTCGCGATCAGGTCGTTCGCGCTGCGCAGTTCCGCGTAACGCCGGCCGAACGACTCGGGGACGTGCACGAACGGCACGACGCCTACGACCTCGTCGCCGGCGACACCGAGGAGGAGCCTGATCGTCGCTTCGCCGAGCGGCTGCGGCTGCTCGTACGTGAACGTATGGTCGACGCGTCCGCCCGGTTGCGTCTGCTGCGAGGCCTCGAGCAGCCGAAAGGCGCGCAGATCGACGTTCCAATGCCGGGTTGCCTCGGTCTCCGCCAGCTTGCGCGCGGCGTCGGCGGCGAGCGCCTTGCGCGCGGGATCGTGCACGTAGGTCTCCGCCACACGTCGCGCAAACCCGATCGCGCGGCCGTCGGGCGCGATGCGCACCGTCGTCTCGTCGATCGCGCCGAGCGTGAACAGGCGCACTTCCCACCAGTACGGCGAATAGCGGTCGCCGCGCGTGAGCTCGGCGAACGCGCGCTTGCCGCCGCCCTCGAGCTCGACGTAGTTCTGCGTGGTCGCGTCGTGCGAAAAGCGCGCGGCGACGCGCGTGCCGGCCGGCGCGAGCCGCAGGTCCTGCGCGATCGTGCGCGCCTTCGCGATCGCGTCGATGCGCGACGTCCTGATGTCGAGATTGACGATCGGGATCGCCGCCGGGAAGAGCCAGGCGGCGAGTGCGAGCGCCGCGATCGCGGCGATCGCGTACGCGACCCAGAACGCCGGCTTGTGCGTCAGTCCGGCGATCTTCACGACGCGACGAACGATTCGATGACGCCGGATTCGACGAGGCGCGCGAGCGTTTCATCGTCGAGGCCGAGGCGCTCGCGCAGGACGGCCGCGGTGTGCGCGCCGAGGAGCGGCGCTGCCGCGTCGTAGGCAAGCGCGGTGTCCGAGAAACGCAGCGGCGTGCGCACCTGCGGCACCGTGCCGGCGAGCGGATGCGCGAGGTCGAGCTTCATCTGTCGGGCGATCACCTGCGGGTCGGCGAAGACCTGGTCCATGCGATTGATCGGCCCGCACGGCACGCCGGCGGGCTCGAGCGCGGCGAGCCAGTCGCGTTGCGGCCGCTCACCAACGACCTCGGCGATCATCGGCACGAGCGTCTCGCGATGCTCGACGCGCGCCGCATTCGTGGCGAAGCGAGGATCGACCGCCCAGGCGCCGCGCCGCGCGATCTCGCAGAACTTGCGAAACTGCCCGTCGTTGCCCACCGCGAGGATCAGGTGGCCGTCGGCGCACGCGAAGACCTGGTAGGGCACGATGTTCTGATGCGCATTGCCGGCGCGCTGCGGGACCACGCCGCCGACCAGGTAGTTCATGTCGATGACGGCCATCATCGCGACGGCCGAATCGAACAGGCACGCGTCGATCCATTGGCCCCTGCCGGTGCGATCACGATGCGCGAGCGCGGCGAGGATCGCCACGCTCGCGTACATGCCGGTCATGAGGTCGGTGACCGCGATGCCGGCCTTCTGCGGTCCGCCGCCGGGCAGGTCGTCGCGCTCGCCGGTCACGCTCATGAAGCCGCTCATGCCCTGGATGATGAAGTCGTAGCCGGCGCGCTCGGCGTAGGGCCCGTTCTGACCGAAACCGGTGATCGATGCATAGACGAGGCGCGGATTGACGGCGGCGACGCTTGCATGATCGAGGCCGTATCGGGCGAGGCCGCCGGCCTTGAAGTTCTCGACGAGCGCGTCGGACTGGCGCGCGAGGCCCAGCAGCAGATCGCGCCCCTCGGGCTTGGTGAAGTCGATGGCAATCGACTGCTTGCCGCGGTTGCAGGCGAGATAGTAGGCCGCTTCGCGCGTGTCGCGGCCCCCGGTGTCCTTCAGAAACGGCGGTCCCCACGCGCGCGTGTCGTCGCCGCTCCCCGGGCGTTCGATCTTCAGCACCGTGGCGCCGAGGTCGGCGAACAGTTGCGTGCACCAGGGTCCGGCGAGGACGCGGGACAGATCGAGGATCGTCAGGTGCGAGAGCGGACCGGGCACGAAGGGTGATCCACCCGACGATCCGTCAGTCGATCGCCTTGACGATGTCGTCGACGACCTTCTTCGCGTCGCCGAACACCATCATCGTCTTGTCCATGTAGAACAGCGGATTGTCGAGGCCTGCGTAGCCCGACGCCATCGACCGCTTGTTGACGATTACCGTCTTCGCCTTGTACGCCTCGAGGATCGGCATGCCGTAGATCGGGCTGCCCTTCTCCTCGGCGAGCGGATTGACGACGTCGTTCGCGCCGAGGATCAGCGCGACGTCGGCCGTGCCGAACTCGCTGTTGATGTCCTCCATCTCGAACACCTGGTCGTAGGGGACCTCGGCCTCGGCGAGCAGCACGTTCATGTGTCCCGGCATGCGCCCGGCGACCGGGTGGATCGCGTACTTGACCGTCACGCCCTTGTCGCGAAGCTTGGTCGCGAGCTCCTTCACCGCGTGCTGGGCGCGCGCGACCGCGAGGCCGTAGCCCGGAACGATGATCACGCTCTCGGCGTTTTCGAGGATGAACGCCGCGTCGTCGGGGCTGCCCGAGCGGACCGTCTTCTGCTGCGAATCCGCCGCCGCCGTGCCGCCCTCGGCGCCGAAGCCGCCGAGGATCACGCTGATGAACGAGCGGTTCATCGCCTTGCACATGATGTACGACAGGATCGCGCCCGAGCTGCCGACGAGCGAGCCGGCGATGATCAGCATCGGGTTGTTGAGCGAGAAGCCGATGCCCGCCGCCGCCCAGCCCGAGTAGCTGTTCAGCATCGAGATCACGACGGGCATGTCGGCGCCGCCGATCGGGATGATGATCAGCACGCCGAGGATGAACGCGAGCGCCGTCATCACGATGTACGGCAGCCACTTCGCCTCGTCGGACGCCGTGAAGAACGCGATGCCGAAGCCGATCATCGCGATGCCGATCGCGAGGTTCAGCCAATGCTGGCCCGGAAAGACGACGGGCGCGCTGCGGATGCGACCGGAAAGCTTCCCGAACGCGATCACCGAGCCCGAGAACGTGATCGCGCCGATGAACGTGCCGATGAAGAGCTCGAGCCGGTTGCCCGCCGGAATCGGATCGTGCAGGCCGAAAGCGACCGGATCGTGGATCGCGGAGATCGCGATCAGCACCGCCGCGAGTCCGACGAGCGAGTGGAACGCGGCGACGAGTTCGGGCATCTGCGTCATCTGCACGCGCCGCGCGATGACCGCGCCGATCACCGCGCCGACGGCGATCCCGGCGAGGATCATGCCGACGTTCTTCGTGTGCGAGTAGACGAGCGCCAGCGTGACGATCACGGCGATCGCCATGCCGACGATGCCGAACAGGTTGCCGCGACGCGCCGTGGACGGATGCGACAGGCCCTTGAGCGCGAGGATGAAGCAGATCGATGCGACGAGGTACCACAGCGCGACCTGATTGGCGCTCATCGCGGCGCTCCATGCGAACGCGGCCCGCGCATCGACAACGGGCGAGCCGCGTGAACGGCGCAGCGCTTCAAGGCTTCGCCGCCGGCTTCTGCGCCGGCTCCCTGCGCTTGAACATCTCGAGCATCCGCTGCGTCACGAGGAACCCGCCGAAGACGTTGATCGACGCGAGCACGACCGCGGCGACGCCCACCCAGCCGCCCCAGTCGAACGCGGCGGGTCCCGCGGCGAGCATCGCGCCGACGAGGATGATCCCGGAGATCGCGTTCGTGACCGACATGAGCGGCGTGTGCAGCGCCGGCGTCACGCTCCACACGACGTGGTAGCCGACGAAAATCGCCAGCACGAAGATGATGAGGTAGAAGACGATGGGATCGACGCCGCTGGCCATGGCTGCCTCTACTGCTTTCCGTCGGTGGTTCGCCCGCGGCGATGGTCCGGCCCGCAGGCGCATTGGACCGTCGCCGCGGTCCGCTTCGTTGCTTCTTGCTTACGACCCGTCGCGTCGGCGTTCAACACGCCTGCGCGCCGTTGTAGTCGTTCGCGCGATGCCGGTACCACTGCTCGTGCCTCGCTTGGGTACCGTCGTTCTATGGCTTGACCCCTGATCCCGGATTCCCGATCCCTGATCCCTGCTGCACCACCTGCCCGTTCTCGCAGACGAGCGTCGCCTGCACGATCTCGTCGTCGCGCGCGAGCGCGAAGTCGCCCGTCTTCAGGTTCAGCGACAGCGCGACGAAGTTCAGCACGTTCCGCGCGTAAAGCGCCGATGCGTCGGCGGGTACGAGCGCCGGCAGGTTCGTGAAGCCGACGATCTTCACGCCGCCCGCCTCGGCGATCTGCCCCGGCACCGATCCTTCGACGTTGCCGCCCTGCTCGACCGCCAGGTCGACGATCACCGCGCCCGGCTTCATGGCCGCGACCGTTTGCGCACTGACCAAACGCGGCGCGGCTCGCCCGGGAATCAGCGCGGTCGTGATGACGATGTCGACCTGCTTGCAGCGCTCCGCGATGATCGCCGCCTGCCGCTGCATCCACGACGCGGGCATCGGCCGCGCGTAGCCACCGGCGCCTTCGGCGATCTCGCGCTCCTCGTCGGTCTCGTACGGCACGTCGACCCACTTGCCGCCGAGCGATTCGACCTGGTCCCTGACGGACGGTCGCACGTCGGAGGCCTCGATCACCGCGCCCAGCCGCTTCGCGGTCGCGATCGCCTGCAGCCCCGCGACGCCGACGCCGAGCACGAGCACGCGTGCGGCTTTCACGGTGCCGGCAGCCGTCATGAGCATCGGCATGAAACGTCCGTAGACGTCGGCCGCGACGATCACCGCCTTGTATCCGGCGATGTTCGCCTGCGACGAGAGAACGTCCATCGACTGCGCGCGGGTGATGCGCGGCAGGCGCTCGAGCGCGAACCCGGTGACGCCGGTGGTCGCGATCGCGGCGAGCGAGGCCGCATCGTAGGGATCGAGCAGTCCCACGAGCGCGGCGCCGCGGCGCAGCGCGCCGAGTTCGTCGCCGGCGGGTGCGCGCACCTTCAGCACGAGCTCGCTGCCGAGCGCCTCGGCGCGATTGCCGATGCGCGCGCCCGCCGCGGCGTACGCGTCGTCGGGCACGCTGCTCGCGAGGCCGGCGCCGGCTTCCACGACGATCTCATGCTTCCCGCTCGCGCCGAGCTTCTTCACCGTCTCGGGCGTCGCGGCGACGCGCGTTTCGCCTTCGCGCGTTTCCCGGGGAATGCCGATCAGCATCTTGTTGTTGGTCGCGTGTCGGTCGCGTTCGATGCCCGCGAGGCGCCTGCCGACCGCATCGTCCGGCGTCGGCCTTCGCGTGCGGCGTTGCCGTTATCGTGCCACAACCGCGCGTGGCCTCCGCACGTGCGGCGCGATCAAAGGGCCGCGGCGATGGCCTTGCCCGCGTCCGCCGTGCTCGCACGACCCCCGATGTCGCGCGTATGCGGCGCCGACGGATCGGCGAGCACGCGCTCGATCGCGCCGACCACTTCGCGCGACGCGTCGGGGTAGCCCAGGAAGTCGAGCATCAGCGCGGCCGACCAGATCTGCCCGATCGGATTGGCGATGCCCTGCCCCGCGATATCCGGAGCGGAGCCGTGCACCGGCTCGAACAGCGACGGGGACGTGCGCTCGGGGTTGATGTTGCCCGACGGCGCGATGCCGATCGTGCCGCAGACCGCGGGACCCAGGTCGGAAAGGATGTCGCCGAAGAGATTCGAGCCGACGACGACGTCGAACATCTGCGGACGCTGCACGAAGTGCGCCGACAGGATGTCGATGTGGAACTGGTCGACGCGCACGTCGGGATAGCTCGGCGCCATCGCGCGCACGCGCTCGTCCCAATAGGGCATCGTGATCGAGATGCCGTTCGACTTGGTCGCCGACGTGAGATGGCGCGCCGGACGCGACGCCGCGAGGTCGAATGCGAACTTCAGGATGCGATCGACGCCCTTGCGCGTGAACACCGATTCCTGGAACACGATCTCGCGCTCGGTGCCCTCGAAGAGCCGCCCGCCGACCGACGAATACTCGCCCTCGGTGTTCTCGCGCACGACGACGAAGTCGATGTCGCCGGGCTTCCTGTTCGCAAGCGGCGTCGCGATGCCCGGCATCAGCCGGCACGGCCGCAAATTGACGTATTGATCGAAGCGCCGGCGAAACTGGATCAGCGAGCCCCAGAGCGACACGTGATCGGGCACGGTGGCGGGCCAGCCGACCGCGCCGTAGAAGATCGCCTCGAAGCCGGACAGCGTCTCGAACCAGTCCTCCGGCATCATGCGGCCCGTCGCCGCGTAGTAGTCGCAACTCCAGTCGAAGTGCACGAACTCGAACGGGATCCCGAACCTCGCCGCGACCTTCTCGAGCACGCGCAAGCCCTCGGGCACGACTTCCTTGCCGATCCCGTCGCCGGGAATCACCGCGATCCGATGCATGCGAGCCTCCTGGATGCGAGGGATTATAGAGGCGCGCTCGCCGCCGCCTCGGCCATTTGGCCGATCGCCGCCGCGCACGCGCGCGCCTACGCTCCTCGTCGTCGCATGGATTCCCGAGGAGACACCATGAACGAACGCCACTACTGGATCGCCGTCGTGCCGCGCGATCACGCCGAGGCCGCCGTCGCCAATGGCATCGTCGAATTGAGCTATGGCCGCGCGGAGCCGCTCGCGCGCATGCAACCGGGCGACGGCCTGCTGTTCTATTCGCCGCGCGAGCGCTTTCCCGACGGCGACACGCTGCAGGCGTTCACGGCGATCGGCCGCATCGCCGACGGTCCGATCTTCGAAGCGCCGCCCGCGCCGCCCGCGCCGACGTATCGTCGCGGCGCGCAGTGGCTGGCCGCGACGCCCGCACCCATCCGGCCACTGCTCGACGATCTCTCGTTCATTCGCAACAAGGCCAACTGGGGCGGCGCGTTCCGCTTCGGCGTGCTGCGCGTGCCGCGAGACGACTTCGCGGCGATCGCCGCGGCGATGGGTCGCGACGCGGGCGCCGACTTCGCGTGAGCGGGCGTCGCCACCGCGCCTCGACGCTCGCCATGGGCGCTGCGCTATGATGCGACCCTTCCCTCGCGCCCACGGGCTTCGTGAAGCAGACGTTCCTCGACTTCGAGCAGCCGATCGCCGAGCTTCAGCAGAAGATCGACGAGCTGCGTTACGTCCACGAAGACTCCGCGGTCGACATCTCCGACGAGATCGCGCGGCTCACGAAGAAGAGCCAGCAGCTCACGCGCGACCTCTACTCGAAGCTCACCGCGTGGCAGATCGCGCAGGTGGCGCGGCATCCCCAGCGGCCGTACACGCGCGACTACGTCAACGGACTCTTCGGCGAGTTCCGCGAGCTGCACGGCGACCGCACGTTCGGCGACGACCCGGCGATCATCGGCGGCGTCGCGCGATTCAACGGCGTGCCGTGCATGGTGATCGGCCAGCAGAAGGGGCGCGACACCAAGGAGAAGATCTACCGCAACTTCGGCATGCCGCGCCCCGAGGGGTACCGCAAGGCGTTGCGGCTCATGAAGCTCGCCGAGAAATTCGCGTTGCCGCTGTTCACGTTCGTCGACACGCCGGGCGCGTATCCCGGCATCGGCGCCGAGGAGCGCGGGCAATCGGAGGCGATCGGGCGCAACCTCTACGAGATGGCCGGACTGCGCACGCCGATCATCGCGACGATCATCGGCGAAGGCGGCTCGGGCGGCGCGCTCGCGCTCGCCGTCGGCGACGTCACGCTGATGCTGCAGTACGCGACGTATTCGGTGATCTCGCCGGAAGGGTGCGCGTCGATCCTGTGGAAATCCGCCGAGCACGCGGCGACCGCGGCCGAAACGCTCGGCATCACCGCTTCGCGCCTGAAGCAACTCGGCCTCGTCGACAAGATCGTCAACGAGCCGGTGGGCGGCGCGCACCGCGACCACGCGGCGATGATGGTGTCGCTGCGCAAGGCGCTGACCGAGGTGCTGCGCCACGTGCAGGACCAGACCGTCGACGCGCTGGTCGAGGCGCGCGAGGACAAGATCCTCGGTTATGGCCGATTCAAGGAGATCGCGCCGGCCTGACGGCGACGGGCTGCATCCCGTCGAGCGCGCGGTCGCGTCGATTCTGCGGGAGGTCGTTCCGTCCGGCGGCGGAGTCGCCGTCGCGCTGTCGGGGGGGCGCGATTCGATCGCCGTTCTGGATGCGCTCGCGCCGCTCGCCAGGGCGCTGCGACCGTTCGCGTTCCACGTGCATCACGGGCTTTCCGCGCATGCCGACGCATGGACGTCGTTCTGTCGCGATGCGTGCGCCGCACGCGACGTTGCCTTCGCCGTTCGCCACGTGCACGTGCACGCGCAGCGGCACGGCGTCGAGGCCGCCGCGCGTACCGCGCGATACGACGCGCTCGTCGCGCTCGCTCGCGAGCACGGCGTGCCATGCGTGTTGCTCGCGCATCACGCCGACGACCAGGCCGAAACGATGCTGTTGCAGCTCGCCCGGGGCGCCGGACCGCACGGACTCGCCGCGATGCCGCGCGTCGCCGAACGTCACGGCGTGCGATGGCTGCGTCCGTTCCTGTTGCTCTCGCGCGCGACGATCGACGATTACGTGAAAGCCCGTCGCCTCGCGTACGTCGAGGACGACAGCAATGCGAACGTCGGCTTCCGTCGCAACGCCCTGCGCGCGCACGTCGTGCCCGCATTGCGCACGATCGCGCCGGGTTACCCCGCTACGCTCGTGCGCGCCGCGCAGCACCAAGCCGCGTCGGCGTTGCTGCTCGACGAGCTCGCCGCGATCGATGCCGATTCCGCGTTCGACGGATGCAGCCTCGATGTGCGAAGGCTGGGATCGCTGACGGTGGCGCGCAGCGCCAATGTGCTGCGCTGGTTCCTGCGGAAGCAGCGCCTTCGCCCGCCGCCGGTGGCGCGCCTCGAAGCGATGCTCGTTCAGTTGCGAGCAGCGCGCCCCGACGCCCGCATCGACTTCACGCACGACGGTGCGCGCGTGGGCCTTCATCGCGGTCGGCTGTTCGTCCACGGTGCGGCACCCGAAGCGTTTCACGCGCCATGGAACGGGACGCCCGACGTGCGACTGCCGCATGGAACCCTCGTGTTCACCTCGACGGAGGGTCGCGGCATCGCCCGGCGCTGCCTCGCGCAGGCGAGCGTCACGATCCGTTCCGGCGAGCGCGGTGAGCGCCTGTTGCCGGCAGGCCGCACGGCCCGGCGTGCGGTGGCCGATCTGCTGCGCGAGGCGGGCGTGCCGCAATGGGAGCGAAACGGACTGCCGCGCGTTTACTGCGACGGCGCGCTCGCCGCCGTCGCGCGCGCCGGCACCGACGCGCGGTTCGCGGCCGGGCCGGACGAACCGGGCGTCACGCTCGACTGGCATCCCGCCGGCATCGATTGACGCGCCGACATCGACGCGCCGGTCCGCGGCGCGGCGCCGCACGATCGGTGATTTCTCCCGGCCTCGCATGGGCGGTTCGGCGCAGTCGCAACGGCAACAGCGCGATGTTATAATTCTGAATTTGCTCGCTTTTATGTTGTCGGAGCCTTTCGATGGCCGTTGAACGCACCCTTTCGATCGTCAAACCGGATGCCGTCGCCAAGAACGTCATCGGCGAGATCTACGCGCGCTTCGAGAAGGCGGGCCTGCGTGTGGTCGCCGCCCGCATGGCGTGGCTGTCCCGCCGCGAGGCGGAAGGCTTCTACGCGGTCCATCGCGAGCGTGGGTTCTTTCGGGATCTCGTCGATTTCATGACGAGCGGTCCGGTCATGATCCAGGTGCTCGAAGGCGAGAACGCCATCGCGAAGAACCGTGAATTGATGGGCGCGACCGATCCGAAGAAGGCCGCGCCCGGAACGATTCGCGCCGACTTCGCGCAGTCGATCGACGCCAACGCGGTGCATGGCTCGGACGCGCCGGACACGGCGGCGACCGAGATCGCCTACTTCTTTCCGACGCACGCCATTTACGGTCGCTGACGCCGGGCAGCAATCGCGCCCGATGCAAAACCTTCTCGATCTCGAACCCGCGGCGCTCGTGCAATGGCTTGCCGCGCGCGGCGAGAAGCCGTTTCGTGCGCGGCAGGTCTCGCGGTGGATTCACCAGCGCCTCGTCGCGAACGTCGACGCGATGACCGATCTCGCGAAGCCGTTGCGTGCCTCGCTCGCCAACGACGCCGAGATCCGTGCGCCGCACGTGTTGCGCGACACGACGGCGAGCGACGGCACGCGCAAGTGGCTGCTCGACGCGGGCAGCGGCAATGCCGTCGAGGCGGTCTGCATCCCCGAGGACGACCGCACGACGCTTTGCGTTTCGTCGCAGGCGGGCTGCGCGCTCGATTGCGCGTTCTGCTCCACCGGCCGGCAGGGCTTCAACCGCAACCTCACGACCGGCGAGATCGTCGGGCAGCTGTGGCACGCGAACCGGACGCTGCAGGCCGAAGCGACCACCAGCGCCGCCGAGGCGAGTTCCGCCGGCCCGCTCCGCGCGCCGATCACCAACGTCGTGATGATGGGCATGGGCGAGCCGCTTGCGAATTTCGACAACGTCGTCCCCGCGCTGCGCACGTTCCTCGACGACAACGCGTACGGCCTTTCGCGGCGACGCGTCACGCTGTCGACGTCGGGCCTCGTCCCGTGGATCGATCGGCTGCGCGACGAGTGCCCGGTCGCGCTGGCGGTTTCGCTGCACGCGCCGACGAACGACCTGCGCGACCGGCTCGTGCCGATCAACCGCAGGCATCCGCTGGAAAGCCTCATGGCCGCGTGCCTGCGCTACCTCGATCGCGCACCGCGCGACTTCGTCACCTTCGAGTACGTGATGCTCGACGGCGTCAACGACGGGATCGGGCACGCGCGGGCGCTCATCGATCTCGTGCGCGACGTGCCGTGCAAGCTCAACCTGATCCCGTTCAACCCGTTCCCGGGGAGCGGCTTTGCGACGAGTCCGCGTGAGCGCATTCGCGGATTCGCGCATGCATTGCAGGATGCGGGCATCGTGACGACAATTCGCAAGACGCGCGGCGACGACATCGCCGCCGCGTGCGGGCAGCTCGCGGGACAGGTGCACGATCGCACCACGCGGCGACTCGCGAGCCGCGCCGCGGTCGCCGCGCACTGAGAACCGGCCCTCACGCATGAAACGCCTCACCTTCGCCCTGCTCGTCGCAGCGGCGCTCGC
>Ga0207657_10004209_pt1 | contig 15234 bp, 16 predicted proteins | sample KBSC33metaG_FD_184316 | JGI IMG/M metagenome (GOLD analysis project Ga0207657, IMG submission 184316) | Corn rhizosphere microbial communities from Kellogg Biological Station, Michigan, USA - KBS C3-3 metaG (SPAdes) (version 2) | ecosystem: Host-associated > Plants > Roots > Rhizosphere > Soil ... | reverse complement strand
ATCCCGATCAGCGGGGCGAAGAACGCGGCGCTGACGCTCATGCCCTGCGCGCTTCTGACGAGCGAGAAGCTGACGCTCAAGAACCTGCCGCGCCTCGCCGACGTCGATACCTTCAGCCATCTCCTCAACCAGCTCGGGGTCTCGACTTCCGTCGCCGGTGTGAAGAAGGGCGAGTACGGGCGGCGCATGACGCTTCAGGCCGACGAAGTCGTTTCGACCGTCGCGCCCTACGACATGGTGCGCAAGATGCGCGCCTCGGTGCTGGTCCTGGGACCGATGCTGGCTCGGATGGGGGAATCGACGGTCTCGCTCCCCGGGGGCTGCGCGATCGGTGACCGGCCGATCGACCTCCACCTGAAGGCGCTCGAGGCGATGGGCGCCGAGATCGAGCTGGCCGCGGGCTATGTGAAAGCGAGCGCGCCCAAGGGTCGGCTTGCGGGCGGCGACTTCAGCTTTCCAGTCGTGTCGGTCGGCGCCACCGAGAATGCGGTCATGGCCGCCGTGCTCGGCGCCGGGCGGACTCAGCTCTTCAACGCCGCGCGCGAGCCCGAGATCGTCGATCTCTGCAACCTGCTCGTGGCGATGGGCGCAAAGATCGAGGGCATCGGCTCGGCGCACCTCACCATCGACGGGGTCGAGGGGCTGCACGGCGTCGACTATGAAGTGATGCCCGACCGGATCGAGGCGGGCAGCTATGCCTGCGCGGCGGGGATGACGGGCGGATCGCTCGACCTGATCGGTGCGCGGCCCGAGGACATGCAGGCGACACTGAATGCGCTGGCGCAGGGCGGGCTCGTGATCGAGTTCCACAATCGCGGGATCAAGGTGAGCGCAAACGGGGGCCTGCGGCCGCTGGCGCTGTCGACCGCGCCCTTCCCGGGCTTCGCGACCGACATGCAGGCGCAGTTCATGGCGATGCTGTGCCTGGCGCGCGGCGACAGCTTCCTCGAGGAGACGATCTTCGAGAACCGCTACATGCACGTGCCCGAGCTTCGCCGAATGGGCGCGGATGTCGACATCCACGGGCGATCGGCGATCGTCCACGGGGTGGACGGGCTGACCGGCGCGAGCGTGATGGCGACCGACCTGCGCGCGTCGATGAGCCTGGTGCTCGCGGGGTTGGCGGCGGAAGGCGAGACCGAGGTGCTGCGCGTCTATCACCTCGACCGGGGCTATGAGCGGCTGGAGGAGAAGCTCTCGGCCGTCGGCGCGACGATCGAGCGGCGGAGCGGCGGCTAGAGCTTCTTGAAGAAACGGATGCTGCTGCGCTCGTAGCCCATGTGGCGGTAGAAGGCGTGGGCTTCGGCGCGGCGGTCGTTGCTGGTGACTTCGATGAGCCCGCAGCCCTCATCGCGGCACCATTGCTCGACGGCCTCGACCAGCATCCGGCCGATGTTGTGCTTTCGCGCCGCCTTCGTCACGACGAGGATCGGGATGCGGCCGACGGGCTTCGGGCGGTGGACCGTGAACATCCGGTGCCTGCCGACAAGGCCGACGATCTGCTTGTCGAGGGTCGCCACGAGCGGCAACTCGCCTGACCTCTTCAGCTGGGCGAGGTTCTTGCGGACCGATTTCTCGTCAACGTCGTGCTCGAGCTCGGCGATCAGCTCAACCAGCCGCGCGACGTCGGCGGGCCTGGCTTCGCGGATCTGCGGCTTTGGTGCGGGTTTGGGCTTGGGAGCAGGGACGCGCTTCGGCTTCGGCGGCGGCTCGGGTTCGCTGTCGTTCGCGGCCTCGCGCTTGGCCTTGGTGGGCTTGCGCTTCCTCGGCATGACGGCGACGTCGAGCGAGGCGCCCCAGTCCTTTGCGCCGAGGTTGCGGAGGTAATCCTCAACATCCTCGGGCTTTCCGATCGGGCCCTTGGCGTCCATCCCGAACACCGGCTTTCCCGACTTGTCCGTCAGGCCGACCTTGCCGAAGCGGCGCTTGTTGGGAGTCCTGACCCGCGAGCGGACGAGCTTGAGGCCGCGGTTGCGGGCGGTTTCGGCGAGCGCGTCGATCTGTTCGTCGCTCATAACGTGTCCAGCAGGTGGAGGATGAGGCCGACGAGTCCGCCGACGATGGTGCCGTTGATCCGGATATACTGGAGATCGCGGCCGACGGCGGATTCGAGACGCGCGGTGACGGTCCGCGCATCCCAGCCGCGGATGGTTTCCGAGACCAGCTTGACGATCGAGCTGCCGTAGCTTGCCGACATTCCGACGATCGCCCGGCGCGCGAACTGGTTGATCGCAGCGCGGATGCGGCGATCCTTCTCGAGCGTTCCGCCCATCGACTTGAGCACGTCGCCGAGCTTGCCGGCGAGGACCGCGTCGGGGTTGCGGGCGGCGCGGATGATCGCTTCGCGACCGCGCTGCCAGATGGCGTCGATCCACAGGCCGACGGAGCGGTTGTCGAGCAGCTGCTCCTTCATCGCCTCTACCCTTTCGCGGGTTTCGGGCTTCGTCTGCAGGTCGTTCGCGAGCTGCGCGAGCGCTTCCTCCACTTTCACCCGGACCGGGTGCGCGGGGTCGGTCGACATTTCGACCGTCAGCTTCCTCAGGCCGTCGATGATCGCGTCGGCGAGCTTGGTGTCGAGCGCGGCGAGCTTTAGCACCCAGTTCGCCTTCTTGTGTACCATCTCGCGGATCAGCGGCTCGTTCGCGTCGAGCGCGCGCGCCATCCAGCGGATCGCGGCCTCGAGCATGGGCACGTGGCGATCCTCGTTGATCGCGGAGGCGAGCGCGTGGCCCAAGAGCGGCGATATCTCCGTCTTGCGAAGGCGCGAGCTGACCGCGCCCTTGACGATGCCGCCCAATCGCTCGTCGTCGAGGCTTTCGAACACGTCGGCAATGAGCCGCGAGGCGCCGGCGCGGATGCGCGTGCCTTCACCGGCCGGGGTCTGCAGGAAGCGGCCCGCCGCGCCGGCGACGTCGAGACGCTGCATGCGCCGAGCGACGACCGCGGGGATGAGAAAGTTCTCGCGGATGAAATTGGCGAGCGCTTCGCCGATCCGGTCCTTGTTGCGCGGGATGATCGCCGTGTGCGGGATGGGGAGGCCGAGCGGATGGCGGAACAGGGCAGTGACCGCGAACCAGTCGGCGAGGCCGCCGACCATCGCCGCCTCCGCGAAGGACTTCACGTAAGCCAGCCACGGATATTGCGGCTCGAACGCGCGCGCGGCGGCGAAGACCGCGGCCATCAGGACGAGGAGCCCGGTCGCGACCGCCTTCATCCCCTGCGCGCCGGGCTGGGCGGGGTTGAAGCGGGACAGAGCGCCGTTGGACATCGCCCTCATGCCGGCTCAATAGCCGAGCCGGCGCGAGAGTTCACTTTGGCGCGTTCACTCTGCCGGAACCGGATGGCCGGCCTGGTGCGCATCGCTTCCGACGAGCCGGTGGAAGACCCGCCCGATCCGCGATTCGACCGAGATCGCGAGCGAGAAATAGGCCGGCACGAGCAGCAGCGTCAGGATCGTCGAGAAGATGAGGCCGCCGATCACCGTCACGCCCATCGGCGCCCGCCAGCTCGCGTCGCCGCTCAGCGACAGAGCGATCGGCAGCATGCCCGCGACCATCGCCACCGTGGTCATCACGATCGGCTGGGCGCGCTTGTGCCCGGCCTCGTTGATCGCCTCGTCCTTCTCCATGCCGTGGTTCATCATCTCGACCGCGAAGTCGACCAGCAGGATCGAGTTCTTGGCGACGATTCCGAACAGCATGAGGATGCCGATCAGCACCGGCAGCGACACCGGCTGTCCGGCGATGTGCAATCCGATGGCCGCGCCTAACGGCGCCAGCAGCAGCGACCCCATGTTCACGAACGGCGCGAGGAAGCGCCGATAGAGCAGCACCAGCACGGCGAACACCAGCAGCACGCCCGCGAGCAGCGCCATGACGAAATAATAGACCAGCTCGGCCTGCCACTTCTGGTCGCCGAGATTGAGCTTCTGCACGCCTTGGGGAAGGTGCTGGAGCGTCGGCAGGTTGTTGATCTTCGGCCAGACGTCGCCGCTGACGATACCGGGCGCGAGATCGGCGCCGACGGCGGTGCGGCGGATCTGGTTGGTGCGCTGGATCGTGGTCGGGCCTGCGCCGAAGCCGATCTTTGCGACCGCCTTCAAGGGCACCGAGCCGCCGTCGGACGTCGGCACCGGCAGGTTCTCGAGCGTCGAAAGGTCGCGCCGGTCATTCTCGGACAGCGAGACGCTGATCGGGATCTGGCGGTCGGAGAGCGAGAATTTCGCGCTGTTCTGCTCGATGTCGCCGATCGTCGCGATCCGGATGGTCTGGCTCAGCGCCGCGGTCGTGACGCCGAGATCGGCGGCGAGATCGAAGCGCGGCTTGATGGTGATTTCGGGCTGCGCGAGCGAGCCGCTGACCCGCGGCGCGCGGACACCGGGAATGGTCGCCATCTCGTCGGCGATCTTGTTCGCAACGGCGTTCAGCTGAACGGGGTCGTCGCCGCCGAGATAGAGCATGATGTCCCGCGAATCGTCGCCGGGGCCGCCGCCGTTCTGACTCTGGAAGCTCGCACGGGCGTCGGGGATCGCGGCAAGCGCGGGCGCGAGCGAGCGCTCGATCTGGGTGCTCGTCTGCTTGCGGTCCTTTTTCCACACGATCGAGACATGGCCGTCGCCGACGTTGACCCGCTCGAAGGTCCGCTCCGTGTTGGGATTTTTGGCGACGATCCGGGCGATCTCGTCGGCTACCACCTCGCTCTGCTTGAGCGTCGACCCCGGCGGAAGGGTGAAATTGACGTCGGACTGATTCACGTTGACCGCCGGCTGGAAGGTCATCGGGAGCGTCGCGAACAGGACAACGCTGAGGAGAAGCGCGCCGATGCCGGCGCCGACCATGTAGATGCGATGGTCGCGCCATAGCGACATGACCTTGCCGCCGAACCCGGGATGGCGAAGCCGGTAGGCGTGCGCCTTCGACGTATCGAGGCTCCAGCGGAGCACGCGTAGGTAAGCGTGCATCCATTTGAAGTCGGCGTGCGGTTGCTGGCCGTGCGAGCGGAGGAAATAGGCCGCGATGAGGGGCGTGATCATGCGCGCGACGAGCAAGCTCATCAGCACCGCCATCACCACCGTGAACCCGAACGCCTTGAAGAACTGGCCGGAGATTCCGGGCATCAGCGCCACGGGCAGGAACACCGCGACGATCGCCATCGTGGTCGCCAGCACCGCGAGGCCGATCTCGTCGGCGGCGTCGAGCGAGGCCTGGTAGGCGGATTTGCCCATGCGCATGTGCCGGACGATGTTCTCGATCTCGACGATCGCATCGTCGACCAGCACGCCGGCCACGAGGCTTAATGCAAGCAACGACAGGCCGTTCAACGTGATCCCCAGCAGGCTCATGAACCAGAAGGCCGGGATCGCCGACAGCGGGATCGCCAGCGCGGAGATGGCGGTGGCCCTGATGTCCCGAAGGAAGAGGAGCACCACTAGGACGGCGAGGATCGCGCCCTCGAGCAGGCCCTCCATTGCGCTGGTGTATTGCTTCTTCGAATATTCGACGTTGTTGTAGATCTCCGCGAAGTGAACCTTCGGGTTCTCCTTCTGGATCTTGTTCAGCTCCTTCCAGGCGTCGTCATAGGCGGTGACCTCGGAATAGCCTTTGGCGCGCTGGACGTTGAAGGTGACCACCTGGCGGCCGTTCTGCTTGGCGATGCTGCGCTGCTCGGAATAGCTATCCTGGACGGTGCCAAGGTCCGCGAGGCGGACGAAGCGGCCGCCCGGAAGCGAAATCTGCGTCTGCGAAAGTTGATAGGCGTCGGCGGCGTTTCCGAGGACGCGCACCGATTGCTCCGAGCCGGCGATCTCGGCCCGGCCGCCGGTCGCGTTGATATTGCTCTGCCGAAGCTGCTGGTTGACCTGCGCCGCGGTGATGCCCTGCGCCTGAAGTGCCGCCGGGTCCAGCTCCACGCGAATCGTGCGGTCGACGCCGCCGCCGCGCGATACTGCGGCAATGCCCTCGATCCCGAGCAGCCGTTTGGAAACCGTGTTGTCGATGTACCAGCTCAGCTGCTCGAGGCTCATGTCGGTCGTCTGCACGCCCACCGCCATGATCGGGCCGCCGGCGATGTCGACGCGCGTGACCTGCGGCTCGAGGATCCCTTCGGGGAGATTGCTTCGGATCTGGGCGATCGCGTTGCGGACGTCGTTCACCGCGCGGTCGGTGGGAGTTCCGATCTTGAACTGGACGAAGGTCGAGCTCGCGCCTTCGCTAACGGTCGAGTCGATCTCGTCGACGCCGTTGACTCCGCGGATCGCCGATTCGACCCGCTGCGTGACCTGGGTTTCCATCTCGTCGGGCGCCGCGCCCGGCTGGACCACGGTGACCTGCGCCGCGGGGAAGTCGATGTCCGGGTTGCGGTTCACCTGCATGCTGGCGAACGAAACGAGGCCGGCGAGCATCAGCCCGACGAACAGCACGATCGGCGCAACGGGGTTGCGGATGCACCACGACGAAATATTACGGAAATTCATACGGAGGAGAGCTTAGCCGGGTTCGGTCAGGCGGTCACTGCGCCGAGACGCGCCTCGGGTGCACCTTCTGGCCAGGGTTGAGGAACGGGCCGGCCGATAGCACGACCGCTTCGTTCCCCGACAGCCCCGAAGCGACGGTCACCCCGGCATCGTTGACGGTGCCGATCTGGATGTTGCGCCGCTCGACCTCGTTATTGCCGTTGATGATGTAGACGTAATTGCCCTTGTCGTCGCTGAGCACGGCGCTCTGCGGAAGCAGAGGAGCCGTAGTCTGGCCGGCGGTGATCGATGCCTGGGCATAGCCGCCGGGCCGGATCGAGGAATCATAGGGAATCGCGATCCGGACTTCGCCGAGGCGGGACTGGGGGTCGATCACGGGCGCGACCTGCCACACGTTGCCGGCGATGGCGTGGTCGGCGCCGATCGGCGTCACCTGCGCGGGCATCCCGACATGGACGCTGGCCAGGTCCTGCTGCGCGAGCTGCGCCTGCATCTCCATCTGGCCGCCCTCGGCGAGCCGGAAGAGCGCGCCGGATCCCGGGCTGACGATCTGGCCGAGCTCGACGTTGCGGGCGAGGATCAGGCCGGCGGTCGGAGCGACGACGTTGAGCTGGCCGATCTGGGCGCGAGTTGCGCCAAGCTGCGCCTGCGCCACGCGGACCTGTGCGTTCGCGGCGTCGCGGGCGGCCTTCTTGGCGTCGATCTCCGCCTTGGAGACGAAGCCGCGGTCCTTGAGGGCGAGCGCGCGCTCGTAATTGTTCTGGGCGAGCGCCGCATCGGCGCGTGCCGCGGCGATCTGCGCGGACTGCTGCGCCGCCTGCTGCGACTGCACCGAGCGGTCGATGACGGCCAGCACCTGCCCGGCACGCACCCAGCTTCCCGCATCGACGAGGACGCGGACGACGCGGCCGCCCTGGCCCGCGATCCCGACCGGCTGGTCACGCCGGGCGCCGAGGGGGCCGCTGGCGGTGATGACCCGGCCGACCTGGCTCTGGCCCGGAACGATCACGGAGACCGTGGCCATCTGCCCGGCCGCCTGTCCGGCGGCAGGCGGAGGAGCCTTGTCGCCGCCCCGGCCCATGATGACGTACAGGCCGATGACGAGCAGAGCGAGCGCGGCAATGGCGCCGATGATGACCATCCGCCGCCGCTGGGCCGAGCGGTCCACGACCACGAGCGTGTCGGACGAGTGGATCGAAGTTTCCCGGTTCATGCGTTCCTGCCCAAAATGCCCCATTTGCGCCAACCACATCAATGGTGTGGCAGCTGTATTATATCAATAAGTCACCGCGCGCAACAGACCGCGGGCTCCCGCCTGCCGCCACTGCTTTTCGACGAAGAGTGGCACTTGTTTGGCGAGCGCGCGTTGCTTCATCTCACGTGAAGGTCGGTTGAACGACACGATAACGCAAGGGGATGCGGGATGCTAATGCCGTTGCTCGATCCAGGCCACGGATGGATTTGGTGGATTGTCATCGGCGGGATCGCCGGCGGGATCGCGAAATTGCTCATGCCCGGGAAGGACCCGGGCGGGTGCCTGATCACGATCATCCTCGGAATCGCGGGCGCGGTGCTTGCCGGATGGCTTGGGCATCTCCTCCACTGGTACGAGCCGGGCGAGGGCGCGAGCTTCGTCGGCGCTGTCGTCGGCGCCTTCATCATTCTCGCCATCTACCGGATCGTCGCGGGCCGCCGTCGAATCTGATCTCCGACGCGTTCAGGAAACAGCCATTGCGCTTGGGCGACCGTTGCGCGCTGGATATGAACGTCTTCCCGGAGAGTTGCATGAGAACGCTTTTGGCCGCCCTGATGTTGGGCGCCGCTTCCTTATCGATGCCGGCGGCGGCTCAGCAAGCCTCGATCACCCAGACCATCGCCGGGACCCGGCTCGACGTGACCGCGACGGGCGAGGTGACGCGCGTGCCCGACGTCGCGATCATTACCGCGGGCGTCGTTTCGCGGTCGGCGACGGCGACCGGGGCGCTGCAGGACGCCGCCAGTCGCATGGCGAAGGTGCTGGCCGCCTTGAAGCGGGCCGGGGTCGCCGACCGCGACATCCAGACCAGCAACGTCAGCCTCAATCCCGAATATCGCTATCCTCAGAACGAATCGCCGCAGTTGACCGGGTATACGGCGACCAACCAGCTGACGATCCGCTTCCGCGACATTGGGGCGTCGGGCAAGATCCTCGATGCGCTGGTCAGCCAGGGCGCGAACCAGATCAACGGTCCGAACTTGACCATCGACAAGCCCGAGGCTGCGCTGGACGAAGCGCGCGCCAATGCGGTCGCGATCGGCCGCGCGCGGGCCGAGGCCTATGCGCGCTCGCTGGGGCTGCGGGTGGCCCGGATCGTGGCGGTCTCGGAAAGCGGCGGAAGCTTCGCGCCGCCGCCCATGCCGATGTTCGCCCGAGCCGAGGCCGCCCAGGCGGATACCAAGATCGTGCCGGGAGAGCAGAAGCTCCAGGTTAGCCTGGCGATGACGTTCGAGTTGCAATGAAAAAGGCCGCGCGGGCGATGCCGCGCGGCCTCTCTTCAGATAGCGTCGGTGTGGCTTAGCGAACCGTTCCGCGCCGGATCAGGTTGACGATCGCGAGCAGGATGATCGCGCCGATCAACGAATAGAGAAACGTCTCGATCGTGATGCCGGCATTGATGCTGCCGCCGAACAGCAGCCCGGCGATCACCGCGCCGACGATGCCGACAACAATGTTCAGGATAATGCCCTGCTGAGCGTCCGTGCGCATGATTAGACTTGCAAGCCAGCCGCAAATACCACCGACGATCAGCCAGATGATAATACCCATGAGCTTTCCCTCCTGTTCTTTCGACGGCCGCAGGGCGTGCGGCCGCCGTTCCGGCATCACAGACGCGTGATGCGGGCCGGTTGTTCCGGCACTGGAAGGGATTGTCTAGGTTTTGGGCTCAGGAATCGCAGAAAACGGGGGATAGATTCTTTCGCGTAACGACGCTGCGGGGGCTCAGTAGCGCTGCTGCTTCTCGTACTGGTCGCGATACTGCTTGATTCGCGTGACGCGGAGCCCGGGCATGCCGCTACGGTCGACCGCGCGCTGCCAACTCGTGAATTCCTCGAGGCTGAGCGTGTAGCGCTTGCAGGCTTCGTCGACCGTGAGAAGCCCGCCGGCGACGGCCGCGACAACCTCCGCCTTGCGACGCACGACCCAGCGCGTCGTCGAGACAGGCGGCAACGAGTCGAGCGTCAGCGGCTCGCCGAGCGGTCCGATGACCTGGGCCGGACGAATCTTCTGGTTCTCGAGCATACTTCGTTACACCTGCTTAATCATTGTCGATGTCCGCACCCTTAATTGGCGGCCGTTGAAAATATTCTGAAACGTGCTGGTTAATGCCGTGGTTAGTCCGCCTTCTGTTCCCTTAACTTTTCCTCGGCGAAGGTCCCGCCGAGCCGCTTCACTGCGTCGCGCCAACCCTCTCCGCCGGAGAGGTAGCAAGCGATCGCATCCTGCCTCGAGCGTTCGTCGCCATTCGCACCCGACCCCAAGAGCGCGAGCAGCTCGTCGAGGCTGAGCGGCGCTTCCGCATCCTTGCGAAAGTCCGTCTCGTGACGCGCCAACCTGCCCCCCTCGCTCAATCAAACCTGCTCACCGTCTAGCCGGGAGGAGTGAAATTCGGGTAAAGACCACCGCCAAGAGACCTCCAATGCGGATCGATTTTCAGCTGGGCCGCCCCTCGGGCGATGCCAGGATCGTCGTCGCCATGTCCGGCGGCGTCGACAGCTCGGTGACGGCCGCGCTGGCCGCGCAGACGGGCGCGGAGGTGATCGGGGTCACGCTCCAGCTCTACGACCATGGCGAGGCGGTCCGGCGCTCGGGCGCGTGCTGCGCCGGCCAGGATATTTACGATGCGAAGATGGTCGCCGACCGGCTCGGGATCGCGCATTACGTGCTCGATTACGAAAGCCGTTTTCGCGAAGGGGTGATCGATCGCTTCGTCGACGAATATGCCCACGGCCGAACGCCGGTCCCGTGCGCGAGCTGCAACCAGGGCGTGAAGTTCGTCGACCTCGTCGCCTTCGCGCGCGAGATCGGCGCGGATTGCCTGGCGACGGGGCATTATGTGCGCCGGCGCGTGAACGATGGACGCGTCGAGCTTCACAAGGGCGCCGACGCGCGCCGCGACCAGAGCTATTTTCTCTACGGCACGACGCGCGAGCAGCTGGATTTCCTGCGCTTCCCGCTCGGCGATCTGCCGAAGGACGAGGTTCGGCGGATCGCTGCGGAGGTGGGGCTGGAGGTCGCGGCCAAGCCAGACAGCCAGGACATCTGCTTCGTGCCCGACGGCGATTATGCGAGCCTCGTGAAGCGGCTCCGCCCCGAGACCGAGGCGCCGGGCGAGATCGTCGACCTCGACGGTCGAGTCCTCGGCCGCCACCGCGGGGTGGTGCACTTCACCGTCGGCCAGCGCCGCGGGATCGAGATCGGCGGGCAGAAGGAACCGCTCTACGTGCTCCGCATCGAGCCCGGCGAGGCGCGGATCGTCGTCGGCCCGAGACGCGCGCTCGCCGTGCAGGAGCTGCGCGTCGACGGATGGAACTGGCTTGGCGAGGACCAGCACGAGGTCAGCGTGAAGGTCCGCTCGCTGGCGCCCGCCGTCGCGGCGACGAGGGACGACGAGCGGGTTCGCTTCGAGGGTCCCGAATATGGCGTAGCGCCGGGGCAGGCGGCGGTCGCCTACGACGGCACGCGCCTGCTTGGAGGTGGCACGATCGTCGAAACCCAGGCGGCAGAGCTTGAGGCAGCCGCGGCGTAGCGGCTAAGCCATCGCGATGACTCGCTTTTTCCTGATCGCCGCTGCTGTGCTTGCCGTTGCTGCCCCAGCAGGCTCCGCGCCGGCGCCTGTGCCGCCCGTAACGCCCGCCGGGCCCGACTTCCTCGCTCGCAACGGTGCGGCGAAGGGCGTGGTGACCACGCCGAGCGGGCTTGAATATTTCGTGGTCGTGTCTGGACCGAAAACCGGGCCGCACCCGGCAGCGGCCGACCAGGTCACCTTCGATTATGAGGTGAAGCTGCTGGACGGCCAAGTCGTCGACAGTAGCTATGCCAATGGCGAACCGCTGACCGGCAGGGCGGGCGACTTCGTCCCCGGATTCTCGGAGGCGCTCCAGCTCATGCGTCCGGGCGACGAGTGGATCGTCTGGGTCCCGCCGCAGCTCGGCTACGGCGCGAAGGACGTGGGACCGATCCCGGCGAACAGCGTGCTGCGCTTCAAGCTCGCGCTGCACAAGATCATTCCCGCGGCCTGAGGGCGTGCCGGCGCCGCTCAGCGCTGGTATCCTGTTGTATCGGCAGCGCCGCGACGGAATCGAAGCCCTGCTGATCAAGCCAGGCGGACCCTTCTGGCGCAACAAGGACATCGGCGCCTGGATGATCCCGAAAGGCGCGGTCGAGCCGGGCGAGTTGCCCGCCGAGGCAGCCCTTCGCGAGTTCGAGGAGGAAACCGGCACGCGGCTGACGTCGGTGCCGTTTCCGCTGAAGAAAATCCGCCAGGCCGGGGGCAAAATCGTCGAGGCTTTCGCGCTCGAGGGCGACCTCGACCCCGCGGCGGTTACCTCGAACGAGTTCGAGCTCGAATGGCCGCCCCGAAGCGGCCGGCTCGAGCGCTTCCCCGAGGTCGTCGAGGCGCGCTGGATGAGCCTCGAAGAAGCCCGCTCGATGATGCTGCCGAGCCAACTGCCGCTGCTCGACGCGCTGGAGGAGAAGCTCGGCTAAGGCCTGAACTGCAGGGTTGTTCGGTACGCGTCCACGACCGAGCGCCGCGCCTCTTGCGCCATTCCCGTTGCGGTTGATTCGCCGTTGGGCTCGCCGCGGTGGCGGAAGATGGCGATGCCGGCGCGGACGAACGCTTCCTCCTCGGCGTGGCACGACCCGGCGAGCTTGCGCTCGAACTCGTCGACGCTGAGCCTGGCACTGTTCGCCGCTCGGGAGGTAGCGAACAGGCACTGCACGTAGACACCGTTCGCCGCGTCGCTCGCATCGAGCAGCTTTTGGGGCACGCCTTGGGCGCCGATGAGCAAGGCGAGCGCGATCACAGCTGGAACTGCCCCACGATCATGGTGTGGCAGTGGCCGCCGAGGACCGTCCGGTCCCCGTCGAGGCGGCAATGGAGGACTCCGGTGCGCGCGCTCGCCTGGAGCGCGGTGAACTCCGTCCGGCCGAGGCGGCTGGCCCAATAGGGCACGAGCGCGGCATGCGCCGAGCCGGTGACCGGGTCCTCGTCGATGCCGAGATAGGGGACGAAGACTCGGCTCGTGACGTCGTGGTCCTGCCCGCGGGCCGTGACGACGGCCATCCGGTGGATCTTGGAGAGCGCCCCGAAATCCGGCTGAACGTCGCGGACCGCGGCTTCGTCGGCGAGCTCGATGATCGCGGCGTCGTTGCAACCCTCCGCCAGCCAGGCGGCCGAATCGGGAAGCCCGAGGGCGCGCGTCAGCTCCGGCTCATGAACTTCCCTCAGCTCGGCCGCAGGCAGGTCGAGCTCGAGGAGGTCATCGCGCCGAGTGACGGTCAGCACACCCGCGTGACGTGTCGCAAAATGGAGGGGCTCGCTGTGGATGAGGACGTGGCCGGCGGCGAGCGTCGCGTGGCCGCACAGCTCGACTTCGCTCGCGGGCGTGAACCAGCGCAGGTCATACTCGGCATCTTCGCGCTCGCTCGGGACGGTGAAGGCGGTTTCGCTGAGATTGTTCTCGGCGGCGATGGCCTGCAGCGTGGCGTCGTCGAGCCAGCGTTCGAGCGGCATGACCGCCGCCGGGTTCCCGGTCAGCGGCCGGTCGGCGAAGGCATCGACCTGGAAGAAGGGGATGCTCGTCATTCGGCCTTCTCGGTGATTTCGGAGGAAAGCATCGTCTCGCGGTCGGTCTGGCCCTCGGGGTCGACGTGGATCAGGATCTCGGTGTTGGGAAAGCGCGCCTGCAGCGCCTCCTCGGCGGCATCGAGCCGGTCGTGGGCGTGCTTGACGGTCCAGTCCGCGGGCACCCAGACGTGGAACTGCGCGAAATAATGCGTGCCGCTGCTGCGGGTGCGAAGGTCGTGGAGGCCGGCGAGCTCGGGGAATTCCTTGGTGGCCGCAAGGAAGCGTTCGCGAAGCTCGTCGGGCCATTCGCGGTCCATGAGCTGTTCGAGCGCATGGCTCGAAGCCGTCCACGCGCCCCACATCAGCCAGAGGGCGATCAGAAGGCCGAACACCGCGTCCGCGCCCGTGAGGCCCGCATATTGGTCCAGCCCGAGCGCGACGATAACCGACCCGTTGAGCAGCAGGTCGGACGAATAATGAAGGCGGTCGGTGCCGATGGCGAGCGATCCGGTGCGGCTGACGACGTGGCGCTGGTAGGTGATCAGCGCGGCGGTCAGGACGATCGCAAAAAGGGAGACGCCAATGCCCAGCCCGGCATCGCTGGTTTCGGCGCCGACGAGCAGCCGCTGGATTGCGCGGAAGCCGATGAAAATCGCGGAGATGGTGATCAGGATGACCTGAACCAGCGAGGCGAGCGCTTCCGCTTTTCCGTGGCCGAAGCGGTGCTCGTAATCCGCAGGCTGCGCGGCGATGCGGACGCCGAGCAGGACCACGAGGCTCGCCACGAGATCGAGGCCGCTGTCGGCGAGCGAACCCAGCATCGCGGTCGAGTCCGTTTCGTAGGCGGCCCAAATTTTCAGGCCGATAAGGATCACGGCCATCGCGATGCTCGCCAGGGCCGCTCGAGCGGTCAGCTTCGATCGTTCGGCGGCGGTGATGGACGGGCCGTTCACGGGTAGAGCAGCCCTTCGGTCCACGTATCTCCTTCGCGCGTGAACAGGCGTCGTTCGTGAAGCCGATGGGGGCGGTCGCTCCAGAACTCGATGCGGTCCGGGATTACGCGGTACCCACCCCAGTGAGGGGGACGGGGGACATCCTGACCAGTGAAGCGTCGGCTAATCTCTTCGAAGCGGCTTTCGAATGCTTCCCGGGTTTGCAGCGGGCGCGATTGATCCGACGCCCACGCTCCGAGCTGCGAATCCCGCGACCGCGTCGCGAAATAACCATCGGCATCATTGTCGTTCACGCGTTCGATGGCTCCTTCGATCCGCACCTGGCGCCGTAGCGCCTTCCAGTGGAAGAGGAGGGCTGCGCGTGCATTCTCGCGGAGCTGCTCGCCCTTGTCGCTTTGCTCGTTGGTGTAGAAGACGAAGCCGTCGGGTCCATGACCCTTCAGAAGGACCATGCGAACATGGGGCTGGCCGTCGGCGCCTGCCGTAGCGAGCGCCATCGCGTTCGAATCGTTGATCTCGGCCTCGCGAGCTTCCGCGAACCAAATATCGAACAAGGCGAAGGCGTCGGCCATCGCGGGCCTCTAGCCACGCGCTGCCGGGGGAGTCGAGGTCACCTCAGCATCGCCGTAAAATAGAAGGCGTAGAAGAGCACCCACGATACGCCGAGCAACACGAGGCGCCTGCGGACGTCGAGCCAACGGCTGAGGAAGCGCGAAACATCGCCGACGAACAGCGCGACGAGCAGGAAGCGCGGCAGGCGGATAAACGGCGCCAGCACGATCAGCGAGAAATCGGGGCGCTTCGCGGCTTCGAGGGCGTAGAGCTTGAACGGCGTGCCGCTGAACGATCCGGCGAGCATCTCCAGCGCGCCGCGATGATAGCCCTCCGCGGCACGGGCGACGAGCGATGCATCGATCGCAGGGAGGGCGGCCATGGTAGCGGCCGCGCCGCCGGGGTCGCGGCCGGCCCATGCGAAGAC
>Ga0207657_10004206_pt1 | contig 15244 bp, 10 predicted proteins | sample KBSC33metaG_FD_184316 | JGI IMG/M metagenome (GOLD analysis project Ga0207657, IMG submission 184316) | Corn rhizosphere microbial communities from Kellogg Biological Station, Michigan, USA - KBS C3-3 metaG (SPAdes) (version 2) | ecosystem: Host-associated > Plants > Roots > Rhizosphere > Soil ... | reverse complement strand
TGATTTAAAATTCGGTTACACTATTCATGTAGTGCCTGCCGGAAAAAGTTTTAAAATAATTGTTGATTTGGATAGCGCGTTGCCCGATGACTGGATTGGCAAAGTAGGTTTCAATTTTGAATTATTGCCTTCCATTCTTTTTGGCAAATCTTACTACATGGATAAACAGTTTGGTATTTTTCCACGACAAGCCAATGAACAAAATTATATAGATGATGAAGGTGAAACGCAGGTAATGCCCATGGCAACAGGCAACAAATTAACCGTTGCGCCTGAAAGCGATAAACAAAGAATGATCATTGAAAACATGAACGGAAATGGTTTGCAACTATTAGATGGAAGGGGCAAGTATAATAATGGCTGGTTTGTGGTGCGTTCTCTTCTTCAAAAAAGAAAAGTAAAAGGCGCTGTTGAATGGTTAGTTACGCCTCATGCTATTGACGGATGGATGTCAAAACCTGTGGTGCAGGTGTCACAAGTGGGCTATCATCCTGCGCAACAAAAAATAGCGGTGATTGAATTAGATGCAAAAGATAAAAGAAAATTAAACGCATCGTTGTTGCGCATCAACGAAAATGGCGGCTTTGAAAATGTGTTGCAATCAACACCAAAAGACTGGGGAAATTTTTTGCGTTATCATTATCTGCAGTTTGATTTTTCAAAGATTAAAAGACCTGGTATGTATGTGGTGAAATATGGTAATGACACCACCAATGTTTTCCAAATCAGTGATAGTGTGTATGCCGAAAATGTGTGGCAACCAACACTTGAATATTTTTTACCGGCGCAAATGTGCCACATGCGTGTGAATGATAAATATAAAGTATGGCATGGCTTCTGCCATACGGATGATGCGCGTATGGCGCCAATAGATTCCAATCATTTTGATGGCTACATCCAGGGGCCTTCCACACTAACAAAATATAAATCCGGAGAAACAGTTCCCGGTTTAAATGTAGGCGGGTGGCATGATGCAGGCGATTTTGATCTACGCGTAGAATCGCAGGCAGAAACCGTGTATGGATTAACGTTAGCTTATGAAACGTTTGATCTGAAATATGATAATACCAGCATCAACCAACATACACACGTGGTAGAAATACAGGAACCCGACGGGAAACCTGATGTGTTACAGCAAATTGAACATGGTTTGTTATCTATTGTTGGCGGGTATCAAAGTATGGGCAGATTTTACCGGGGCATTATAGAGCCTACCATGCGCCAATACACGACGTTGGGCGATCCTGCGAATATAACAGACAATAAATTTTACAATGATGTAAAATCAACCGTAGATACGCCTGCTGTTGGCTTGCCCAATTCTCCTGATGACCGTTGGGTGTTTACAGAAGATAATCCCGGGAGAAGTTTGGAAGTCGCCGCCGCTTTGGCTGCTGCGAATCGAGTAATGAAGGGCTTTAATGACACACTTGCCAATGATTGTTTAAACATCGCAGAACAAGTTTGGAGTAATACAAAAGAAAAATATCCTGGCCAGCGCATTGGCCTCGCAACAGAATTATACATCACTACAAAAGATAAAAAATATGCTGATTTTTTAGTGGCGAATAAAGATATTATTGCAAAACAAATTAATAATTATGGCTGGGTAGTTGGTCGCGTATTGCCAATGATTAATGATGCTGCTTTTACCAAAACTATTACAGGTGCGGTGAAAGTTTTATTTGATACCATTCAATTGCAGGCAAAAGAAACGCCGTACCAGGTTCCTTACAAACCCAATATCTGGGGCGCGGGTTGGGACATTCAGCATTTTGGCTACAAGCAATATTTTTTACATGCAGCCTTTCCAAAAATAGTTACTGATGATTATATGCTCGCTGCTTTGAATTTTATTTTAGGTTGTCATCCCGGCTCTAATACGGCATCTTTTGCGTCCGGAGTTGGCGCTCATTCTATGATTCCGGCGTATGGTTTTAATCGTGCAGATTGGTATTACATTCCCGGTGGCATTGCTTCAGGTACCGCATTGATTCGTCCTGATTTTCCTGAGTTGCTGGCGTTCCCTTATTTATGGCAACAGGGAGAGTATGTGTTAGGCGGCGGTACTACAGATTATTTATTTTTGGTGCTGGCGGCAAATAAGATTTTGTCTGAACTGTGATTTGCATGACTACTATTTACATTCATGCCTGAATTTTTGTATAAGAAAAAAGATTTCTGTATTGTTTTAAAACCTTAGTAGTAATTGAAGAATAAAAAGACCAACCTTATTGGCTTATTTCTTAATGATAATTTTAATAAGGTAAATAAAATAAATACGCAATTATAGTCTATACTAAGGTTTGACATACCGAAATAAAAATCGGTAAAATTTATTCGTTTACTGGCAGGATTTTAGGGATAACTTTTTATTAATAAAATATTTTAGCACTTCTATGAAATTAAAATTATTTATCGTAGCATTATTTATTTCAGTATCATCATTTGCTCAATCCACCAATCTTGATACTATCGAATCACAGATGCGCTACGCTGCCAAACAAGGTTTGCTGGATGAATATTATCCGCGGAATATTGACACTTTATATGGCGGTTATTTAAGTACATTTTCTTACGACTTTAAACCTGTGGGCGAGCAGGATAAAATGATTGTTACGCAAGCGCGCCATACCTGGTCAACTGCGAAGGCAGCAATGTTTTATCATGATACGTCCTACATACCAATGTCGCGTCATGGTTTTTATTTCCTGCGTGATAAAATGTGGGATAAACAATATGGCGGCTTTTATAATTTGGTTTCAAGAGACGGCACGCCAAAGAGCATTATCAAAGAAGCTTATGGCAATGCCTTCGCGATTTATGGCTTGTGTGCTTATTATGAATGTTCAGGCGATACAGGAGCATTGAATCTTGCAAAAAAGGCATTTATATGGTTGGAGAAATACAGCCACGATCCAATCTACAAAGGCTATTACCAACATTTGAAAAGAGATGGAGCACATGTAATAAGAACAGCCGATATAAAAAGTACTTCGGATATTGGCTATAAAGATCAAAACAGTTCCATACATATTTTAGAAGCGCTGACGGAATTATATAAAGTGTGGAAAAACCCATTAGTGAAAGAAAGGCTACAGGAAATGCTTTATTTAATTCGTGATAAAATAGTTACACCAAAAGGTTACCTGCAATTATATTTTACCTACGACTGGAAGCCCATTTCTTATCGCGATTCTCCTGATGCGGTTATCAAAAAAAATCATTACATAGATCATGTTTCTTTCGGGCATGATGTAGAAACGGCCTATCTAATGAAAGAAGCAACCGAGACTTTAGGCAATATGCATGACGCAAAAACATTAGCGATTGGAAAAAAAATGGTGGACCAGGCTTTGCGAAATGGCTGGGATGATTCGCTCGGAGGCTTTTATGATGAAGGTTATTATTTTAAAAACAAACCGGGCTTAACCATTACCGACAAAAGCAAAAACTGGTGGGCGCAGGCAGAAGCGTTAAACACGTTGCTGATGTTTTCGTATATGTATCCCCGTGACACCATGCATTATCTGCAAAAGTTTTTTAAAGAATGGCAATATGTTCAAACTTATTTAATTGATCATCAGCATGGCGATTGGTATGAAGAAGGCCTGGATAATGAACCGCAACGCAAGACTGCGCTAAAAGCGCAAATATGGAAAGGTACTTACCATGTTTTCCGGGCAATGATGAATTGCATTAACAGGATTGATGGTGATAGGAAGAAAGATTAAATCAAAAGAAGATTGATTTATGGGCGGAGTATCAAATCTTTTTCTGTATTAACCAGAGATGCCCGAACGGATCTTTTATTTCTCCCTGGCGATAACCATATTCATAATCTTTTGCCGGGCTTACTTCAATTGCTCCAGCCTCAATTGCAGTCTTCATTACAGCATCTACATCAGAAACGAACAAACCGATAATAACAGTAGTTCCATTATATTTTTCCGGAGAGAAGAAATACGGTTTGGTTACTTCATGCAAATGAAATATAGTTCCATTAATAGAAAGTTCGGCAACATGAATGCTGCCATCATCATTCCTGAAGCAAAGATTCTCTATGGCGCCGAATGCTTTTGCATAAAATGAAATATCCTTAACGCCGTTATTGAAAAAAAGTTGCGGAGAGAAAAATGGTTTATCATTTATGTTTGTCATGCCTGTAGTTAAATCCGGTAAAGGAATTCTTTTTATCAAAGTTAAAAAAAAACCTTTCGAAATTACCTGCAAGATATTGAGGATGGCATGGAGTTTAGCGATTGGGTAAATAAAGAAAAGAGAAAGATTTCTATTTTTATTTTCTATGACTTTGAGTAAAATTAGTTAAATACTTAACTAACCGTTATGTAACTTTGCAGCCGGGGAATGAGGATTCCTGTTTTATCATATTGAACAATGCTACAGTTCACCTTATGGCAACATTAACGCAGAAAGCACAGGAAGCCAGGAAGTTTGCACATCTTACTTTCGAATTAAGAGACCAGCTCAGGCAGTTCCTTCAAAAGAAGTTCAGGGAAAACAATATTGATGTCACATACGAAATGCAGCAAGTAATGGCGTGCTTATGGAAAACCGATGGTATTAGACAGCAGGAACTGGCAGACAGAACATTAAAAGACAAAGCCAGCCTTACCGGCCTGATAAATAACCTTGCGAAACGAAATTTGGTAAAAAGAGTGGAAGATCCGGATGATAGAAGAAGCAAACTCATCTTTCTGACCGCGCCTGGCAAAAAGCTTGGAAAGGAGATAGAGCCCTGGTTGGAAGAATTGTATTCTATGGCTGGCGGCAATATTGACATGAAAGAGATCAGAAAATGTTCAGAGGTAGTTCAGCGGATGGTTAATAACATCGGGCACGAATGATTTTCATTATTGACAATATAAATTATAATTGATATCGATATGGATGAAGAATCTTTGGTGGTATATGGATCAAAGCGTGTAATCATTACCGTTACGGCAGTAGTTTGTGCGCTTCTCCAGATAATAGATACCACCATTGTGAACATCGCATTGCCTACCATGCAGGGAAGCCTTGGAGCTTCGCTAACTGAGATTACCTGGGTTATTACCGCTTATGCAATAGCCAACGTAATTGTAATGCCGATGACAAGCTGGCTAAGCCAGCAATTTGGCCGGCGAAATTATTTCGCAGTTTCCATTATCATATTCACTTTTACATCATGGGCCTGTGGCAACGCAACCAGCATAGAAGAATTAATTATTTTCAGGTTTATCCAGGGAATAGGAGGGGGCGCTTTACTGGTAACGGCACAAACGATTATTACGGAAAGTTACCCGATTGAAAAAAGAGCAATGGCGCAAACCATTTACGTATTGGGCGTTATTGTAGGGCCTACGCTTGGGCCGCCACTTGGAGGTTATATCGTGGATAATTATTCGTGGCCTTATATATTTTACATCAATATTCCTGTTGGAGTTATTGCCACTTTGCTTACGCTTCAATATGTGAAAAGTCCCAAATTTGCTGAAAAAGTAAAAGCCAGGTATGTGGACTGGTTAGGGATTGCCTTATTAATTATCGCAATAGGCTCTTTGCAATTTATTCTTGAGAAAGGCCAGGAAGATGATTGGTTCAACAGTTCATTAATTACGTCTCTTTCCGTAGTTTGTTTTTTCGGATTCTATTTTTTTATCTGGCGACAGCTTGTATATAAATATCCCATAGTAGAACTGAGGGTTTTAAAAGACAGGAATCTATCTCTTGGCAGTATTTTTTCTTTTGTATTAGGCTTTGGCTTATTTGGCTCTACTTTTATTATTCCTCTTTATACACAAACCATCATGGGATGGACGGCGCTGCAGGCGGGTTGGCTTATGATTCCAAGTACGATTTTTACTGCAATCATGATGCCCTTTGTAGGTAAGATGATGGAGCGGGGAGTATCATTTCGTATCCTCATTACGTCGGGGATGATCATATTTTTTATCTACAGTATGATGGCCTATAAAGTACTTACACCGAATACGCCAAGCGAAGCATTTTTCTGGATACTTGTCATCCGTGGGGTAGGGCTTGGCCTTCTTTCCATTCCTATTACTACTATGGCTCTTTCTACTTTGAAAGGAAAAGAAATCGGCCAGGGCGCTGCGTTGTCAGGCATGTTAAGGCAACTGGGAGGTTCCTTTGGAGTTGCTATTATCTCCACCTATCTCACCAGCGATGTCCAGACACATCGCAACGACTTGCTGACACATCTTTCTGTTACCGATCCGGCGGTACAGGAACGTGTAAAAATAATTGCAGGCGATTTCTACTCAAAAGGTTCAACAATGGATATGGCAACGAAATCCGCAGACAAATTATTAGATGGCATGGTAAATATACAGTCAACTGTACTTTCCTATATGGATGTATTTTTGTGGATAGGTGTTATGTTTTTGGTTTGCGTTCCATTTGTAATTCTCTTTGTAAAAAAATCAAAACGAAAAATGGATCTTAAACATGTAGGAGAATAAAATATTTCTTACAAGTTTCAAGAGGGTTTAAACTTTTTTAAAAAATTCCCATGGGAGAAAGAAATTAAGAATATGCAAAAAAAGTTGATTTACTGTCAACTATTTTTTCCCTTTTTAATATTTCTCTAAACCGCAAGCCTGCCTGCATCCATTTAGAAAATACCTATTAAAACGAACGTACGAAAACCTGGTGCATTATTAAAACTCCGGAAATTATTTCCCGTGATGCATTATAGCAATCCTTAGGCATCAAAGTAACGCAGGGCTAATTATCCGGCATTGCCCGATAAACAGCCCTGCGTTAATCTTCTGTAGATTCCTTTGTAACTTAGTTTCTTATTGCTTCACAAATTTTTTGCTTACTTTCTTTGTCGCGCTTATGTATTGAATAGTGTACATGCCCGGTGTCAGAGCGGAAGCATCAATTTGTTGTATTTCGTCCGCAGTTACAGGCGTGCGCAATACCAATTTGCCTGTCATGTCAAATACAGCCAGCGTTGCGTTTGATGAATTAACACCTATATGTACACGAAGAATATTTTGAACCGGATTATTAATCAGGTAAAATTCATTTGCCGCAAGATTACTGAAGTTGACACGCGCTACGGATGAATAAGTAAATTGCCCGTCTATGTCCACTTCCTGTATACGATAGTAGTTATCGCCCTGTGATGGATTGACGTCTGTAAAGTTATAGTCATGAGCACCGGCGCGACCTGCAGCCACTTCGCCAATGTTTGTAAAATTACTGCCGTCTGTGCTGTGTTGCACATTGAAGTGCCCTGTATTTAGCTCATCACCGGTTTTCCAGTTTAGCGCAACGCCCTGTTTATTGGAGACAGCGGTAAACGAAATAAATCGTAATGGTAACACAACGCTGGTTCCATAAGTGATATCTGTTATAGAGGTTCCATCAGTACTTAACGAATAACTCAACAGCGGACCAGGGTATCCAGGAGTCTGGTACGAAATGGAGATAGCGGTGATCGAAAAGAAAGCTGCCTTTAAAGTTACGCTTCTTTTTAGTTGTAGTACGTTGTTGTAAGTCTGGCCACCCGGGAGTTTTAAGGTGCCATAACCGGTTGCTGTCGTTGTGTCTGATTGCAATATCTTGGCAGACGGAATTCCCGAAATGCTGCTAAATAGAGTTGAGCTATCATGGAAAGTGCCGGGATAGGTAAAGGGATAGTTTTGCAGGCTTATCGGTTGATTGTATATACCGGAAAGAGTGTCTAATTGGGTCCCTACTACGGACAGTGCGCTTGAAGTCGAATTATAATAAAGGTAAACCGTTGTACCCGTATCGACGACTTTCGCTGCGAGATTGGCGCCAGGAAATGCTGCAGCATAAGGAGTGCTGGCTGGGCTCACGAACTGGGTAGCTGAGGTAGCCGCACTGTCTTTAAGCGCACTGTAATCCCATACCTGGTTGGCTCCCGTAGTGCCGATAGCCACGCCGGCCGTATAAGCATATTGGCTGCCTATAATTTGTCCCACCTGTGGCTGGCTGTTGGCGGCTGTAAGGATGGGCTGTGCAGTCACCCGGATGAGTCCTGCAAGTAAAATAAAAAAGAGTAAAGTAAAAAAATGTTTCATAGCTGAATTATTAAATGATGAATTAAAAATGTATCGTCTGCACAAATTTCTATAAATTTTTCCAAACACAGCATCAAACAAATGGTTTATTGTTTAATATCTATTTAACCATGGCACTATTCAGTTTCTCCACATCAATCAGCTTTGCTATTTTTTCAATATTTTCTTTATTGCCATAAATGTTGATGGAAATATTTTGCACCTTATCGCTCTTTATTTTTTTGGGTGTATGTTCGTCGCCCTGGCCGTTTAGATTAAAACCTGCTTCATAAACGTGCAAGCTGTTTGGTTTTGTTTGAAAATTTCCGAGGAGCAAAAGAATTACGTTATTCCATTTATCGGCACTGTTTTCATGAAAAGACTGTAATTTTTTTTATTTTAAAAAGGATTTAGTTGCTACATCATGGAGTCAATCCTTCATTTATTTTTTTCCAATCAGTGTTGTGCAAAACCTCCTGCACCTTGTCAGGTGCGCCGTAAATAAGGATAACTATGTTTTCAATGTATGGAGTTCCTAAAGGATGAGTAAAATGAAACTGATAATTTTCATCCTGAAATTTAGCGGTACCCCAATTGCCAAAAGCAAGCACATAGCTGCTTTTACCATGATCCACCATTTGTAATTGCTTGTCGCCTTGCGGTTCTTTGTAAGCAAAGAAAACGCCGGGTATTTTTAAATCATTTATTCCAGCTTTCGCAGGTTTTACAGGCAGGTTTTTTTTGTTTACTTCTACTTCTACATAAAAGTTCATCATCTCCTGTACTTTGGCTCCTTCTTTTGCATATTCATCTATTTGCTTTTGATTGTTTGCATCAGGAGGATTGTTGGTTATTGAGTCTAAATAAGGTTTTGCTATTTTATTGTACCTGTCCGATCCGTTGCGCAAGGTAAAATGGCCACCTACATAAGATGCTGTTCCCATCACCACATCGGGATGTATTTGTACTGAAAAATATTGTGGATCGGTAGGTTCATAATCCGATTGCCAATCATCATTCTCAAAGCCATTAACAACGGGGCTTACCGCGTTAATTTCTTTGAGTATCACTTTGGTTTCTTCAGGCGTAGCGCTGCGGCTGCTCTGTGCTCTTGTAAATTGTGCAATGCAAAAAAACAAAAGAAAAAGAAGAATTATTTTTTTAGGGGTGATAAACATTTTATTTTTTGTTTTTGTTTATAAATGTTATTGCAAAGGGGCTAACGGTAATTTAGAATCATCAGCCAAAGGCAAGAGCGGCAGCTTCGGATCTATCAAAGGTTCCAGCGGTAATTTTTCTTTTTCTTTCTCCTTTATGTATCTTTTCTTAATGATGAAGTGATAATCTTCTTTGCTTACTTCATTATTTTTATTTCCCTGTGCATCGGTGTAACTGGTATCTTTAAGAAAATGATAATCTATTCTAAAGCCATTTGGAATTTTATGAATGATATCATTACTATGGCCAATCCCAATATTTCTTGCAGTTTTTTCATCAATATTTACTATGTCCACTTGTTTCAATGGCCTGCCTCCATTTGTATTCCAAAAAATATCTTTGCCGGTCAGGTCAAAACTTAATCCGGCGTTAAGTGTAATTTGTTCTCCGGGTTTTCCTGTAGGGTCAAATTCAAAATCAAGGCCACCTTCACCGGGAGTTACCTTTCCTATATGTTTCCTTATTATTTTTTCATCTATTTTCCCCGACATATCTTTTGAAACATAACTACTATTCTCTGATAGCTTTCCCGAAGCCATATAATCAATTGTTTTGCCTGCACCCTCCTGTTGGTTGATTAAAATATACCCTTTTTCATCGGTTGGGTTAGGTTCTATTATCATTGAAACTGTTCCTGTTTTGGTTGTATTATCAATGGTTTCAACACCACCTGCACCTGGTGGTTTGCTATGTTTATTTTCTCCTCCTGAATAAGTGTAGGTTACATACCAATTTTTCCCCGGCTCCACAATGGTAATATTGCTGACAAGCGTTATCGTTTTTTTTATGTCGTTAGGGTCTTGAAAACTTACCGAAATAGCAACCGGGTTTTTACCAGGAATCCCAAGTGGCGCCGTATAAGTGGCGGATTGGAGAGAATTATCTAAAGTCAAAACTCCATCAGAGAATTTTTGTGCATTTTCGGGTACGCCATTAATATACCATTGCGGCGGCAGAGGTAATTTTCCGTTTGCCTGGTTTCCTAAACCCTTATAAGGAAGGCCAGAAGTATCAAAAGAGAAAGTATTTAATTTTATACTTTCACTTGTTGGCAGCAAAAATGTTTCCGGCAATAAAACCTGTTGGATATTATTTTGTGCAAATGATGTTGTAAATAAAGTTATCGCTATGCTTAATACGGATAATTTTTTCATCTAGATTTTTTTATTTCCTTATTTGAATTGATTTAGTATCCGGCTAAGGGATTATAATATCCTTTAAAATGCCCACTCACCTGGTATCGCTGGTCAATTACCGGCTGTTCGTCTGAACCTTCCGGAGGTGTTGTCATGTGGATAAATGTTCCGGAAAAAGTACCAATGATATAACCTCCTTTTCCTGAATAACCCGTTACAACAACGCTTCCTTTTTCAGCGCTAATGGCAAATCCTTGTCCATCTCCCACATCTTCTCTTTGTATAAGGCAGTCAGCACCTGGAGGTGGCGGTTGTTTGTCGCTACTAAATGTAAATGTACCAGGGCCTATGCCACGATATAGGTTAATTAAAATTTCAAAAGTTATCTTTTTCCCTCCATATTCTATTACATTCAAAAGGTGAACGATTCCTCTCTGATCGCCAGAGCCATTAAAAAAACCTCCTGTATAAGCGGCCTGGTTCATTAGTTTGTCCAAAGATGATGGAAACACGAAGGTTGTGCCTGTTCCAAATTTACCGCCGCTGATTTTAAAAGAATTATCTGCTGTCTGCGCTGTTGAATTTATTGAATTGAAAAAAAATATCACAAAAAAAATAGATGAAAACAATCCTGCTTTTTTGTTCATTTTATATTTTTATGATGATGAATTTACCCAAACCTAATAAGTTTTAAAACTGAAAGGTTTATATAGAGTAAAATGAAAATTCCTGTTATTGGTTCGTTTACTGAACATTTACATTTTTACAAATTCCACCCTTCTGTTATTGGCTTTTCCTTCAGGCGAAGAATTATCGCTGATTGGTTTGCTATCGCCAAAACCTTTGGTAGTAAGTCTTCCGGCATCTACGCCCATACTTACCAATTGTATTTTAACTGCGTCTGCGCGTTGCTGTGATAGTGTGAGATTATGAGCAGATTGGCCAGAATTATCGGTGTGCCCATCTATTTCCATTTTGATAGAAGAATTATCTTTTAAGAATTTTGCTACCTGGTTCAGCACGCCCATGCTTTCAGGTTTAATGATGGATTTGTCTATGTCGAAAGTGATTCCGTGCGTAATAAATTTTCCATTGGTAAGCATATTTCCGATTGTGTTTTGAGAACCACCTTCTGCAATCTTCACGTTCTTGATTATGATAGGCGCTTCAGTAGAAGCGACACCTGCAAGAGTTAAACTGCCAAAAGCCATTTTACAATCAGGAATTACTAATACCCTTGCCTGGTCCACATAAATTTTTATCTGCTTATTTTTAATACCTATGGCTACATGATGCCATTTATTTTCATAATTATCACTTCCCATAGATTCCGGATAATTTGCCGATAGGTTTAAGGCTCCCTGGTCGCTGTAATAACTTGCATCGTTATTGGTAACATGTAATAACCCATCTTCGTTATTTTGCCCATCAGACAAATGAAAAATGATTATAGGGCCATAAGAACCACTTTCAAAATAAGTATCAAATTCAAGGGTAAATTCATTAGGGAGATAATTTTTTGTAGAGATACGTGGATTCATTTCAAAATAATTACCATCTGTTAAAGTGAAAGATGGAAATCCCTGTTGTTGATTTACCACACCCTGGCCTTTCACTAATTCCCAGTGCGCAGGAAATTCTCCATCCTGGTCGGCAGTAAAGTCATCTGAGAAAAGAATCTTATCGCCGGCTATAAAATCGTAATTCTGGTAAACGTTTAAAGAAGGAGCGGCAGGAGAATTATTTGAAGCAACACTATTACCACTATTATCGGCGGAAGATGTAGAAGAATTATCTGGGGATGAATTGTTACTACCGTTTTGGCTTCCATTTTTTGCTGCGTCTTCTGTTTTATCAATTGTCTTATCAGTCGCATTACCTGCATCATTAGTTACATGGTCTGCGGCGGTCTGTGTTACTTTGTCTTTTAATCTTTTCAGGAATTGCGCCTGGGAATATTGGCAAACGCAAAGTAAAATAATAGCCAATGCCGTATTTTTTAAAAACCGAAATGATATTTTCATAATTGAAATAATTTTAAATTAAAGAATTATTAGATTTCAAAGGACTCATTTTAGGTGCAATATTCCTATCGTATAAATGGATGATTTTTGCAACAAAGGATTTTTATTCTTTTGAAATTCTCATGATGATCCTGTTCGGGAAAAAGCATAATTACTGAGATTTTTATCACTATGATTTTCCCCCTAAAGGGCTGCCGACTAAATAGGAATTCTTAAGAAATGTTTGTTTACTGTATTGGACGTGATGCATGATACTATTGACCATTGACCATTCACCGCTTCATCCTTTCTTCAACGCCTTAGCTACCGCCTGGGCTTTGGAATTTACATGCAGTTTTTCGTAAACGTGGCGGATGTGTGTTCGTACCGTACTGATGCTGATAAAATATTTTTCTGCTAACTTTTTGTAGCTTAACCCATCTACCAGCGAATATAAAATTTCATTCTCCCTTGTGGTGAGTTGGTAGTTATCTTTATTAGTGGAAGGAATATGCTGAAAGGACTGTATCACTTTTCGGGCAATATTTGCGCTCATAGGTGCGCCGCCCTGATACAATGAAAAAATGGCATCGGTAATTTCTTCAGGGGAAGATTTTTTTAAAAGATAGCCGGATGCACCGGTTTTGATGGCTTCAAATATTTTATCATCATCTTCGAAAACAGTAAACATTAATACCTGGATTTTATCGAAGTTTTCTCTTACTGTTCTTACTCCTTCAATTCCTGAAATATTTGGTAAGCCAATATCCATCAGTACTATATCGGGTTGCGCTTTCCTGAATTCACTTACTACGTTCAATAAATTAGACAGTGATACCACACATTGCAAACCCTCGGTATTATCAAAAAGATGCGCAAGCGATTTGCGAAGGGTATTATTGTCTTCTACTATGGCAAGTTTTATCATAAATACAAAGTTGAACAAACATGGTGGATTTCATCATCGCATATTTGGCTGATTTTTAAACAGCCTGACCGCCGCGGTCTGACTGTAAAAAATCAGGCGGAGACCGTTAGATTATAGTAAGAAAAATCAGACGGCGACCGTCAGATTTTTATCAAAAGCCGGATGCTGGTTCCTTCATTGATTTTTGACTGCATCTCTATCTCTGCGTTCATTTCCTGCGCCCTGCTTTTCATACTGATTAACCCATTGCCATCATTATTTTGATTTATATCATATCCTATACCATTATCCTTTATAATTATAGTCAACAGGTCAGTGTTGTAAGAAACACGAATTGCTGCTTCAGTACTCTCCGAATATTTTACAAGGTTATTGATGGCTTCTTTCATGATGAGATAGATGTGCTGACGGTATTCCATCAGCACATTGATTTGTTTTACTTTTTCATCTATTTCAATCTTATAATTAATTCCTTTGGCTTCAAATAATTTTGCCGCAAATGTTGTTATTCTCAAAAAAAGTTTCTCCATTGAATCATTATTAGGATTGATATTCCATACAATATCATCCATCCTTTCCATTACCGAAATCGAATTTTGTTTTATTTCTTCGAGCATTGAAGCAGTTTCAGTATCTTTTTTCTCATGAATGGCCATCTCGCTTAAAATGGAAATAGCGCTCAGCGTGGAGCCAATTTCGTCGTGCAGATCAAGCGATATTTTATTGCGGACATTCAGCATTTTTGAATTCAATAATTGATTCTCTTTTAATTGCTGTATCAGATTTTCCTGGCTGATCAGTTTTTCTTTTTCGATCGCTTTATTTTTATAGCTTAATCCCACCGTAAAAAATAAGATTTCAATCACTATGCCGATTTCAGAGAATATCAATGTATCGTTGATGTGTATCTGTATATGTTCATTAAAAATAAGAAAGGTAAATAGAACACCTAATATATTTCCCAATCCAACTGCCAGGCTTCCCAATAAAACAAAATAAATGAAGGTTTGTTTTTTCATTAATAAATAAAAAATATAAGCGGCGGTGATAATAAATACCATTGAAATGATGTATGCGAATATCCTTGTCTGTAGTTGAATTTTAAAAGTAGTAACAACAAATACAAAATCGAAAACCAGGTAGGCAAGCAAAAAATATTCTGTCCTGATCATCCATTTATTCAGCGTTGGATGATTTTGTTCTATTTCTAAAAAGTATCTTATAAAACGGTAATAAAGAAAGTATGGGAGTATTTGCAAGGTATCGTCGAGATAGGCACTCCATACCGGATGGCGGGAAAATAAAAATGACCCGCCGGAATAAATTCCCTGCTTGCCCATGAAAAAAAACAAAATGGTTAAGAGGTAAAAAAAATAATAGAGATACTCTTTACGCTTGATAATAATCCATTGGAAAAAGACATAGAGAATCTGGCAAATTACAAACCCCTGGAACAACAAGCTCCACATAATTTCCTGCCGGTTATTATAGTAATAATTTTCAATTCTATTATAAAACGCATTCTTTTTATAAATTTCAATGCCTGTGAAAAAAAATTCTTCGGTTTTCTGAACCATCTTTATGTAAACCACGCCTGTTTGACGCGGAGCTAAAGTAACCGGTAAGATTGAATACATCTGTTCTTCTTCAGAAAGGTTTTTATTCCGGTCCAGCAAACTGCCGCCCTCCGTTTTTCGCACCGGGTGGTTTGGCGACACAAAGTAAAGGGTTACATAATTTATGGCATCACAAAATATAAAGGGCTGCAACACGCTGTCAGAGTTATTTTGAATTGCAAACCTTGCCCAGTAGTAGTTTTTTTGCGGCGCCGTATTGAATTTTTTAAGAAAGACAGACGCAGGAACCGTGAATTTTTTGGATTGTATTTCGGGGAAGTCT
>Ga0207657_10004205_pt1 | contig 15245 bp, 11 predicted proteins | sample KBSC33metaG_FD_184316 | JGI IMG/M metagenome (GOLD analysis project Ga0207657, IMG submission 184316) | Corn rhizosphere microbial communities from Kellogg Biological Station, Michigan, USA - KBS C3-3 metaG (SPAdes) (version 2) | ecosystem: Host-associated > Plants > Roots > Rhizosphere > Soil ... | reverse complement strand
GATCTTGACGACGACGTAGTCGAGCGTCGGCTCGAAGCTCGCCGGCGTCGTGCCCGTCAGGTCGTTCGGGATCTCGTCGAGCGTGTAACCGACGGCAAGCTTGGCGGCGACCTTCGCGATCGGGTAGCCGGTCGCCTTCGAGGCGAGCGCCGATGAGCGGGAGACGCGCGGATTCATCTCGATCACGCGAATCTCGCCCGAGTCACGGTCGCGCGCGAATTGGATGTTCGACCCGCCGGTGTCGACACCCACCGCGCGGATGACGGCGATCGCCGCATCGCGCAACTCTTGGTAGGCCTCGTCGCTGAGCGTCATCTGCGGCGCAACGGTCACCGAGTCGCCCGTGTGAACGCCCATCGGGTCGAGGTTCTCGATCGAGCAGACGATCACGACGTTGTCGGCCTGGTCACGCACGACCTCGAGCTCGAACTCGTCCCACCCGCGGACGGACTCCTCGACGAGCACCTGGCCGATCGGTGATTCCTGAATGCCCCGCTCGACCTGCGCGCGCAGCTGCTTGGCGTCGTAGGCGAAGCCGCCGCCATGGCCGCCGAGCGTGAACGCCGGCCGCACCACCGCGGGCAGGGAGACGCCCACCAAATCCTCTGGCGAAGTGACGATGCGCGACGTCGGGACTTTGAGCCCACAGCCCTCGACCGTCGTCTTGAAGAGCTCGCGGTCCTCCGCGCGCTGGATCGCGTCGAGACGCGCGCCGATCAGCTCGATCCCCAGCTCGCCGAGGATTCCCGACTCTTCGAGCTCGCGTGCGAGGTTCAGCGCGGTGCCCCCGCCCATGGTCGCGAGCAGCGCGTCGGGCCGTTCGCGGCGGAGCACGGCGCTCACGCCTTCGAGGTCGAGCGGCTCCAGGTACGTGCGGTCGGCGAAACCGGGGTCGGTCATGATCGTCGCCGGGTTCGAGTTGATGACGATCGTCCGGAATCCGTCCTCGCGCAGGACCTTCAGCGCCTGGCAACCGGCATAGTCGAACTCGGCCGCCTGCCCGATCACTATCGGGCCCGATCCGATCAGGCAGATCGACTCGATGTCGGAGCGTCTGGGCATCAGGCTGCCTTCAATTCGTCGACCCAGCTGCCGATGATCGACGCCGCGTCGTGCGGGCCGGGCGAGGCCTCCGGGTGGAACTGTGCCGAGCGCGCGCGGAGCTCCGGGTACGCGAGCCCTTCGACGGTGCCGTCGTAGAGCGAGCTGTGGGTCACGCCCGATTCGTCACCCGCGGCAACCGCGAACCCATGGTTCTGCGACGTGACGATCACACCGCGCGAGCGGTGGTCGATCACGGGGTGGTTCGCGCCGCGGTGACCGAACGGCAGCTTGAAGGTTTCCTTGCCGGTCGCGAGTGCGAGCAATTGATGTCCGAGGCAGACGCCGAGCACCGGCACTCGCCCGAGCAGCTCCTGCAACCGCTGCACCTCCCCGGTCAGCGGCGACGGGTCACCGGGCCCTGGTGAGAGGAGCACGCCGTCGTACGAGGCGAGCGTTTCGGCGTCCGTGTCGTGCGGGAACACGTCGACTGCCGCGCCGTTCGCCGCGACGCGCTTCAGGATCGAACGCTTGCAGCCGTAGTCGACGACCGCGACCCGCACTGATCCTTCCGCGGTGAACGTGTAGCGCTCCTTCGTCGAGACACCCGCGACGAGCGCTGCGCCTGCCATCTCGGGCTGTGCTCGGACGGCCGTCAGCACCTGGTCGACGGACGTGTCGCCGGTTACCGCAGCGGCGCGCATCGCCCCCGCATCACGCAGGTGCAGGACGACCGAGCGCGTATCGATGCCCGTGAGTGCGACGACTCCGTTCTCGTGCAGCCAGTCGGTCCAGTGCGGGCCACGCGCTTCACGCATCACGACCGCCTTGGCGTGCACGCGCTTCGACTCGGACCGGCCTTCCTCGACCCCGTAGTTGCCGACCATCGGCGCCGTGAACGTCACGATCTGGCCTTCGAAGCTTGGATCGGTCGCGGTCTCCTGGTAGCCGCTCATCGACGTCGTGAACACTGCCTCGCCGAAGGCGAACCCTTCCGCGCCCACCGACTGACCTTCGAACACCGTGCCGTCCTCGAGCACCAAGGCACCGATCACAGCTCGTGCACCACCTTGCCGGCTGCGATCGTCAGCCGGATCCTGCTGCGCAGCCGCTTGCCGAGCAGCCAGGAGTTCTGCGAGCGCGAGTGAAACCGGTCCGCCTTGACCCGCCAGCTCGCCTCCGGGTCGATCAGCGTCAGGTTGGCCGGCGCGCCGACGGCGATGCGGGGGCGGTCGAGCCCGAAGATCGCGGCGGGCCCGGCGGACATTCGCGCGAGCACGGTCTCGAGGCTGAGCACTCCGGGCTCGATCAGGTAGGTGTAGAGCGACGCGAACGAGGTCTCGAGGCCGGTGACGCCGAAGGGCGCCGCCTCGAACGGGACGTCTTTCTCCTCCGGGGAGTGCGGCGCATGGTCGGTCGCGATCGCGGCGATCGTCCCGTCGCGCAAGGCGTCGATCAGGGCCGCGCGATCGTCCTCGCTGCGCAGTGGCGGATTCATCTTCATGTTCGCGTCCAGTGTGCGGATCGCTTCCTCGGTCAGGCAGAGGTGGTGCGGCGTCGCCTCCGCGGTCGCCTGTGTGCCGGACGACTGCGCGCGACGAAGGTGGTCGACCGACTCGCGGGCCGAGAGGTGCATCAGGTGCACCGCCTGCTGCGTCTCGCCCGCGAGGTCGAGGTCGCGCGCGACCATCAGGCTCTCGCCGAGCGACGGCCAGCCGCCGAGACCGAGCTCGGCCGCGACGACGCCGGCGTGCGCCTGGCCACCGCGCGTCAGGGACGCCTCTTCGCAGTGCACCGCGATCATCCGACCCGTCACGGCGTTGTACTGCAGCGCTCGCCGCATGACACCGGCCGAGGCGACGGGCCGCCCGTCGTCGGTGAAGCCGGCGGCGCCCGCGGCCGCGAGCGCGGCCATCTCCGTGAGCTCCGCTCCGTCCTGGCCCTTCGTGATCGCGGCCAGGAAGCCGACCGGAATACACGCCTCGTCCTCTGCACGGGCTCTCAGCCCACGCAGGACGTCCGCGTCGTCGATCACCGGGTCGGTGTTCGGCACGGCGAGGATCGCGCAGTACCCGCCGGCGGCAGCGGCCGCAGTCCCGCTCTCGATCGTCTCCTCGTCTTCGCGGCCGGGCGTGCGCAGGTGCACATGCGGGTCGATGAATGCCGGTGCGAGCGTGAGACCCGCCGCCTCGATCACACGATGCTCGTTCGTGTCGAGGTTCTCGCCCAGTTGTGCGATCACGCCGTTGTCGATGCGCACATCGAGCGTCGTATCGACCCCTCCAACAGGGTCGAGCACGCGCGCGCCACGCACGACGATGTTCTCTGTTCCGATGCGTCCCGCGAGCATCACGCGACCTCCACCGTCGTCTCGACTGCGACCGGGCCGGTTGTGAGCAGGTCGTAGAGGACCGCCATGCGCACGATCAGCCCACAGCGCACCTGATCGACGATCAATGCCGCGTCGCTGTCGGCGACGCGTGCGTCGATCTCGACACCGCGGTTCATCGGCCCCGGGTGCATCACGCGCTGTCCCTCGCGCACACGCTCGGGCGTGATCCCCCATTGCGCGGTGTACTCGCGCAGGGACGGAACGAAGTTCGCGCCCTCGAGCATTCGCTCGCGCTGCATGCGGAGCACGTAGACGACGTCGGCGTCACCGATCGCGGCGATGTCATACGAGGTCGGTGCCAGGCCCTCGGGAAGGAGCGCGGGCGGGCCGACGAGGATCGCGTCTGCACCGACGAGCCGCAGCGCCTGGACGAGCGAGCGCGCGACGCGTGAGTGCATCGAGTCTCCGACGATCGCGACCTGCAGTCCGTCGAGCCGGCCGAAGGCCTCGCGCATCGTGTAGAGGTCGAGCAACGCCTGCGTCGGATGCTGATGCTTGCCGTCACCGGCGTTCACGACACGCGCCTCGGTCAGCCGCGCGACGTACTCCGCGGCACCGACCTCGGGATGGCGAATCACGATCACGTCAGGGTCGTACGCCGAGAGCGTCAGCGCCGTGTCCTTCAGCGACTCGCCCTTGTCCACAGAGGAGCCGACGGCCTTCAACGTCATCGTGTCGGCGGAGAGCCGCTTCGCCGCAAGCTCGAAGCTCGACGACGTTCGCGTCGACGACTCGTAGAAGACGTTCAGGATCAACTTGCCGCGCAAGGTCGGCAGCTTCTTGTTGTCGCGCTCCTGCGAATGCGCGAACGAGCGTGCCGTTGCCAGGAGCCGTTCGACATCGGCCTGCGATAGATCGGAGATCGAGAGCAGGTTGCGCTTCCCGTTGGCCGGCGGGAGCAGATCGCCGCCGACGACACGCAGGTCAGTCATGGTCTGCTCCTTCGCGCTCGGTCACGAGCATGACCTGGTCGATCTCGTCGATCTCCATCAATTCGACCTGAACGCGCTCCCGTCGGCCGGTCGGCAGGTTCTTGCCGACGTAGTCGGGCCTGATCGGAAGCTCCCGGTGGCCCCGGTCGGCGAGCACTGCGAGCTGCACGCGCTCCGGGCGTCCGTACTCGAGCAACGCATCGATCGCGGCGCGGATCGTCCGGCCGGTGTAGAGGACGTCGTCGACGAGAATCACCGTGCGGCCCTCGAGCTCGAAGTCGAGCTTCGTCTCGCGCGCCAGCGGCTGGGGCCGGCGCGGCGGCTGACCGGCCCGGACGTGGACGTCGTCGCGATGAAAGGTGATGTCGAGCTGGCCGAGGGCGAGCTCCTCGCCGGTGCGCTCCTCGATCAGGTGCCGCAGGCGCTGCGCAAGCGGTACGCCGCGGGTGTGGATGCCGACGAGCGCGACCGTCTCGAGGTCCTCGTTGCGCTCGATGATCTCGTGCGCAATCCGGGAAAGCGTGCGCCGGATCGATTCCTCGTCCAGCAGGACACGCGGCGCCGGCGTGACGGCAGAGTGAGACATCCGACTCCTTTCCGGCCTCTCTGGACCGGGTTAAAGGGGCATTGCAGTTCCGTGGCACCTAACGAGCGGTGCCGTGTGGGACTGTAGTGCATCCCGTCGGACGGAGTAGGCTCTCGCGTCGGTGGACCCCCAGACCCTCAGTCGCTACGCCAAATTGATCGTCGAAGTCGGGGCGAATGTCCAGCCCGGCCAGATCGTGTGGATCGTCGCCGAGCCGCGCGCCGCCCCCCTCGTGAGGCTCGTGGCCGCCGAGGCATACGAGCGCGGCGCGAAGTTCGTCGATCCGTGGTACTTCGACCCGTTCGTCAAGCGCATCCGGCTCGAGCGCGCGCCCGAGGACACGATCGACTTCGTCCCCTCGTGGTACGGACGCCGACTGCTCGCCCTCGGCGAGGGGCATGGCGTCCGCATCTCGATCACGCCGCAGGTCCCGCCGGGGCTGCTCGACGGCATCGATCCGGCTCGGGCGGGCCGCGACGTCCTACCGGCGACCAAGGAGAACTTCGAGGTGATCAACGCACGGACGACGAACTGGACCGTTGTCCCGTGGGCGGTCCCGGAATGGGCGCGCCTCGTGTATCCGGGCCTCGACGACGACGGGGCGATGGCCAAGCTCTGGGAGCAGCTGATCTACACCCTTCGACTCGACGAGCCTGACGCCGCCGAGGCCTGGCGCGTGCGGCTGGGTGAGCTCCACGATGCAGGCACCCGACTCAACGACCGGCAGTTCGACGCACTGCGGTTTCGGGGCCCCGGGACCGATCTGACCGTGGGGCTCCTCCCCACCTCCCGCTTCGGCTCGGAGACGCCGGGCATGCAGACGATCGACGGGGTGATCCATGCCCCCAACCTTCCGACCGAAGAGGTGACGACCACGCCGGACCCGCTCCGCGCGGAAGGGGTCGTGACGACAACGAAGCCGCTCGACGTTTCCGGCACCGTGCTGCGCAACTTGGAGATCCGCTTCGAGGGTGGCCGCGCGGTCGACATCCAGGGCGAGAACGCGGAGGCCCTTCGATCGCGTGTCGCAATGGACGACGGCGGTTCGCGCCTCGGCGAGGTCGCGCTCGTCGACCGCGAGGGCCGCATCGACAAGACCGGCACGGTCTTCTTCAACACGCTCCTCGACGAGAACGCCGCCAGCCACCTCGCGCTCGGTAACGCGTATGCGACCCACGTCAGCGACGCGGACCGCGACCGCATCAACCAGAGCGCGATCCACATCGACTTCATGATCGGCAGCGACGACGTCACCGTCACCGGGCTGACGAAAGACGGCACCGAGGTACCGGTGCTCGTCGGCGGCAGCTGGCAACTCGGCGACTGAGACCTTCCGTCCGCCGGTGTCCTTTCGGCCGTGCCCTTCTCGTCAAAGCGCCTCGACCGTCGTTTGGCGAGGGTCGAAGGCGGCCGGCGCTTCGGACATGCCTTCCTTGTCGCGGGCGCTTCACGTTGGTCAGACGACGGTGAAGCTCCCGCGACACTGAAGCCTGGTCCGTTTTTGGCAGTTCCGTTTGGCCCGCGAGGCTGGGTGGGCGACTACGGCGCCACGTCGACGCCCGCGGGGGTGTCGGAGACCTTCTCGGGCCTAGCGCCGCGGCGAACCAACTCCGGCTCGCCGCGCTCTGCGAACGGCACTTCGATCACATCGAAATCCTTGGGCACGATCGTCGCGGGGAACACCTCGCGTGCCTCGCGCGCGAGCTCCGGTCCGAAGTACCGCGGTGAGACATGCGTCAGCGCGAGCAGGCGGACGCGGGCGTCGCGTGCCAGCTCTGCCGCCTGGAGCGCCGTGGAGTGCAGCGTGTCGGCCGCGCGGTCGCGCTCGTCGTCGAGAAAGGTCGCCTCGTGAATCAGCACGTCGGCACCTTCTGAGAGGACGCGCACCGTTTCGACCGGCGCGGTGTCGCCCGGAATCACGATGCGGCGCCCGGGACGCGCGGGACCGAGCACGGCGTCCGGGGTCAGCACTTGCCCGTCGTCGAGCGTGACCGACTCCCCACGCTGCAGCGCACCGCGCTCGGGGCCGAACGGGATGCCGAGCGCGTCGGCGGCCGCAGCGTCGAATTCGCCTGGGCGCTCATCCTCCGCGACGGCGTAGCCCACCGCGGAGACTCCGTGGTGCACCGGGAAGACGAGGATCCGATAGTCATCGCGCTCGAGCGCCTCGCCCGGGCGCACCTCTTCGAGCTGGACGGGATAGCTGAGCTTGCCGATGATCCGGCCGATGCTCTTGTAGAGGTCACGTAGGCCCGTCGGCCCGTAGATCGTCAGCGGCAGCTCGCGCTGGCGGAGCGAGAACGTCTTCAACATCCCGGGCAGTCCGAGGTAGTGGTCGGCGTGGAAGTGTGTGAGAAAGATCTCCTCGAGGTCGGGCAGACCGAGGGTCGAGCGCATCAACTGCCTCTGAGTGCCCTCAGCGCAGTCGAAGAGAAGCTTGTCGCCACCGCGGCGCACGAGCAGCGCCGCCGGGGCCCGCTGGGCCGTGGGCGCGCTTGCCGAGGTGCCGAGAAAGACGATGTCGAGGTCCATGCCGAGGCACAGTCTCGCAGCGAGCGCGGAGACAGCTTTATGGAAGGACGAGCGTCTGGCCGACGCGCACGTCAGCGCTCTGCAGGTGATTCGCCTTCTCGATCTGCCAGATCGCGTCGCGGACGTCGCCGCCGTAGTGCTGCTGGGCGATCGACCACAACGTGTCGTAGGCACGAACCGTCACAACCTGCTTGGCGCCGTGCGCGTTCGAGGAGCGCGCCATGACGCTCCAGACCAGCACGGCCATTCCCACGATGAGCAAGATCCTGACGAACATGTGTTCGCCATGCTAGCGAACATCTGTTCGCCTTGTCAAGGACCCTGTGGAAATGCGCCGTAGAGCCAAATCCGCTGCTCCACCGCCCGCATTTGCCGTTCGCGTTCCTGCTGGAAGCGGTTGCTGCAGGGCGCCTCGTCCTCCAACGACCTGCCCGCGGCGGACGGGAGTGTCCCGACCAGGAACGTCCTCGATGTCAGACTTGTCGTCCGCGAAGGATTCGTGGCCGCCCTCAGCACGATCCCGAACCGGTAGCACCCGAGCGGCAGCGGCGCGGCCAGCTTGAAGTTCAGGCCCGGCCGATACGACGCCTTGGCAGTGCCGATCAGGGACGCGACGGTCCTCGCGCCCTCGCCGTCGGGCCCGAAGACGCGCTGCAGCCGAGCGGTGTAGGTGGCGTCCTCGCCGACCGTCAGGCTCGTCCAGACCCCTCTGGTACCGGCCGGCTTGTCGATCGGTTGCGAGCCCGGACCCGAGCCCGGGCCGCCGAAGATCCCTCGCGCGCCGATCACCTCGGTCGTGTGCGACCACCTCTGCGGCACACCGTAGACGCCGCCTTGGCAGGTGCCCTGGGCTGAGGCGATCTTCGCCTTCATGCCCGCGTACGAACGTTTCGGGGTGAAGTCGGCGAAGAGGTTGCCCGACTGGAACCCGGTTGAGATCCCGGGGTCGTCGATCAGTGGAAACCACAGCACCGTCTTAACCGCGGGATCGCAGGCGCCGATCTCGGCGAGCTCGACGTGATTCACCGACTGCTCCGCCTCGCTGATCGGCACGACGTTCTCGGCCGTGCCGTCGTAACCGGGCTCGTGGCCCGTGACCACGGTCTGCTCTCCCGCCTCGTCCAGGTCGATCGAAAGACTCTGGGGGGCGTCGCGCGACGCCGTCACACCTTCGGACTGCTCGGTCACCGTCGGCTGATTCGTGCCGTTGAACGCGTCCCACAGCGCCTGCTTGATGCGATCGAGGTCGGCGGCTCCAGCCTGTGGCCACGGGAACTGCTTCGAGAACGGTTCCGTGTCCTGGACCGGCGGATACGGATGGAAGTTGAACTCGTCGAAGATCGGCTTCGTCCGGCCCGACGCCCTGTACGCGTCGCCCAGGTACTTGATGAACCACACGGGTGAGTGGCTGGGGTTCGATGCGGCCCCCGCCTGGTCGTTGCCACGCGAGGAGATCGACGGGCCCCAGACGATCGAGTCCGGCCGGACAGTCTTGAGCGCGTCGTAGGACCGCGCAAGCGTGTGCTCGTAGTCGGTGGCGGCCGCGTCCTTCCCGTCCACGTACTGCGGCTGCCAGAAGCGGTTGACGTTCGGCTCGTTGCCAACGATGAAGTCCTGCACGTCGGGGAACGCCTGGCCGACCAGGCCGGCAAACTCCGCGAACTGCGATTGCGCGACGGCGTTCGATCCGATCGCGTTCGGTTTCGCCGGATAGAGCGCGAGGATGGGTCGCACGTTGTTCAACTTGGCGCAATCGATCGCCAACTGCAGCTCCGCCTGGAATGGGATCACCGTCGGCGTGCCCGCGTCCCACTGGATCGTCATGCGCACGTCCTGGTAGCCGATGTCTGCGGCCGATGTCCACCAGACGTCGCCGCACGGGTGGAATTTCGGCCAGTCGTCCGCGACGCCGTAACGCATCGGAGCGGCGCCGGCCGAGCCGACAGTCGTCAGTACCGCACCCGCCAGGGCTGCGGCAAGAACGCTCTTCGATGTTGTCCTCTTCCTAGGGGTGAGGCGCGGGCGACTGAGCACGTGCTAGTCGTTCTAGAGCGTCCATCAGCTTCCCTGCCCCGAAGCGGACCGGGTCGTCGGCCGGCAGACCGGTCTCCGCCTCGGTTTCCTCGACGGCGCGGCGGGCTTCCGCCTCGTCGAGGTCGCGCGTGTTCAGTGCGATCGCATGCACCTTCGCCGGCCGTGCGAGCAGGCTCATGCGCGCGTGCAGGTCGGCCACGTCGGCCAGCGGTGGGATCACAAAGCGCTCGTCGCCCTCGACGAACCGCTCGCCTGCCTTGTGACAGAGGACGTAGCCGTGCGGCGCCGAGCCGTGGATCAGCCCGAGCGTGACGCCGGAGTAGTACGGGTGGAGCAACGAGCCCTGTCCTTCGACGAGCAGCAGCTCACCCCCACGCTCGACTCCTTCGACGACGAGCTGCTCGGCGGCGCCGGCGATGAAATCGGAGACGACTGCGTCGACGGAGATCCCCCAACCGGCGATCGCGATCCCGGTCTGCCCCGTCGGCACGAATTCGCTCTTGATGCCGCGACTGCGCGCCTCCCGATCGAGCTCGAGCGAGACGGTCATCTTCCCGATCGCGCAATCCGAGCCGACGGTCAGGACCGTCGTCGCGCCGTGCGTCAGGTTCGCGCCCGTCGGCACGTTCAGCCCGGGCGGCGGCTTGCGGAGGTCCCGCAGCTCGACGCCGTGCTCGTGCGCAAGCTCGACGAGCTCGGGGTCGTCCGAGACGAACTCGTGCAAGCCGCTCTCGAGGTCGAGCCCAGCGCGGATGGCGTCCTTCAGCAGATCGCGCCAGAGCGGCGGGAAGCGCCCGCCCGTCGTCGCGACACCGACCAGAGCCGTCGTCGGCTCGTACTGGCGCGCCTCTTCGACACTGCGCACGACCGGGAACCCGTCCTGCGTGTCGCCTGCCGCCCGCTCCGAGTCGAGGATCGCAACAATGCTCTCGGGGCGGTAACGGATCACCCCACGCGCGGTCTTGCCGTGGTGTGCGTCCGCAGAGAGGCCCTCCGCGAGGATGAGCAGCCTACGCGGGTTCGACGCCAAGTCCCGGGCGAGTCGAAGGGCGCTGCACGCCGTCGACGAAGTCGACGCCGCGCCACGGGTCCTCGGCGAGCAGGAGATTGCCGTCGAGGTCCACGTGGTCCATCAGGCTCGAGATGTGCGCGCCGGCAGCGATGCCGAGCCCGGACTCGACCATGCAGCCGAGCATCACACCGAGACCGAGCGCGCGGGCGGCGTTTGCCATGCGCACACCTTCACGGATGCCGCCCGACTTGGCGAGCTTGATGTTGATGCCGTGCGCGCGCTCCGCGCACGCAGCGACGTCGGCGAGCGTGTGGCAGTCCTCGTCGACGTAGATCGGCACCGGCGAGCGCTCCCTCAGCTTCGGTCCGTCGGGGTCGCCGGCCTTCAGCGGCTGCTCGCAATACTCGACATCCAGCTGCGGGATCACCTCGAGCGCCTCGTCGAGCGTCCACGCTTCGTTCGCGTCGCACATCAACGGCAGGTCGGTCGCCGAGCGCACCGCCTTGACCCGCTCGACGTCGAGGCCGTCGAAGCCGCCGAGCTTCAGCTTCAAGCGCCTGAACCCCCGGCCGGCGATCTTCTCGGTGCGCCGCGCCATGTCGTCGGGGTCGCCGAGCCAGATCGTCCACGATGTCGGCGGTCCGACGGGGCGCACGCCGAGCAGCTGGTACACGGGCCGCCCCGTCAGCTTTCCCTGCAGGTCATAGAGCGCTCCGTCGACCGCGGCCCGTGCCGCCTGCTCGCCGGGCGGCAGGTTGTCGAAGATGTCGTCGAGCGCGAAGGGGTCGTCGCCGAGCGTCACCTGCTCGAGCCACGCGAGCGCCGAGGCCGCCGACTCGTCGTAGCGCTCGATCGGAGCAGCCTCGCCGTAACCGGTGGCGCCGTTGTGTGTGATCTCGACCTGGACGACGTCGGCCTCGTCCTCCGACCCGCGCGAGATCGTGAACGTCTCGGCGAGCCGCAAGGTCACCTTCTGCGCGGCGATCTGCATGGGGCCAACACTAGTGACCGTTCGTGGTCGTAGCTCGGGGAGCGAGCGCCGCAGTGGGGACTGCAGAGCACCCGAAGAGGGGAGTCCGAGTCGCCCGCTCGCCGGTATCGTCGCGTTGTCTTCTGCGGCTCCATACGAAAGTAAGGGGAGAACCGCATTGAGGCGTCAGTTCGAAGACCACCTTGCCGGCACGCTCGGTCGCCTGCCCGTCGCCGAGGACGTCGTCGCCGAGGTCGAACGTCAGATTGTCGACGAGCGCCTGAACATGCTCGGAAGCGTTGCCGTCGATGCGAGCGCGTCGATCGTCGCCCGACAGCACGTGGCTTTACGCGGTCAGAGTGACGGCGAGTGACAGGTGTGACCGGCGAGGTCGAGCGCTCGCGAGAAGTTGAGCCGGGGAGTACGAGGGTTGCGGCTCCCCTCATCTCACCCGGCTCACAAAAAACCGTAGACCCTGCAGAGGGGCCAACTGACCCCTCGTGTGGGGGATAACTCGGAGCTTCTGCACAGATGGACTCGGGGAGTATTTGCCAGGCGATTCTGTCGTAACCTGCCGGTTGCTGGTGGCGCGGTTGACCACCGGCGTGGATAACTCCTCGCCGTCAAAACTTCGAATCGGGCGCCGTCAGCCCGGGCGCCGAACGACCTCGGTGGGAGCGATGCGCGGCCGCCCGAATATGTCGGAGCCGCCGCTCACGGTAGTCGCGGCCGTTCGGAGTGTGTTCCAGGCCGCTGCTAGATTGGCGCGGCTGCACGCACCGCGCCCGTAGCTCAGGGGATAGAGCGCTCGCCTCCGGAGCGAGAGGTCGCAGGTTCGAATCCTGCCGGGCGCATCACCGCCACACCGCGTCGCTGAACGGTTTGCGTGTCTTGCGGCTTCGCCGTGTCGTGCATGTCGAGTGCCCGGTGCGAGAGTGATGCAAGATTCGCGCCGCTAGGCGGACGCATTATGGGTATCCCGTCCAACCCGGCGCGCGACGTGAGCCGACCGCCGGTCGGATCAGCCGCGGTGCACGACCTCGCAGTTCTTCGCCACTTTGTCGATCGGGTCGGCGTAGACGACATCGCGACCCGTGCCGCAGTCGATCGTGTCCTTCAGGTGATCACGCACCCGGATTGTGTCGTTGCCCGGGCCGCCGAACAGCTTGTCCGCTCCGGCGCCGCCGATTAAGACATCGTTCCCGAGGGCGCCGTAGAGCGTGTCGGCGCCCGCGCCGCCGTTCAGGATGTCGTTGCCTCCGTCGCCGTTGAGCACGTCGTTTCCGCCACGACCGTTCAGCACGTCTGCATAGGCGGTCCCGGTCAGGTGATCCGCGCCGCCGGTTCCGTTCAGGGTCTTCCCGTTCGGCACCGGCGGGTTGGGCGGCGGCGGTGGGCCTGACGTTGTCCCGACCTGCACGGTGACTGTTGCCGAGTTGTCCGACGGATCCGCCTCGCGGTCGCTCGTTGCGGCCGCAGTGATCGTCTGGGTGCCTGAGCCGGAGACGATCACGTTGAACTTGACTGGGGTGGAGCTCGCGTTCGGGATGTAGTCGAGGTTGCAGTCGATCGCAGTGGCGCCGGTGCATCCCGAGCCACGCTCGTAGTAGGGCGTCCCGATGAGCTTCATTGTCGACGGGAGCGTGAACGTCAGGTGCGTCTGCAAGGCGCCCGCACCGCCGAGGTTGTCGACCGTCAGCGTGAAGTCGACCTCCGTGTCGGGAGCCGGAGTGGTGTTCGATACGGACGTCCAGCGGAGGCGCAGGTTCGGCACCGAAGTGCCCCCACCACCACCACCACCACCGCCGCCGCCGCCGCCGCCTCCGCCGCTCGAGCCGGTCACGGTCGCGGTCTGGTCGGACGTGTTCCAGACGGTGCGACCTCCGTACTGCTCCCCGACTGCGGCCCGCAGGGTCGAGCCGGCGTCTGCGCCGGCGACAGTGTAGGTCGCTGCCGTTGCGCCCGCGATCGGCGCGCATCCCCCTGCAGGATCACAGCGGAGCCACTCGTGCGTGAAGGTCGAGGGTGCGTTCTGCCATGCGCCGCCGGTGACGTTGAGCGTCGATCCGACGGCGGCCGTACCCGAGAGGACGGGAAGACTTGTCGGATACGGCGTGGCCGGCGCGACGACGGCGCTCGATGTGACGCTGGCCGATCCGCTCCCGTTGGCATTCGTGGCCGTGACGGTCAGCTTGAGCCTCGACCCCAGATCGGCCACGGTGGGCTGGTACCCCGTGCTTGTTGCGCCGGCGATGTTCGTGCACGACCCGCCGCCGGAATCGCAGCGCTGCCACTGGAGCGCGAACTTGATCGGAAGGGCACCGGTCCAGCCGCTCCACGGCTCGTCCACGGCGCCCCCGACGCGGAGCTGGCCGTCGATCGCTTTGATCTCCGTGTTCACCGGAACCGCCGTGAGCGCCGACGCCCGTTGCCAGTCGTGCCCCCAACTCTCTAGGTAGGTGACGCTCTCTCCACCGAGCGGCTCGATCGCAATCTCCGCAGGAGTACCGCCTGCCGATGGGATGATCCAGAAGTCCCCGAATTGGTCGTTGAAGCCGAGAGTCGCTGAGTCGCGCCATCTCGCCCTCGTCCCGTACCAGACATATCTCGCCGCGACATTCGTCACAGATCCACCTGCTGCGGGAACGACGCCGATGCCGGCGTTATATGTGAACGCGATTCGTGTCCCGTCCGGCGACCAGCTCGGGTAGGCAACCGAGTTGTCGCCGGTGTCCACCAAGGTGGTCTTCGACGAGCCGTTCGCGTTCATGACCCAAAGCCTCCCATCGTGCGTCCAGGCGATCCTCGCGCCATCGGGTGACCACGCCGGAGCGCGGTTCGGCGTTGAGGCCGGGTCGTTGGTGAGCTGCGTCTCTCCTCCAGCGACGGAGCCCACCCAGATGTTCGTGCCATCCGAGTAGGCGAGGGATCCTCCGTCCGGGCTGAACGTGGGCTCGTATTCGAGCGTCCCGCCAAGGTGGGTCGTTCGGCTCGTCCCGTCGGCGTTTGTAATCTGCACAGCTCCACTCAAAAACGTGAGTTGCCGGCCGTCCGGTGACCAGGACACGCTGTCGACTCCGTACTCGGCGCCGCTTTCGAAGATCATCCGGGCGCCACTTCCGTCGCCGTTCGCCGTGAAGACGCCACTGACGAAGCTCGTGCCAGCGCTAAACCCGACGACTGTGCCGGCAAGGCGCGGTGCGTTGCTCAGCGGCGGCATCGAAAGCTCGCCGCTCCCGTGGATGCTGTCGTACTGCGTATCGCCGGTGATCGTGTCGTACGACATTCGCGAAGTCGAAGCCCGCAGCACAGCGGCGATCGCGCCGGCTCCGAGCGTCGCGTCGTGCTGAAGGACGAGCGCTGCAGCACCCGCGACTTGTGGCGATGCGGCCGACGTGCCGAAGAATCCGCCCGGGTTACATCCGAGCGCTGCGCCGTACGTCTCCGTCGATACGCCGTCCTGGCCCATTAGATCCGGCTTGGCTCGGCCATCGATCGTCGGCCCGCGGGAGCTAAACGGCTCTGCACGATTGACGGTCCAGCACTGCGCGCCGACCGCAAGCGCAGCGGGCGACGACGCAGGCTCGGTAACCGAACCGTCAGTCCCGGAGGCGAGGGCGGATCCGCCGTCGTAGTAGAGGTCGAGCCTCGGTGTCCCAGCGGCGCTGTACGAGCCGATCGCGAGACCGAACGTCTGAGTCGCGGCGGTGTTTGTGTAACAAAGCGCTTCCGTGGGCGCCGCGGGC